>Ga0214472_10000211_pt1 | contig 78690 bp, 69 predicted proteins | sample RVTome_6_FD_207662 | JGI IMG/M metagenome (GOLD analysis project Ga0214472, IMG submission 207662) | Soil microbial communities from uranium-contaminated site in the Upper Colorado River Basin, Wyoming, United States - RVT140D175 | ecosystem: Environmental > Terrestrial > Soil > Contaminated >...
CGAAAGGCGCATAGCAACGCTATGTAACTGAAGCGACAACGCAGGCCCTGGGCAAAGAGGCAAGCAAGACGGGAAATTCTTTTCAAGAAATCGCCTAAGAATCGCACATGAAGCTGATGCAGGGGCACGGCGTGCCGTGTCCCTGCCACTCCAATGCCATTAAAAGCGCTCGGCAAGCTTGTCGACGATCACCCGTCCGATGTTCAATGAGGCCGTGGCGGCTGGCGATGGCGCATTGCACACGCTTACGACACGCTCCGTTTCATGAATCATAAAATCATCTACCATCGCCCCATCTGGCATGACGGCCTGCGCCCGTACCCCCGCGGGTGCCGCCTCTAAATCTTCTTCACGAATAGCAGGCACCAAATGCTGGAGCGCCCGCACAAACGCCGCCTTGCTAAATGAGCGCCACATTTCGCCCAGGCCGGTCTGCCAATACTTGGCGGCAAGACGTAAAAAGCCCGGGTAAGTCAGCGTCTCCACGAGATCGGCAATATTGATGTCGGATTTCGTATAGCCTTCACGCGCAAATGCCAACACGGCATTCGGCCCACACTCGACCCCCCCCTCAATCATGCGCGTAAAGTGCACGCCGAGAAAGGGGAAGCTCGGGTCCGGCACAGGATAGATCAAGTTCCGACAAAGATGCTGGGCCTCGGGTTTCACTTCAAAATACTCGCCGCGAAACGGCACGATTTTTACACCCGGCCGGCTGCCGGTCATCGCGGCTACACGGTCCGAGTGCAAGCCGGCACAGTTGACGACGTAGTCGAAGCTAAAATCCCCAGCTTGGGTTTGCAGGACGACCGTGTTGCTTTGCAGTTGCATGCGCGTCACGCGGGCGCCAGTGATAATGCGGCCATCACGCTCCTGGATGCGCTCCGCCAGGCGGCTGCAGACTTGTTTATAATTCACAATGCCGGACTCGGGCACATGGATTGCCCGTATCCCCGCGACCGCGGGTTCGAGTTCTTTGAGATGCTCTTGGTCGATCATTGCACATGTGACGCCATTGGCCTGCCCACGCTCATAAATATTTTGCAGTGCCGGGAGTTCTTTTTCATTTGTCGCCACAATCACTTTGCCGCAGATCTCGTAGTCGATGCCTTCCGTGGCACAAAACGCCTCCATGGCTTTTTTGCCGTCGCGGCAATTGATCGCTTTGAGCGAGCCCGGCTTGTAATAGATTCCCGAGTGTAGCACGCCCGAATTGTGACCGGTCTGGTGATGCGCCAACCCCGCTTCTTTTTCGAGGATGATCACCTGACGCGACGGACTCATTTCCGTTAACCGGTAGGCTGTGGCCAACCCCAAGATGCCCCCACCAATGATTCCTACTGCTGCCTCCTGCATCGCGTCTCCCTCTTTGCCAACCGTGTTTTAATGATCCATGGCATGAAATTACATCAATTCAATTCAATAACATGCCTAGCGACCCAGAAACCGCAAACCGACGTGCTCTAGGCATAATCGACCGGTGCGTGGTGTTGGCTCGCATGATAGCGGTATTCACAGGACGGGTCAATGCAGAGGCGCGTTGACAGGGCCCTATCCTTGATGGGCCAAGAGCCAGTTGCATCCGGCACGATGATCGCGTAGGATAATGGCCATCTCGCTTGCCAGATTATGATCTGAAGACCATGCGAATGCAGACGTTTCACATCATCCCCTGTCATTCAATTGGAGGACATCGCAATGGCAGAATGCCCGGAATGTGGTGCTAACGTGCTCGATGATGCCAGCTATGAAGAAGGCGAAATTATCGATTGTGAAGATTGCGGCTTGGAGTTGGAAGTCGTCGGGGTAGAGCCTTTAGAACTCAGCTTAGCCCCCGAGGAAGAAGAGGATTGGGGAGAATAGGAAGTATTCATTATGCGTGTGGGTGTGTTATGTTCGCGGGTTCGGGTTGAAGAAAAATTGCTATTTGAAGCGATGCGTCAAAAGGGCATCGAGTATGAAAGAATCGATGATCGCGAAGTCATCTTTCAGCTCAATGACAAAGATACCGCGGCTTTCGATTACGATGTGATTCTCGAGCGCTCGGTCAATCATTCGCGCGCCCTCTATGCCCTGCAAATTTTTAATGACTGGGGTCTTAAAACCGTTAACACTGCAGATGTCGCACGCATTTGCGGTGACAAATTTGTCACCTCACAGGCCCTGGTGATGCACGGTGTACCCACACCGCGGACGGCGCTCGCCTTTACGCCTGAGTCCGCTCTGGAAGCGATTGAGCGCATGGGCTACCCGGTGGTTCTCAAACCCTGTGTGGGGTCCTGGGGACGTTTGATCTCCAAAATCAATGACCGGCAGGCAGCGGAAGCGATTCTTGAGCACAAACAGATTCTGGGCTCGTACCACCATTCGATCTATTACATCCAGGAATACGTCAACAAACCGGGGCGAGATATTCGCTCCTTTGTCGTGGGCGACGAGACCATCGCGGCCATCTATCGCACCGCGGAGCACTGGATCACCAACACCGCCACGGGGGGCAAGGCGTCCAATTGCCCGGTGACCCCCGAAGTCGATGCGCTCTCGCGGGCCGCCTCTCAGGCGGTTGGCGGCGGCCTGGTGGCGGTGGACTTGATGGAATCGGACAATGGCATGCAGGTGATCGAAGTGAATTACACGATGGAGTTTCGCAACAGCATTCACACGACCGGGGTGGATATCCCGAGCAAAATGATTGATTACGTGGTGCGGGAGGCCAAAGCGTGAGCGCCGTCCGAGTCGCAGTTGCCGGTGGCTCTGGCTACATTGGCGGAGACCTGGTGCGCCTGTTGTTGCAGCATCCGCACGTGGAACTCACGCAGGTCACGTCCGAGAGCAACCAGGGCAAGTTCCTGCACAGCGTGCATCCGAACTTGCGCCACCTCACACGCCTCAAGTTCACCAGTATGACGGAGCTGGAATCTTGCGATGTGCTGTTTTTGGCCCTGCCGCACGGCATGACGCAGAGCCGGCTGCCGGAACTACAACAGATCAGCGATCGCCTCATCGATCTGAGTAGTGACTTTCGACTCCGCAAGGCGCAGCTCTACAAAACCTGGTATGGCCGTGACCACGACAACCCGGGGGCCTTGGGCACATTTGTCTACGGCGTGCCGGAGCTGCACCGGGAGGAGATCGCCAAGGCCAAGCGGGTGAGTGGTGCGGGGTGTGAGGCCACAGCGGCGATTCTCGGGCTCTACCCACTCGCCCGGGCCGGGCTGTTGTCGGAGGCGACACCGATTGTTCTCGAAGCCAAGATCGGCTCTTCAGCGGCCGGCAACAAACCGAGTTTGGCATCGCATCACCCCGAACGCCACGGCGTGCTCAGGTCATTTGAACCGACCGGGCATCGCCACACCGCGGAAGTGATTCAGGAACTCAGTGGTGACACGCCGCTCAACGTGCACTTTTCAGCCACGGCGGTGGAAATGGTGCGAGGCATTCTGGTCACCGCACACGTCTTCTTGCAGCGCTCCACGAGTGACAGAGAACTCTGGGGCATCTACCGGGATGCCTATCAGCAAGAGCCGTTTATACGGCTGGTGAAAGAGCGCCGGGGCGTCTATCGGTACCCGGAGCCGAAGCTCCTGAGCGGTACTAATTTCTGCGATATCGGTTTTGAAGCCGACCCCCATAGCGACCGGGTGGTGATTTTGAGCGCGCTCGACAATCTCGTGAAAGGGGGCGCGGGAAATGGGGTGCAAGCGATGAACTGCATGCTTGGCTTCGAGGAAACGTCCGGGCTGACCTTCCCCGGCTTGCACCCCATTTAATCACCTCTAAAACCGGTCAAGAGGGTCTTCTTGGATAAGGATCGATCGCACATGATGGTCATTAAAGTTGGCGGCGGCAAAGGTATTTCCATTGAGGCCGTGTGCCAGGATGTCGCGGATCTGGTAAAACGTGGCGAGCGTTTGATCTTCGTGCACGGGGGAAGTCACGAAACCAACGAGTTGTCCACCGCCCTCGGCAAGCCGCCCCGGTTTGTCACCTCGGTGTCCGGGGTGGAGAGCCGGTATACGGACCGGGAAACGCTCGAAATTTTTAATATGGTGTACGTCGGCAAGATGAACAAGCGGTACGTCGAGCGTTTGCAACAGTTGGGCGTCAACGCCGTGGGCTTGTGTGGCGCCGACGGCCGCAGCATGGTGGGCGAACGAAAAGCGGCCATTAAAGTGGTCGAAAACGGTAAACGCAAAGTCTTGCGCAACGATTTTACCGGGCGCGTGGAGCAGATCAATACAGAGTTGTTGAACTTGCTGCTCGATCACGGTTATACCCCCGTCTTGTGCCCGCCCGCGATCAGCTACGAAAACGAAATCATCAACGTCGACGGCGACCGTATGGCCGGCGCCCTCGCCGCGGCCTTTGAGGCGGAAACATTGGTGATTTTATCCAACGTGCCGGGCTTGCTGCAGGATGTTGACGATCCCGATTCGTTGGTGGCGTCGATTGACAAGACACGCCTGTCGTCGTTCTTTGACATGGCCCAAGGCCGCATGAAGAAAAAAGTGATGGGGGCTTCTGAGGCACTCCATCAAGGGGTAGGGACCGTCATCCTCGGGGATGCAAGGCTGGATCACCCCATCCAACTGGCCCTCGAGGGGCGTGGCACCGTCATCCGTTAATGGTCATAAAGGAATCTATGATGTCAGCCATTCAAGAGCTGGAAACCCAATACTCGACAGGGATTTACGCCAAACGTGAACTGACCGTCGTACGTGGCGAAGGGGCGCGGTTGTGGGACGAAGACGGCAAGGTTTACATCGATTGTATTGGCGGCATGGGGGTGGCTAGTGTGGGCCATGCCCACCCCAAAGTGGCGAAGGCTATTGCCGAGCAAGCACAAACTTTAATCACCTGTCACGAGCTGCTCTACAACGATCGCCGGGCCCATCTATTGGAAAAACTGGCGCGTGTGACGCCCCCCGGATTGGACCGTTTTTTCCTGTGCAACTCCGGTACGGAAGCGATTGAGGGGGCGATCAAATTCGCCCGCATGAGTACGGGAAAATCCGGCATTGTCGCCACCATGCGAGGCTATCATGGCCGCACCATGGGCTCGCTCAGCGCCACCTGGGCGCCCAAGTCCGAGGAACATTTCGGCCCGCTGCCCGGCGGGTTTCAGCATGTGGCTTACAACAAGCTCGATGCCCTTGAGGAAATTTTAAACAACGATGACACGGCTGCGGTGATGCTTGAAGTCGTGCAGGGTGAAGGGGGCGTTCGCCCCGCGAGTGCCGAGTACTTGCAGGGCGTGCAACAGCTTTGCCGCGAACGCGACGTCTTATTCATCGTCGATGAAGTGCAGACTGGATTCGGCCGCACCGGGACGTTTTTTGCCTGTGAGCACTACGGTTTGGAGCCGGATATGATGACCATGGCCAAAGCCATGGCGGGCGGAGTCCCCATGGGCGCCCTGGCGATTGGGCCGCGCGTGCAGACCATCCACAAAGGCACCCATAGCTCCACCTTTGGCGGCAATCCCCTCGCCTGCGCGGCCGCGTGTGCAGTGATTGACGTCATGCAGGAAGAGCGTTTGCCCGAGCGGGCGGCGGAGGTTGGCGCCTATTTCAAGGAAAAACTCGAGGCGATTGATGCCAAAAAAGTGCGTGAGGTGCGCGGCCTGGGTCTTTTACTTGGCGTTGAACTCAAAACCAAGGTCGGGCCACTGCTGCGCGAGCTGATGCATCGCGGGGTTTTGGTGGCAGCCGCCGGGACGACAGTCTTAAGATTTCTGCCCCCGCTGGTGATCACTACGGAAGATGTAGATACGGTGGTCGAACAGGTCGCAGACGTGTTGCAATAAGGCAAATTCGATGGAGACGGTGCACGGTCTCATGCTAGGCACGACCAATGGAGCCAAAATTCACGGCGTGCAAGCGGCGTGTGAAGCCCTGCGGGAGGCGATTGATCTACCGGATTTGTCTCAGCCCTCGACTTGGACCGTGCAAGTGGAGAGTGGCGTGGACGACCACCCGCTCGGTTTTGCCATGACGGTGCATGGGGCACAGAACCGTGCCCAGGCCGCCCATCATCACGTGATCCGGTCAATAGGCCCACACGGACCAGATCACGTGATGATGGGCATCGGCGTCGAAAGCGGTTTTATCGATGTCGATGCCAGTCTGTTTACCCTGTACAACTTCGATGTGTGTGCCCTCTTCGATGGCACGCATTTTTTCTTGGGCATCTCCCCCGGATTCGAATATCCGCGCCGGCTGGTTCACAACATCTTTCACCACCGCCAACCGTTTCAAGAAGCTCGCCAATATATCAGTGCGGCCCCCGATGTCGAACGTCAAGCAGGCCTTGTCGGAGTGATTGCCGGGGGGCTGGTGGACCGCCCAGAAATGACCCGCCTGTGTACACGGCTGGCGTGGATTCGCTATTTGCGGCGGCAGGCGTATGAGGGATGGCAGTAGGGGCCATCACTGACCCTCATCACGCCGTTCCCCCCTATGTGTTGCGTGTTGACTGGCGGGTTAGGTGGCGGCGGGCACTTCCCGGCCAGTGCGAGCAGCATACTTTGCCGCACCCTGACGTTTGATGCTGGCTTTGTGTTTGCGGCGTGCGATGGCGCGCGCCATTTTTCGGGACCGTCCTTTTTTGCTGGGCTGGGTCATGCCCTCTCCTTCTCGTGTCGCCTATTTCAGTTGAGCCCTGATCCGGGTGTAACGACCTATCATACACCTCTCAGCGGTCGACGGCAATCTCGTGTTGCATCGCTTTTTTGATGTCACCCTATCCACGGTGGCCGGCATCTGCCACCTCACCGCCCTCTCCGCCCACCGTACCTACGCCTTGGTAGGGTGGACTTAAGGTCCCGGTCATGAACAGCGCAAGCGCAACGCCGGGTCATTGTCGTATGCCTCTGCAAGTTTCAGTAAACGCTCGGCGGTCGGCGAATCTACAATCAGGACATTGATATAACCCCGCCCCGTGTCTCCTCCCCTAAGGGCGCTGTAAATCGGGGCGGCTTTGAGTTCGTTTGACGCCAACACGGCCACACGTTGCCCAATACTGACCAGATGCTGAAAGGTCTCTAGCGGCACGGCACACAACCCTTCACTGAGTTCTTTTTCCTGCGGGTTGCCCGCCGCATCTAGCAAGTGAAAACAGAGATCCCCCACGATATCCCGCTTTTTTAAACTGTCCACACTAATCCCGGTCATGTCCAGAATATTCATGATGCCGCGGTCAAAATACCGCACTGGGCCTTCCATCGAACCGATGCCAACAAAGGCCATATCCACACAGGTGGCCCTAGTGAGCACTTCCCGCGCCGTGTGGTCAGACTCTAAGCGGTTGCCGAACTGGCTAAAACCCGGGCTTTGCAACGCCAGTCCCCGCACCCCTTGGTCGGCATACTTGTAGAGCAAATCGCCAATGAACGTGTTGGCATCGATGTCCGGCCGATCCACTACCGGCAAGGCCACCAGGGGGTAGATCGAAAACGGCTTAATCGGGTCTTCCCGGTGCATGGCGCGAATCATACAACTGACCGCATAGCCCGGGGCGACGCCGATCGATGGCGTGCCGTCGAGGTGATCGAGCAAATAGGCTTTGGCGGCCACGCCAATGATCAGGGCCCGCAGTTGACCGGTGGTTTCGGGAGGAATCGGAATCACCCGCACGTCCTTCAGGCGTTTTTTCCCCCCGACATTAAAGCGCTCTTGCAGGGCGCGCCCGAGGTTCTCATCGGGCGCGGGCGCCTGGGTGATGCGAATGAGCTGCGAGGTCACCACGTGGCGAATCGCGAGTCCCACCTTGCTTTCGGGCACGTCCTCGGTTTCCCCTGACAAGGCGCGATGAAACAAGTCCAAGGCCTCTTCGTCCTGGGCGTTGGCCGGGCGCCGGATGGACTCCCAGCCAATGCCGCCAGCCGTATTGGTGTCGCGCTCATTGCCACAGAGGAGATCGAGGCTCACCCGGTAATATCGCGCCAGGCGCCAAAGATGGTCCAAACGCGGCAGTGTGCGGCCCTGCTCCCAGCTATGGTAGGCTTGGGGTTTGACGCCGAGGGCGTGCGATAGTTGTCGCTGGGTGATGATCTCGCCTCGCGCTTTGCCGAACTGCTCTCGCAATCGGGCGAGCCGGCCCCCCAACATGGCAGGTGTCAATTCTTCCATAGCCGATGTCCCATACGCCAATATTTATGGCGCCCATATTGTCAAGAAAATCAGGTTTTATTGTCATAGGTACCGTTTTAATTGACATTATAATCCAATTCATTGACAAATGAAAGAATGTGAGCCTTTGCGATTGACTTAAATTTGAAAGCCGCGCTATATATGCCAAAGCGCATGATCACCGCGCTCGATCAAAAACCATATCAAAACCCACCAAGCGAAGGTACAAAATCTATGTGTGGGATTACCGGGATAATTTCAAGAGGAAACATCTGTCAACAACTCTACGAAAGTATGCAACGGCTTGAGTACCGAGGGTACGATTCAGCGGGTATGGCGATCCTGGGAAATGGCGCTCTCGAAGTTCGCAAGGACACGGGTAAGATTGCTGAGGTCAACCGCCGGCAACGGCTTGCTCAGATGTCCGGACAGGCTGGGATCGCCCATACGCGCTGGGCGACGCATGGCGGCGTGACGCAGCAAAACTCCCACCCCCATGTCAGCATGGACAATCAGTTCGCCATCGTTCACAACGGCATTATCGAGAATTATATCTCCCTTAGACAAGAACTTCGCGACCACGGTTTCCACTTCCGCTCGGAAACCGATTCCGAAGTCATCGTGCATTTGATTGCCCATCATTTCCAACAAGGCATGAGCGTAGAAGAAGCGATGGTGAGCACCACCCATCGGCTCGAGGGGGCCTTCGCCTTTGCCCTGGTGACGTCTCAGGTCCCTGACACCCTCTTTTGTGCCCGGGTAGAAAGCCCTTTGGTCATCGGGGTGGGTAGCGATAGTGTGTTCCTCGCCTCGGACGTCAACGCCTTTGCCGAGTATACGCGCCAAGCGGTCTATCTCAACGATGGCGAGTATGCCTTGCTGCAGGCCAACCGGTATCAAGTGAAATCTCTAGAGACGGCCCAAGTCCTCCCCAGAGAGACTGTGACCCTTGTGTGGGATGGCGGCAAGGGAACCACGAAAGGTCATTATCCGCACTATATGGTCAAAGAAATCAATGAGGGTGCCGCTTGTATTGAGACGGCCATGGCCATTCCCGAAGCGGACATTGCCAAGCTGGCGCAACGTCTTGCCACGCGCCAGCGCAGCTTTGTCACCGGCGTCGGCACGGCCTATTACGTGGCTCAGATGGCGCAGTATTATTTTTCGTCCGTGGCGAATCATTTTGTGCCCGCCCTGAGCGCGGACGAATTGCCGTCCTTGGTTCAGCCCGGACCGCAGGACTTGATCCTGGCGATCTCACAATCGGGGGAGACGTATGATACCCTCAAGGCGCTACGCTATGCGAAACTCAATGGAGGGGAAACCGCTGCGATTGTCAACGTCCCGGGCTCGTCGATGGTTCGGGAAGTCGACCAGGCCATTCTCCAAGGTGCCGGTCCGGAGATCTGTGTGCTGAGCACCAAGAGCACGATTTCGCAACTCGCAATTTTGGTACGGGTCGCCTTGGCCCTGGCGCATCAACGCGGGCTGTTTAGTGAGGCGACCTATAACGTGTACAGCAATATGTTGCGAGAATTGCCGGAAACCTTGCAGCAAGTGTATGCAGAACTCATCCCAGCGGTGCGACAACTCGCCCAGGCCTATTGCCACATCGAGCATTGGTTTTTCATCGGGCGCGGGATTTACAGTGCGGTGGCCATGGAATCGGCTTTGAAATTTAAAGAAGTCTCCTATTTACATGCGGAAGGCATGTCGGGCGGTTTCCTGAAACACGGCACGATTGCCTTGATCGACGACCGAACCCACTCGCTGGCCTTTATTCCGCATCCGGATGAGCATACCTTGTTCAACGCCACGCTTACCAATATTCAGGAAATCCGTGCCCGTGGCGGTTTGGTGATTGGCATTCATCAACAAAAAGATGAGAGCTTGAGTGCCATCTTGGATCACGAGATCGTCGTTCCACAGACGCCCTCTCTGGTGACGCCTCTGGTCTACCTCACGGCGGGTCAGATGCTGGCCTACCACACGGGGTTAGCTCTAGGACGCAATATTGATAAACCCAGAGCCTTGGCCAAATCCGTTACCGTTGCCTGAAGTAGAGCGTGGTTAGTATTTGGTCTTTTTACTAACCACGCTCTACTAAAATTCGTACGCCACATCCGACACGCGGCGCCCAATCTCCGCGATCACCTCTTTTTCTTCTTCCAACGATGCCGCTTCAAACGTGGCAGAAAATCGAATGTAAGGCCCTGCCTCGTCCCACGGGACCGCACAAATTAATTTTTCTCGGATGAGATATTGGCTAAAATCCTCTCCGGTTTCAAACCGCTCACCCCCAACAATGCCGCGCGGCGCCCGGGTGTACAAGAAAAAAGACGCTTTCGGCTTTTGCGCCTGGAACCCGGCTTGGCGCAGGGTCGCAGCTAGCATGTCTAAACGCCGGCTGTACTTGGCCGCCGTCTCCCGTGTAATCTCCGGGTGCTGCAAGGCATAGCAGGACGCCAGTTGGATCGCCTTAAATTGCCCCGAATCAAAGTTGTCCTTGAGATCCGCAAACGCCTGCACGACCAGCGGATGGCCACACACCCAGGCCAATCGCCAACCGGTCATATTAAACGACTTCGACATACTGTGGATTTCAATGCCGACGTCCTTGGCCCCCGGGATGGACAAGAAGCTCAGCGGTTCACCTTCAAACACCAAGGCCGCATAGGCCGCATCTTGCATCACGATCAGATGGTTGGCCTTGGCTAATTCGACCACTTCTTCAAAAAACGCACGCGTGGCCACCGCCCCAGTCGGGTTGTTGGGGTAATTGATCAAAAGGATCTTGGCCTTGTCGAGTTGTGCAGGTGTCAAACTTTTGAGATCGGGCAAAAAGTGATTCTCTTCCAACAGCGGCAAGTTGTACACCTCGCCGCCATACCAGCGCGCGTGCGTGCCCAACACGGGATAGCCGGGGGTCGTCAGAATCACCGCATCGCCCGGATTGATAAAGCACGCCGGCAGGAATGAAAGCGCGTTTTTCGCCCCCACCGCGTGATTGATTTCCTTGATGGGATCCAACCCCTCAACGCCATAGACCTCAGCCATATGTTGGGCCACGGCTTCTTTAAACTCAATTGGGCCGTTGTCCGAGTAGCCCCGGTTGTGAGGCATGCTCGCCTGCTCCGCCAAAGCATTGACCACGCCTGGGTCCGCCATGCCATCCGGCTCGCCCACCCCCAAGTCAATCAACTTGATATCGGGTTTGGCCGCCACCGCGGCCTGACGCGCCCGGCGAATTTTTTCGAACTTATAGATGGCCGTGTCCTTGCCGTAGCGATTGCCGCCCATACGCTCGGCGAACAAGTTCTGAATATAACTTTCACCCTCAGCCATACCAATAGCCTCCATCCCTCCCAATCCCGGCCACTACCCTTTATCCACCTGTCGGAAACGGGTCTGAAGGGCGCGCAATCTTTCTTCCATCGTGAGTTCTGGCCCAGGCTCGGCCTCTCGCTGCGAAGCATCTGCAGCGTGCTGCGGCGCGGCCGCTCTCGCTGCCGGGGCGCGTTTGCGACGACGGCGAGGCGCAGCGCTCGGGGCGCGCTTACGTGCCGGTGGTGAGGTTTGGGCCTGCCGCGGCGCCTGTATTTTCATAGACAACGAGATGCGTTGCAGGGCCTGATCTACGCTTAAGACCCGCACCTGAACCACTTGGCCCACATGCACCACTTCACGCGGATCACGGACAAATCGCTGGGACAACTCCGAGATGTGCACCAACCCATCCTGGTGCACGCCGATATCGACAAACGCCCCGAAATTGGTCACATTGCTCACTACCCCTTCGAGCATCATCCCCTCTTCAAGATGGGCGATTTCCGTCACATCATCCCGAAACTTAGCGGCGACAAACGCCTCGCGCGGATCGCGGCCGGGTTTGAGCAATTCATCGCGAATGTCTTCAAGCGTCGGCAACCCGGCTTGCTCGCTGACGAACTGCTCCAGATCCAACGAGTTGACCAGCTCCGCATTGGCCACTAAAGCACCGACCGGCACACTCAGCGACTCTGCCATGCGCGCCACAATCGGATAGGACTCGGGATGCACTGCGGTGCCGTCCAGCACGTTCTCCCCATCTTTAACGCGCAAAAAGCCAGTGGCCTGCTGAAAGGCTTTTTCGCCAATGCCGCTCACGCGGAGAAAATCTTGACGGTTTACAAAACGGCCGTTCTCATTGCGATGCGTCACCATGTTACGGGCCTGGCGTATGTTGAGACCCGCCACATACTGAAGCAATTCCGCCGAGGCCGTATTGACATCGACGCCGACCCGGTTGACACAAGACTCCACCGTCTCCGACAAACTTAGACGCAACGGTTTTTGGTCCACATCATGTTGATACTGACCCACCCCAATCGACTTCGGATCAATCTTGACCAACTCCGCCAGAGGATCCTGCAAACGGCGCGCAATGGAGATCGCTCCACGCACCGTCACATCGAGCTTCGGGAACTCCTCCCGAGCGACCTTAGAAGCGGAATAGACCGACGCCCCCGCTTCGTTGACCACCACACAGGCGATATCTTGCCGTCCAGCTTTGCGCAGAAATTGCCGCACAAACGAGGTCGCCTCACGAGAGCCCGTGCCATTGCCTACCGCGATCGCCCTGACCGTCTCATGGCGGCTCAGAATATCCTGCAACACTTGCTCTGAGCCTTCTACATCACGGCGCGGGGCGAGCGGATAGATCGCGGTGTCTTCAAGGTATTTGCCCGTCTCATCCACCAGCGAGAGCTTACACCCGGTCCGCAGGCCGGGGTCCAAGCCAATAATGCTGGCCGCACCGAGCGGCGGCGACATCAACAGGCTGCCCAGGTTTTCCTGAAACACCCCAATGGCTTCCGCATCTGCACGGGACTTGAGGGTCCCGCGCACCTCATTTTGCAACGAGGGCAAAATCAAGCGCTGATACGCATCCACCACCGCCGCTTGCAGGTAATCGGCGGTGTCCGCCTCGGGTTGGGTCACGACCTGCGTGCGCATATAAGCGAGCGCTTTGTCGTGGTCAATCTCAATGGCAACCGAGAGCACGCCCTCGCGCGCACCGCGGAGAATAGCGAGCGTGCGATGCGACGGAATGGTCGTGACGGCTTCGCTAAAGTCGTAGTAGTCTTGAAACTTCGTCTTTTCCTCAGCCTTGGCTTTCACCACCGCTGAGCGCATGATCCCCTCATTGAGCATCATGGTGCGGAGGGCTTTGCGCAGATCTGCCCGGTCCGCGATCCACTCGGCCATGATGTGACCGGCCCCGGCCATGGCCTCCTCAGCACTGGGCACGCCTTTTTCTGCATCGACCAAACTCGCGGCTAAAGTCTCGATCTCGGCACGACCCGCCTCCTGTGCCCACAGAAACTGCGCCAGGGTCTCCAGGCCGCGATCAATGGCCATCGTCGCCTTGGTTTGGCGCTTAGGTCGGTAGGGTAAATAGAGGTCTTCTAACTCGGTTCGGTCGTAGCAAGCGAGGATCTGCTGGCGCAACTCATCTGTTAACTTATCCTGCTCCTCAATGGTTTTCAGGATCGTCTCGCGCCGCTGTTCTAAATCTTGGTAGTACTTATGGCGTGCGGCGACTTGGCGAATTTGCTCTTCATCCAAGTTGCCAGTGACTTCCTTACGGTAGCGGGCGATAAAAGGCACGGTCGCGTCATCGAGTAAGAGCGCCACCGTGCGTTCCACCTGCTCTGTTCTCACAGATAACTCTGAGGCAATACGCGTGTACAACTCGGGCTGGTTGGTCGTTTGTTCTGTTGTTATCATATGTCAACTACTGTCTGCTCGCCTGCACCCTCCTCAGACGGCAGCTGTCCCGGGGTGAGTACGGTGCGATGACTCGGGAGGCCTCCTAAATATCAAAGGCAGGAGGGGTCCTCGGGTAACCCGTTTATCGCAGTATGGGATAATCCTGAATGAAATGATTTGACGGACCTCTTCGGCCCCATATCGAATGGGCCGAATGGGCGCGATCCCCACATGCAGCAGTCGTGGGCTCGCATTGTAACAAAATACGATCACTAGGGCTACCCTCTCCGCACCTCGAAGCGGACAATACTTGCACAGAAAATGGTAGTTTTGTTATCGACCAAGATGTTATCCTCTGTTTCCGGCGTTTCTGACCGCCATAGATTTGCCGCACGATTGGGCCATGATGTTGACGGTCACCATGCGTATCCTACCGCAGAATGAATGACAATGAAAGCGTGACGTTGCCAAACCGCACAGGCCAAACCGCCAGGGGCGAGATTTTATATAAAATCTCGCCCCTCCCAGCATGACTTCATAGGAGCGATGAGCGATGCCATACATTGCTATGAATCATTTTCAGGTTAGCGCAGATCAAGCTGAGCTATTTGAGGCGCGCTGGCGCAAACGCCGCAGTTTCTTACAAGATGTGCCGGGGTTCGAACACTTCCAGTTGTTGCGGAGCGATGAGCAAGAGGGCCTGGTCCATTACGTCTCTCACTCGACCTGGGCGTCCAAAGACGCCTTTATTGACTGGACACATTCGGATAGTTTTGTGCAAGCCCACCGGGGAGAGCCCATTCCGCAAGGCATGCTCCAGGGGCACCCACAGTTGGCGTGCTTTGAGGTCGTCGACATGGCGGATTGATCGAAATATCGATTTTAGATATCCTACTTTCACCGGATCAACGGAGACCTTCCGCCAAGAAGCGTCCACTGACATCGGCCAAGATTGCGATGTAAACATCTCCACCGCCTTGGTCAGCGCCTCTTCAACCTCGCCGGCAGCCAGGCGAGGTGAGACATGCAAAGCACGCAGAGACAAGCGTCGGTGTGGGAGACGGTGGACGGAGATGGTAGACGATTGGCATGCCAGTACGGGGCTCGCGCCTCGGCATCTCAGAGATCTCCATGCAGGCACTCGCCCATCATCCCACCTCAAAAAGTGGCCAGAGAATTTGCATGCAGAGGGTATTCCACGGTACGATACAGAACAGTTGTACACATGCAAGTCGTCTGTTGACCACATGTTATACCACGGGTGATCATCGCCGTATGGAGTCTTTAGTCGCACCTCAAGATACGCATCAATGGTTAGTGCCGATCGCACCAGAACTCCTCGTGTCCGTGCAATCCGGACAAGACCCGATTATCGAGGCCATCACCCCACAACTCGCCGCCTGGGTGGGACAGACGGCAGAAGCGTTGCTGGGGCAGCCCTTACATGAGGTCTTCGAGACCACCCTCCCCATGCTCGCCCCGGTCGTGGAACGGGTGTTTACCACCGGCGAACCGGTGCGGGATTATCGCGTCACCTTTACGGATCATCAAGGCGTGCAGCGCACGGCCATGCTTCAAGCCGGCCAACGCCCCGGAAAATCGGGACGCTGGGGGGCGCTCGTGGCGCTTCGCCTCAACGAGACACCGAGCCGGCGCGAACGGGGTACCCGCTTACAGCGTGATCTACCGGGACTCATTGGCCGCTCGACCGCCTTACTCCAAACGATCCATAAAATCGAAATTTATGGGCCAACGGATGCACCGGTGATCATTACGGGGGAAACCGGCACGGGTAAAGAGCTTGCCGCGCACGCCCTACACACGGTTAGCCAACGCCACCGTCAGGCGTTTGTGGCCGTCAATTGCGCCGCCTTGTCGGAAGAACTCCTGGAGTCCGAACTCTTTGGCCATGAGCGAGGGGCATTTACCAGTGCTGTTCGCTCGCATCGTGGACGCTTTGAGCGGGCGCATGAAGGGACCTTGTTTCTCGATGAAATCGGCGAGCTGCCCCTACGACTGCAAGCAAAATTGCTGCGTGTGCTCGAAGAGGGGATCATCGAACGCGTGGGAGGCGACCGCGAGGTCAATGTCGATGTGCGGCTCATCAGCGCTACCAACGTCTCGCTTGAACGGGCGGTGCAGGCTCGGGCATTTCGTCTCGACCTCTATCATCGGCTCGATGTGTTACGCGTCAATATGCCGCCTTTGCGCGACCGCACCGATGACATTCCGCTGCTAGTTGACTACTTTTTAGCGCAGTTAAATGAGAGATATCAACACCATATCCGCGGGCTCACGCACGACGCCATTGCCCTGCTGCAACAGTACGATTGGCCGGGGAACATTCGCGAACTTCGCAATGTCCTTGAGCGCGTGCATGTCGAAACCGTGGGTGATGTGATTGGGCGCCAAGCCTTCATGGAGTGGGCGGAAGAGCGCTCGCGATTCTATCCGGGCAGTTGGGATCTGCAAGCGAGAGAGGCGGCACGGGCCGAGCGCCCCGCTCTGATTCCACCCTACTCAGGACTGCTTAAGCCCACGCCGCCCATGCTCCATGTCGGGGCGGGCGAGGTCATTGATGTGGTGCCGCAACGGCTCGACCCCACGGCAGCGCCATCATCCGTCACCGGGCCCATGCCTATGGCGCCCAAGTCGCCGCAAGAAATCACGCGCGAACGATTGGAACGCGCTTACCGGCAGACCGGTGGCAACATCACTCAAGCGGCCAAGCTCCTCGGCGTACACAAGGCCACGCTGTATCGCCGCATGAAGACGCTGGGCATCACGCGTGAGGAGTTGGAAATTTAGCAGTCCAAGGCCATCGCGCTGCCGCCGGCATCAAACACATTCTGACCGGCTTTCGAGGTGTCGCAACCCTGCCTGCACTGCAAGGCGCAGCGCCTCATGGCCCCCGTGCGTTGTCGAGTGGGATGGTCCGCTCAAAAACGGTGAACGGCGAGGCCTCGGCTTTTCGGAGGGCCTGCTCTAGCAAGGCGCGTCCTTTCCCAGTCTCACCGCCTGCGAGGAGCGCTTCAAAAAATTGGCGGTAAAAATGGTCGGGATGCACCACGATACGCACGCGCAAGGTCGTGGCGCCCGGGGGAATGTCTTGAACATATGAAATGGTGCGCGAGGCATCCGGCGCAATTCGGGTATCGTAGGGTTCCTGCGACAAATCTAACGTGACCTCCCGGCCGATCGGAGTCTCTTGCGCGGTGTCACCGAGCATGTTTCCCCGCTGATCCAGCAGATGGGCTTGCACAAACACTTTGGGGGTGACATAGGTCGGGAAATAATGTCCCGCCCCACTGTTGGTGATGACAATTTGCAATTTCATCGTCTCCCCCGTCGCGTACGATGCCGCATCGGGGGACAGCGCCACAGTCATCGCCTGCTTTACCATGTCGGGGTCATGAATGCCGCGCCACAGGTGGCGCCGACCCGGCATGTGACAATGCTGGCAATGGATGTCTTCTTGGGCGTAGCGGCTCTGCCGCCACTCCTCATAGGTATTTTCGAGCAATTTGCCGTTCAGGGCAAAACCTGTCGCGGCAAACTGATGGCAGGGTCTGCAAAAAGCGGAATCCTCATACGCCGCATGCACCGTGAAACCACCGTGGGGCAGCTTGGTCCCCGCAGGTAGGGGCGGGAGGTCGGGACGTCTCGGCGGCCCGAAACGCTGATGCTGGCGCACATGACAGCCGGCACACGTCAGACCGGCTTGTTGCAATTTGGCATCAAAGTCCGGATTGTCGCGGTATGATCCATCCGCTTCCAGAAACGGCAATTGCTCACTCAGCGGGGTGTGGCAAGAGGCACAAATCGTATAGGTCGCACGATCGTTCTCCGCCATCTCCACCATCTGTCCGTAAATGCCCGGACTCATCGCCTGGCTGTGGAGCGTCGTTTGCCAGTCTTGGTATTGCAGAGGATGGCAAATACCGCATTGCTGCGGATCGAGCGAGGCTTCAAGCGGCGAGTAATCTGGCGGCGGCTCGCCTTGGGGCGCCACCGGGAATTGCCAGTGTTCTGCGACAAAAGACGCAATCGCATCATTCTCGGCAACTGCCTCGTTGGGGGCCTGGCGACAGGAAATCACGAGGCTGCAGGTAAGCAGAACGAGTACCCGGATCGCAGTTTGCCGCCTCAAGATGAGATGCATACGGTGCCCTACTGATGCGTGACACACACGCCCGAGAAAGCTTCTCTCGGGCGCGTAGTCGGGTTAAACACGTGTTAGAAAACGTGACTACCCTTGAAACATGACAGTGACTACTTCTTATGTTCCTTCTCCATCTCTTTCTTCATCTCTTCGGCCTTGGCGGCGCAAGGATTGCAGGGATTGCAGGGATGAGCGGCCTTCATTTTATCCATGCCCTTCTCACCCGCTTCCTCGCCCTTTTTCATCGCCTTTTTGGCGGCGCAAGGATTGCAGGGATTTTTCTCCATATGACTGGCGGCATCCGCCGTCACCACCGGCATCGCAAATGCCACCATCAGAGCGACTGCCGCAATCAAGCTGAGAATACGACGCATCGAGTCTCTCCTTCCATGCTTATAGATGACGTCTTACCACTAGGATCTAGGTCCAGCACCCAATGCAGGGGTACATCCTAGTGCTGCATATTAGGGGCAACATCATAGCATGAGACGATATTCCCCTCAAATCCAGAGGGATGCTAGCATCCCTCTATTCGGGGTGGCAGAAGTATTTTCAGGGGAGGTATCAGTGTTGCGAATTGACGACAGCTCAACCCTCAATGTCGAGTCTTAAACTTTAAACTTGACGTTTGACGCCTGCATTTTTTTCATGCTTGTCCAGTGTCAAAAATTTTGTTAGAGTGACTGCGCCAAACCCGCTGTATGTCCACCAATCACATGTTGATCAATAAACATGTCTCAGTCGCCCTGGGCAGTCAAGGCCACTTCTTCGAGTGTTTTAGGCAGGTCTTTTTGTATTGGAGGCAGACTCATGAAAATCACGACGGTCGTCAATGGGCAACCCCACGAAAGCGATGTGGAGCCGCGTCTTTTGTTGGTGCAGTATCTGCGCGAAGACCTCCGCTTGACCGGCACGCATATTGGCTGTGAAACCAGCCTCTGCGGCGCCTGCACGGTATTGGTCAACGGCAAATCGATGAAATCGTGCACCATGTTGGCCGTGCAAGCTGACGGGGCTGAAATCACCACCATTGAAGGGTTGGCGCAAGACGGCGTACTCGACCCGACTCAAGAGGGTTTTTGGGAAGAACATGGCCTGCAGTGCGGCTTCTGTACGCCGGGCATGATTATTTCGAGCTATCAACTCTTGCAGCGCAACCACGCCCCATCCGAGGCAGAAATTCGCCATGCGTTGGAAGGTAATCTCTGTCGCTGTACAGGCTATCAACACATTGTGAATGCCGTTCAATACGCCGCGCAAAAAATGCAGTAGGCTCGATTTTTTGTCTCACGAGGGAGGTAATCACCCATGATTCCCAGTGCCTTTGACTATCATCGGCCGACCAGTCTGGCCGAGGCGATGCAACTGCTCACCTCTAGCGAGGACCCCAAAATTCTCTCCGGCGGCCACAGCCTCTTGCCCATGATGAAACTGCGTCTGGCCACTCCCAGCACGGTCATTGATATCGGCCGTTTGGAGGAGCTACGCGGCATTCAAGCGGTGGATGGGGCCATTATCATCGGGGCCAATGTCACCCATTACGAAGCGGAGACGTCCGCCGTGTTGCAGCAACAGTGCCCCATTCTGACGGAAACCGCCGCCGCCATCGGCGATGTGCAAGTGCGCCATGGCGGCACCATTGGCGGCAGTGTGGCCCACGCGGATCCCTCAGCGGATTGGCCGGCGGCCATGTTGGCGGTCAATGCGGAGATCACCTTGTCGAAGACCGGCGGAACACGCACCGTCAGGGCAACGGATTTTTTTGTAGATCTGCTCATGACCGCGATGGCAGAGGACGAGATTCTCACCAGCATTCGTGTAAATGCCAACCCGCCACGCACTGGCGGTGCCTATCTCAAGGTGCCCCAACCGGCCTCGGGGTTCGCCCTCGCAGGGGTGGCGGCTCAAGTGACCCTGGGGCGTGACAATACCATTGAGCAGGTCGCAGTAGGGATCACCGGCGTGGACAACAAAGCCTACCGCGCCAGTGCCACCGAGGCGGCATTACAAGGGCAGACCGCGACCGCAGCGGCGATCAGCCAAGCGGCGGCTCAAGCGACTGACGGCGCGGAGGCGCTGGAAGATATCCACGCCTCCGCCGAGTATCGCTTGCATCTTGCCCGCGTGTATACCAAACGGGCGCTGCTACAAGCGGTCGAGCGGGCGCAAAGCGCCTAAGCGTCTCACATGCCAAGCTCGGAGCGGATCGTTGCATGGATTCGCTCCGCCTCTCTGCGGCCTCCGGAACCGGGAACCCGAACCTGCACTTTTGTGATCCGCGGACTGAGTGGATCGACATTGATGTACGCAAATTGACCCACCAACGGCCGAGCGACTAGCCGACCGCCAAGGCCATCGAACTGCTGGGTATCAATGCCATACTGCAACACCGTCAGCGCTGCAAACGTTGCCCTGCGAACCTCTTCAAGCGGGAACGGATACAGCCACACCAAACGCTGGGTAAGCCAAACAAACGTGCCCGTGCCGCTTGTGATGCGTGGATGTACCGTGGTGCATCCCGCTAACAGTAAGCTCAACAGCACGGCGATGGCCAACCCGCGCCGCCTATGCATCCTGCGCACCGTCAACTCGCGCTGCGACATGGCTAGCGATGCTTGAAGTTCGGCGCGCGTTTGCCAATGAAGGCATCAACGCCCTCACGAACATCCTCGGTTTGGAAAATCTTGGCGAAGAGATCGGCTTCAATGCGCAAGCCCTCATGCAGCGACGTGCTCATACCCCGGTTGACAGCTTGTTGAATGTAGCGCAGGGCCACGCCGGCCATGCCGGTGATTTTTGCGGCCAGAGCTCTGGCTTCGGACAACGCCTCCCCCTCCGGTGCAACCCGGTTCGCCAAGCCGATGCGATACGCCTCTTCGGCACCGATCGGGTCCCCCACATACATGAGTTCCAAGGCCCGCCCAGTCCCCACCAAACGCGGCAGCCGTTGGGTACCCCCTGCACCCGGAAAAAGTCCGAGCTTAATCTCCGGCTGTCCCAGCCGTGCGTTTGCCGCCACCACCCGCATATCGCAGGCCATGGCGACTTCTAAGCCGCCGCCTAATGCCAAGCCATTGACCGCCGCGATAGTAGGCTTGCCCAAATTCATTATTTTGCCGAGCCCAGCATGCAAGGCATTGGCCAACGGCTCCGCCCCACCGGGCGCCATCATGCGCGGAAACGCTTTGATGTCAAAACCGGCGCAAAAGGCGCGATCGCCATCGCCCGTGAGAATCGCCGCCACCACCTCCGGATCCGTGGCCAGACCCGTAAAACACTCGTCCAGCTCGGCCACCATTTGTGGGTGCAACACATTCAACGGTGGGTTGGTGAGCCTGACAATAGCGAGAGGGGCTTCTTTTTCCAGGCGGATTAAACTCCAATTCGATGACATTCAGTCCTCCTACGCCAAAGGGATAAAGGATGGAGCGGCTCCCTGGTTTATCATGCCAACACATCTACAACGACTGATCGCGCAAAAAACGTTTGATATCCTCGATGTACTGCTGAATTTGAGGCATATTGGCATTCACGACTACCGCTCGCTCAAAAAAGTCGAGCGCCTGGGTCAAATTCCGCTGGCTCAAGTGGCACAGCCCAGCCCCACTCAGGGCACCGAAATGGTGTGGATTGAGGGCGATAGTCCGCTCGCAATCCGCCATTGAGTCCTCATACTGCTGCATCAAATAGTAGGTCGTGGCACGCTTATTATAGCCCTCAGCAAAGTCGGGGGCGACCTCGATCACGCGGGTAAAAATATCCACCGCAGCACCATAGCTGCCGCGCTGCATCGCCTCGATCCCCTCGTGGAACAGCGCGTCGACGGTCGCATTCCCCGAACGGTGCCAAATCTGCCACAGCGCCTGTTCAGCGCCTTGCCGCACAAAGGTGTCCGCGTCGCTCTTCAAGGCCGCCGCCAAAGGGTCAACCGCACGCTGATCGCCCAACCGCGCCAGGATACCAACAGCCTCTCGACGCTCAGCCGTGTTACCGCGCTGCAACGAGACGATCGACTGACTGACCGGCTCGGTCGCCCCATTGCCCGCAGCCATGGCGACCATCAACATCACCGCAACCAGAACCAAGGTAAATTCTGTCAGCATCGATGATCCTTTCATGAAATCCGTCCCCTGCGGCGTTTTGGGAGCGGACCTTACACCGTGGCCGCAAGGCCCGGGTCAACCGCCAGCCGGCACGCGACGCGAATCGTATTGCAGTGTGCCTCAACGATATCCTCAATCCGCGGGGCATAGCCACCGCCCATCGTCACCACCACTGGAATGTGGGCGGCGCGACAGGTCTCCAACACGTACCGATCGCGTTGGCGCAACCCCTCCAGGGTCAGGCTCAAGCGGCCGAGCTTATCGCCATCGTACGGGTCCACCCCCGCCTGATACCAGACCAGTTCGGGGTGCGCCTCGTGCAACATGCGGGGCACATGAGTTTGCAGGGCCTGCAGATAGGCCGCATCATCAGTGCCATCCGGCAGGGAAATATCGAGTCGACTCGTCGCTTTGCGGAACGGATAATTTTTTTCACCATGAAACGAGCAGGTGTACACCCTTGGATCATGTTGAAAAATCACCGCCGTGGCATTGCCTTGATGGACATCGCAATCGATAATCCCAACCCGCTGCAAGCCATCGTCACGCTGCAACACCCGCACCGCCACCGCCATGTCATGGAAGACGGAAAACCCCTCGCCATGGTCGGCAAATGCATGGTGCGAGCCGCCGGCAAGATTGGCCGCCAACCCGTGGCGCATGGCCAAGCGGCTGGCCAGCAGCGTGCCCTGCACCGCCAAGCGAGCGCGACGCACCAGCGCGGTGGACCACGGCAGCCCCAGCACACGCATTTCTCGTGGCGTCATATGGCCGGCGAGAAAACGCTCCACATAATCGCGGTGATGCACCAATAACAGGGATTCCACGTCCACCGGCGCCGGGACCACGACCTGCTCGGCACAGAGAGTCCCCTCGGCCATCAATTGCTCATAGACAAAGCCGTATTTACGCATAGGAAAACGGTGTCCAGCACCAATATCTACGACATAATCCGAGTGATAGGCCACGAACATCGGCTCAGCTCCATTCGCACATCTACACGCACCTATTCGGTCGCAAGTCACCGCCGCCGATGACGTCGCAATTGCCGGCGCAGTTGCATGATCATGACGACCGGGGCACAATAAACCAGCGCAAAGTGGACCCACTCTATCATTAATTCATCATTGTTGCTAGGGTGTGTTAGGGTTGCTCGGCAAGTGTACCGGTGGCGGCAGAGGAGATGGGGAGATGTGGCGAAAGAAACGGTGGATTTTTCTGTTGATCTGTATTGTCGTGATCGGCATTGGCATCGGACTCTCCCAGCGTTCGCCCCAGATTGAGCCTGGCACCTATTTGACGGTGAATCTTGGCGGCAGCTATACGGATGCCCCCGAATCGTCTCTGACCCGAGAATTGCTCGGTAGCGACCAACGAAATCTCACGGATACGATCTTGCAACTGCACAAAGCCGCTCTCGATCTACGTCTCAAAGGGGCCGTTCTGCGCATTTCACCCGTGGACTTATCGTTTGCCGAACTCCAGGACCTTCGGGATGCCCTGATGTACTTCCGCAAGGCGGGCAAGGAAGTGATTGCCTGGGTCATTGGTGAAGGTGGCAGCGGCATCGCGGCGTACTATCTCGCCAGTGCTGCGAATCGTATCTATTTTGCTGAAAATGCCTTGCTGCCCCTTCTCGGTTTGCGGGCCAACTATCTCTTTCTGGGAGGGGTCTGGGAAAAGCTCGATATCGACATGCAGGTGGAAAAAGTTCGCGAATATAAAACGTTCGGCGATTTACTGGTTGGCCGGGAAATGACAGAGGCGCATCGCGAAATGGCCAATTCGCTTTTGGATAGCCTGAATCGCCAACTCTTGCACGATATCGCTGCAGCGCGTGGGTTGACGCCTGAGGCGGTACAAAAGCTGATTGATGGCCCGACCATGACGCCGGCGGATTTCCAACAAGCCGGGCTCATCGACGGCACCCAATACTTTGATGAAGTGCTAGAGAGTCTGAAGGCAACCGGCGAGAATGAGGCCAAGACCGTCTCCATGTCGACCTATCGCCGGGTCAAACCCAGTGTCTTGGGCCTCAAACCGGAAGCGAAGATCGCCTTGATCTACGGCATTGGCGGTATTGTCACCGGCAAAAGCGATTGGGGCGCCACGGGTGCTAACATGGGCTCGGACACCATCGTGAACGCCATTGACGATGCGGCCAAGGACGACTCGATTGCGGCCATCGTCTTCCGAGTCAACAGTCCGGGCGGCTCCCCCCTGGCCTCAGATCAAATCTGGCACGCGGTGGTACGCGCCAAATTGAAAAAGCCGATCATCGTTTCCATGTCCGGCGCCGCCGCCTCAGGCGGCTATTATATTGCCGCCGGGGCCACCCGCATCGTGGCGCAACCAGCGACCTTGACCGGTTCAATCGGCATTGTGTTTTCGCATGCCAATATCAAAGGGCTGCTCGGCAAACTTGGGATTCGCACCGAGACCGTCTCCCGCGGCGCCTATGCCCGCTTGTTGAGCCCCGCGAACAGTTGGTCAACGGAGGAGCGCCAGCAGGTTCAGCGCCTCACGGAAGACCTGTACGACACCTTTACCCGAAAAGTTGCACAGGGCCGTCATATGGAGGTGAGCGAAGTCGATGCAGTGGGTCGAGGCCGGGTCTGGACAGGGGCTCAGGCCAAAGAAAAGGGTCTGGTCGATGAACTCGGCGGTTTAACCACCGCGCTGCGGGTGGCCAAGGAACAAATCAAATTGTCGGCCAATACCGCAGTGGAACTCATTTTCTTTCCCAAACCCAGAGGTCTCGTGATGACACTGCTGGAACGCTTAGGTATGCAAACCCAAGCGCCACTGCCCGACCCTCTGAGACAGGTTGCCGATCAGCTGTTGCTCCTGGCACGGGAAGGCAGCGGGAAGCCGCTCTTCACCATGCCGTATTTACTGCGGATCGACTAAGGCAAGGCCCGGCTAGGAATCCGCAAATTGCGGCTCCTTGCCAGGGTGCCAGTCACTGAGCAAAGTTGCCAACGTGGCCTGGTCAATGACCTCGTGAACCAGCAAGTGTTGCGCCACGGCTTCAAGCTTATCACGATGCTCCGTGAGCACTTGATTGGCGCGTTGATACATGCGCTCGACAATATTTTGGGCCTCTTTGTCGATATTGCGAGCGATGTCCTCGCTATAGGTTTTTGGGCTTGGGGTATAGACATCGAGAAACATCGCTTGGCGCCCCTGCTCCACGGCATAGGGGCCCAGGGTTTCGCCCATGCCGAACTCCGTCACCATGCGACGGGCCATCTCGCTGGCCCGCTGTAAGTCGTCCTGCGCACCCGTGGAGAGGTCGTGAAAGACCACTTCCTCAGCCGCTCGTCCGCCGAGCATCACGGCAATGCGGTCCAGCAGTTCATCCTTGGTATAGAGATACCGGTCCTCCGTGGGCAATTGTTGGGTGTAGCCCAGGGCCGCCACGCCGTGCGGGATAATGGTCACCTTGCGCACCGGGTCGGCCGTGGGCAGCGCCTCTGCCACTAATGTGTGGCCCGATTCATGATACGCCACCCGACGCTTCTCTTTCGGGGCCATCACCCGGCTCTTTTTGGCGGGACCGGCGAGAATCCGATCAATCGCTTCATCGAGTTCATCCATCGTCACCGCTTCTCTGTTGTAACGCGCCGCCAGCAACGCCCCTTCATTGATCACGTTGGCCAGATCGGAGCCCACCATGCCCGGCGTCCGGGCAGCAAGGACATGCAGATCTACATCCTCGGCCAAGCGCACCTTAGACCCATGCAGCTTCAGGATCTCCTCACGCCCTTCTAAATCCGGACGGCCGACGACAACTTGACGGTCAAAACGACCGGCCCGCAGCAACGCCGGATCTAAAATTTCCGGCCGGTTGGTGGCGCCCAAAATAATGACACCCTTGCGCGGATCAAAACCGTCCATTTCCGCCAACAGCTGATTCAAAGTTTGCTCGCGTTCATCATTTTGCTGCACCGGGTTGATCCCCCGCGCTTTACCCACCGCATCGAGCTCATCAATAAAGACGATGCACGGCGCCTTTTCCTGGGCTTGCTTGAACAGATCGCGCACGCGGGCGGCCCCCACCCCTACAAACATCTCGACAAAATCGGAACCGCTGAGGGTAAAAAACGGCACTGAGGCTTCACCCGCCACCGCCCGTGCCAACAACGTCTTGCCGGTTCCGGGCGGCCCCACGAGCAACACGCCTTTGGGAATGCGTCCCCCCAAGGCCGAATACTTTTGCGGGTACTTCAAGAAATCAATGATCTCCTGCAGCTCTTCTTTGGCCTCTATGACGCCAGCCACATCGACAAACGTCACGCCAGTCTCGCGTTCGGCATAGATGCGGGCACGGCTCTTGCCAAAATTCATCACCCCCTGGCCCGGCCCCATACGGCGCGAGATCAATATCCAGAGCAAAAAGATCAAACTCAACGGCACGATCCACGACAGCAAACTCTTGAGCAGATCGTTTTCATACTGCCCGCGGTAGTCCACATGGTACTTCTCAAGCTCGCTCACCAAGTCGGGATCATCGACCCGTACGGTGGTAAAATTCTTTTGTCCACGTCCTGCCGGACCGTCGAATTCCGCCTCGGTCAACTTGCCTCGGATCGTTTGGGAATCGATCCGCACTTCCGCCACGCGGCCATCGCGCACGTAAGCCTTGAATTTACTGTAGGGCCATTGCTCAAAGGGCTGTGCAAACAGCAAATTTTGCAATACCAACATCAGTCCAATAGCGGCAAGCACATACCAGAGGGGAAACCGAGATACCGGCCCGGGATTAGGACCACGTTGATCTTGTTGATTGTTCATCGAGGCCCTCCATAAAACCGCTCGCAATCGAATCGGGCAGGTTTATGTGTGTACCTTGCCACACCTTGATTTCTCAATTAGACTCCAGTCCAACAACCAATCTTGCGGCATGGTCCCCCCACGCTCGATTCGAGCCGATACTCGATCGCCCCCATCGAGCCATGACAACGTGGACGGCAATGCAGCAAGTCACTCGTAGTTTACACGCTCTGGCGATAAAGGGAAAGAGCTGGGATGATGGAGGAGAACAAGATGTTCAGTGGGATTGTAGAAGAAGTGGGCACAATCGCCGCTCTCGACAAGCGGCCCGGAGGCATCACGCTAACCATTCGCGCCCGCAAAGTGCTACGGCAGACGCAAATCGGCGATTCAATCGCGGTGAATGGGGCCTGTCTCACTGTGGTGCGCTTTGACGAGCAGGCGTTCGATATCGACATGGCTCCCGAAACCTTGCGCAAAACCTCACTCAATCAATGCGATGTCGGCGACGACGTCAATCTGGAGCGTTCGCTCATGGCCAATGGCCGCGTGGGAGGCCATTTTGTTCAGGGCCACATTGACAGCACGGCGGAAGTGGTGGAGATGGCGCCCGATGGCGAAGGCGTTCTCGCCACTTTCAGGCCGCCAGCGGAGCTCATGCGCTACATCGTCCCCAAAGGCTATGTGGCGATTGACGGCATGAGTCTGACCGTGGTGGACACCGGGCCCGATTGGTTTTCGATTTCGTTTATTCCCCACACCCGCGAGGTGACCGTGGTGAAAGATTACGAGAGCGGCCATCTGGTCAATCTGGAGGTCGATATCCTCGGTAAATACGTTGAAAAACTTTTAGAGGCCCACCGGCCGGCAACGCCTTAGTGCCGACCGGCTCGATAGAGTACCCACGTGACGCCTGACCCATGCCCTTCACACCTATAGAGAATCCAACCATGAGGCCATCACAGCCCCTGGCGATGTTGCCCGAAGACTGGCAAACCGCCCTGGCGATCGTTGCCCACCCGGATGATTTGGAGTACGGCGCGGCCAGTGCCGTGGCCCGCTGGACCACGCAGGGCAAACACGTCAACTATCTGCTCGTCACGAGCGGCGAAGCCGGCATTGATGCTCTGCCGCCGGAGCAGGCAGGCCCCTTGCGTGAAGCAGAAGAGCGCCGCGGGGCGCGTGTTGTGGGTGTGGAAACGGTCGACTTTTTGGGCTACCCCGATGGCGTGGTCGAATATAGTTTGGCGCTGCGGCGCGATATCTCACGCTACCTCCGGCGCTATCGGCCAGATATCTTGGTGACTATCAATCACCACCTGACCTGGCCCGGCCATGGGCTCAACATGGCCGATCACCGCTGGGTCGGGCAGGCGGTTTTGGATGCCGCCCGCGACGCAGGCAATCGATGGATTTTTCCCGAACTTCTCGACGAGCAGCTCGAACCGTGGCCCGGCGTCCGGATGGTCTGTCTCCACGACTCGCCACATCCCACCCATGCAGTCGATGTTACGGACTATATAGACCGTGGCATTGCCTCGCTGCAAGCGCATCAGACCTATCTCTCGCATTTGGCCCAAGACTTCGATCCGGAGGCATTTCTGCGGCAAACCGCCCGCGAAGCCAGCGAGCAATGCGGTTACGACTACGCCGTGACTTTCGAGGTCATCGTGATCTAGAGCTATGAAAAAAGATTCGAAAAAATTTCCACACCACCGATCCAGGTGCCAATTAAGCTGCCGATACTCGGCAAAATGAACGCCAGGAAAATGCGTAGCAAGCGATTGCGCCACCATTGCTGCGTGATGCGGACATCGTCGGCGACGCGGTGGAGTTCTCGCACTGAGGGCGGACAGAGATAGGCCTGCACCAGGGCGGTGACATAACCGGCGCCAATGACCGGCGTGAGACTGGTGAGCGGGGCTGCCACAAAGGCGGCCAGAATGGTCAGGGGATGGGCCAGCGCAGCCGCTGCCCCAATGGCACTGGGAATGCCATTGGCCAACACCCAAAAGACGATATTTTCGCCGGCTACAGCCGCGCCTTTTTGCCACCCAATCATGAGCAGTGCGACGACGATCAAGGCCGGAATACCCCATCCCACCACCCGCCAGAGCGGTGATACCGGCGGGATGGTGTTGAGCGGCTCCAAGTCAATCGGACGGTTCGCCTCCAGGTGTCCCTGGACTCCCGGAATATGAGCTGCCCCGAGAACTGCGACAATGCGCGTGCCCGCCGCGTCGCGAATGCGATTCGCTAAGTAGAGGTCCCGCTCATCGATCAGGACGGTTCGCAGGGTCGGCATCAGTTCGCCAAGCTCCCGCAACATTTCCGACAGCACATCTTTTTGGCGGATATCGCGCAACATTTCTTCAGATATCGTGGTGCGATCAAAAATGCTGGTGAGCAGGGTCGACAAAAGCAAAAACTTCTTCAGCAATGGGGTTGAACGCCAGGCCCGACCGAGTGTCGCCCGGATATCCCGGTCGCAAAGCGCAACCGGGATATCCAGGTCTTTGGCAATCCTGGTGGCTTCGAGCATTTCTATACCCGGCATGACGCCGAGCTGGCCGCCGAGCCGTTTTTGGTAAGACGACAGAATAATATTGACAATCAGGGGGCTGAGCTGCTTGCGCCGAATTACCTCTTTGAGATCGAGGTCATCGAGATGGCGCTGCTCCGACAATGCCTTAAAGCGCTGCGCATCGAGCTCGACACAGACACAGTCCGGCTGCTCCCGGTCAATCACCTGTCGCACGAGATCGGCGGATTCTTGAGAGACATGTGCAGTTCCAATGAGGGTAAACACGCGATCCTGGACGCTCACGCGATGCACATCTGATGGCTCATCAGACGGATTGGGTACAGGTGTGATTGGCAGCGAAATAACGCTCTCCCTTGCATGATGACTTATGAATCATATCTTAACGGCGGCGATAATGATGATGATGATAATGATGATGATGCCCGCGTCTGCATTTGAATTATACAGTTGTGCCAGCGCCTATTTCCACAATCGAATACGATTCCCTTAGCATCGCCTTGAAATTGCTCCATTTTTCAACTATTCTCCAGTTGATGCAGGCAAGCGAACGTCTACGAGTAGGGCGTTAGGCCAGGTGTCTCAATCGAGAACAATCCTGTCTGACTTGCCTCGTAGTTAAGACGTAGTGCTCCGACGACGGTGGGTTAGACGCCTGGTGAAATTCCCTTAAGTCATTGTTTTTACCAAAACTTATAACATTAACGAGGGATGGCATGCGGCTTGCCAGAAGCGATCGAATAGTGTATGCCGAGTTCCAGTCTTCCGGCATCTCTGACTCTTGCAAGAGGTGAATTGATTATGCAAGACATGCATCCAGATACCGAGTCCCCAAAGGAGATGTTCAGCTTCGCCCGAAAAGCTGTGCAAGAAGCTCCCGAGTGTCGTGAGGCGCGTATTACTGAAGTACAACGCGCTCTCAATGACCATAACCTCATGCTACATGCAGAAGTACTTGCATCCCGGATCATTGAAGATCCTCTGCACCAAGTTCACTGCGATGTATAATCCCCTAACCTTCTACGCCACACTCTAAAGAAGCTAAAGGGGTCTAGAAGAATCGCTCTCCCCGAGACATACTGCCTTTGCGTCTGGGAGATGCGAGTCTTCATAACGACGCCTTTAGTTGATTTTGGCAGTAGACTTCTCTTCGTTCTAGGATCGAAACATGATTTATGTTGCCCCGGATTTCTGGAAAACCCTGTTTGACGACGTGTATCTCATCACGGATGCTCCCTTTGTTGAGAACCCCGCGCTCACCCAACGGGAAGTAGACGTCGTCGCCAACTTGTTGCACCTGCATCCCAGCGATCGCATCCTCGATTTATGCGGTGGCCAAGGGCGGCATTCCATTGAATTGGCCCGGCAGGGTTATCGACATGTGATCGCCTTGGATTATGCCCCCTTTCTACTTAAAAGGGGGCATCAGACCGCGACCGAGGCCAATCTGCTCGTCGGGTTTTGCCGGGGCGATGCGCGTGTCCTGCCCTTGTCGGACGCCTGTGTCGATGTCGTTTTGCTCATGGCGAATTCGTTTGGCTATTTCGCCAATGCCGACGAAGATCAAGAAATCTTGCGCGAAGTCGCTCGCATTCTAGCACCGGGTGGGCGCTTTTTGCTCGACCTGACGGACTACCACCATGTCCGGCAGCACTTTCGGCCGGATTCCTGGCACGAAGCCACCGATGATATTGTCGTCTGCTGGCAGCGCGAATGGGACGGTGATGTCATTCGCGTGCGCGAAATGGTGCTGTCGAAAACCTCCGGGTTGCTGCGGGATCGAGGTTATGCCGAACGCCTCTATCAACCTGCCCAACTGTGCGAGTTACTTCAGCTTGCAGGCCTCAAAAATTTCCAGGTCCATCCCGATGCCTTGGTGCACGACCCCGATGCCAATACCGACTATGGTTTGGCCACCCACCGCATGATTATTACCGTCACCAAAGCATAAATTAGGCTTAACTTTTGTGACTTCCATGCCGATCACTTCCGTAAGGCCATTCTGATCTGACCTGCTTCGATGTGATGTCAAAAGACCCCAACTTTTTTTACCGGCATCGTGGTCAACTTATGAGGCTGAAATTTCCGGATACCTTGCCGGTACATGCCGTGGCACCTGAGCTGCCACGGCATGACCGTTTGTTCGCACAGCTGCGAGACGCTTTGTCGCGTGTGCTCATCGGCAAATCGCACGAGATCGATTTATTTCTGGCCGGCGTCTTGAGCGGTGGACACATCCTCATCGAAGATGTCCCGGGTGTTGGTAAAACCATGCTGGCCAAAGCATTTGCCCGCTCCATCGGCGGCGTGCTGCGCCGCATTCAATGCACCCCTGACTTACTACCCACAGACATTGTCGGGGTCTCGGTGTACAACCCGCAAGACCGTACCTTTCAGTTCAAGCCTGGCCCGATCTTCAGCCACATTCTTCTCGTGGATGAGATCAATCGCGCCGCACCTCGAACCCAATCCGCCCTGCTTGAGGCCATGGGCGAAAAACAAGTGACCGTCGATGGACACAGCCTGCCTCTGGAATCGTCCTTTTGTGTGATTGCCACCCAAAACCCAATCGAAACCCAAGGCATCTATCCCTTGCCCGAAGCGCAGTTGGATCGCTTTGCCATTCAACTCTCCTTGGGCTACCCGCCCGCCTCAGAGGCGAGGCGTCTCTTGCTGCAGCCCGATGACCGGGAACGGCTCGACGGTGTGGAACCGATCTTGGAGCCGGATGAACTCGTGGCGCTGCAACAAACGGCGGCCCGTATCGCGATTGATAACAGCGTGGCCGATTATGTCCTCGCGCTGGTCGAGGCGACCCGGCGCCATCCCTCGGTCCGGCTCGGTGTCTCCCCTCGCGGGGCCCTCGCGTTCTTGGCCGTCATCCGTGGCCGAGCCCTCCTGCACGGCCGCGATTTTGTCACGCCAGACGATGTCAAAACCCTTGCGGTCGCCGCCCTGAGCCATCGACTCATTCTCAATTATCAGCTCCCGCCTACCCTAAACCCGCCTGACAGCAACAGCAAAGTCGTCGTGGTACAAGAGATCCTACAACAAGTTATGGTGCCACGGTGACCGTGCTTCAATGGCGTGTCCTGCGCTTTTTTGTCACCCGCCGCCTCACCCCAGCTGGCCGCTCGCTGTTTGTCATTTGGTTCATCGCGGCCCTGCAAGGCTCGGTTAGCCTCGACATCCCGATTTACCATATCTGGTCCTTCACGACAGTCTGTCTGGCCTTGGCTTGGCTCAGCTCCCTGATAGCAGTACCCAAAATTCAACTCACGCGGCGCCAGCCGCAGCCAGCGATGGCAGGGATCACGTTCACCTACGAGGTTGAGATCGAAAACCGCTCCTGGCGGGCGGCTAATGCACTGAGTGTGATGGAGATGGAAATCCCGGCGGGATTAAAACTTGTATACCAGGGCTCCCCGCCGGTCATCGACCGCTTGGCACCTCACGCCAAAATGACATTGGCTCTGCAGTTACACGGCTTAAAACGCGGGCACCACAGGCTATCCGGGCTCTATGCGTCCTCTTCCTATCCCCTCGGTCTATGCCAGAGCCTGTCTATCCAATTACAAGAAGCATGCGCTACGGTGTATCCGATGTATTCGGTGCCCGCCTCATTCCACCTGCCTTTGAGGCCATCGGTTACCCATGCAAATCGTGACGTGGTGAACGCACCTCCCATGGCTGCCGTATCCCCTGATTTCGCCTACGTCCGCGAGTATCGCCAGGGGGATGATCCCCGCCACATCCACTGGGCCTCATGGGCTCGCACCGGCGAGCCCGCTCTCAAGGTGTACCAAGAAAAAACCAGCCCCGGTGTAGGATTAGTCCTTGATACCGCCGTCCATCACACTCGCGACGTGCAGGCATTGGAGTCGGGCATTTCAGCCATTGCCGGGATAGCCACGTATCTCCTGCGCGCAGGGATCAATGTGGATTGCTTCGTTACGGACAGCCTTCTGTATCGCTTTTCGAATGACGCACCGAACCTGTGTTTTACCCATCTCTTCCACACTCTGGCCGGCTTACAACCCAGCGCCGCTGTCGAGTGGCCGTCAGTAGCGACCCGCCTCTTTGCGCAAGTCCCATGGTGCCACACCATCGTGCTGATTGTGCTGGACTGGTCTCGGGAGACCGCCGGTTTTGTCACCCAATTACAAAACCGCGGCATCGGCGTACGGACCCTCGTCATTCGCCAGGGGCCGACGTCACGACCACGCCCCTCTATTGAAACCCTATCGCTTCTGCTCCCCGGCAACCCCTGGCCCCAGGAACCATCCCTGTCGCCCTGGAGGGGTCCATGACCTCCTCATCACCTCCGGCGCTCCGCCCCTCCCCTTGGTTGTTGGCCCCTGCCACGATTGCCTTGGCCCTGTTAGGCTTGGCCCACCGGGACGTGGTCTTCCCATCGCTTTGCTTCTTAGGTATCGTGGGCTCCTACTTTCATTCCTGGCATGTGTCACAGCCCAAACGGCATCCGTGGTTCGCGTCTATTGTCACCTGTGTGGCATTGTTTTTCCTATGCTTACTGTACTATTGGGTTTGGCTGCTCCATGGCGAGGGCCTCACCTACATTCGCCGCTTTTGGTACACACCCTGGCTCGTGAGCACGGGCGCGATGCTTCAGGCTGCCGTCTTACTCTGGGCCTGGCACTTACCCCACCGCACCACCGGTCTCATCTTTGCCTGCATGGGCTTGATCGCCATTTCAAGTGGCAATCTCCTGCCATCCTCATACGGTATCGTGAACCTCTATGCGCTACTTGGCGGCGCTTGCCTCCTCAGCCTCTTGGTGCTGAGCGGCGCGTTGCAGGGTGGGCGAAATCAGCCGTTTTGGGAGCAATGCCGGCAAAGTATCGTGATCCTAACGTGTATCGTCATCATTGGCGCGGGCACCTGGCACCTGAGTACGAACTTGCCGCAGATCGGTCAAGTGCTCGAGACCTGGTTCGCCGACTTGATGTCCGGTGCTCGCTACCGGGATACCATTGGTGCGGGCGATGCGATTCGCATCGCCCATCAACGCCATGTGAGGTTGTCGCGTCGCGTCGTTGCTACCTTGTCTGGAAGCCAGTCGCCAATGTATCTGCGGACCCAGGTGATGACCCGGTATCAAGATCATCGCTGGACACCGACACCATACCTACCGCCCCGACCTCTAGAGATCAATAAGCGCAAAAATGCCCGGCATACTGGCACCACTCAAGACGCCGATTATCGTGAGGTGCGCCTGCACGCCAATCTCCGAGGTGCAGTCCCTCTGCCCTATGGCGTGACCCAGGTTCGTGTCTCCGAGCCGCTTTCGTGCCTACAAACCGCGGAGGCCATCGTGCAATGTACGCCCTCATCACAGTTGACGTCATACGCCTTTGAGTCCACCAAACCCGATGTCCTCATTCCTTTTGGCATCGGTTTTGCGCTGCATGCACCAGACCCAGAACCCTCGCTGTCTGCCCTCGCACAATCCCTGCAAGAGGCACTGAGCGGACCGGAAGCCGTTTTATCGCAACTGCGGCCGCTTGCCCGCCAAATTACCGGTACCGATACCTCTCACGCCTCGGCCGCCGCGCAAAAAATCCAGCAGCACTTCCGGCAACATTTTTCATACTCACTCCACGTCAATCTGTCACCGGAACTCGATCCGATCGTGGACTTTATACGGCAACGCCGGCCCGCCTCCTGTGAGTATTTCGCCTCCGGTATGGCGCTCATGCTCCGTGCCCTGGGGATACCCGCGCGCGTGGTCGGTGGCTTTGTAGTCTGGGAGTACAATGCGCTACTACAACAATGGATCATCAGGCAACGAGATGCCCATGCCTGGGTTGAAGTCTACGACGATACGGGGCAGCGCTGGGTCGGCTTTGATGCCACACCAGCCTTTCGGCAAGAGCGATTTTCCCACACCGGTCTAGCCGGATTTTGGGATCAAAGCCGCGCCTGGACCGAATGGCAAGTTCGTACCGTCGTCAACAGACTGTACCAAATCGACTTCATCGCATGGTTGATGCGGCTGCCACTGCAGACAGGGTTCGTGCCCATCGCCGGCCGCAGCCTCATGCTTGTCGTGCTCATCGCTTCTGCCTACTGGCTTTGGCGCCGGTTGCACCGATCGATCCGTCGCTGCCGGTCGATCCATCGTTGGTGGCAACCATTGAGATGGCCCGTGCGCCGGCGTCCATCCCATCTATCAGATGCCGTGCGGGCTGAAGCACAGCAGCATTTTGCTCGCCTGGCCACGCTCCTGCAACGACGCGGCACGCCGATCTTGCCGACGGAAACGTTGGAGGAATATCTAGAGAGATGTCAAGATAGCCAAGAGGCCACATCGACCTTCATCGATCTCCTCACGGACTTCAGCCATGCCTACCACCAACTCCGTTTCTGCCCTGGGGCTGCCGAGCCGGAAACACGCCAGCTCTGGTTGCAAGAAAGACTGCTTCTCATCCGCCAGGTCACAGATCAACTTCAACACCAGAAAAGTATCACCACCATAACGGGTAGAGCCTCTAGCTCAATCGCAAGCCGATCGACAGGCGACAAGCGGCCAGCAAAACATTGATCAACAAACGACAAGTCGCCCATGGATGACATCCGGAAGCCACAAAGCGGCTCCTCGAAGCATTACCCCCCGAGAGCCTGGCGGATACGGTCCAGCAGCGCTGCAAGGTCATCGGGTAGGGGAGCAGAAAACGTCATCGTCTCGCCCGTCTCAGGATGCTCGAACTGTAGCTCACGGGCATGCAGGGCCTGGCGGGGAAAGGTGCGCAGCCAGCGTTCTACCGTCGGATGGCGCGGCAGGCTGACGGCCCTGGTGCCGTAGACCGGATCGCCGATGACCGGGCGGCGAATATGGGCCAGATGCACGCGAATCTGATGCGTGCGGCCGGTTTCCAGGGACAGATGTAAGACGCTCACTGCCCCCCAGCTTTCGATTACTTGATAATGCGTGCGGGCGGCGCGGCCGTGCGCTTCGACCACCGCCATTTTTTGGCGATGCTGCGGATGGCGCCCGATGGGCGCATCGATGGTGCCTCGTGCAGCGGCAGGACAGCCCTGGACGAGAGCCAGATAGCGCCGGCTTAGGGTGCGGTCGCGAAGTTGGTCGGAGAGATGGCGATGGCTGCGGTCGTGCTTGGCCACGAGCAGGAGGCCGGAGGTGTCTTTGTCCAGCCGGTGGACAATGCCAGGGCGCACTTCGCCGCCCACCCCGGAGAGGGATTTGCAGTGGTGTAACAGGGCGTTGACGAGAGTGCCGTGATCATGGCCTGGGGCCGGGTGCACGACCATGCCCGGGGGTTTATTAAGCACCACCAGGGCATCGTCTTCAAACACGATGTCTAAAGGGATGTCTTCAGGTAACAGATGGGCCGGCTTGGGGGGTGGCACTTCCAGGTGGATGCGTTCACCGGACCGCACCCGATAGCGGGCGGTGACCCTGCCCCGGGAGTAGGAGAGTTCGACCTGGCCACCGTCGATGAAGCGTTGGATTTGGGTACGAGAAAAATCGGGCAGCGACGCGGCTAAGAACTTATCCAGACGGGTGCCCTCAGCCGCGTCGGGGACATCTAGGGTATAAGAGAGGTCATCGCCCGTAGAGGCCATCGCCGCTTACGGTCCTACCGGGCGGCGCCAGGAGTCGATGAGCATGAGGCCAACGCCGACACAAATGGCGCTGTCGGCGACATTAAACGCCGGCCAGTGGTAGTCGCCGACATACAGGTCGAGGAAATCGATCACCTGCCCAATCGCATAGCGGTCGATGCCATTGCCGAGCGCACCGCCCATGATCAGCCCGAGACCGCACAACGTCAGGCGCTGTGACCAGGGGATACGGCTGTAGTAAAACGTCACGATGACCAAGGCTAGACCGGTCACCGTGAGAAAGAACAGGCGTAAAAACCGAGGATCTCGACGGGATAGCACGCCAAAGGCAGCCCCGGAATTGCGCACGTAGGTAAGGTTGAAATACCCCTCTACCAGCGGGCGGGATTCATAGAGGTTGAAGGTGGCATCCACGTACTGTTTAGTGCTTTGATCCACGGCCACCACCGCGCCGACCAGGATGACAAAGAGCAACCATTTTTTCCAGAGCCGCGCCGGGGACGGCGCGGCTTCGACACTGTAGTCCACTTGCATCCCGTCTACCCTTTCTTACTGGGCCACACGGCTGACCCCGATGGTCACGGCTTGGCCCTGGAGCGTGTGCTCACCTGCGTAAGCCGGGGCCGCGCCGTTGCCCGCCAGTTGGATATCCACAGCGAGGGTCTCGTGACAGATAAAATCGCGATGCGCTGCCACCGCGGTTTGCACGGCGGCGGGCACGGCGAGAGCGAGGGCAATGCGATCCGAAATGTGGAGCCCCGCGTCTTTGCGGGTCATTTGTACCAAGCGCACCAAGTCGCGCGCCAGGCCCTCGTTCTCCAGTTCCGGGGTCAGGTGCACATCCAACACCACCACATCCCGGCTGTCGCTCAGCGCCTGCGCTGCCACCCCTTCTGGGGTTTTAAGTTTTAAGCTAAAATCGTCAGGGCCGAGGATTTCGCCACCGACTTCCACGCGCTCGTCGTCTAGTTTGCGCCACTCGCCGCGGCCAGCGGCGGCGAGGACCTCACGCATGGCTTTGCCGAGCCTTGCCCCAATGCGCTTGTTCACCTGGAGTTCAAGCGTGCCGTAGGCCTCGGACGAGGCACGCAACTGCACGTCTTTTACGTTCACCTCGTCTTGGATGAGCTGCACAAACGGCGCTAAACGCTCGGCATTGGGTCCGGCCACGGTCAGGGATGCCAAGGGCAATCGCACCCGGAGATTCTGCGCCTCCCGGATGGACAGTACGGCCGAGCAGACCTCGCGCACCCGGTCCATATTGTCGACCAACTCCCGATCCCCCGGCAAGGCATCAGGGTCGGGCCAGTCGGCCAAGTGCACGCTCTTTTCGCCGGTGAGCCCCTTGTACATCTCTTCCGAGATCATCGGCAGAAAGGGGGCGATGACCCGGAACACCACGGTGAGCACGGTGTAGAGGGTATGGTACGCCTCTACTTTATCCTCGTCCCGCTCCGACTTCCAAAAACGCGCCCGGCTGCGGCGGATGTACCAATTGTTCAGGGCGTCGATGTAGCGGTGCACCACCGTACATGCGCCCGGCAAGTCGTAGACGTCCAGGCGCGCCATCACATCTTCCACCAAGGCGCGCGTCTTGGCCAAGAGATAGCGATCCAGCACCGCCTCGGCATCCGTGCGCACCTCAGCCTGTAACGCATCCGCATTGGCGTAGAGGCAGAAAAAGGAGTAGGCATTCCAGAGCGGCCGGATCACGAGCCGGAGGGCTTCGCGGATCGGGCGGCCGTCTTTGGGAATGGCCAAATCGCCACCGCTCAGAATCGGCGACGACACCAAATACCAGCGCAACGCATCCGCGCCTTGCTGATCAAACACTTCTAGCGGATCCGTGTAATTCTGTAAACGTTTGGACAGCTTTTGGTGCTTCTCATCCAGCACCACGCCGTGGCACATGCAATTGAGAAACGGCGCCCGGTCAAACAGGGCTGCACCCATCACCATTAAGGTGTAGAACCAGCCGCGCGTCTGGGCGATGTACTCGACGATAAAATCGCCTGGAAAATGTGCTTCAAACCACGCCTTGTTCTCAAACGGATAATGCACCTGGGCAAACGGCATGGAGCCGGATTCAAACCAGCAATCCAGCACTTCTTCGACCCGTCGCATGGTGCTCTTGCCGGTGGGGTCATCCGGATTCGGGCGCGTTAACGCATCGATCCCCGGCCGGTGCAAATCCGTCGGGCGCACGCCAAAATCCCGCTCTAGTTCATCGAGGCTGCCATAGACGTCAAGGCGCGGGTATGCCGGATCATCACTGCGCCACACCGGCAGCGGCGACCCCCAGAAGCGGCTGCGGCTGATGTTCCAATCCCGAGCCTCGGCGAGCCAGCGACCAAAACGGCCATCCCGGATGTGCGACGGCACCCAGTTGATCCCCTGATTCAGTTCTACCATGCGATCGCGAAACGCCGTCACCTTGACGTACCAGGAACTCACCGCCTTGTAGATCAACGGTTGGTCAGTGCGCCAGCAGTGCGGATAATTGTGCAAATAGGTCTCGTGCTTGATGAGCGCGCCCTGGTCACGCAAGTCTCGAATGATCTGGCGATTGGCATCAAATACCAACTCGCCCTCATACGGCGGCACCTCAGAGGTGAAACGCCCGGCGTTATCCACCGGCATGACCACCTCGATGCCATTGGCCCGGCAAGTGTTTAAATCGTCCTCGCCAAAGCCGGGGGCCATGTGCACCACGCCGGTGCCCTCTTCGGTATTGACAAAATCCCCGGACAAGACGCGAAACGCATTGGGGGCATCTTTAAAAAACGGAAAGACCGGCTCGTAGTGGCGCTCTACCAAGGCACGGCCTTTGATGGTGCCGTAGCGCACGGCGTTTTCGAGCTGTTTGTCATACTTCTCTACAGTACTCTCGGCCAAGACGTAGAGCACGCCGTCTTCCTCGTACATGGCGTAGTCAATCTCCGGCCCCACGGCCAGCGCCAAATTCGAAGGCAGGGTCCAGGGTGTCGTGGTCCAGGCCAAGAGTTTCATCGGCATCGGGTCACCGGGTACGGGCAGCAGGCGAAACGCCACGGTGATCGCCGGGTCCTGACGCTCGCGGTACGAGTCGTCGAGGCGAGTCTCAAAATTGGACAGCGGTGACTCCACCGCCCACGAATACGGCACCACCCGGTAGTCTTCGTAAATCCAGCCTTTATCCCACAGCTGTTTAAAGGCCCACATGACACTCTCCATGAACGACAGGTCCATGGTTTTGTAATCGTTGACAAAATCCACCCAGCGCGCCTGCCGCGTGACGTAGTGTTCCCATTCACTCGTGAACTCGAGGACAGACGAGCGGCAGTGGTCGTTGAACTTGTCCATGCCGAAATCCAAAATGGCCTTGTGCCCGGAGACCCCCAGATCACTCTCAGCCTGCATTTCCGCCGGCAGGCCGTGGCAATCCCAACCGAAGCGGCGTTCGACCCGCTTGCCGCGCATGGTCTGATAGCGCGGTATGACATCTTTGACAAAACCTGTCACAATGTGTCCATAGTGCGGCAACCCATTGGCAAACGGCGGTCCATCGTAGAAGACAAACTCCTCGCATGCCGACACCGGCCGCTGCTCGATGGTCGCCTCAAAAATCTGTTCGTCCTTCCAGAACTGCTGGACCTTTTCTTCAACCGCCGGAAAGTCCGGATTTGGATCCACCTCTGGATAGAAATTCGCTGCCATAGTCTTGCCCTCTGACACCTGATGTCGGTTTCGATTTCGCTCAAACTTCAGGACAAATGCCGCGTTCTGCCCGTCATGATATATCTATTTAAAGTGCCCGGATCGCTGTGCCTGTACCCTGCCCCAGGCATTTTAAAGTGCCCGGATCGCTGTGCCTGTACCCTGCCCCAGGCATTTTAAAGCGCCCGGATCGCTGTGCCTGTACCCTGCCCCAGGCATTATCGGGCCTTGTCCGGGCGCTTTTCCCATCGTCGGGGATGCCATGGAGGAAACCATTAGGGATTGGAGCTAGGTGGAAAACAGCGCGCTTTGCCGATTCTCATGCGTCGCTAGTCGCTAAATGTAGCGAATCTGCCCACCGCCGTCAAGATGCTTGCTCCCTCACCGGCCGGAGAGTAAACTTCTACTATAGTGTACCGCGGTAAAGAACCTCTGTAGGTCATGATGACCCTTTCCCCCTGGTATAGGTGCGGTATGAACCGACGCGTTTTTTCTCTGAGTCTCCTCTTGCTAGGTCTGTGCCTCTGGTGCTTTGAATGGTCAATCAGGGCGGGTGAACACGGGTCGAGTGGACACATTAATGTCTACCCGGTAGAAGGGGTGATCAACCCGGTGATTGTCGAGTTCATGGAGGTCAGCATCGCGCAATCCATCGACGAGGGCGCGGCTGCCGTGGTGTTTCAACTCGACACCCCGGGCGGCTTGGTCTCCTCCACGCGTTTAATTGTCAAAAGCCTTCTCAACGCCGACCTCCCAGTCGTCGTCTACGTCTCGCCCAGTGGCTCCCAGGCAGCGTCGGCTGGCACCTTTATCACCATGGCCGGGCACGTGGCCGCAATGGCCCCCGGCACCAATATTGGCGCGGCGCACCCGGTGTCGGGCGAGGGCAAAGACATTGAGGGCGATATGCGGCAAAAGGCGGAAAACGATCTCGCTGCGTTTGCCCGCTCGATCGCCGATAAACGCCATCGCAATGTCGATTGGGCTGAGAAAGCTGTGCGCGAGAGCGTATCGATCACGGAAACCGAGGCCCTGGAAAAAAAGGTCATCGATATCATAGCCGAAGATGTGCCCGATTTGCTGGCCCAACTCGATGGCCGCAACGTCTCTGTGGCCGGAGATGAGGTCACCCTGCACACCGCGCAAGCTGCCATTCGCTATCTCCAAATGACCTGGCGGCAGCAGGTGCTAGCGGTGGTATCGCATCCGCAAATTGCCTTGATGCTGCTCAGCATCGGCTCGCTCGGGCTGCTCATCGAGCTCTATAATCCCGGTCTCATCTTCCCCGGCGTCATTGGTGCGATCTCGGTGCTACTGGCGTTTTATTCACTCCAAACCCTACCGGTCAATTACGCCGGCCTCGGCCTCATCGGCCTCGCGTTTATCCTGTTTATCCTAGAATCGCAGATCCCGAGTTTCGGTATGCTCACCGTTGGCGGGTTGGTCTCGATGTTCTTGGGGGCCCTCATGTTGATCGACTCTCCCGAAGACTATCTGCGCATCCCGTTAACCACCATTTTGATCGTGGTGGGGACGACAGGCGGGCTGATGGCGCTCATCGTGGGCGCAGCGGCGAGGAGCTTCAACCGGCAACCGGCGACCGGTCAAGAGGGGATGATTGGCGCCACCGGCGTGGTCAAAAAGCGCATTGATCCCACCGGCACGATAGCCCTGCGGGGTACGCTCTGGACGGCCCAAAGCGATGCGCCGATCGATGTCGACGCGACGGTCCGGGTGGAAGCGGTGGAGGGTTTGAAATTAACGGTGATCCAAATTTCGCCAGGGGCGGAAATAGCAGAGGGGAGTTCGTGATGCCAAATATCGTGTTTTTACTCGCCGTCATCGTGCTGGTCCTCACCAGTACGATCAAAGTCCTGCGCGAATGGGAGCGCGGCGTCATTTTGCGATTAGGCAAATTTCAGGGCGTGCGCGGACCGGGCATTATTATTGTGATTCCCTTGATCGAAAAAATGTTTCGCATCAACACGCGCTTGGTGACTGTGGATGTCCCTCCGCAAGATATCATCACCAAAGACAACGTGACGATGAACGTCAACGCGGTGGTGTTTTTCCGGGTCCTCAGCCCCAAGGAAGCAGTGGTCAATGTCGAGAACTTTTACGACGCCACCTTTCAAAAAGCCCAAACCATCTTGCGCACCGTGCTCGGTCAAACTGAACTCGATGAGCTTTTGGCCGGCCGCGACTCGATTAACGCCAGACTCCAAGCCATTCTCGACGAGGAAACCGACCAGTGGGGCATCAAGGTGGAGGCCGTCGAAATCAAGCACGTCGACCTGCCTCAGGGGATGCAACGGGCCATGGCGCGGCAGGCGGAAGCCGAGCGCGAACGGCGCGCCAAGATCATTGCGGCCGAAGGCGAGTTCCAAGCGTCAGCCCGCTTGTCCGAAGCGGCGAGCGTCATGAGCCAAAACCCCATGTCCCTGCAACTGCGGTTTCTCCAGACCTTGGCCGAAGTGGCGACCGAGAATAACTCGACGCTCATTTTCCCGGTGCCGATCGATCTGGTAAAACCTCTGCTGGAAATGGGTGAGCGCATGGAGCAGCAACGCCTCAGGGGCGATAACACGCCTCCTGCAGCGCCTACGCCGCCTGACGCACAATAGCGTCAATCGCCACCACCTGGCGCAACAGGGCTGGCAGATCGGCCAGCTTCAGCATGTTGGGCCCGTCCGAGGGGGCTCGGTCGGGGTCGGCATGCACTTCGATAAACAGCGCATCAATCCCCACGCCCACCGCGGCCCGCGTCAGCGCCGGGACAAATTCCCGCTGACCGCTCGACGCCCCGCCGGCGCCGCCGGGCAACTGCACGCTGTGCGTGGCGTCAAACACTACCGGATAGCCAAAGGCACGCATGATGGCCAGCGACCGCATGTCGGCCACGAGGTTGTTGTAGCCAAACGACGCCCCGCGTTCGGTGAGCAAAATCCGAGGATTTGCCGTGCTGTCGACTTTGCGTGCCACATGCTGCATGTCCCACGGCGCCAAAAACTGCCCTTTTTTGATGTTCACCGGTTTCCCAGTGCGGCCGGCGGCCAGCAACAAATCGGTCTGGCGGCATAAAAACGCCGGGATTTGCAGCACATCTAACACCTCGGCCCCGGCCCTCACTTGCTCCACGTCGTGCACATCCGACAGGACCGGCACGCCAACGTCCTGCCGCACCCGCTCTAACACCGATAATCCGGCAGCCAACCCCGGCCCGCGGTAACCGTCGACCGAGGTGCGATTGGCTTTATCATACGATGATTTATAGATGAAAGGCACACCGGCCGCCGCCGTCACCTCTCGCAAAGCCGCCGCCATCTCCAGGGCATGCTGCTGACTCTCAATGGCGCACGGACCTGCAATCAAGGCCAGAGGCGCGCCACCCCCAATACAAAAACCGGGCCCAATTACCACTTCTCGGGTCGTGTCCATCTCATCTCCTAAACGCATCAGTGAAGCGGGCTTCGCAATGCGCACGAAAACCCACCGCGACTCCCTATCCACCTCAATACGCATTGGTATTCATAAAGCCGCACCATAAAGTCAGCCACAAAATTTTGATGTCTAGTAACAACGACCAATGCTGAATGTAATACAAATCGTGTTCCAAGCGCTTTTCCAGTGACGTATTGCCACGCCAGCCCTGTACTTGCGCCCACCCTGTCATTCCGGCTTTGACCCGGTGCCGCAGCATGTAGCGGGGCATGCGATGGCGGAATTCTTCCACAAACACTGGCCGCTCCGGACGCGGTCCCACCAGGCTCATCTCCCCTTTCAACACGTTCCACAGCTGTGGCAGTTCATCCAGACTCATACGCCGCAGCACCGCGCCAAGACGCGTGCGCCGCGGGTCGTCTTGCTGGGCCCACACCTCGCCCGTCTCCCGCTCGGCGTGCTCGCGCATGGTGCGAAACTTGATCATGCGCAAAATACGGCCGTCATACCCCATGCGTTCCTGCACATAAAACACCGGCCCCCGCGACGTCGATTTGACGAGAATGGCGATCACCATCAACACCGGCAGACAGATAATGAGCAAGGGAATGGCCAGGGCCAGATCGAACGAGCGCTTGATCACTTGATTCCAGCCGTACATCGGCGAGCCGCTCAGGGTGACGATCGGGTGCCCGGCAAACTCTTCCACACTGCCCTGTAAAATGACGTGCTGATAGAGATCCGGCACGATTTTAATGTCCACCATTTCGGTGCTCAATTGCTGCAGAATCTTTTCTAGTGCGGACATCCCTTCGAGCGGCAACGCAATGAAAATCTGATCAACGCCACACGATCGCACAAACGCGCTGACCTGGTCGATGTGACCCAGCACCTCCACCCCGTGCAGCCGTTGGCCGATCTCATAAGCATTGCCGGTCAAAAAACCTACGACATTCAACCCCAGCTCGGGATGACGCCGAATGTTCTGGTAGAGAGACTGCCCGAGTTCACCCGTGCCCAAAATCAAAATATGGCGCAGGTTGTACCCGCGCCGACGTGCAAATCGGAGCAATTCCCTGAAGATGAGCCGTGAGCCAATCAGACCGGCATAGCTCAAGATCCAAAAGTAGCCAAAGAGGATGCGGGAGACCGTCTCTTGCTTGCCGACGTAGGCCACTACCATCAAGAGCCCAACTGCTAACGAGGTGGCCTTGAGCACTTCATAGGCCTCAGTCAAATGGCTGCTAGTGCGACGTGGTCGGTACATCTTCATCGACTTAAAGATCAGACCCCAAATGGGCGGCATAAACCAGCACAGAAAGAGATACTTTTCCAGGGGTGCAGTGCCGTAGTACACGGGGAGCGGCCAGCCGCTAAAACGCAGGCCATAAGCGCCAAACCAGGCGGCATAAATCACCGCGAGGTCGAAGAGAAACATGAGGTTTTCGAAAAACTGACTATGCTTTTTGAGCATTCGGAAACCGTGCTCCTGTGAGATGGATATCGTTGCACGATGAGCGGTCGCCGTGCGCCGCCCAAGCGGCGTCTAGAAACTGGCTCATGCGCTGCACAAACTTCTGCCGGTCAAACTGCAGCGCGTGCTGCCGAAGCGCGGCCGGATCAAAAACGGCTTCATGGGCTTCAAAATATCGCACCGCCTCGACTAATGCAGGTGCCGATGGCTCGACAAAAAAGACGCCGGTCGGCGGGGCTGCGGGATCTTTAGGCGGCGCCTGCAATGGTTGCCGCGCACGAGCAGCGGGATTGATATTGATCGGCACGACGGTTTCTAAAGACCCACCCTGCGCGAGGGCAATCACTGGGCGCCCGGCCGCATTCGCCTCCAACGGCACAATGCCGAAGTCCTCCTGGGACGGAAACACCACCGCTCGACAGGCGGCATAGGCCTGGCGCAGCACCTCGTCCGAACACCATCCAAGCATCTCGATCGTCGGCCCGGCAAGCCGTTTGAGTCTCGCCTCCAGAGGTCCGCTGCCAATGATTTTAAGCGGTCGACGCAGATCGTTAAACGCCTCGATCGCCAGATCAACGCGCTTATTGGGCACCAGCGCGGTCACCATTAAATAAAAATCATCCGGAACCGTGCGATGGCCCGTCGCGGGGGTAAACCAGGTGGTGTCCACCGGTGGATGAATCACCGTGGCCTCGCGCCGATAATACTTGGCAATACGCTGGGCCACAAAGCGGGAGTTGGCAATCAGGTGATCCACGCGGTGCGTTGACACCGTATCCCAAGTGCGCAAGTAATTGAGTAAGACCGGCAGCCCATAGCGTGACACCCAGCCCTTGGGTGGAAAATACTGCGGCCACAAATCCCAGACGTAGCGCATGGGGGTATGGAGATACGACACGTGCAGGGCATCCGGGCGTGGAATCACTCCTTTAGCGACACAGTGACTGCTGCTCAACACCATATCGTAAGCACTGAGATCCAGTGACTCGATCGCCGCCGGCATCAACGGGAGCCAATACCGGTACCAACGCTCACAGCCCGGCATATCTTGCAAAAATGACGTGGTAATGCGGTGCTGTTCGATCTGCGGCGACACCCGGCCCGGCACGTGAATCAAGGTGAAGATATCCGCATCGGGAAACAGCTCGCAAAAGACTTCGAGGCACTTTTCTCCACCTCGCATCCCCGTGAGCCAATCGTGAACGAGTGCGACCTTCACACCGGTGCCTCTCTTCTCATACCTGTCCGGGTCCTTAAATCAAATCTTCAGAAGTGAAACAGGTTAAACTGAATGGTAAAAACGGTACTAGAAAAAAAAGGCGTATTTTCTGTGTTGCGAACTCGCAGCGCCGCCTCCACCTGCCAACACTGTGCCAGGTATTGCAGCGACATGCCATGCTCGCGGATCACACCATTAAGACCATCAAAGCGCATGTTGTAACCCAGTCGCAAACGCTGATCGAACCATGATGTACTCACCCCGCCAGTGACGTACTGGACATCCGGCGCCTGCCGGTAATTGTGCGCCAGATAGACTAACCAACCTGGCGCCGGAGTGACCGACACACGCGTGCTCGCAGCCTGCAGATCGCCGGTGGCCGCCGCCATGCGAAGCATCGATCTGAGCCTCCAACGCGGCCCGACAAGACCTTCAAGTTCCACATCTAACGGCCCGAGAAGACGGCCATTGCTCTCGCTGTCCTCCTCCATATTGAAACCCTGACTCAGCACTAGCCGGGCCACCTCGGTCACCTGCTTCTGATGTGCAAACAACCGGTGCTCGATCGACAGCCTGGCATAATTTGCCGCCGCCACGCGATCAATCAACGGGATGGCATCGATCGGGTCCAACAAGTGAACCGCCTCATCTAGCGTCTCAAACCCCGGGAGATTGTCTTGGTCGACGTACGGCACGTAGCGGTAGTCCAGATAGGTCGACATCACATGCGTCCATGCCCGATTCGGCTCAGCCCCGGCAAAACGACGGCGCCAGGCGGGGCCGGCAACGTGCACCCGAACATCCGGCAACTTACGGGTTACAGATTCCGAATCCGTTGTGCTGCGGTCATAAAACGTCCCTCGCAACCCAGCGGTGAGAGTGAGTTGCAGCCAAGGTCCGGCCGACCATGGCAAGGTGAGAGACGGAAACAGATCGAGTCGTTGGACGGTGGCGCCCTCAATCACATCGGTGGATTTTAACTGGTCGTACGACGCTTCCAAGCCAAACAGAGCCGGTCCGAATAGCGGCGTCAGAAACTGCTCAAACGCCAGCGTCGGCAAGCGCCGGAACTGTTGAGTGCTGCCGCCCTGTGGAATGCCATCGTACGACGTGCCTAACACCGACAGCACACTGTTGGAAAAGCGCTTGGTCAGCATGCCAAACGAAATCGTGCGGACCTGTGATTCTTGCAGGATATCGTTGGAAAACTGGCGCACCAGGTCCCGCTCACTACGCAGATCAATTTGCGTCAGCCCGCGCAGTCCCCAGCCGAACTCTTGCTGTTGCTGAAGCAGCACGCGCCATAATGTATCGCCGGTTTTGCGATCATCAATGTACGCCGCTTCCAAGCGGCCCTCCGAGAGCGGATCGATCGCATAGCGCAACTCGGCGTCCGGTTTGAAGCCCCGCTCGCTGAGGTAGTCCAGGCCTAAGGTGCTATCCATCCAATCCGTCATCGCCCAAAAAAAAGACGAGCGCACGATCGCCCCATCATTGTCGCTATAGCCAAAGCTCGGTGGCAGGAATCCCGTAGTCCGTTCCTCTTTGATGGGAAAGACAAAGTACGGCAAATAAAAAACCGGCACGCCCTTAATCCAAAACGACGGATCTTTGAGGGTGGCGTATTTGCCAGCCCCGATGCGCGCTTGGCGCGAGCGAAACTCCCAATCCGGCCGAGGTTGATGGCAAGTGGTGATCCGGCCACGCTGCACGTTGAACCGTTTAGGCCCCTGGCGCTCGACGCGCTTCCCAGAGATCTGGAAACGCCCGCCGACCGTGCCCTTGGCCTCGTAGAGTATCCCCTGATCAGCGCTGAGATTAAACTCCAACGCCAACGCTTGCACATCATCCTCAGGGGTCACGAACCGAACATTGCCGGTGGCGATGCCCACGCCGGTGTCCGTGTTCATATCGAGACGGTCTGCAAACATGTGCGCTTCGCCCGATTCCACCACCACGTTGCCGGTGGCCACCAGCCGTTGCTCCCGCCGGAAAAATTCGAGTGACTCCGCTCGCAACACCACGGGTTCACCCGTCCCCTGTGCGCCGGCCAGCCCCTCTGGCAGAGGCTGTGCCACCGCCTCCAAACCCAAGACAAGTAGAACCCCCACAAGCCAACTCAGCGGTCCCGTTTTCCCACCATATCGCTTCCAAGCGCTCACCGGCACGAATTAATACTCCCACCACGATGCCACTGCGTCACGGCTAATTCTTCCGCGAACCGCTCCTCGTCAAGACTTCAAGTGATTAAAGATCAATAGGCTGTATAAGTCAAGTAACTTCACAAAAATGCCGGTGGCTGTTGGCCTGGTGACTATCATCACCCCGGTGAGGTGATGGCGATCACAGAGAAGCGGCTCGGATTTCTCTATCCTTGCAATCGTGACATGTCAAGGCGTTGGGCACCGCCCGATTTAGATTGTGCCAGCTCCGTCCCTGGCTGCGATGACACATCCCGACTTTCCTCCTCCGGTAGCGGCAGTTCCAATAATGGGCTGCCGCTATTTTTTCACCTGCGCAGGGGCCACGCTTGCAGGGAAAAGCACCCTTGAAATGTGCCAACCTCTTGCCTTCTTCTCCGTGGTCGCAGACGGCTATCTCATGCAGCAAGGTTGTCAATAACCCCCCAAATCTGCTACCCTTTGATCACCTTTGACATGCCAGGAGAGATCGTCATGAAATTTGGGCTCTTCCATTCCGTGCAGCTCACAGACCCAAGTCAGCAGCAGCAATATTACCAAGATGCACTCGACCAGGTGTTGTGGGCCGAGCAACTGGGCTATGAATCCGTCTGGATGACCGAGCACCACTTCACCCGCCATGGTATCATCTCCGCCTCCTTAGCTGTGCTGGCCTATTTGGCGGGCGTCACACGCACCATCCGGCTGGCCACGGCAGTGACCGTTTTGCCCTTTCACAATCCTATCCAATTGGCGGAGCAAGCCGCGACCGTAGACCTGCTCAGTAACGGGCGTCTAGACCTGGGGGTAGGTCGTGGCTATCAATGGGGAGAGTTCCACCGCTTGAACCTCTCCATGGCCGAGGCCGATCGGCGTTTTCAAGAGTCGATGCAGGTGCTGACCCAAGCCTGGACCACCACGGTGCCGTTTGATCACCAAGGCGAATTCTGGACCTTCCACGATATGACGGTGCATCCCAGGCCCGTCCAAGTTCCCCATCCACCGGTATGGGTCGCCGCAAGCAGTCCTAAGAGTATGGACCGCCTTGTCCAACACCATTGGAATTTGCTAATTGGCCAAGGGCTGAGTGCGAAGCAGGTCGGTGAACAGGTCGCGTATTTTCGCCAAGCCAACGAAAAAGCGACGGGCGCTTACGATCCGTCCCGGGTCAAGGTCGCACGGGCGATGTACACCGCGCCAACGGCAGAACAGGCGCGCCAAGATGCAGAAGCACCCTTTCTCTGGTTCAAAAAAACAGCTGATGAAGTGAGCGCGCCTCCAGAGCGGCGTCTCGACCTCCTGCCGGCCAACTTTGAGACTTATCGCCGCCGCTTTGCCACCGAACCCACCTTCGACTACCAAGAGATGACGGATCAAGTCATTCTGTTTGGCTCTCCCGAGCAAGTGGCGGAACGGGTCGAGAACCTCCGCCAGTCGGGGGTGGAAAGTTTGATTTTGTTCGTCAACTTCGGGGGTATCGACAGTCAAAAAGTCAAAGACTCTCTGGCACTATTCGCGACCGACGTGATGCCCCAGTTCAAGGATTAACTCCACCCTGCTCTACCCCCTCGCTGGCAAGACGAGTCCCATCAACGCCTTCATGGCCTCGACTTTGGGCTGCGCGCAGGCTCTGGCATCTTCTGCGCCCCGAGCCAAGAGGCGATCGAGTTCGGCGATGTCTTTCATCAGGTAATCATGTTGTTTGCGGATCGGCGTAATGCTTTCTACCACGGCTTCGCCCACCCTATTCTTCAGGTCGCCATATCCCCTGGCAGCGGCAAAATCAGCCAGCACTTCGTCCTTGCGCTTGCCCGTTACCGCCTCATAGATCTCCAGCAGGTTGTTGACCCCCGCTTTTTCAGGATCGTCAGAGTAGATAATCTCATTGCCCGAATCGGTCTTGGCCCGCCTGAAGGCGCGAAGAATCTCCTTGGGCTCGTCCAGCAGGTGCACGGCATGACCGCGGATATGGGTCATGCTCTTCGACATTTTGTTGATGGGGTCATCCAAGCCCATCACTCTCGCTCCGGCCTCGGGGACCTTCGCCTCGGGCAGGACAAAGAATGGCGTATCGTACACATGGTTAAAGCGTTGCACCAGGTCTCGGGTCAACTCGATATGTTGGCGTTGGTCCTCGCCCACCGGCACCTCATCCGCATCGTAAAGCATGATGTCGCATGCCATCAGCACCGGGTAGTCCAGCAAGCCGGTCAACAGCGTCTCTTGCCGGGCCGACTTGTCTTTGAACTGAGTCATGCGCTGGAGCCAGCCCAAAGGGGTGATGCAATTGAGGAGCCAGCAGGCTTCGGCGTGGGCGGTAACGTGACTCTGCACAAAGAGCGTGCTGCGGTCGGGGTCGATGCCGCAGGCCAAGAGCATCGCCGCGAGGGAGCGGATTTGATGGCGTAGCGTTTTGGGCTCCTGGTACGCGGTCAGGCTGTGCAGATCGACAATACAGAAAAAATTGACATTTTCATCCTGGCGCGCCGCCCACCCCCGCACCGCCCCAAGGTAGTTGCCGAGGTGAAATTCACCGGAAGGTTGGATACCGCTCAGAACGCGTTTTTTGGTCGTCATCGTTTTCTCCAACATGCAGAAGCGCAGGGGCGGTGCTCCCCCCTTGACGAGAGAACCGCCAAACACAAACGGAGCAAGCAGCACGTCAAGGCAATCCGGTTGGCCCTATGCCGCTGGCGTCGACCCGTTCGCCGTGGCGGCGGCCGGAGTCTCTTCAGCCGTCTTCTCTTCCTCATACGGCTTGCCAGTCGCCGGATTGACATCGAACGAGCTAGGCAGATCCAATTCTTTACCCATTTCGTGTACCGCCGGAATGACCTCTTCGCCCATCAGGCGCAGGCTGCGCATCGCGTCATCATGGTTCATGGCGCCATCGCCATCCCAGAAAAAGATGCTGCCGGGCCGCAAGTATTCGAGGACGTGGCGAATCTTGGGCAACACCGTTTTGGGTGTGCCGGCGATGATCGTATAGTCTGCGATCTGTTTCTCGTAGGCCCGGCCCAACACATTGGCGGGGCCGCCACGGTTGCCGGTGGCGACTTTTTGGGTCGGCAGCACGCGCTCTCGGGACGTCAACCCCGGCAGGGCGAGCAAGGCGGGATTGACCGTGCCCTCATTGCCGGCTAGGAAGGGATTGCTCGGTCCCTGTACGTATTTGCGGGCCGCTTGCTCGGCCAGTTCCTCGGTCTCGTCCACGTGAACTTTCCACAGGTAGCCAATATTTTGTGGGCCGGACTCGTAGCCAAGTTCCGCCGCCCGGTCGTGGTACAGTTGAAACGCCTCACGGGTGGGTTCCAACTCTGTCGCCAGCATAATGTACGGAATGCGCTGTTCAGCCGCCCACATGAGGGAATCGCGACTGACGACACCAGGCAGCCAAATCTGCGGATGCGGCTTTTGATAGGGCCGCACCCACGGGTTCACATGGCGGTAGTTAAAATGCTTACCTTCCCAGCGGAACGGTCCCGGTTCGGACCACGCTTTGACGATGAAATCGTGTGCTTCCTGAAAACGCTCCCAGTTGTCGTGCGGCGGGGAGTTGTGAGCCACACTCTCCCGGCCGGTGCCACGCACCCAACCCGAGACGAGCCGGCCACCAGAGATCACGTCGATCATCGCCAACTGCTCCACCAGCCAAAACGGGTCGTCCCAAATCGGCAGGATATTGCCCAATAAGACGATCTTGGCCCGGTTCGTCATGCGCGCCAAGATCGATGCTTCCACGTTCATGGCCCCACCCATGCAAAACGGCGTGCCGTGATGCTCATTGAGCATCAGCCCATCAAAGCCCATCTCCTCGGCGTAGATCTTTTCATCCAGATAGCGGTTGTACAACTGATTGGCCAGCTTGGAGTCGTAGATATCATTGCTGACACTCAAATCCATGATGGGCTTGCCGGTGGCGCCGAAATAACCTGAGGCAACGTCTTGGTAGGGACGTTCCGTAAAATACCCAACAAACATAGCCAAGCTCCTTTATTTTATTTTATTTTATTGACGTTACGTCCTCAGAAAATCCTCTACACATACGACAAACGCGTCGGCCTGCTCAATTTCCGGGTAGTGCCCGCAGCCATCGATCACCTTGAGTTGCGATCCCGGAATCGCTTTCTGGTAGGCTTCTCCCGCACTGACCGGGACAATGGCATCCTCACGGCCCCAAATCACTAGCGTCGGCACTTGTTTGAGGCGGTGCAGCCGGGGGGGCAGGGTCAAATCATGCATGTACGGCCGCCAAGTCAAACGGCTGGATTCCTCGCGGGAATGGAACCAGATCTCCTGGGTGTCGCGAGGCACTTCTCCACCGTACAATTCCTGATATTCAGAGGTCTTCGCGGGGTCGACAAACCCCTTGTCAATATACTCTTTCGCCACCGCCAGAAACATATCAAAAATCTCCCCCTGCGGGGGACGAATGCCCGGTGCACTGGCCACGATCAGTTTGGTAAACTGCTTCGGACTCGCCGCCACCATCTCCGCCGCCAGCCAGCCGCCCAGGCCACATCCCAACACCGGCATGCCATCGAGACCTAGATCGTCGAGGGCCTCTAGATACCAACTGGCTAAATCGCGCATATTGCGGACCCAATCCACCCGTGCGGTTTTGCCGAATCCCGGGTGCACCGGCAAGGTCACGGCATATTGCTGGGCCAGGGCTTCATGATAGCGCAGCCATCCCGCATGCCCCATTTCCCCATGCAAGATGAGGAGCGGCTCACCGCTGCCTCCCTTGACGAGATGAAGAGATTGTCCGGCTACCTCTACAACCTCTTCCGTCCAAGTTGCGGCCATCGTGCTCATCTGAAAATCCTTTGTGGAGACCCCTTGCGTAAGCTGGGGGAGGAAACAAAGTCGGCTCCCCAGGAGCCGAGAAGAGTCGCGCGGTTTGTAGACCTAGAGACGAGACGATCAGTCCCGTCGACCGCGCCACCAGCGCGACTTTTGACGCGGTAAACTGAGCCAGTCGTTTCCAGTTAGCGTCCGATACGGATATCCTTCCCTCTGTGTCGCCGCTGACCCATCCGGTATACTCACGCCCGGCCTGGGTGGCCCGCACGAGGTCGCCCTTGCGCACGCCGTAGCGCGTGGTCGTGCCACCATAGGCGCGTCGCACACCGCCAATGGAGGGCTGCAACAGGTGCAACTGCCGCCTGGAAATAGGCGCCCGGCGAATCACCACAAAAGGCGATGGGGTGACCCTGACGGAACCTTTCCAGCCCATACCGCTAGCGTGTGGCGCGTAGCGGATAAACGCCGTACAGGCGAGCGCGATGCCGTCTACCGCATGTGTCGCCGGGGTCTGCCTCGATTTGTCTGCCTTGTCTTTTGCTAGACCGAGATGCTTGCGCATAGTGGAGGTTTCCCAGCCTTCTTGCGTACTCAGGATAGCGAGTTTGGCTAGCCATCCCTGCATGATCTCTTGCCCGACCATCACCGCGCTAAAGGCATTGGTACGGCCTTTGCGCGGCTTGTATTTGACCAGCTCGTAGACGATCTCAGTCACCGGGAACACTCGGCAGAGTTCCGTTGCCACACGCAGTTCGAGCTGACGATTGGCCCGAATAGACGGGGCGAATTTGCCACGGCGCCGATTGTCAAAGCGCTTTTGCCGGTGCGGACGCAGCTTGAATGGCTGGGTCCGGTCGATGCGCCGGGAGCGTCGAGTGCGTCGCATCTCTGCCCGCTGCTCCATGTTTTTGCGCACGTGTTTGAACGGCAGTTCGAGGTGCGCCGTAAACAACGTGGCATTGGCACTCTGTACGGCAATGCCTGAAAAGAGCTTGCCCGGATCAACGCCGATGACAATTCGTTGTGTGTCGTATCCGCTGGGCTCGGATACAAGTCGTACACACCACTGGTCCAGGTCGTTCCAAAACGGTTTCGCTTTGCCAGCCTCTACCCACCGTCTGGCCCGCTGCGGCGTGGTCGGCATGAGTGGCGTATGGTCTGGAGCCTCTACTGGTATTCGCATGGGTATAACCCCTAAGTTTGTGTCCCTTCCCGCACACCCACCAGGATGTCCCTTCTTCAGGCGCCTGCAAGCCACAGGCTTGTAGATAGTCCGGTCTAGGGAAGCAACCGGAAGTACTTACCGTGGTGAATGCTCAACGCGGTAGTCAAGACTTGCGCTCGGAAGGTATTTTCTTCCAAGCCCCCTCCGTAAGGTGGGGGTCTATGACCAGTCATGACTCCCTTAAACAACCCCTCAGCAGACGATCGGTTACTGGCGCTGACGCCGAAAATCGAGCCAGATATCGAACAGGCCCGCAGCGATGCACAGCAACAGACAGAGCGGACCCACAAATAAAAACGCAGCGAAAGCCAACAGCCAACGCCCACTCGTCGGCAACGGTAGACGTCGTAACCAAAACAAGGCGATCGCCAGACCGTGCAGCAAATACAGGGCCAACGTGAGGATAAACACATTCCACCCGATCACGTTTAGCAGCGCTGAGGGCAGCATTAACATGATACCGCTGGTCAGAAATACCCACACCAGATGATCCGTCAAGTGCCATGCCCCGAGATCTTCCGGATCGATCACAAATGGCGGATGACTTCGCCCGAAGTGCCAGCGAACGATCACGTAATTCAAGACATTGGTGAACAAAAAGTTCATGACCAGCATGGCGGGCAAGATCATCAGGATCACCTGAGACATGGACTTCACGGCGGTGACGGCGTTCTCATCGGGCCCATCGGACACTTCCGGTGGTGGCTCTGGCAGTGGCATGCGCTCCTGAGCCACCTGTAACATGTTGTCGACAGTGCGTTCAATCAGTGTCACAGGCGACTCTTGGACAAAGACACTGTAGCCAACTAGCAGGAGTATATTGAGCCCGAACGGTATCACGACGCTCCACGTCACCGTCCGCGTGACCGTCCAACGCAGACGAATCGCCTGGGCCATGACAAGCGGCGCCAGGGCATAGTAAAACACGGTGAAAAAGACAGCCACCCCCTGCAAAAAAAACAGCACGACGATTTCAAAACCGAGCACTGCCAAGCTGTAGCGCCACGGATGTTTGGCCCCCAAGACCACGAGCGGCGCAGGGGCCACGATGCTAAAGATCAAGCCACGCACAGGGTCGATGACGGGGATCAACGTGAACAAGCATGACAGCAATGCCATGGCGTATCGTTCCGTCCGACCCGTCATCATGACACCCTATGACAGCGCTGCATCATGTGGATAGCCGCGCTATTCAACCGTGAACGGCATCAAAGCCAAGTGCCGCGCCCGCTTGATCGACGTGGTCAACTGGCGCTGATGGATGGCGCAATTGCCAGAAATCCGCCGTGGTAAAATTTTACCACGCTCCGTAATCAGATTGCGCAGGCGGCGGCTATCCTTGTAGTCGATCAACGTGATCTTATCCGCACAAAAACGACATATTTTTTTGCGCAGGAACCGTCTCCGGCGACGCATCGTCGCCTTTTTTTTCGCACTTACGTTTGCCATATCACCTCTCTCCAGTAGCGTCTTTAAAACGGGATGTCATCGTCTTCGGGCCTCGGCATCTCCGGGGGCGGCATCATGGCGCGCGGCGGTGCGTAGGGGTGGCGCGATGGCGGCGCGTACGCCGAATCCGCTCGCTCACTGCCCGGTGCACCCCTCCCACCTCTGTCGCCTTGCACACGTGGCATAAATTGCACATGGTTGGCCACGACCTCATGTTTACTGCGCTTTTGGCCGTCTTCGGTTTCCCAACTGCGCCACTGTAAGCGCCCTTCGATCATGGCGAGATTGCCCTTACTCAGATATTCCCCTACCGTTTCAGCCTGCCGGCCAAATGTCACAATATCAACGTAACAGACGTCCTCGCGCCATTCCTCACCTTGGCGATAGCGCCGGTTGATGGCGATGCCGAAATTCGCTACTGGTGTGCCATTTGGCGCATAGCGCAATTCGGGGTCACGTGTGAGATTGCCCAGGAGCATGACTTTATTCAGGCTAGCCATTAATCGAGCTCCTCTGGAGACTCCATCTGATCATCGAACACGTCGTCAGCACCGGTATCCACTCGCGCTTCCGCCACCGCCGCCGGTAGGGGCTCGCGACCGCGACTGCGATCTCGATCGCGGTCATCAAAGCGCCGGGGGCCACGTCCGAAATCACGGTCGCGGTCGCCTCGGCGGCCGCGGTCACCCCGGCGGCGATCGTCGCGATCGTCATCGCGGCCGTCGTCGTCACCCATGCGCGTCAAACTGGTGAGATGCGCTTCTTTTTCAAATCGCACGGTGAGAGAGCGTAGGACGCGATCACTGAGACGAAACACCCGTTCTACCTCGATCAACGCCGCATTCGTACCGTGGTAGTGAATGAGATTGTAGTACCCGTAACGCTGTTTTTCGATGGGATATGCCAAACGCCGTTTGCCACCGCGTTCGGTCCGGATAATGCTGGCCCCATGGGTCTCCAGCAAACTCACGGTATTCTGGACATTGGCCTCAACATCTTCGTCGCTCATCTCCGGATGGAGCACGTAGACCGTTTCGTAAATCCGTAGATCACTCATCATCACTCCTCGCGGATGATAGCCCGCCACAGCGAGCAAGGAGTTAATCGGAACCCGTCAGCTGGCGGGCTCCTGCTTACTCAATCGCGCCTAGATAAACAAAGGCGCCATCACCAAAGAGACCACCGACATGAGCTTAATCAAAATATTCATCGAGGGACCCGAGGTATCCTTAAACGGATCGCCAACCGTATCCCCCACCACCGCCGCGTGGTGAGCTTCCGAGCCCTTGCCACCAAGATTGCCGGCCTCAATGTATTTTTTGGCGTTATCCCAAGCACCGCCACCATTCGACATCATCAGCGCCAACAACACCCCCACCAGCGTGGCCCCAGCCAGCATGCCGCCCAGCGCTTCTTTACCCATGAGCAGGCCAATCACCACGGGTAAAAACACCGCGATCAGGCCCGGGATGATCATCTCTCTGAGCGCGGCGGCCGTGCTGATTTCCACACAGCGGGCCGAATCCGGCTTGGCCGTGCCTTCCATCAAACCGGGGATTTCACGGAATTGGCGCCGGATTTCCGTCACCATCTGAAACGCCGCCTTACCCACCGATGTCATGGTCAACGCCGCAATCATGAATGGCATCATACCACCAATGAACATTCCTGCCACGACATTTGTTTGGGTCAGATCAATTTGCTCTAAATGGACGGCTTTCGTATAGGCGGTATAGAGCGCTAGCGCCGTCAAGCCGGCCGAACCGATCGCAAACCCTTTACCAATGGCCGCCGTGGTATTGCCGATCGCATCCAAACCATCCGTAATTTCGCGGACTTCGGGACCCAATTCAGCCATTTCCGAAATGCCGCCCGCATTGTCCGCAATCGGTCCATAGGCATCTACTGACATGGTGATGCCCACCGTGGCGAGCATGGCGACAGCCGCTAGGCCAATGCCATAAAGTCCCCCGGTAGCCGAGGAAATGCCAATGGCCGCACAGAGAATCAACACCGGTACCACCGTACTTTCCATCCCCACCGCCAGACCGGTAATAATATTGGTGGCACTGCCGGTTTCGGACGCGGTGGCAATGCGGCGCACAGGGCCCGAGCCGGTACCCGTATAGTACTCCGTCACCAGACCAATCGCGGTGCCGGAGACACAGCCGGTGAGAATCGCCCACCATTCTGTAAACGGCAATCCGACTCCCAGAACCACAAAAATGCTTCCAATAATCAGAATGGCCGCGCTAATCATCGGCGCATTGCGCAAGGCGGCCGCCGGGTCGGAATTCTGCAAGCCCCGCATGGCTGCAATACCAACTAGCGACGCGACCAAACCCAAGACGATGATCAACAATGGCAGGGCCACATAGCTAAAGCGCAGCGCCTCGCGATCCGCTGCCAACGTGACGGTCGCCCCCAGCGCGATGGTGGCGACCACCGAGCCCACATACGACTCAAAAATGTCAGCGCCCATACCGGCGGTATCGCCCACGCAGTCGCCGACGTTATCAGCGATGACTCCAGGGTTGCGAGGATCGTCCTCGGGAATGCCCGCCTCAATTTTGCCGACCAAATCCGCGCCAACGTCGGCCGATTTGGTGTAAATGCCACCGCCAACCCGGGCGAATAGCGCAATCGAACTCGCCCCCATGGCAAACCCGCTAATCACGCTCGTCTGCCCTGGCGCAAAAATCCAGAAAAAGACCCCCAGTCCGATGAGGCCCAAGCTCGCGACCGCTAATCCCATCACCGCGCCGCCCGAAAACGCAATGCTCAGCGCCTTGGCCTGGCCACTCTCCGCCGCCGCCTGAGAGGTGCGGACATTGGCGCGCGTCGCGGCCTTCATCCCCAGAAAACCGGCGAGCATAGAACAGCCAGCACCGCCTAGAAATGCGACGGAAGTTGAAAAACTGATAAACATCAGCAAGAGTAGCAAAACGACGACAATAAAAACGGCGAGAATCTGATACTCTTTGCGGAGAAAGACCATAGCGCCTTCATGAATCGCATCGGAGATCTCAATCATCAAATCAGAACCGGCCGATTGCCTTGCCACATAACGGTAAATGGCCAGGGCAGCAGCGAGGCCAACCACGCCCAAAATGATGGCGAGAATCGGCGCAAGGCTTGCAAAAGATGACTCCATATTGGGTTCACTCCTCTCTTCTACTTGACGGTTTCTTGAAGCGTCTGTCGGGCCGCCAAGACCTTAATTGAAAGCTTAAAATTGAGTTTTATGGATCCGAATAGATGCCCGTAAGAGCAGATGCAGCGGTGGCTGGCATCGCCACCGCGGTATGTCAGTTTGATCTTGCCAAGGGGTAGATCGAGATCGTTGTAGACGACAGGCCATAGCGCATCATCATGAAGGTGGCAGTGGACCCGTAGAGGCTATTCCTCTGCCTCGGGTGCGGGCTCGCCGAGACCGGCCTCTGCTTCTGCTTCTGCTTCCGCTTCTGCTAGAGCGGACGGAATCAATGCGGTAACCACCGTGTCATCCTCATTGCCGACCAGCGACACGCCCGCTGGCAGCGCGATGTCACCGGCATGTAACGCCTCTCCAACCTCGAATGACGACAGATCCACCGCAATCACATTCGGGATACTGCGGGGCAAACATTCGATCGACAACTCATACATCATGATAGTGAGCTCGGCCCGCTCCAATTTAAAGCGATCCTCGGGTATATTGACAAAATCGAGCTGTACCGACACCGTAATGAGTTCATCGAGTGCCACGCGTCCAAAATCGACATGTAACATCTCGCGCGATACCGGGTCGATCTGGACCTCGCGCAAAATCGCGTTACAGGTTTCGGGCTCCCCTCCCTCAATACTCAGATCGATAATCGTATTGGCGCCGCTTTCGGATTGGCGCAGCGTTTGCAGCTCTTTCGTCTCCATCGTCAGTGCCACACTATCTCCACGCCCATACAACACAGCGGGCAGCTTCCCGGCACCACGCAGCCGCCGCGCCGGCCCCTTCCCTGTTTCAGAACGCCTCTGAGCGACGATCTTTACCGTATCCATACGTTGACTTTCCTCCCCATCCTTAATATCCGGAATATCCAGAAGATCCGGATTGACAACCCAACCTCACGATGGGCAAATGGCATGTATCCGCCGCTACCTAGAGGCGTACACGGCACCAATTTAGCCTTACACAAACAGTGAACTGACGGATTCATCCCAGTGAATACGGCGAATCGCTTCCCCCAGTAACGGCGCCACAGGCAACACCCGGATGCGATCCCAAAGCTCTTCTTTACCTCTGAGCGGGATCGTATTGGTCACGACGAGTTCCTCTAGCTTCGAATCGGCCAGACGTTGCATCGCAGGTCCTGAGAGCACGGCGTGCGTGGCTCCCGCAAACACCCGGCGCGCCCCGGTTTCGAGCAACGCATGCGTCGCCTCAATCAACGTTCCCGCCGTGTCCACCATATCGTCTACGATCAGCACGTCCCGGCCCACCACGTCACCAATAATGTTCATCACCTTAGCGACGTTTTTGGTCTCGCTCTCGCGCCGCTTGTCAATAATGCACAAAGACGCATCGAGGTGCTTGGCAAAGGCACGAGCCCGCTCCACCCCTCCCGCATCGGGCGACACAATGACCAAATCTTCGTACGCCCGCTGCCGAAAATGCTCCACCAACACCGGACTCGCGTAGAGATTGTCGACCGGCACGTTAAAAAAGCCTTGTAACTGTCCCGCGTGCAAATCGACCGCCAGCACCCGGTCAAAACCGGCCGTGCTAATGAGATCCGCCACCAATTTGGCAGTAATCGGCACGCGCGGCTGATCCTTGCGGTCCTGACGACCATAGCCGTAGTAGGGAATCACCGCAGTAAGACGGGCGGCCGAGGCCCGCTTACAGGCGTCGGCCATGATGAGCAGCTCCATCAAATGGTGGTTGACAGGCTGGCAGGTCGGCTGCACGATAAACACGTCTTGGCCACGGATGTTTTCTTGAATTTGGACAAAAATTTCGCCATCACTGAAGTCCGACACCTCAATGTGGCTCATCTCAATACCCAAGTACCGGCAAATACCCTCTGCCAGAGGGGGATTTGCTCGCCCGGTGAACAGTCTTAAGTCCATAGTATTTTCTCTTTGTAACGCACATCTAGCCCTTCCCGGAATCGGAGAGGGCTAGATCCATCACAGAAGTACTGAGTAGCGGGAAATGAGAGAGACTGGGGCGGGAGGATTCGAACCTCCGGATGCAGGTTCCAAAGACCTGTGTCTTACCGCTTGACGACGCCCCAAATATTACGATTACACATCGGAGAGAGAGGTTACCTCTCATCTCTGCAAACCGACACGGCAGTGTCAAGCGCCGATAGGCCACTGGACCAAGGCCGGCAAATCCAAGTCGGCCACCCTTGTAATCGCGCTACTGCAGCAACCCGTTCAGCGACGTCTTGCGACGGACAGAGCGCATAGACGGTCGGTCCACTACCAGACATACACACACCGTACGTCCCAGGCTGATGAAGGGTTTCCTTGACCGTCTGCACGATTGGAAATTGCCGTATGACAACCGTTTCCAGATCATTGGTGCAAGCCGCCGCCAAGCTTGAAAGATCCCCGGATTCAAGATGCCATCCGACGATGGTAGTCTCCTTCGCCGCCTCTGTCAACTCAATTTTGTACTGACCGTACACCTGCGCCGTCGAAACCGCCACCGGTGGCGTAACCAGTACTAAAAAGAATGAGTTCGGGCAGGTTAACGGCGACAATTGGTCGCCGCGGCCACGGCCGTATGCGGCCGTACCGGGGTAGAGAAAAAATGGCACATCGGCACCTAACTGAGCGCCGTAGGACATCAAGTCGTCGGGGGTGAGCTGCAATTCCCATAAGGTATTGACCGCGAGGAGTGCTGCCGCTGCATCGCTGCTGCCGCCGCCCACGCCCGCCGCCACCGGAATGCGCTTTTCCAAGCGCACCCGGACCCCCCGGCCGGGGGCCAAGGGCTGTAACATGGCGACGGCCCGATGGATGAGATTGCGCGCATCGCACGGGACGTCAGGATGCGCACACTGAATCTCAATGCCCCCAGTGGTGGTTTCGACGTGCAGGGTATCAGCCAAGGATATTTTGAGAAAAATCGTTGAAATATCATGATAGCCGTCTTTACGGCGCCCCTCGATGGTTAAACCGAGATTAATCTTTGCCGGTGCTCGATACGTCACCGTTGCCGTCATGGCTTCCCTTCCGTAAGCTCAACGCACCCCAAGCTCAACGTGCTCAGTACTAGGTGGCACGTGCATTTGAAATAGGCTCGCAGGCACCTCGGCGTTGAGTTCCACATCCGTGTACGTCCAGACCACTTCCTGCTGGGTCTGCGGCTGGGCAATCGTCACGCGATAGGGCAACGCGAGTCCGTCGAGTTGCTGAAAGTCGTCGTACGTTATCTTGAGCCGGGTCTGCTGTGGCGGCGCGGCCAACTCAAGGCGGACGGGGAGTACACGGTACGGATCCAACCAAACCCGATAGAACCAGGGCGAGGGCGGTGCCGAGCCTTCCCAGTAATACAAATCTTCACTTGCCAAATACGTGAGGGGAGCGGATGCCGGCCACGTGGTCAGCGGGATATCGCCCATCAACACATAGGGCAACAGTCCGGGCTCAATCGCCAAGCCGATCAGGCGGACCAAGGCCTCCGGGGTCGATCCTCCGGTGTACACGCGCTGCTGACGTGGCAAATACAGGGCGAAATGTTGCTCGGCAAAGGTATACAAAAAAAGCGGTTGGCCAAAGGGGCCAATACCCTCGAGGCGCACCTTGGAAAATCGGTCCAACACAAAAACCGTACTGTCCAACGTGCCACCACCACTTTGCGCTTGCAGGCGCAACTCGGCGAGACCTTTGAGGGTTTGATACGTCCGGCGTCTGAGCTGCAAAGACCGCCAGATCGGTTCGGTGGTGTCAATCAGGCGTGCCGGCTGTCCGGAGCCCGGGGCCTTGAAACTTTCGCATCCCCCGACGATCAGCGTGAGGAGACCGAGATACAAGACCGCATATCGCACGTCAATGACCATGGTATCGCCCTGCGCTGCGCCCGAGGAAATGCGCCTGAGAAGAGGCAATGAATGGAGCACGTGCCTAAGGGCGCAGAAGCATTGGCGAATGCTGTGTCCTGTCCTCTAAAAAATGACGAATTTCCTGCAGTTTATCCTCAACGGCTGAGTTATTGGGTTTCAGGGACAGAGACCGCTGCCATGCCTGAGAGGCATCTCCAAAACGGCGCAGCCGAAAATAGATATCTCCGAGATGTTCTTGAATAATGGGATCATCCGGGACCAGATCGGTGGCCCGCAGCAACTCGCTCAAGGCTTCTTTGTACATGCCCTTTTTAAAATAGGCCCAGCCTAAACTGTCGACAAAGTAGCCGTTTTCAGGCTCAAGACTCAAGGCGCGCTGGATGACGTCGATCGACTGATCCAGATGCATACCCCGTTCCGCATACATATAGCCCAGATAGTTCAGCGCACTGGCGTGCTTGGGATCGAGGGCAATGGTGCGCTTCATATGCATGACCGCGGCCTCGAAATGATTGAGCTTTTCATACACCACGCCGAGGTTGAAATGAGACGTGGCGTCAGTATCCTCCAACGCCACTGCCTGGCGCAGGCTTTCGGCCGCCGATGCATAGTCATCCATGGCCGATTGGACGAGCCCCAGGTAAAAATAGGGCCGGGCATTTTTGGGCTCGATGGCGATCGCCTTTTCCAGCACGTCCACCGCCCGCTCCCGGTCGCCCAAGCGCTCATAGATATGTCCCATGTGCAGGTAGTAATCCAGCGTCTCAGGCTTTAAGGCCATGGCCTTATCCAGGGCTTTCAAGGCGTCCTCATACGCCTCTGTCTCCTCGTAGGTCAGCGCCATGTAGTAATAGGTATCGGCATTGCTCGGGGCCGCTTCGGCCACCTCGCGAAACATCTCGAGGGCCCGCGTATACGACTTTTGCTCCAGGTAAATGAGCCCCATACGAAGACGGTACTGGACGTCTTCCGGTTCCATCTGCGCGAGCGTCTGGTAGACCTCCAGAGCTTCATCCAGGTCGTGCTGGCGAATATAGAGTTCGGCCAGCCGGTAGCGGGCCATCTTGTGGTACGGATTGCGTTCGATGAGGTCCTGGTAGACCTCAATGGCTTCGGCCTGGCGTTTTTGCAGTTCGTAGACGGTGCCGAGAATACGCAGCGCCTGGTCGAACTCGGGTCGCTCCGCAAGAGCGCGTTTTAAGAGCGCGACCGCGTCGTCATATTGGCCCCGCTCCGCCTGTAACCGTCCCAGGGCGTAGAGCCCGCGCAACGAATCGGGTTTGATCTGCAAAAGCCGCTGCAACGTTTTCACGGCTTCTTCTTGCCGATTCGTGGTGGCCTGCAAGGTGCCTAACTCCAGATAGACATCCTCATCATCAGGACGTAGCTTCAAGGCCTGGTTGATGGCTTCTTGAGAGGCGTCATACTGCTGCAAACGCGAGTAGATACGGCCCAACAACAAATACCCCGGATAATGTTTCGGGTCGTGTTTAACCGCCGCTTGAGCCGCTTTCAAGGCCTCGTCGAGTTTGCCCCGGCCCAGTTGCAACTGAGCCAACTCCGTCAGCAAAAATACTTCGTCCGGCTGGGTCTCCAAGGCCGACTGCAATTCGTCGACAGCACGCGTGAGATGGTCGGGAATTGTCGTCCGTAGCTGAAAAGCGTAGCTCAGAATATAGCGGTAGTAAGCCTGGCTGCGCTGGACAACCAACTCCGGGTCCCACGCCACCGCATCGCTCGCCATCACAGGATCCGGCACCAGTCCGCCCGACACAGAGCCAGAGGGTGGCGCGGCCAACACACAGTTATTGGAGAGCAGCACACAGACGGTACACGTCCAGAGCCGCAGTTGCTGCCACCACCTCCCGGCCGGCCCAGAGACTCGCGGATGCTTGTTCATCGCTTTGTTTGCCTTCTCACTTGCCATCCTTTGCGCCATGTACGTCTGACAAGTTCACGCAACTCAGGGTCCGCGATGCTGTCAGTGCCTGTGATCACCTGTCTCTCTTCCTCTGCAGTCAAGGGAAGCGCAGCTGGCCCAGCGTCAGATGGCGTCGCCTCAGATCGCCCTGCTTCAGATCGCCTCGCGTTCTGAGCCGGCGCCGCCAGGGTGCAGTGCAAACGATGAATCGGAATATCACCCAACACTCTGCGCATATTCTGCAACACTTGAGATTGATTGAACTTGAGTGGCTGAAGCCATACGGCATCGGCTACCGAGATAAACAGCACCCGCGAACGCACCCCTTCGGGCTGGGTCACTTTGGCCAATTGCGGGCCGATAATCTCCGTCCAATGCTGTTGCAAGCGGCTGAGGAGGACCACTCGTCCAAGCCCTCGGCGCTCCAACGTCTGAGTCAGAAGAGGCGCGAGGGGTTCCAGCCATTCGTTTCGATCACGTGGATCACGCATCTCATCATGGGCCTATGTGAAATCGGCCATTATTCACGAGCCGCGGATGGCTCATCTTGTAGCGCTGCGATGGCCTGCATCACCTCTTGCACAATCGCGACAGCAGTGTATTTGGAATCGGGCTGATCATAATAGCGCTGCAAATCCAATGGGGGGCCAAAACGCACGGAGACTGGACAGCGAAAGGACGGCAACCAAGCCCCCTTTGGCAAAATGCGATTGGTCCCACTCACCACGGTGGGCACCACCACCGGCCGGGCATGGTAAATAAATTTGCCAACCGTCCGCTGGCCTTTTTGTAGACGGCCATCCGGGCTGCGAGTCCCTTCCGGGAAAAGCATCATGCGGTGATCCCGCAACAAAGTCATGATGCGCCGCATGGTCCGCAAATCGCCCCGTCCCCGCCGCACGGGGAACGATCCCCAGGAGAGCAAGACGCGTCCGACCACCGGGATGCGAAATAACTCTTCCTTAGCCGGCGACCACACGATTTGCATGCCTCGCGTCTCCATCGCCGCATAGGGTATGAGCAACGCATCGAGCATCGAAATGTGATTGCTCGCCAACAGCACCCCGCCCTTGAGTGGAATGTGCGCTTCGCCATCAATGTGCACGCGACACCACAAGCAGATCACCCAGCCCACGGTCTGTTGAGAAAAACGAATCCACCAGCGGCTAAACCACGAGCGCTCATCATAGGGGCGTAAATATTTTGCTGGTACGTCAGCTTCTGATGCCATATCTCTAGGCATTCGGTAGGGAGCACATGGGCCCAGACTATCATGCAAACGTGTATTTTTAGTGAGATATAAGTCTTGTGCATTATAGCCTGGGACTCGGGGCCGTGCAATTCCAAACCGTTGACGCACCGGCGTGCCAAGTGCATGGATCGGAGGCCTGGACATGCAGTGACGGCGTCCCCATCGTGACGCCGCAGCGACTTCCCCCCAAACGCCACGACGATACGCATCGTGCACAGAGACAATCTCTTATCGATACGCGCTGATGTGCCCGGAAAGCAGTTTTGTCGGCACGACTCTGTAATGTTATCATTATAGGTATGGTCGACTCTTTAGCCGTTGACAAACGAGGTTTTCGTCCCGAATACTTCTCTCCGATGGTGGCGATTGTCCCGGCAATCCCCCATTGCAAGCGTTCACCCTCGCCTACCGCCAACCGCCGTAGGTACACATCAATCACACATAAAGTCTGTATTATGCATCTCTACGCAACGATCCTTGCTGGCGGTAGTGGGACGCGTTTTTGGCCCGTGAGCCGGACGAATTTGCCAAAGCAATTTTTGGTGCTCCAAGGCACCCACTCTCTTTTGCAAGAGACAATCCAACGCATTGCCCCGCTCATTCCTCTACAGCGAACCTTCATCGTTACCGCCCAACACCAGCAGCCCCAAACGGCTGTACAGCTCCCACAATTGTCCAACGACCATATTTTGACGGAGCCCCTGGGGCGCAATACCGCGGCGGCCGTGGCCTTAGCCGCATGGCACCTACTCAGCCTCGACCCCGAGGCGATCATGGCCGTGTTGCCCGCCGATCACGCCATACCGAACCATGCCGCGTTTTGCGACAGCTTGCGACTCGCAGCCGCCGTCGCCCGGCAGTGCGACATGTTGATGACCCTTGGCGTACAGCCCACCTATCCGGCCACCGGATACGGCTACATCAATGTGGGTGAGGCCCTCGACATACCGGAGGCAGAGGGGATCCACCACGTCATTCAGTTTACGGAGAAACCGGACGCGCCAGTGGCCTCGGCGATGGTTGAATCCGGCAACTATTTGTGGAACTGCGGCATTTTTGTATGGCGAGCCGCCACCATTGCCCGTGAGCTACAAACCTATTTGCCCAGGCTTTGGGCCGGCATTGAGGCGTACGGCGCAGCTTGGCACGCTGGGGCCGGCGCCGCAGACCTCTATCAGCAGTACGCCGAGCTGCCGAGCCTCTCCATTGACAATGGCGTGTTAGAACACGCCGCGCACGTTGGCGTGGTGCCGGTGTCGTGGGCCTGGAGCGACGTGGGGAGCTGGCGCTCCCTGAGCGACTTACACCCGGCGGATGCGGACGGCAATGTGGTGGTCGGCCAACATCTCGGGCACGGGTCCACCCAACTCACGGTCTATAGCCCGGACAAGCTCGTGGCTACGATTGGCCTCTCCAATCTCATTATTGTGCAAACCGACGATCTGGTCCTGATCTGCGACAAAGAACACGACCAGGAAGTGAGGGAGTTTGTCACGATGTTGCAACAACGGGGGCAGACCCAATACCTATGAATGGCATGACGTATCTGCAAGCCACGCTTTTGGGAGCGCTTCAGGGAGTCACCGAATTTCTCCCCATTAGCAGTTCTGGACACCTTGTTTTGTTGCAATATCTTTTTGGCCTTCACGAACCCGCATTCATTTTTGATCTCTTTTTGCACATCGCCACCTTGGTTGCCGTCCTGGCGATGTATCGCCAGGATGTGTACACTCTTTTCACGGCCTGGTGGAGTCCCCGCCACGGTATACCCGAAAACACTCCGGAACGCGCCTCAGCCCGGCGTTTGGGTTTACTGCTGGTGCTGGCCAACGTTCCCACCGCGGTGATTGGCCTCCTGTTTGAGTCGACCTTTGAACAACTCTTTTCCGCCCCTTGGATTGTCGGCATAGCGCTGTTGGTCACAGGGACACTGCTTTGGTTGTTAAGACCTTCATCAGGACATGCAAGGGGGACGTCTCAAGTGGGCATGGCGCATGCCATTCTGCTGGGATGCATCCAAGGGCTCGCCATTACCCCCGGTATCTCGCGCTCTGGCAGCACCATCGCCATTGCCCTGCTGTGCGGCGTGTCGCGTGAATCGGCAGCCCGGTTTTCGTTTTTGATGGCCATTCCAGCCATTCTCGGCGCAGCACTGCTCAAAAGCGCCAGCGTCAGCACCCTGTCGATGGCGGAGTTAAATCTGGTGATCGTAGGTATGGCCAGCGCCATGGTGGTCGGCTATATAGCGCTGCGCTATCTCATCCGCCTGGTCATGCAAGGTGAACTCTGGCGCTTCGCATTTTACTGCTGGACCGTGGGGTTGACGGCCATTTTGTTCGCCCGCTAGTCACACACCCTATACTCATTCGTCAATGAGATGTCTAAGGATCACATCATGGGACCTATCATTCTCTGTCATGCCTTCGAAGATACAAAAGTAGTCAGACCTGTCCATGACACCCTCCAGGACTCAGGCTTTGAGGTCTGGATCGATTCGGAATCCGTTTTAGGCGAGCAAGACTGGGAACCGGACATCGCCAATTGGCTCGGGCAGGCGGCATGCATGCTCATTTTCCTCTCCAAGAATTCGATTCGCAAAATTGACTCTACACGCCATGAATTCGGACAGCTTATAGACGCTTGGAAGGACATGCCGGAAGGCACCGTTTATACCATCTCGGTGAGGATCAACGACTGTCAGATACCCGACCTCTTGAGCGGTCTCGAGCATATTGATCTCTTTGAAGATCAAGGACTCGAACGCGTCATTCGTCGCCTCCATGAAGGCAGTGCGAAGCAGCCGCAGGGTCTCGGCGGCGAGGCACAAAAAAGCGGACAAACCGCGCAGGACGATGCGTTAAACGACTTCCAGGTTGTCGTCGATGGCCGGGGTGAAGGGGTAGATGTGCCCGGTATCTTAAACGATCAGCAGGTGGATCATGGCATCTCACCCGACACTGTGGCAGCTCCCCCTCGTGAGGAGGATGGCACGCCATGAGAAGTGTCGCTTATTTCTTTGACACTGAGGCTGATTGCGGCTCTCTCCACGCTCTACAAAACCTCGGCTGAGGGCCAAGCAGGTGCTCCTGCAAGTGACACTGCTATTGTCCTATGGGGCTCGCGGTTGATGAACTTATTGGCCATGGTGGTCAATGGCTAGGGCGCCATGCAACGTTCCTCTCGTGGATCGAAAGGGTTTTGGGACTGGCTAGCTCTTGCTAAACATCTCCATGTTCAAGGTGTTAGAGCATCAAGATCTGGGGCCGATTCTTGCAGTCTACACCTATAATATACATACCTCCCACTGACTCCACCTCTTTGAGATCTGTTGCGATGACGATGGCAAAACACCATTATTACGATCATCGTCAACATGATGGGACGTGCCTAGCGCTCTCGATGCCAGAGCCTTAACAACTCCGGATGGATATCCTTTGGAGTTGCTCTCATGTATATCCTGTGGATTGTCATCTCCCATACCCAAGATATTTCTAAAGTGACCTTAGGTTTTTATACTTGGTAAATCCTAGTAAAACAGCCGATAAGGCCATACTCACCATCGGCACCTCCTGCCATGATGTCCCTAAATCGATTAGTGGAATTCTTCATAAGGATGGCGTGCTGACATATTTTAAATTGAAAACCTAGTTTATTTAAGGATATCGGCTTGACATTTTTACATATTGTGTTATTAAATCATATGTTGAATCGACTATAGAGCCTATCTTTTACCTTTTATGAAAAGGACGGTTAAAATGACAGAACCCATCCTGGCCATGGCTAAAGACCTGGTGATGGCACTGATTCAGGAAAACCTACTTGCGCCTGAAAATATGCAAAAAGAGTTGCTAAAAACGCATGCAAGTCTTTTAGAACTCAAAGCAAAAGAAGATGGGATCCTTAGAAATGGAGACAAGATGGAGAGCACCGCAACCCGTCAAGTCGACTGGAAAAAAAGCATCAAGAAGCACTCCGTTGAATGCTTGGTTTGTGGGGCAATATTTAAGCAACTCTCAGCTCGCCATTTGAGCATGCATGATCTTGATCCGCGTACTTATCGGCAACAGTTTGGCATTCCGGCTACCCAACCCCTGTCGGCCAAAGCTACCACAGAGATGCGTAGGCAAGTGGTGCAGCAAATTCGTCCGTGGGAGAAAGCACCCACCTATGTGAAGTCGACTGAGAAGACCAGCACGACTAGCAAGGCCACGAAAGCTAAAGGAGCGAGAAAGAAAACAACTGCGGATGCAAGCTGCTAATCAGACCTGGCGATCGGGTATCTGTAACCTCCTCTGAGACATCATGGGGTGACTTGCAAGGGGCGGTTTGCAGTTGACACCTCACACCATGGTGGCGGCTCCGAAAAAAGAGGCCGCCGCCTGAACGCCATGTCCAATCCGAAAAAGCACAACGAACAGCACGAGGCACATCTAGGCAGCGCCAGCGGCGCCTCCAGCCGGGGGTCTACCTCATCCAACCCAGTATGATCTCAATCGATGCACAGGGTCAAACACATGAAAATTCTGGTCAACGGTGCGGCAAAGCTCTCAGATGTGCCTGGTTTAGACGTGGTGACACCCGACGTCCAGGTTGAATTTGCACCCGATGAAATACACCTGGCGCAAGGGTTGCCCGACGCGGAAATCTTGCTTGGTTGGGATTTTCGCGGCCGGGAATTGTCGAGACAGTGGCAGCATGCGCACCGTTTGAAGTGGATTCATTGGTGTGGGGCGGGGGTCGATGCCGTTTTATTTGATGAACTGATCCAAAGCGAGGTGATCCTGACCAATGCCCAAGGGCTCTTTGACCGTGCCATGGCGGAATATGTGTTGGGCTACATGCTCATGGTAACCAAGCACTTCATTGAATCGTGGGAATTCCAGAAGGACCGCCATTGGCAGTACCGCCTGACCCCCATGCTGTCCGGGCAGCACGCGGTGATTGTCGGGGTGGGCAGTATTGGCCGTGAGATTGCCACCTTACTTAAAGCGGTGGGCGTGCAGGTCACGGGCGTGGGACGGCGGGCGCGAAGGGGCGACCCGGTGTTCGAGCGCATTGACGCGCCATCGGACATATTGCAGGCGGTGTCTGAGGCCGACTGGGTGATCGGCGTGCTTCCCGCCACCCCGTCAACCGAGAATGTGTTTAACCAATCGGTGTTTGACGCCATGGCGCCCACCGCCCGGTTTGTCAATGTGGGGCGGGGCAGTGCCGTCGATGAGTCGGCGTTGATCGGGGCCCTTGAAAATGGCGAGATTGCAGGGGCCATGCTGGATGTGTTCCGCCAAGAGCCCCTGCCCGCCTCTGATCCGCTCTGGCAGGCCCCACACCTCGTGATCTCTCCTCACATCTCCGGAGACTACACAGGCTCTCATCGAGATATCGTTCGACAATTTATGGATAATCTTACCAACTATCGCAGTGGTGCAGAGCTGTTCAATGTGGTAGATAAGCAGTTGGGGTTCGTGCCCACCAAGCGGTGAGTGCCAAGAGGTGAGAAGCCCTTGGCCTTGATGTTCCAACGCCCCACATCCTTGACATCTACGTCGCGCCATAAGCCCGATCTCCCACAGCCGTTTTTTACTATTGCACGGTCGCTACTTTTGTGTTTTGATGCCGGTCATAGCACGGTTTTGGGAAGGGGGTTATTCTGAGCAACGCAATGGACTCCACGGCGCGAGCTCTCATCCGAGGCGCTCTAGGTGCTTGGGGGATTTTGGAGATCTCGGTGTTTCTGAAAACGGGTGATCGAGCCGGTTGGATCGACATTCACGACGGCTCCGGTCAGGTGGTCGCATCGGTGCGGCGCGACGCGTCACCGATCGGACCGGCCTGGCATGTCCGGCTTAGCGACCGGCGCGAGCGCGTGTTGCCGTCCGTGGTGACGGCCCTGCGATACCTACGGGGCCATCTCTGCCCGGAGCGCGAAGCGGGCCGGGTGCTGTTTGGACAAGGCGAGGGCCGATGAACGCGCGTCTGCCTCTGACCGTCGTCACCGGATTTCTGGGTAGTGGTAAAACCACGATCGTGCGCGAGTTCTTGCGACGGCCGGGGTTTCAGAACACTGCTGTGATCATCAATGAGTTCGGTGAAATCGGTATCGATCACGATTTGATCGACTCCAGTCGCGAGGACTTGGTGGCGCTGAGCACAGGCTGTTTATGTTGCGCCATGCAGGGGGATTTGGCGACTACGGTACGGCGGCTGATGGCGGTGGCCGCGAGCGGGCAGGTACCGAGTTTTGACCGTATCTTGCTGGAGACCTCTGGCATGGCGGACCCGACGCCGATTCTGCAGACGGCGATTGTCGAGCCCTATCTGTCAGAGACGGTGGAAATCGCCAATGTGGTGGTCGCGGTGGATGCGCTGAACGGGCCGGCAGTGATACACGACTACGACGAAGCGCGGCGTCAAGTGGCACTCGGCGACCGGGTGCTGATCACCAAGTCCGATCTCGATGCGGGCGCCGGTGCGGCCGCTATACATGCCGTGCGCGCCTATCGGCCGGATGTGGCGATCGGCAAGAGTGTCAACGGCGACATTGACCCGGAGCTTTTGTTCGAGCCGGCCAGCGGCCGAACGGCCTGGCTATCGGCGCTCAGTGAGCCGCACGGCCACCCTCATGTGCATGATGCCGCGGTGGCCGCGGTGGCTCTGCGTGTCGATGCACCCCTTCATGCGGTCACCTTGACCTTGTTTCTCCAGGCCCTGGCCGAGAACTGCGGGCCCGATTTACTGCGGGTAAAGGGCATTGTGGCGATTCGGGAAAGCCCGGAAACACCGGCCGTGGTTCACGGCGTGCAACACGTTTTTCACCCAGTCGACTGGCTCGATCAGTGGCCGTCTGAGGATCGATCGTCACGCTTGGTGTTGATCGGACGCCGGTTGGATGCCAATTGGCTTCACTTGTTACTGCAGACCATTGAAGAAGAAGTCGAGTGTGCAACTCGACTGTAACCGGGAGAGAATCTATATGTTTGATGTGATTATTCGCGGGGGAACAGTCGTGGCGTCCCAAGACGCTGGGAACTACGATGTGGCAATCAGCGGCGAGACGATCGCTGCAGTCACGGCGCCGGGGGCGATTGCAGATGATCAGGCGAGCCGCGTCATCGATGCATCTGGCAAAATCGTCATGCCCGGGGGGATCGATCCGCACGTGCATTGCAAATGGCATTTGCCACTGCCCGACGGCACCGCCGGTTTCACTCAGGGTCCGGAGGTGGTCAGTCGCGCCGCGCTGTTCGGCGGTACCACCACGATGATCGATTTCGCCGCGCGCACGGAGGCAAAGCCGCTGCGCCAGGTGATTGCCGAGCGAGACCAGGATTGGGCGGGGCAATGCTATTGCGACTACGCCTATCATGTCATGCTACTCGGCGATATCGAGCCGGAGGTGCTCGAAGAACTCGAAGGCGTGCTCCAAGACGGCTATCCGACCGTCAAAATCTTCACCACCAACATCACCCCGAGCCGGTCGGGCCGCATGGTCCATTTTGGCGATATCTGGGAAGTATTTAAAATTCTCACGCGCACCGGTGGCCTGGGGGTCATCCACTCGGAGGATAACGACCTGGTCATGCACATGTACGAAAAGCTCATCCGAGAAAACCGGGTCAGCTTTCACAATATGGCGGAAGTGCACAGCGCTCTGTCGGAAGATCTTTCATTTCGCCGCGTCCTGCGTCTCGCCGAAGCCGAGCAGACGCCGCTCTACATGATGCATGTCAGTGCCGGCACCGGCGTCAGAGCGATTCGCGAAGCGCGGGCCAAGGGGCAGCCGATCTACGGGGAAACCTTGCACCAGTATATGCTGTACACCTCTGAGGACTACACGCGTCCGAACGGTCAGATCTACCACACCTATCCGTCGCTCAAATCGCCTGCCGATCAAGCGGCACTCTGGGCCGGCACGCTGGACGGCTCGATTAATACGGTGGCCACGGATGAGATCTGCTGCACCTTGCGCACCAAAACCGTCGGCAATCGCATCGACGACACCACCGGCGGCAATGCCGGGGTCGAGCCGCGTGTCGGCGTGATGTACCACGAGATGGTCACCCAGCGCGGCTACTCCCTGGAGCGGTTTGTCGATCTGGTCTCGACCAATGCGGCGCGCATCATGGGCATGTACCCACGCAAAGGGGTCATCGCCGCCGGTAGCGACGCAGACATCGCCATTTTAGATCCCACGATCCATAAAACAGTTAAAGTCGAAGATCTGCACGAGACGGATTACAGTCCCTGGGAGGGACACCCCATCACCGCCTGGCCGGTCGTGACGATCTTGCGCGGCAAGGTGATGGTGGAGAACGGCACATTCCACGGGGAGCTGACAGATGGCCAGTATCTAAAGCGCTCGATCTCAGACGAGATTCGCAGTGCTCCGGCACTTTAACAAGCCCATATGGAGAGTACAGTGGCAGTGAAACGTTCTGAAGATCTGCGTAGCCATCGTTGGTTTGGCCCCGACGACTTGCGCTCCTTCGGCCATCGCTCCCGTCTGAAGGGGATGGGGTTTGCCGACGAGGATTATCTCGGCAAGCCGGTCATCGGTATCCTCAACACCTGGAGCGATCTCAATACCTGTCATGCGCATCTGCGAGACCGGGCTGAGGAAGTGAAGCGCGGGGTGTGGCAGGCGGGGGGATTTCCGGTCGAAGTCCCGGTCATGTCGTTGGGCGAAATGCTCATGAAGCCCACCACCATGATGTATCGCAACCTGTTGTCCATGGAGACAGAAGAGACCCTGAGATGCCATCCGTTGGACGGGGCGGTGCTCATGGGCGGCTGTGACAAAACCACCCCCGCCCTGCTGATGGGGGCGATATCGGCCAATATTCCCACCATCTTTTTGCCCTGCGGCCCAATGCTGATCGCGCGTTGGGGCAAGGAGACCTTAGGCAGTGGCAGCGATGCCTGGAAATACTGGGCCGAGCGCTGTGCTGGCAACCTGGACGACGAATCTTGGACGCAAATTGAAAATAGCATCGCCCGATCACCCGGTCACTGCATGACCATGGGTACCGCCTCCACGATGGGGGCCATCGCCGAAACGCTGGGCATGACCCTGCCCGGTGCGTCGTCCATCCCGGCAGTGCTCTCCGAACATTCCCGCATGGCCACGTCCGTGGGCCGGCGCATTGTCGAGATGGCCTGGCAGGATCTCAAGCCGAGCGACATTCTCACTGCCGCGTCGTTTGACAATGCGATCACCGCCAGCATGGCCATTGGCGGTTCGACCAACGCCATTGTGCACGTGATCGCCATGGCGGGGCGGGCCGGCATCAAGGTGGACCTGGAGCGTTTTGATGCACTCTCCCGCCGCACGCCGGTGATTGCCAACGTACGGCCCTCGGGCAAGCGCTATTTGATGGAAGACTTTTATAACGCTGGCGGCCTCAAGGCGCTGTTGTGGCAGTTGCGCGATCTGTTGCATCTGGATTGTGCCACGGCGACCGGCAAGACCTTGGGCGAGAATATCCAGGGTTCTGAGGTCATCGACGACGATGTGATTTTGCCGCTCGACAAAGCCCTCTCAGCGGAAGGCGGCACCTTTGTGTTACACGGCAATTTGGCGCCCAACGGCTGTGTGGTCAAACCGGCGGCGGCGGATAGTGGGCTGATGCAACACACCGGGCCGGCGGTGGTGTTTGACAATTATCCCGATCTCAAAGCTCGCTTGAACCGCGATGATTTGGACGTGATGCCCGATTCGGTCTTGGTCCTAAAAAACGCCGGGCCCCTGGGCGGGCCGGGTTTTCCGGAATGGGGCATGTTGCCCATTCCGAACAAGCTCTTGCAACACGGGGTGCGGGACATGGTGCGCATTTCCGACGCGCGCATGAGTGGCACGAGCTACGGCATGTGCATCCTCCACGTGTCGCCGGAATCGCATGTGGGCGGGCCCCTCGCCTTCGTGCAGGATGGCGATCTGATCGAGCTGGATGTGCCGGCGCGGCGGCTGCAGTTGCATGTCAGCGAGGCAGAGCTAGAGCGCCGACGGGCGACCTGGACGCCACCTGAGATCCACTACCCGCGTGGCTATGGGCAACTGTTTTCCCAACATGTGACGCAGGCGCACGAGGGTTGCGACTTTGACTTCTTGCACCATGGCGGGGACACGCCTGAGCCGGCGATTCATTAGGCCGCTGCGTCCTCTAGATACACTGTGCATTTTCCCTTGACTGTCTTTGCCATGCTTCACCAGACCGACTACCTGGCGGGATAATCCGTCTGGCGGGTCACGCGCTGCATCTGTTCGTGATGCAGGTAATCGTGGGTGCCCCAATACGTGACGACATCATAGAGATTGCGTTCGCCGTAAACGGGATGAGACAACACGAGCCGATCGAGCCCTCGAAGGCGGAATGGCAACAGGGCGGCAAGGGAGGCCTCGCGCTCGGGGATCAACGCCTGCCGCATCTCATCGACATCGCGCTCTCCCTTTGGTATCAGACGATCGGGAGCGGGAACAAAGCCCTGCTCGCGGCGGCGCAGCGCCTCAGCCGACATCTTGGTCGGATTTTCAGAAGCGTTATCCCAATGATCATTTGTCTCGGCCTCACTTAGCACTTTGAGGATATTCCCCAAAAAATAGGTCTCGGTCAGCATGATGTGTTCCAGCCCCTGCCAGATCGACCACTCGCCATCCGGCGGCTGCCAATACGCCTGGGTCTCACTGATCCCATGGAGAAATTGCACCAGGTCCCGGCGGTCTTGCATGGCGGTATCATAGGCTTGATCAAATTGTGCTTCGGGGGTCATTGTCTTTCCCTTATATGTCAATACACGGGCTAAGCGGCGTCGACGGCTGGCCGCAACTCGGTGGTGACCCAGTCGAGAACCTCTAGCATATGAGACAAATCGTCGCGGCGGAAATCCACCGCCACATGCGTCAGACCGAGCTGTTTGTAGGCGCTATAGCGATCGACCAACGCCTGCAGAGAGCCCTCTACTTCGTCTTCACTCAGCTTGAGCCGTAGCGAGAGGTCGAGCGAGTCGAATGGGCGCTTCGTCTCCTCAGCGGCCCGGCGCAAGTGGTCGAGATGAGCGCTGAGTTGCTCGGGCGTTTGGGAGCTCGCATGCCAGCCATCGCCGAGGGCGACGGCGCGGCGATAAGCGGCCTGGCTATGGCCGCCGATCCACAGCGGCGGATGCGGTTGCTGCACCGGCTTGGGGGCAAAACCGACGTCCTGGAGTTGGTAGAAGTCGCCGTGGAAACGGGGCTCGTCCTGGGTCCAGAGCGCTTTGAAAATTTGTAGGATTTCATCCGCTCTCTCGCCCCGTTTCTCAAAAGGAATGCCGAGGGCGGCAAACTCCTCGCGCCACCAACCCACGCCTACCCCGCAGATGAGACGGCCATTGGAGAGCGTGTCGATGGTGGTGAGCATCTTGGCCATCACTACCGGGTTGCGGTGCCCGAGAATAAACACGGAGGAGCCAAGCCGGGCGCGCTCCGTACACATGGCGGCGGCCGCCAATACCGCCACCGGTTCGAGGTACGGGGTGTGCGGGGCATGCGGAAACCGCCCGCTGGGGTAGTTGTCGTTGCCGACCGTCGGGAACACCACGTGGTCGCTGACCCATAGCGAGGCGATGTCGCGCTGCTCGGCCTGTTGGCAAAACGTGGTCAGCGCCTCACGGGTAGCGACGGGACCCTGGGTGGGGAGGTGACAACCAATCTGCATGGGTTTTCTCCTTTATTGAGTTGTCGATCATGTGGATTGCGCCAGCGCTTATTCAAACCAAAATCACTTGGCCCGCCAGCCGCCATCGACCACGAGATGATGTCCCGTGATATAAGGAAGCAAGCCATAATAAGTTGGACGTTTTATCCTTCTGGTATTATCGCATAGTTCCATTCACCATGGAATTTCTCACGCTTTATCTTCAGCGCCT
>Ga0214472_10000212_pt1 | contig 78409 bp, 64 predicted proteins | sample RVTome_6_FD_207662 | JGI IMG/M metagenome (GOLD analysis project Ga0214472, IMG submission 207662) | Soil microbial communities from uranium-contaminated site in the Upper Colorado River Basin, Wyoming, United States - RVT140D175 | ecosystem: Environmental > Terrestrial > Soil > Contaminated >...
TCCTCAAAAGAGGATTGTGTAGTGATCCTGCTATGATGCTCCATATTGGTTGATTTTGCACGTGCCCCCTCGCAAACGCCGATGATACGGGGCCCAGAATTCTTCAATTACCTCACATTTTTGATAACGAATGCACGTGTCCAGACTCGGATAGAGCGCCTGATGGATATTGTAAACATGTCATCGCCACGCGGTTGTATAAACGTGGTACGGCTCTTGCGGCACAACGCATGCAGGAGATTGACGTTCAGGCAATCGCAAAGCAACAAGAGATTAAATCCCTCCCAGAAGCACCAGCTTCAGCTAACGTTTTTCTGACCATTCAAGGTCGCAAAGTCCAACTTACCCTACGCGATCTTAACGAGAATTCCCTCCTGGCCAGAATGGAATCGTTGCTGACTCAATTCACTGAGGAAGCGCCAGAGCAAACCACGCCTCCTGAAGTTCGTGAGGGCTGGTGTCCAATTCATCAGTGCCAAATGCAACGTAGCAAACAAGGCGATGGCTGGTACCACAAGGCAGGTGAACGAGCTAACGGTAAGGCAATTTGGTGTCGCGGCAAGTAGCACGACTAAAAAATACGATCAAGAAGGGCTATTGGGAATTTCCTGGTAGCCTTTTTTTTTGGCTGTAATTGTGGACCTTGATCATAGCGTCGGCCACCTTCGACGATTGCGAGTAAATGCCTGATTTATCAAAGCCCTTGTTATTCGGATGCTTTGGCCATTTGGCCCGATGATACAGCTCATTGGGTGTGGCCGATCCTGTGATCGAGGCCTGATTGTGGACGTTATAGCGAGGATTGCGACGTTAATGGGTTTGAGAATATGGTGATAATGGGGGATCTTTCAAATCCCAGTTGACAGTTTGCTACTCCGAACTCAGCGGTATACCGGGCTTCGCCAAACAAACTGTTCACTACTTTTGACGTCTCATGAAAGGTCCCGATAATGGTTTCCACTTCGTTCTGGTATAATACAATCTGTAGTATTTTTTACGTGAGCAAAGTCAAATTCTATGTCAAATTTTTGTCAAATGACACGTGAAAAATATGGGTTTTCCACCGTCTAAACCAAAATCACCAACCATAAGGAATTCGTATATGTCATTGAATAAAGTAAAATTCTATCACCGAGTAGGTTGAAGCAGCTGCAAGAAAACGGAAGAGTTGCTTTCGTCATGGGGTGTGGAGTTTGAAGCGATTGATACTGAGGCGACCCCGGAGGCCATGCAGGACTTGGCGGCCTTTGGCATCCCTCGGGCACCGGCGGTGATCGTGGGGGACAAGGCCGTGCATGGCTGGAATCCCCAAGGGGTGGCGGAACTTGTGGGGGTCGATTATGACGACGCTGAAAAGTTGACCTCTGGACAGCTCACGGAGCGCCTTGACACGATTCTGGTGGCCGCGCAGCGTGCAATGCGGCAAATTCCCGAGGCGCATCTCGGGTTTAAATGGCCGGGGCGAGACCGGACGATTCTGCAACTGGGGTATCACATCTTTCGCATCGCGCTGACGTACCGGGATACGCGTGAGGAGGGGATGTTGCAGGAATATTGGTTTGGGGAAAACCCGGCGGGTGACATGTGCACCGGGGCGGCGGTGGCCAGCTACGGCGAGCAGGCGCGAGCCCAGATGGCCGAGTGGCTGCAAGGCGAGGGCGTGTTTGAGGGCATGTGTGAGACGTATTATGGCCCCCAATCGGCACCCGAACTCTTCGAGCGCACGGTGTGGCATACGGCTCAACATCTGCGGCAGATCTATGTCATGTTGGAAACCGTGGGGGTGACCCCGGAGGCACCGCTGACGGAGGCGGATTACACGGGCTTGCCGCTGCCAGACAGTATTTGGTAAGGGCCAGGGGTGGGTTGGGCAGGTTGAGGATTTGTAGACACGAGTGAAAGCAGTTGCTTAAGGCTTACCGCACGCCGTGTACTTGGCGTGTAGCCCGACTTCGCGGCTCTGCCAGGTTTGCCGCTGTGCTTCCACTACTGCGTTGAGCTGCGCCAGCTCGGCTTGCAGGGCGTCAGGGCTGGGGCCGCCCAGGACTTGTTTGTGGGCGAGAATGACGGCGGGATCTTGCAACCTGCGGGTGGTTTCCGCATCGAGGTCAATGGTCAAACCCGCGGCGTGTAGCGCCTGACTGAGCGCCTCGTGGGTGACCGTGTCTGCGTTGCCCTGGTGCAGAGACAGGGCGACGGCGTGTTCCATGACGCTCTTGAGGTGGCGAAATTCGATGCCGGTCCGGGCCACGAGTTGTTCCATGAGTTCGGTGACGCCCGCAAACCCGGTGGCCGCCATGTCGCGCAGCCGGGTCGTGTCGACGCCGATCTGGCGATGCAGCAGGGGGTGCTCGGTCTGCGGGCGGCACGAGGTCTCGACCAGGCGGGCCATGATCGATACCGCCGGCATGGTCTCTAGGCACGCTTCCATGATAAGATATTTGCTCCACTGCTGATCGCGGTTGTAGCCGCTGAGGCTGGCGCGGCCCAGGGAGAGCAGACCGCTCGTACGGCTGGTGACGTCGGCGGCTTTGCCTTTGATCACTTCGAGGGCGTCGGGGTTGACTTTTTGCGGCATGATGCTACTGCCCGAGCAAAATCTGGGATGCAACCTGAGGACGCCGAATTCCTGCGTACTGAATAAAATGAACGTTTGGGCCATATTGGAGAGTTGGATCATGAGAATGGAGAGAATGTGGCCCAGGTCAGCTTCGGGTTCCCAGCGGCAGGCAATAGGATCGATGGAATTGGGCTCGGGACCGTCAAAGCCGAGCAAGTCAGCAGTCAGATGCCGGTCGATGGGAAAGGTCGTACTCAATCCGGTCACGCACCCGAGCGGGCTGTAATTAAAGGTGTCGTACCAGTGGTTGAGGCGCAGGAGCACGCGGCGTATGGCCTCGGCATAGGCCGCCAAGTGGTGGCCGAAGGTGGAAATAGTGGCGTGCTGATGATGGGTGTATCCGGCCATGACGCTATCGAGATGGGTGGCCGCGACGCTGACCAATTGGTGCATGAGTTCCAAACTCAATTTGGCGAGCAGGATGACCCGGTGGCGCATCCACAGTCGCATGTCGGTGACGATTTGGTCGTTGCGGCTGCGGGCGGTGTGCATAGCCAAGCCGGCTTCAATGCCGAGGGTGTGGGTGAGATAGGTTTCGATGTTTGTATGCACGTCTTCTAGCGCCGGGTTGAGCACAAACTGGCCTGCACGGTAGAGCCGTTCGATCTCGTCCAGTCCCCCGAGAATGGCTTCGCCCTGGGTCGATGTGAGGATCGATTGGGCCACGAGCATGCGGGTGTGAGCCCGGTTGAGCCAGATGTCAAAGGGGATGAGAGACTGATCTGCCGCGCCTTTGGGCGCCACGTCCCATCCGGCCATAAACGCCACCACTTCAGGGGTCGGGCTCACCAAACTGGCGCCGTAGAGCCGCCCTTCGGCTTGGTCGAGGCGCTCTTGTTGCAAGTGGTCGAGGAGGTCTTCGCCGCAGCTGGGCGTGCCGCACAGACCGCAGTAGCGATCGATTGGCGACGCCTTTTGCCAGGCATCCAACCGAGAGCCCGTGGCCGCTGCGGCCGGGGGCCGCCACTGGTCCGTTGGTTGTGAGGTGCCGCACAGGCGGCAAGTGCGATCGGGCGGCGACGAGGGCATCATGGAATGGCATCCTTGTGAGGGCTTACTGTTTGCGTAGGGCGGCGATTTTTTGCTCGGCCCAGTCGAGACGCGAATCGTTTTTGTCCGTGTAATGAACAAAGTATTCATAGGCCTTCTGCGCCAGTTCCTGAGGGCCCACCGCCTCCATGGCGACGGCGAGGCGCAAGTGCCCCTCGGGTTCCTCGGGCACGTGTTTTAGGAACGTCGTCAGCGCTTTGATCGCCTGCCGGTATTGTCCCAAGGCAGTGTAGGCAGTACCTTGTTGCAAATAGATTTGCCCATGCCCCGGGGTCGCGATGAGGGCTCGGTCATACTCCGCCAAGGCCAACTGATAGCGCTTGGCTTTGGCATACATGTTCCCCATGTGAAAATAGGGGCTGGCCAATTCCGGATTTGCTTCGAGGGTGGTGTTGTAGTCGAGATAATCCCGTTCGGCTTTGCTCAGTTTCGCATCGGCATTGTCGCGATTGCGTTTGGCTTTGGCATAGCCGGGGTGTAGGCTCAGCGCTCGGTTGTAGTTGTAAATGGCTTCAATCAAATTGCCTGTGCTCTGATGCGCCACCCCAAGCGTATTGAACGCGGTGGCCAACAGCGGGTGCCGTTCGACCGCCTGTTCCAAAGCGGCAATGGCCTCGTCATATTGGTGCTGCGCGAGATAGGCCAAGCCGAGATTGTTGTAGGGCCACGGGTGGTCGGGCGCCAGGCGGATGGCCTGCCGGTAGTCTTCAATCGCCTCGCGACGGCGTTGGGCGCGGGCGTAGGCATTGCCGCGGCAGTTATAGGCGTGGGCAGACTGCGGGGCGACCTGGATCGCTTGGCTGCAATCCGCAATGGCCAATTGCAGATTGCCGAGTTGGCTATGCGTTTGACTCCGTTGCCGATACGCCTCGACAAAGGGGGGGTGCGCGGCAATGGCTTTGGTGAATGCGGCAATGGCGGCTTGGTATTGTTCGCGCTCCACGTGTGCCATGCCGGCTTCAAACGGCTTTAGAGCCGCCTCCGGAATCGGCATGGCGGGTTGCGCCAGGGGGTGCCCCGCATGACCAAACAGCATGGTGCACAGCATGATGCGAAACCAAACGCGTCCGGCTCCGGGCATCATTGCCTTCGTTAGCCCCATGACGCTGGCCAGTGCCAGTTTTATGCTCATCGCCGCACCGTAGAGAGGGAAGGATTAGGGGAGCGGATAGCCATCGTCGTCGACCATGGCCCGCAAACGCGGTTCAATCGCCGGGGCGATATAGCCGGGCTTCCGAGTGAAGTATTCCGGGTAGAGCGCCAAGCGTTGGCGCAGGCGCAGCCCCATCTCGGACGAGATACGCTCCAGGGTTCGCAACTGTGGCCAGGGGGCTTCCGGGTTGATGTAATCGATCGTCAAGGGTGAGATGCCACCCCAGTCGTTAATCCCGGCGGTCAGAAGGAGTTGGTACTGCTCCGGGGTCAAGTTCGGCGGCGCTTGAATATTCATTTCCCCGCCCAACACCAAGCGGGATACCGCCAGGGTGCGCATAAAATCCCACAGGGTGGGTTCGGGATGCCCGGCCATGGGAATGTCCGGCTTGACCCGGAAGTTTTGCACAATGACTTCTTGAATGTGCCCATAGCGCTCATGCAAGTTCCGAATGGCCACCAGCGCCTCTATGCGCTCTTGAAACGTCTCGCCAATCCCAATGAGAATGCCGGTGGTAAACGGAATCCGTAACTTGCCTGCATTCTCTAGCGTTTTGAGCCGCACGGCCGGATCTTTGTCCGGGGCGTTGTCGTGAGCCATGCCCGGGGCGAGCAGGCGGCGGCTGGTGCTCTCCAGCATCAGCCCCATGCTGGCGTTGACGTCGCGCAAGCGCTCTAAATCCTTGGGCCCCATCACCCCTGGATTGGCGTGTGGCAAGAGCGATGAGTGCTCTAGCACCAAACGGCACATCGCCGTCAAATACTCCAGCGTGCGGCGATAGCCAAATTGTCGCAACGTCGTCCGCATCTCCGGAAACAGCGCCTCCGGTTTGTCGCCAAGGCTGAACAGGGCCTCTTTGCAGCCCAGTTTTTCGCCGTTAGAGACCACTTCGAGCACATCGTCCGGGGTCATGGTGTTGGCCCCGGGCTCCCCCGGATCCTTGCGAAAGGTGCAATACCCGCAATAATCTCGGCACAGGGTGGTCAGGGGAATGAACACCTTGCGCGAATAGGTGATGGTGTCGCCGTGGTAGCGGGCGCGCAGGTCGTCGGCCACTTGGAGCAGGGCGATAAGTTCGGCACTGTTTATATGTTCAAAGAGATTCGCATCTTGGGCGGATAGGTGCTCGCCGGCACTGGCGCGTTCAAGGGCCTCGGCAATAGCCGGTCGGCAGGAGGATACGGATTGTGTCATGGGTGTACTCATACCACCGGTTGTCGGCGATCAGCCTGGATTTGGATTGCGCCTCACAGCTACCGCAGCCATCTCGCGGTGGAGGCGATGGCATCTCGGATTGACAGTAGGTATCATATCCGTGGCAGTTTTGTCAATTGTATTTCGTTTTCTTACCGTGATGGGGCACGATGGCAAGATGAGTTATTGGGGCTCGGTTTGTGCTATGCTCTAGGGCCAGCAAAAGGTGGGCCGGAGCCCGTGAATGGATGCGTGTGTAGAGGATGAGAACAGCGTTATTGCGGAGGAGAAGGCATGGGTAGCGGGTTGATTAAATGCGACTTGACGTTGGAGCACTATTTTATTTATGGTCATTCCGCTGCAGTGCTGACGCGCCCGGTGTTGCCTCGGCGCGAGGGGCAGCCGATTTTGATGCGGGGTGAAGTCGGGATTAAGGATGACGGGCAGCTGCGACCTCTGGTGGCCCATAACACGACGCATATTGACATGCCGTACCACTTCCTGGACGACGGGGCGGATTTAGCGGCGGTGCTGAACAATCCGGCGTACCGCATCAATTTGCCGATGCTCACCCTCGTCTTGGATCTCTCGGAGGCACCGGAAGCGCACATGTACGAGCGCTACGGCATTCGCTATTGCCGGGAGGTCACGGCGGCGATGCTCCCCGATGTGGAGACCTTGCGCCAGTACGATGCCGTCATCTTGCTAACCGGGTTTGGCGCCATTCTCGATCGGGGCTCAGAGGATTTTGCGCCCGATGCCGAGGGCTTTTACCACTTGCCGAGCGTGACCGTGGGGGTGGCTCAAAAAGTGGTGGATGCCGGGATGTCGCTGCTGGGGATCGATTGTACCACCGTCGAGAAGCAGACCCAGGGTCATCCCCTGCGCATGACTGGCGATGTGCATCCGATTCTCTTGGGGCAGGCCTCTCCGGTATTTATCTTGGAAGGGGTGAGCGGCGCCCGCATGCAGTCGCAAGCCGGCTTTATGCCATCGGAGGGGGTGCTAGAAGTGATTCCCCGCCGCACCAATGCCGAGGGCGCGGATGCGGCGCATGCCCGGGTGTTTCTGAGTTTTTACCGTGATCACAGCCGAGAGCGGTTGGAGCAGCTCGTCGAGATGAACACGCCGGAGCATCTGTACGGCTAGAGGTCGTTTTAGGCATGACAAGTCTGCAGATAGTGGGGGTGATTTGACGATGATTTTTAGCTTGAATAGGTTGATGGAGACTGAACGTGCGACGTAGAGAGATCATCAAGGCCTTTAGTATACTCTCCGCCTCCGCTCTCTTGCCTGCGGTTGGGTGGCCCCTAAAAGGGCTGTTGGACGGTGTCTGGGCGGTAGCCGATGCCGCCGCCACGGCGCCGTTTTCCGCCGCTACCGTGCAAGAGCAGGCTCGTGCTCTCGCGGCTCAAAAGTTCGTGCACCCCAAGATAGATTTGCCCAAGGCGTTGCAAGAATTGGACTACAACGCCTATCGCGACATCCGATTTAAACGGGAACGGGCCATCTGGTCGTTTGAGAATTTGCCATTCCTGGTGGACCTGCTCCATCTCGGCTTCATCTACAAGACCCCTGTCGACATTTATACCGTTGCGGATGGGCAGGCGCAGCGTCTGGCCTACTCGCCCGACCTCTATACCTTTGGTCCACGTGTGAAACCCCCGGCTGAAAAATCACTCAAGAGTTTTTCTGGCTTGCGCTTGCGTGCACTGATCAATCGCTCTGATTACTATGATGAATTTACCGTTTTTCAGGGAGCCAGTTATTTCCGCGCCGTGGCGAAAGACCAATGGTACGGCGTGTCGGCTCGAGGTCTGGCACTGAAAACGGCAACACCAGATGGAGAAGAGTTTCCGATTTTTCGCACCTTCTGGATTGAGCGGCCCCCAGTGTCATCATCAACCGTTGTAGTCCATGCCCTGCTCGATAGTCCGAGCACGTCTGGGGCCTATCGATTTACGATTCGGCCGGGTGATCCTACGGTCATGGATGTCGAGATTACCTTGTATCCTCGGGTGGCGTTAAAACAGGTTGGCCTGGCGCCGCTCACTAGTATGTACTTTTTTGGCCCTAATGATCAAGTCGGCGTTGACGATTTTCGCACCGCCGTTCACGACTCCGATGGGCTCTCTATCTGGAACGGTCGAGACGAATGGTTGTGGCGGCCCCTGACCAATCCCGAGACGCTTCAGATCAGCGCCTTTGTCGATGCTAACCCGCGCGGCTTTGGCCTGCTGCAGCGTCATCGGGAATTTGTGGATTATCAGGATTTAGAAGCCCGTTACGAGCGCCGTCCGAGTCTCTGGGTCGAACCCATTGGAGATTGGGGCCGTGGCGTTGTGAAGCTGGTGGAGATTCCTTCCAACTCTGAGTTCAACGACAATGTGGTGGCCTTCTGGGAGCCGAGTCAACCGTTGCCGGCCCAGGCCGAGTTCCGTTTTACTTATCGTCTGCACTGGTGCCGGACACCGCCTGCCATGCCGCCCATGGCGACGACCATTGAAACCCGGATTGGGGCAGGATCGGAACCAAGCTCGCGCCGCGTGGTGATCGATTTTATCGGTGGACGTTTGGCCGAGCTGACACGCGAGCAAGCCGTGAAACCGGTCGTCACCACCTCGGCCGGTGCTGTGAAAGAGCCGGCCGCCTATCCCAACCCTGCGGTGGGTGGCTGGCGTTTGAGCTTCGTGCTGGTCCCTGAAGGCGCTGAGAGTTGTGATCTACGTGCGACGCTCAATCTCGATCAGGAGCTACTGTCGGAAGTCTGGAGTTACCGATGGACCCCCTAAACCCGCCGCCGCCACCACCGGATCAAACCACGCCGTCGCCGCTGTCGCGGCCGCTCCCAGATGAAAATGGCTTGCCGATGCCAACGCAAGCCCTACGGCAATGGACGGCGGCAAACCGGGTGTGGCAGGGACGTCACGATTGGGCGCTGCGAGGACGGCGCCTGCTGGTCTTTGCCGCCACGTTTCTCCTGACAGCGGCAGCTGGCTATGACATGTATCAGGTGCTGAGTGTGGGTACGATAACCGCGCTGCAGATGACGTTTCTCATCGTGTTCACTCTTAGTTTTATCTGGATCGCTTTGCCGTTTGTCAGCGGTCTCCTTGGTTTTATCACCGTGTTGAGTGGCCGCGTCGAGAGTGGCTTGACCGTGGAGCCGTTGTCATTGTCGCTGACCCTGCGGGGCCGTAACGCGCTCTTAATGCCCATTTATAATGAAGCACCATCGCGGATTTTTGCGGGTATGCAGGCCATGTATGAGGCACTCGACGCACTGGGTGTGTTGGACCATTTTGACTTGTTCATTCTGAGTGACACGACCGATCCAAATGTGTGGCTGGATGAGGAACTAGCTTTTGCGACGTTGCGTCGTCGAACCTCGGGGTACCGCCGTATTTTTTATCGTCATCGCCCCAAGAATTTCAGGCGTAAAGCCGGTAATATCGCGGATTTTTGTGAACGTTGGGGCGCCAACTACGACCACATGGTGGTGCTCGATGCCGATAGTCTGATGACCGGTGAGACCCTTGTGCGGCTCGCCGCCACGATGGAAGCCAATCCGGCAGTAGGGCTGCTGCAAACCCTGCCGCAAGTGGTCAATCGCAACACTCTGTTTGCCCGCGCACAGCAATTTGCCGCCCGCCTTTACGGCCCGGTGATCGCCGCGGGGGTGGCGTTTTGGCATGGTGGAGATAGTAATTATTGGGGCCACAATGCCATCATTCGGACTCAAGCGTTTGTCGATCATGCCGGGTTGCCGGATTTTACCGGGCAACCGCCGTTCGGCGGGCACATCTTGAGCCATGATTTTGTCGAAGCCGCGCTCATGCGGCGCGCTGGCTGGAAGGTGCATCTCCTACCCAATCTAGCGGGCAGCTATGAAGAGAGCCCGCCGTCGTTGCTCGATTTTGCCGAACGCGATCGGCGCTGGTGCCAGGGCAATCTCCAGCATCTTCGAGTGCTGCCCACACGTGGCCTTTACTGGATGAGTCGTCTACATTTGATCACCGGCATCTTCTCCTATCTGGCGTCGCCGATCTGGCTGCTCTTCATTGGTTTAGGACTTTTGCTTGCCTTGCAAGCCCACTTTATGCGCCCAGAGTATTTTGCGCACGATTTTGCTCTGTTTCCCACCTGGCCGGTGTTTGATGCGGAGCGGGCCATGCGGCTTTTTATCTGTACCATGGCGATTCTGGTGGCACCTAAAATCTTTGGTTATCTAGGCTTATTGAAGGATCGTGAGACGGCACGCCGCTTCGGTGGATGGCTGCGTACTGGCGTCAGCGTGGTGATTGAAACCGTTTTGTCAGCCCTCGTCGCACCCGTCATGATGGTGCTGCAGACCGTGGTCGTGGTGGGAATTTTTACCGGACGGGCGGTGGGATGGAACGCCCAACGGCGCGATGATGGCAGCATTCCGCTGCGGGCGATTGTGCGCCGTCATTTCGGCCACACGCTTTTTGGTGTCGTTTTTGGCATTGCGGCGTATACCATATCGCCCCCGTTTTTGGCCTGGATGTCACCCATGGTGCTGGGCCTCCTGCTGGCCATCCCGGTCTCCGCGGCCAGCGGTCAGCAAAGTCTGGGACGTGCCCTACGTCGGCTGGGCCTGCTCACGATTCCAGAAGAAAACGATCCCCCAGAGGTCCTGCAGCGCGCCAACGCCTTGGCGCAAGCACTCGATGCAGAGCCACCCAAGGAGGCAGATGCCTTGCTACGTCTGGCGGAGGATGCCGAACTGCGCGCTTTACACCTCAGCATGCTCCCTACCACAGAGCGAAGACGCAAGGGCGAGTTCGATGTGGACTTGTTACTCGGGATTGCCAAACTCGATGAAGCCAACAACCTTGAAGAGGCGGCTGCGATGCTTTCCAGCCGAGAAAAGCTTGCGGTGCTCGGGCATCGCGATGGCTTCGAACGACTCCAGCAACACATCGCGATGTAAGCCCAGCACAGATGCAAGAAAGTCTTCATCGGCATCAAGCCGGTCCATGGCTCAGATGGTCTCCACGCCCTGCCAGGCCCGGTCGATTCAAGGTGGCTCCCCTTAGGTAAAGACCGTCCCCCCAGCGCGATTGATGGCCGAAACCAGAGCTTGGAAACTCGCGGTCACGATATTGGCATCCACCCCCACACCCCACCACGTCTGGCGGTCCGAAGTCTCAATCTCGACGTAGGCCGCGGCAGTCGCATCCGCGCCCGCACCAATCGCATGTTCCTGATAGTCGACGAGATTCATTTTGATCCGACACTGATTCTCCAGTGCGTTCTTAAACGCCGACAAAGGCCCATTGCCCGACCCCGAGATCTCGACCTCGGTCTCGTGCAACCGCACCTTGGCGGTGACCTCACTGTCCACAGAACTCGACGAATCAAAATTGCTGCGATGTCCCAAGTAGGCCAAAGGGTGGGTGGTGTTCAAATAGGTCTTGTCAAACGTTTGCTTGATCGTCTCGGGCACAATCTCGCCGCCTTCATCAGTGATCGACTGAATCACGCGGCTGAATTCCACCTGCAACCGCCGAGGCAGATCGAGGCCGTAATTGTTCTTTAACACGTAGGCCACGCCGCCCTTGCCGGATTGGCTATTGACCCGAATCACGTCCTGATAGGTGCGCCCGACATGGGCGGGATCGATCGGCAGATAGGGGACCTGCCATAGGGTGTAGTTGTCTTCGAGAGCCTCAAAACCCTTCTTAATCGCATCTTGATGACTGCCTGAAAACGCGGTGTAGACCAAATCGCCACCGTAGGGGTGGCGAGGGTGGACGGGGAGCTGGTTACAGTACTCCGCCACCCGGCGCAAGTGATCGATATGGCTGATGTCGAGCTCCGGATCGACCCCTTGTGAAAACAGATTCATCGCCAGTGTGACAAGATCGACATTGCCGGTGCGCTCGCCGTTGCCAAACAACGTGCCCTCGACGCGCTCGGCTCCGGCCATCATGCCGAACTCGGCCGCCGCGACGCCACAGCCCCGGTCATTGTGTGGATGTAGCGACAAAATCACCGCGTCGCGATTGCGAATATGGCGGTGAAAGTACTCGATGAGGTCGCCGTACAGATTGGCCGTCGACATCTCCACCGTGGCCGGGAGGTTGAGAATAATGGGATCTTCAGGGGTCGCGCCCCATTCTTCCGCCACGCGTTCGCAGATCTCGATGGCAAAGTCGATCTCCGTGCCAGTAAAGGACTCCGGCGAATATTCGAAGCGGACATCCGTACTGCTCATCGCCTCGCGTAGTTGTCGGCACTGGCGCGTGCCGGTGACCGCAAGGTTGATAATGCCGGCACGGTCCAAGCCGTACACCACGCGCCGCTGCAGAGTCGACGTGGGATTGTACAGGTGCATGATCGCCCGCTCGCAGCCGGTCATGGCTTCAAAACTGCGCGAGATGAGTTCGGAGCGAGACTGGGTGAGGACCTGGACCCAGACGTCGTCGGGAATCAACTCCTCTTCGATCAATTGGCGGCAAAAATCGAAATCCGGGGCCGAGGCGGAGGGAAATCCCACCTCAATTTCTTTAAATCCCATCTCCACAAGTGCCTCAAACATCTGCTTCTTGCGGGGCACGTCCATGGGATCGATCAGCGCCTGGTTGCCGTCGCGGAGGTCGACTGAACACCAGAGCGGCGCCTCGGTGATGCGCTTGTCGGGCCAGGTTCGATCGGGCAGGGGCGGGGCGTACGGATAGGGTTCGTATTTATTGTATGGCATCGAACTCGGCTGCTGCCGACTGATGCCTTTGACATCGGCCATGGCTACGGTCTCCAAATTGAGTGAGGTTACGGTCAGAGATATAGATAATACCTAGCGCATTTTTGTCTCGACGTCCAGTCCTAATATACCTGGCAAAAGCAACACAATCTATCTTTTCAAGCGAATCGGGCGAGCGGCTGATCTCCTCTGCGTGCGCTTGCGAGCCAGGCGGTCAAGGACCGGTGGGTCCAACCCCGCGTCATACCTTGGCTTGTTCAGTCACCACCAGTTTTTCGATCAAGTCCCGCCCTAATGTCCCTTGGATCTGAATGAAGATTTGAGGATCCGATGTCTCCAAAGCCTTGATCTCCGACTGCAACCAAGCAATATACTGCACACGGTCTTTGGCCTTGACCGTTGCGGTTGCCGCTTTGCCGGTAATAAAACTCATTTCAGCAATAAACTGGCCCCTAGATAGATGACCGACAATTTGATCATTATATCGAATCTCCACTTCACCATGCAAAATCAGTAAAAGATGGTTCGGCTTTTCGCCTTCAACAATAATGACACTATCATCAGCTTCAAATATGGTTCCCATCTGCCAAAAATTGATAAATTGTTTTGCAGTCATCATGGGAAAGAGCTTTTGATAGATGTCAGTTATTTCTGCAGGAATAATTTTCATTTTTTCTATTAAAGACTCTTGTGCTTGCTCCTCTCGAACATCCATGAGTGAGTTGATAATAATGCCTATAAAGAGATTCACAATGATCATCGAGCCAATCAAAATAAAAGAAACAAAATAGACGACGGCAAAGACAGGAAATGCTTCCGGTTCCCGCTTGACGTCGGGAAATTCGTAAACGTACTTGTCACTTCCATACATTTGTGTATACATGAGGTCTGTCCAGTCTTCTAAGGTGACAGATCGAAACAGAGTGAGCATAGATCGTTGTAAATTGCCAAAGTAGACCGGATCGTTTTTCGAAAAGGCGAAGGTGCCTATGGTTGCATAAATATAAAATAAGAGGAACATCAATAGCGTGACGTAACTCATAGAGGGCAAGCTCTTAAAGAGCGTTGCCACTAAGAGTTGCAAACGACGCAATTGACTCACGAGACGAAAGACGCGCAACACGCGGGTGAGTCTTAAGACCGTCCCAAATTGTGCGAAGGCAATGGGGAGCAGGGAAAACGCCACGATGCAAAAATCGAAAACGTTCCATGAGTCGTAGAAATAACGCCACGGACGGGGACTCTCTGCACCCATCTTCAGGAAGATTTCCACGACGAATATACAGAGGATCATCGCATCTATCCCATCGATGAGGTAGCCATATTCCGCGTGAATCGATGGATAGGTCGCAAGCCCGGTCAGCACCCCTGCGCACAAGATGAGGATGAGAATCACATTGTTAAATAAACGAGTATTGATGATTCGTTTGAACAACTTAGCCACGTCCTTCGAGTCCTTCTGCTTGCACGCGTTGCACAGGTTGTCGTGTGACAGGTTCTAAGGCGCTTCCGAACAGGTTACATGGCAGTTTTGCCACCATCGACATAGAGAATGGTACCGGTGACAAAAGAGGCTTCATCCGAGGCGAGGAACAGAATACAGTGTGCCACCTCGCGTGGCGTACCTGGGCGTTTGAGCATCGTTTCGGCGCCGAACTCTTCTGTGAATTCGTCGATTTGCCGGCCTGCAGCGGCCGCACGATTTTCGTGAAACCGAGTCAGAATAGGACCTGGTCCAACCGCGTTGACGCGGATGCCATCGGCCGCGTGGTCCCGGGCCATGGCGCGAGTCAAACCGGCGACCGCGGCTTTGGTGGTGTCGTATTGCACGGTGTTGCTGCCCGCCGTGATGGAGCGGCTGGAAGCGGTGCTGACGATGCTGCCGCCACCGGCTCGCTGCATGGCCGGTATGGCCGCCTTGGCGCAAAACGCATAGCCTTTGAGATTCACCCCTAGCATGGTGTCCCAACTCTCCTCGCTGGCCTCGACGACGTTTTGATACATGCGAATGCCGGCGTTGTTGACCAGGATATGTAAGTGGCCAAAATGTGTTTCGGCCTGCTGAATAAAGGCCATGGCCTGCGCTTCGCGTTGCAGGTCGGCGTGCACGAAGAGGGCGTCGGCCCCGGCCGCTTCCAGCTCAGCGGCGATTTGCTCGCCGCGTTCGCGATCGCGGTCGGCAAAAGCCACTTGAGCCCCCTCTTCAATAAACAACCGGACGGTGGCTTCTCCGATGCCCGATGCCCCGCCGGTAATGGCGGCAACTTTACCGTCTAGACGTCCCATGTCTGCGCTCCTCACTGGCGTCCGTACCCGGGTAGATGGTTGAGGTTTAAGGCGAATGCCGTATGATCATACCACAGCGCATCGACTCGACATAGACGCGGTCGCGAAAGTATGTTAAAAGTCCTGCCAAATTCGTGCCTGGGCCGGAGCCTCGGGACATTGGCAGGCGGTGGGGGCCGACGTCCCACTAGATATGGTATTCTCCTTCTAGATAGCGCACAGGCTAGGTGGCGCACAGGTGGATAGGTCACGGCAGTGCGGGCGGTCTCCACGACTGGCGCAAGCTGCGAAATATTACCTTGCAGACGGGTGTTCCTACCAGGGACAAATGGGCCAGGGACAAATGAAGATAAAGATACGACGCGGAGGAGTCCGTTCATGGCTAAAAAGTCAAAGCGTCAAGGAAATACCGGCAAGCGACGGAAACAGACCTCACGCGGCGGTGGTCTGTCTCAGCGATGGCTCTGGGGAGGCCTGGGACTCTTGTTGGTGATTGGGGTTGCGGTGGGCCTGCGCTTTGGCCTACAGCGTGATATTCCCCTGCGATTGCAAGGGGCGATCGATCAGCATTACACCCGTGGGGCAGACCGTGCGGCAGTGGTGATTAAAGAGTTTAGCGATTATACGTGACCACATTGCCAGGCGCTCCAGGAACCGTTGGAGCGCGCGTTAAAGCGGTATGAGAAAGACGTGCAACTCGTTTTATACCCCTTTGCTCTGAATCATCGCAGTGAGATTGCGGTCCAGGTGGCCCTGTGCGCGGGCGAGCAGGGCAAGTTTTGGGACGTGCATCAGATGCTTTACAAGCAGCAAGCCCGTTGGAGCAAGGCCTCTAAAACCCTCGATAGCCTGTTACAGTACAGTGGCGAGTTGGGTTTGGACCGCGAGGCCCTGGCGGCGTGTGTTGACAGTGGGAAAATGAAGCCGCTGGTCAAAGCAGACCAAGATTACGCCCGCAGCCTGCAAGTGCGTAGCACGCCCACGCTGTTTGTCAACAACCAGCGCATCGTCGGGGCGCAGCCGGAGGCGGAGATCGTGCGGACGATTCGGCAGGAGTTGGCGCGTGTGCGGCGCACACCACAACCGGGCTGAGCCGGGGCGCTCGCCGTGGTGGCAGCGCCCTGGGGCCATGTCTTGGTTGGTGGTCGTGGCCCGCTTGTTGGTCGGCGGCGTTTTCGTGTTTGCCGGGATGAGCAAACTGGCTCTACCGCATGCGGAGGTGGTGGCGCAGATAGAGCAGTACACTGTCATCCCGCGGCTTTTAACGCCACTGCTTGCCACTGTTTTGCCATGGGTGGAGGTGCTGAGTGGGGCCGCGCTGCTCATTGGGTTTTTGACCACTCCCGCCGCCTGGCTCGTGGCGGCGCAGCTCGCGAGTTTTTGCCTGCTGATGCTCGTGGTCTTGGTGTCTGGTATCGAGATTGACGATTGCGGTTGCTTCGGCGAGTTGGGTTGGAAGGAAACGCCGCTGCAAGTGCTGCTTCGCGACCTCGTCATGCTGGGGCTGATGTGGCCGGTGGTGACGCGCCATCGCGAGATGTGGGCGGTCGATGGTTGGGGGCAAAGCCCGGAAGCCCTCCCAAAAGGTCACGAGGATACTGATGTCGAAGACCTCGATGCCTGAGCGGCTGATACCCGGACCCTGGTGGTGGTGGAGCCTCCTCCTGGGGTTTGGCTCGCTCATTGGTCTCTCTACCGTAACAGATATCGATCTGGCCTTGTCGGCGCGGTTTTATGCGCCTGACGTGGGCTGGCGCTACGCCGAGGCCTGGGGCTGGCGATGGTTGTTTGAGTTTGGCCTGCGTCCGACGATTGTGATGGCGTGTGGTGCGTTTGTGGTCTTGATCGGCAGTTGGCTGCGCCCGGCATGGGTGCAGTACCGGCGTGCCTGTCTCGTGTTGGTGCTTGCGGTGGCCCTTGGACCTGGGTTGGTGGTGAACGGCATTTTGAAACCGTATTGGGGACGGCCACGGCCACGGCATGTGGCGATGTTTGGTGGCGCGCAGGCGTATCACCCTTGGTGGCGGCCCGGTGGACCCGGCAGCGGTAAGAGTTTTCCCTCTGGTCATGCTGCGATGGGGTTTGCGATGATTGCCGGCGCCGTATTGATTCCCCAGAGGCACGGCCGGTGGCGGCGCGCTGCGCTCGGGGCTGCATTCGGCTATGGATGGCTTGTGGGCTGTGGGCGCATCGTCCAGGGCGGACACTTTTTTTCGGACGTGGCGTGGTCGGGGGTGATCGTCGTGCTGATCACCTTTGTCTTGTGGTGGCGTTTATTAGCCCGGCCACTGCCAGGCGGATAACGCCCAGTCGTGCCCTTCGACAGCTAACGCGGCACGGTAATTGGCGCCAGGCAGCAGCGCGTGTAAGGCCCAGCGCTCGGCGTGGTCTGAGGCCACCCGAGTTTCGAGTAACGTCGCAGGTTCGCCAGGGGCCAGGCTGACATCGAATTGATTTAAGGGCAGGGACAGACCTTCACCATGAGCTTTGATGTAAGCTTCTTTGCGGGTCCAGCAATTGAAAAAGCCGATCGCCTGTTGGGCGGCTGGCAGGGCGAGTAGGGCTTGGTTTTCATGGGGTGAGAAAAATTGCTTGGCGATTCGGTCGCGTGACGGGAGCGGCCGGATGTATTCGATGTCAATGCCGATTGCCCGCTGCTGGGTAAAGGCGTAGAGCGCCAAGTCTTGAGAGTGGGACAGATTAAAGCGCAGGGTTGCAGCCGTATCTTCAATGGCGATAAACGGTTTGCCATAATCGGTATAGGCAAAGCGAATGTCCTGTGGCTGCCGGTTCAAATAGCGACCCAACAGCATTCTGAGAACGCCACGGCCAACGGTATAATAAGCGCTGTGCAGAGGATTGCGAAAGCGGGCCGCGCGCGCCAGTTCGTCGTCGGCAAGAATGGCATGAAAATCGGCTAAGCGTGTCTCTGAGACCGAGAGTGAGGCACGCCATACATGCACATCGCGGGCAGAGATCGTCATGTCGTCATGCGGCAGGCGCCAGGGCTGGGATGTCACCGTTATGGGCCTGCCTCTCCCGAGCTGCTACCCCCCGAGGCCGATCGCGTTTGAGGCAGATGTGGCGTCAGTGTTTGCATGACTTTTTCAAGGACCTCCGCGCGCGCCTGGTTGATAAAGAAATGGCCGCCTGCAATGGGGTGCATGGTAAACGTGTTGCGGGTGTAGCTCTGCCAGGCGAGCAGGGCCCCCGCGCTGACGATGGCGTCCTGCAAGCCGCAAAATACGGTGATGGGGCAGGTGAGCGGCGCTTTTACTGAGTGCGTATAGGTTTCCGAAATGGCAAAATCAGCCCGCAAGGCGGGCAGCAGAATGTCCATCATGACGGGATGGTTGAGGATCGCTTCCGGCGTGCCTTGGAAGTCCCGGAGTCGCTCGATAAACGCCGGTGTAGGCAAGTTGTGGATGTCTGGGCCGACGGTAGGGAGATGCGGCGCCCGCACGGCTGAAACCAGGAGGTGGACGGGCGTCGGGCGTTGTTGTCGCAGGAGCTCGTGTACGAGTTCAAAACTAACTAAGCCGCCGAGGCTGTGGCCAAAAAAAGCGAAGGGCCGATCCAGGTAGGGCAAAAGCCCCTCAGCCAGGGCGTGTACGAGAGGGGCGACGCGAGCCAATGGCGGTTCCGACATACGGCTTTCGCGTCCGGGCAATTTAACGGCACAGACTTCAATGCCATCCGGCAATTCGTCCCCCCAGTGGTGAAAGATGGCGCTTCCGCCGCCGGCGTAGGGAAAGCAGAAAAGGCGCAGAGCAGCATGGGGCTTTGGTGTCGGTCGGGTGATCCAGGCATGGGTTGTCGAACGAGATTTCATACGGGCGCACCCCGGGATGCAAGATCGTTCATCTCATCTTATCTCGTCGTGCGGTAACGGCTTGGCAAATCGACATGGGTGTTTATGCAAGCATAAAAAATCTCCCTTGCCCCCGCCAAATAACTGTGCCTCGACACTGGGAAGCCCCGCAATGGCAAGCCATTTCCCATGGTTCGTCGTCGCCCATGGCGTAATCAAAAGACAGTTCTTCATCGATGTCAATGTCCCGAAGGGCAACGAAGACCATCTGACCTCGGATGCCCAGGTTGGGATCACAGGAGTGGGCCCTCTTGCTCTCTTGCTCTATTCAAAGCCCACCAGTTCAACTTCAAAGATTAAGGTGGCGAGAATTTCAATGTCGAGTCCGCTATCGGTTTTCATCCGTCCTCCTTACAGAGATTGATGTCTGTCAGGCCTCTATCCCATCACGATTCTAGCGGAATTGCAACCCTTGTTTCCCGATGGGCGGCGGCTGGCAAGTTTGGCGGTGCCTCGCTTGCCGTTGTCCTCCCTGCTCACTTATGCGCCTCGCGCTTGACCGTTGCGATCCCCTTCACCTCAATCTTCGGGCTTCGGGCCGGCCCGCGAGGCTTGAAAAGAGCGTTGGTTTTGCCTATCCTTCTTGCTTGTGCTCCGGAAGAGTGACCGTTACACTATTGTTTGTTTTCCCTATCCCACACAGCGTCCTTTCTCTTGCGCAGAGTGCATGATCGCGACCGGTGCGGCCTGTGCTAGCCACGAGTTCTAGAGGAGATAAGTCATCATGGCTGATAAGATTCGCATCGGCATCGTCGGCGCGACCGTGACGCAGGGCGGTAGCGGCTGGGGCGCCAACGCCCACGTTCCGGCGCTGAGCATCCTGCCTGACTACGAGCTAAAGGCGGTCTGCACGGCCCACGCGGACACCGCCCAGGCCTCGAAGGAGAAGTTCGGCGCCGCGCTGGCCGAGATGCAGACACCGGACAAGTACACGCTCGTCCCCGAGGCCACGCCGCCCGGACCGCCGCGCAACGTTGCCCAGACCTACAGGCGCGCGGCAGATGCGTTCGGTGCGGACGTGGGCTTTGAAGTCGACTTCGATCTCGCCGTGACGCGCCACAAGCTGATCGATATGATAGAGCGCTCGTCCGGTGGTTAGCCCTGCCACGGGTGCGATGTTGTCTTGAGACGACGTACAGCAGTGATACTTGAAACCCCGCCGCGTCAGCAACTAAAATGGCGACCGGATGCACCGTCCATGCTGTCCCATTCACTGAGCTTGACTGTTGCACCCTGATCAAGGCAGAATACCCACCTGAAACCGAGTCACCTCAAAAAATTTCAAATGCGGAGAGGCCGAGGCTTTCCGGCGGTCGACGGTGACTATCACGGTTTGTCAAAGTGACACAGAACCGCCAAGGAGGAGTGTGCGATGGCAGTTGTACGTGTAAATGATGTCGACTTGTACTACGAAATCCATGGCAGGAGTAACGGGTTCCCCCTGGTCTTGGCGCATGGCTATTGCACCAGTATCAATTTGTGGAAACACCAAATCCCGCTGCTTGCCGAGCGCTATCGCGTCATTGCCTACGACGCCCGTGGACATGGCCTGTCCTCCGCGCCGGCGGGCAAAGCGAACTACACGCTCAATCATCTGGTGGGCGATATGTACGCCCTGCTCCAGCACCTGGGGATTGAACAGGCCTACATCTCTGGGCATTCCATGGGGGGGGCCACCACCGCGGGATTTGCCGCCAAACACCCGGAGATGACCAAAGCGGCGCTAATTTGCAATATCGACGGCGGCCAGCAGCCAAGCGATCCGGAGACGGATCAAGCCGCGGTGGCAAGCCGCCAAAAGGCTGTGGCGTTGGTGCGCGAGCGGGGCTTGGCAGACTATGCCCGGCAGCAGATCGCCGATCAGCTGGCGCCGCGTTTTATTATGGAGAGTGAGGAAGAGCAGCAGAGCTTTGTGACGCGCTATGCCCATCAGCCGCTACACGGCTATCTCGGGGTGGGTGAAGCACTGCCCTGGCGCGAGGCCTGGCTGACTGGGGCGGCTCAGAAACTCGCGATGCCGGTGGCCATTATCATGGGCACGGAAGATGTGATGCACCGTGGGGCTGAGATGTTGCATCAGCATTTGCCACAATCGCATTTTGTGTCGATTGAAAACGCCCCGCACGATTCGATGAATGCCCGGCCCGAGGCGTTTAATCAGGGGTACATCGAGTATCTGGACAACCTGGAGCAGGGAAAACCGGTAGCGGGTCGCCGGGTGTTGTAAACCGGCGGTATGCATTCCTCTGGTGTTTTTACCCTCAACGCCCTTATAATACATCCTGTTGAGGGTATCAATCCAAAATCGTTTCGGCTATGGCCCACGGCCGCCAGCGCCGTGTCGGGTGTGCAGGAGGTTGATTATGCCTATCGAACGTGTTGGACATGTGGTGATTAAAATGCGGGATCTGGATGCCGCCAAGGGGTTTTACCGAGATATCTTGGGAATGAAGATTACGGATGAACGCGAGGGGTTTGGCGTGTTTTTCCGCTTTGATGATTACCACCACGATATCGCGGTGTTTAAAGTCGATGAAGATGCGGAAGGGCCGCGGAAGAACCAGGTCGGACTGGCCCATATCGCCATGGTCGCCGATAGCTTTGAGACGGTCAAAGATCTGCACCGGAAGCTCAAAGCGCACGATGTGCCCATCGTGAGAACGGTTGACCACGGGATTACCCGGAGCGTCTATTTTCAGGACCCCGAAGGGAATGAACTAGAAGTGTACTGCGAGGTTCCCGAGAAGCCGTGGCAGGAAGTCGATACCATTATTAAAGCCGATCCCATCGATCTCGAAACTGCCTCGGCGGATTAGATAGTTTGTTTGATCATATGGAGGCCGTCATTCGACGGCCTCCATATGATGTGGCGTGGGTATGGTGGGGGAATTTGAGATCGCGTCTTTGCAAGTAAATGTCAACACCCTGGCGGTGGATGCCGAGCGGTCGATGTGCTGGTTTGCCGAAAAGGCCATGCCGCATTCGACTGCATAGAGGAGAGCAGAGCATGGCTACTGAGACCCCGAACCCCGAACGTCAGGCGTTCTATGATCGCATCGGCGAGCACGACATGACGCCGCTTTGGGAAGTCATGCATGGTCTGGTCGTGCCGGAGCCGAAGAGCCCATGCGTGCCCGCCCTCTGGCACTACGATGAGATCCGACCGTATGTTCTGGAGGCAGGCGAATTGATCACGGCCAGGGAGGCGGAACGGCGCGTCTTGGTGCTGGAGAATCCGGGGATGCGCGGTGAGTCGCGTATTACCCGCACCCTTTACGCTGGCCTACAGCTGATTCTGCCGGGCGAGGTGGCGCCGAGCCACCGGCACACGCAGTCGGCGCTGCGATTTGTCATCGAGGGCAGTGGGGCCTACACCGCCGTGGACGGCGAGCGCACCCTGATGGAGCCTGGGGATTTTGTCATCACACCACAGTGGACCTGGCACGATCACGGCAATGAAAGCGATGTGCCTATGGTCTGGCTCGACGGTCTCGATGTGCCGCTGGTGCAGGCGCTCGACGCTAGTTTTGCCGAGCCTTACGGGGCGGATGAACACCCCCTGACGCGGCCTGAAGAAGATTCACTGGCGCGCTATGGCAGCGGTTTGCTGCCGGTGGATTACGGCACGCGCTCGGTGACGTCGCCGGTGTTCAACTACCCGTATACGCGCACGCGTGAAGCCCTGGAGACGATGAAGCGGGCCGAGGCCTGGGATCCCTGCCATGGCCTGAAAATGAAATACGTCAATCCGGTCAACGGCGATTATGCAATGCCGACCATGGCCACGTTTATGCAATTGTTGCCTAGGGGGTTTGAGAGTTCGCCCTACCGCTCGACGGATGGCACGATCTATGTCTGCGTCGAGGGACGTGGCCAAACCGCAGCGGGCGATCAGAGGTTTGACTGGGGGCCACGCGATATTTTTGTGGTGCCGAGTTGGACCTGGCATCGTCACCTGGCCCAGACGGATGATGTGGTGCTGTTCAGTTTCTCGGATCGGCCGGTGCAGCACAAACTCGGCCTGTGGCGGGAAGAGCGGCAGCCGGTGTAGGTTCCTGGTGAGGCACGGCACGCCGTGCCCCGACCGGAGGATGGCTTCCCGGATCCGCTAGAGGCGCCTGTACACACCCGCAGAGCCCGGGGCATGGGTCATCGCCTCACGCATCCTCGGCGAATTCGGCGAGGAGTTTTTTTGCTGATGCGCCCACGCATCGGTTTCCGACACCTTTTCATTCTCGAATTCATAAACCGTCGTGTAGCCAGTGGAACCTTCGATGACCCGAAAACGGCGGGCATAGATGACCCCGGGCACCTTGCGGTAGCCGGGAATATACTCGCCGTTGTACCAGGCATTCCACGCCGCATCAGCCTCCGGTGGCACGGACATGCGGCCGATCTGCAGGGCCGGTGCCATCTCTCGATCCGGCATCTCGATATTGGCTGGAAAAATTTGCTCGCCGACCACACGGGTGAGGTTCTGCCCGATGGCCGTGGGTGAGACGCGCTCGCCCCACGGGGTGCGCGGCCGGTTTTTAAACGCGTCGCTTTGCATTACATCCACGCTCTCCAGCTCGTAGGCGGCCAGGTATTTTGGTCCGCCCTTGACCGCCACATAGCGCGCCGCGTCCAGAATGCCCGGCACGGCCAGCAGCTCGGGGAGGTGTTCTTCGTTATACCATTTGTTAAAGTCGTCTTCGTGGGCTGCCGGAATGTCGACGTAGACGAGAAAAATACCCTTACCACGCTTTGCCATGAATCAGCCTCCTTCATTGAGGTGCGATGCGAGCGAAAACTGCGAGGACCGTATCATACGCGGTTTTTCAGCGGAGGGCCAGAGGCGATGACGTCATCCCATATGGGCTTGAACCCAGCGGCGGAACGAGCGCAATAAGGCTGTTCTGCCAGTCGTTCGGCTCTGCTCAAGGTAGTCGGGGATCACCTCCGTCAGCGGCAGATTGGGAAAGTGTAAGCTCTGCGCCGAGGCCACGTATTGGCCCTTCTGAAGCACACTGATTTCCAGAGTCGTGCCGTTATACCGCCACAGCTCGGGAACGCCTAGAGCCGCATAATTATTGAACCGGGTACGAGCGGTGATGTCGATTTCGATGGCGAGATCGGGCGGCGGATCCACCGTCAAATCGATTCGCCTTTTACCCCGAATCTCCGGCTCATGTTCGATGTAGAAACAGGCATCGGGCTCCACCGCCTGGTTCATCTGTTCATTCTTGAACGTGGTTGAACCGAGGTTGCGGAATTCAATATCAGATTCTTCCAGCAGAATCTCGACCAAATGGCTAAGGATGTCCTTGTGGTCCTCGTGTTCGGGTGAAGGCGACATGAGTTCTAAGGTTCCATCGCTATAGGACAGGCGCGGATTGCCACGATCCCCCAATTCTGCCAAAATGCATTCAAGCTCCGCCCAGGTCACCTCCTGAAGCTGCACCTGATGGCCGGGCGGCACCACCCACCGTCTGAGCTCGAGTAACATCGTAAGACTCCTCGTTTATTTAAACGCCGGCATCACCTTGTGGGTGAGAATCTTCAAACTCTGGGTGATTTTTTCTTCCGGGATTAAATTGCCGGCGTTGAGCTCGGCAACGATGCCGTCCAAGCCCAATTCTTCCTGTAAAAACGTGAGCCGGTCAATGAGGCCCTCGGCTGAGCCAAAGATGACCTTTTTGTCCAAAATGTCCTGGTACTTCAACCTCGCCAAACGGTCGGCCTGACTCTGGAGATCTTCACTCGCCAGACTCTCTTGACTGATGCGGCTGGCCGTATTTTGCGAGATGAGCTGACTCTGGCGGTTGAAGTAGTAGGTAATGCTGTCGTAGGGCTCCTCACGGGCCGCCTTTTCCGTTGCCCCGGCGTAAACCGGGACGCGTAGATAGACATTGCCTTGGCCCGGATTGCCTGACTCGAGCCAGGCTTGGCGATAGATTTTGAGATGGGTTTTCAGCTCCGGAATATCCATGCCGCGCAAGCCAACGAAGATCGGGAAGCCCTCTTGGGCCACCCTGGGAAAGGTCTCCGCGGTCACCGCCGCCATGCGCAGGGGCGGATGCGGATCCTGATACGGCTTAGGGGTCACCGTGGCGTTTTCAATGTTGAAATGATCGCCCTTATAGCTGAATGTGCCGCCTTTCCAGGCCTCGCGGATGATCTCCAAACCTTCGCGAAAGCGGGCCTGGCTTTCGCTGTAGGGCAGGCCGTAAATGTCGTAAGAGCGGGTGAAGCCGCTGCGGCCAATGCCGAAATCAAAGCGGCCTTCGCTGATATGATCCACGGTGGCGACTTCTTCTGCAATACGCAGTGGGTTATTCAGCGGCAGGACATAGACCGCCATGCCAATCCGCATGCGTTTGGTGCGCGCGGCAATCGCTCCAGCGACCACGATCGGCGACGAGAGGACGGAACGCGTCGGATTAAAGTGAAATTCGGCCAGCCAGGCACTGTCCAACCCCCAGGACTCACCGGCCTCGACGAGATCAAAGCCCTCGCGAAAAGAACCGGCTTCCGCGCGCTTCTGACGATTGCCAAATTCCATAAACATTCCGAAGTCCATGATCTTTCTTCCGCCTCCCTTGGGTACCGTCTTCGCGACATTGAGCTGCAAGTCGTCTGGTTCAATCTGTGCCTACAGTAAATCACAGACCCCGCCCAGGGTCAATGGACATCGGCGGGCCAGCCCAATGGTCGACCCATCCAATAGAACCCAGAGGCAGCTCTTGACCACCACCTCAAGACGTCAAGCGATACCATAAATACGGCCCGCTGCAGCCCATTTCTCAAGCCTCCGATAAGAGTCGTTGACACAGGTGGCCCACTGGCTACCGCACCCCAAGGCTCAACCGTATCTCCCCTGGGCTACCTCCCCCATGAAATGGCACACCAAGCCGGGCTATCACACACAGAAAGCCAATGGCTTCGCTATCTCGTCCGAGGAGGCCAGCCCGAGTCCCCTTATAGGAGGCAAATTGTGACACCGTATCGTGTATTTGCGTCGTTATGCATCGTCGCCCTATTCATGCTCCCTACCCGGCTGGTCGCCCAGGAAGTGCCGACGGACGCTTACGGGGGTTATCTCGGCCTGCAGGGCACGGCTACCGGTTTTTTTCATATTGAAAAATTTGGCAATCAGTGGTGGCTGATCACACCAGAGGGACATGTTTTTTTCTCGCTTGGTGTCAGTGCCATCCATCCGACAAGTGCCGCCGATGAGACCGGCACCACGTTCATCGACACGATCCGAACCAAGTATGCTCAGCCCGGTGTACAATTCGACACTTATGGTGCCGACTGGAAAAACCGTTGGGCCTACTATACTCGAGAGCGGCTGCGCGGCTGGGGCTTTAATACCCTGAGTACCTTTTCCCACCCGCCGGTGACCGCCGTGTTTCGTGATGAGACGATCACGGCTCCCAATATGGGGGGGCTGCCGCCGAACCCCTTGCCCCAGGTCATTACCAACCGAGCCGGCCGTGACGCGATGGGGAAGGATCGACCCTGGCGGGTCAAAAATCTGTATGGCCCGGTGCGTACTCGTGTAGGAGGATCGCGGCCGTTTTTTCCGGATGTCTTCGATCCGAATTTCGCAGCTTCGCAGCAGGATGCTGCCCGGAACCTGCCGCAGGACGCTCCCTGGATTCTCTGGATCTTTATGGACCAAACCGACGAAATGCGAGGCGTTGATGGCCGCCACGCGCATCTGGGGCTGGTGGCGATGGCCACCCACTTCCATATGACCTCCGATCCGTCCGCTTTTCTCGGGGCGCAGACCTACAGCGATCCGAAGATGTATACCAAGTTTGCCCTGCGCGACTTTTTACAACAGTCCTATGGCAGTCTGGACGCTCTGAACTCAGCCTGGGGCACCCCTTACACGTCGTGGGATTCCGATGGCGGCTGGGGCGATGGCACAGGGGTATTAGATGAGGATGGACGCCACCTCGGGAACTGGACTGCCGCCGACCCGATCAAGGACGGCTATCCGTCGGTGCGGGCGGACTTGGACGCCTTCGCGACTCAGATGATGCGTCAGTGGTATCGTACGGTTTACCAGGCATTCAAGGCGGTCGGCAGTCCCTATTTGCTGGCGACAAACAATTTGGATGCGCCTAAGGATTACGTGTATCAAGGGCTCAAAAGCGAAGACGGAAGCGACATCTATGCCGACGTGATTATCGCCAAAGATGCGAAGGCAGGGCAGTGGTCTGATTTTTTGGATCGGCCCTTTTCCGCTTCAAATCTCGAGGGGTTTCTCACGGCCGAAAATGACAGTCCGGTGGGCTTCGTTGGCACCGTCGATGCGTTTGAATCTGACGATGCGACCCGGACCATTACCATTACCTGCCAGTCATGTCATTTCTACTGGGCAGGCGACCCGTCATTTCGGCCGGTCCACGGCATCTTTACCCAGTTTTCCTCCCTACCGGACACGGTCGTACGCGGTGACTCTCAACAGCCGCAACGCTTCCGAAGTATTCGGACAAACTGGCTGTCGCCGACGCGCTTCGAGGTGAAACAAACCAGTTATGTGAACGGTACCTATACCGAATTGCGTGACGCTCTGCAAATCGGCGACACGTTTCGGCGTGTCATTCATTTTAACGATGCGGGACCCTTTGAAACACAAGAGGAACGCGGTCTGGCCTACCACCAGCAATTGCGTCAGGCCTTAGTGGAAACGAGTCCCAATGGCGTCTATTTTCGGGTTGCCGCTAATCTCTGGGCCTATAAAGATACCCCCTGGTTTCACTGGGAGGTGTATAATTTCGGCCTGATTACGGTGCGGGACAATGCCTATGACGGCAGGGAGGCTTGCTTTCACCGAGTGACAGATGCCTTCGGATTCCAAACTCAGCCAGAGTCGCAGCCATCTTATATGACCGACCCGTGTTTCGGTGATTTTCTCAGTCCCGTGACCGTTGCCAATCATCACGTGTACGGCTTACGCCCCCCCCCAACGGGGGCGCCGACCCCGCCTATAGGTGGTGGCTCCGATGCGGTGGTCAATGGCAGCTTTGAGGATGGCGACGCCTCTTGGCGGTTAGGCCACACGACACGTTTTGCGGTCGAGACGTCCGCGGCGTATGACGGCTCTGCCAGCTTGACCCTACGCGATGCGCATACCGCCACGTATTATCCGCTTGCCTCGCAGGTCATACCGAATTTACTGCCCGGTGCCTATCATCTCCGCGCCTGGGTAAAAACGGAGGCGTTGGGAACTGAAACCGCATCCAATAGCGGCATCCGTCTGGCTTTAAAAGATAATTCAATGACTCGAGGCAGCGGTCATATTGCCGCGAGTTCGCTTTTTCGCCTGACGCAAGATTGGACCCTCGTTGACGTGTTAGCCCAAGTCACGACGAGCGGTGATCACACCATTAAGATTGAGGCCTACCGCAAACCCAATGGGACCGCCTGGATCGATGCGATTTCTCTAGAGGGGCCGTTTAATGAAGCACCCATCGCCGACATCGCCGCTGACCCGATCATGGGTGAAGCGCCATTAGTGGTGGTGTACGACGGTAGCTTTTCCCTGGATCCCGATGGCACGATCAGCGCCTATGACTGGGATTTTGGTGATGGCGCTAGCGATAGCGGCGAGATCGTGTCGCATTCCTTTACTCGGTCCGGTACGTATAGCACCGCGTTAACGGTCACGGATAACGCTGGGGTAACAGACACCATAGAAGTGGTGGTGACCGTGGCTGTCGGCCCCCAAACTGAATTGATCCTCAATGGCGGATTTGAGGACGTAGATGCTGCGGGGTGGCCGCTCGATTGGTATTTGGGGGCGACTCGCGCCTGGCAGATCGAGGCTCGCGATGCACTAGATGGCTTGAGAAGCCTCTATCTGTCAGGCGCCGATCTCGAACCGCGTGCACCCATCGCCTCAGCCGCCACGGTGACGCTAACTCCTGGTCGCTATACCTTTGGAGCCTGGATCGAGACGGCTTCGCTAGGCGTAGAGCCCTCTCGAACGCGTGGCATTCGGCTTTCCTTGAAGGATGAATCCAGCACCCAAGGGAGCGGTAATATCGCGAGTTCACCTATCATCCGCGGCACCACACCGATGCAGTGGGTGAGTGCTGAAGCCGAGATCGTGGAGACCGGGACCTACACCTTGCAAATCCAAACCTATAACCACCCTGCAGGTGGAGCCTGGATCGATGGGGTTTCCTTGATGCGGGAGATTGAGGGAAATTGAGGAAGAGGCGCCCCCATGACTCGACATGGGGGTACAGAGGATGCCTGGCGGGCCTCGTTCTGTTAGACTAATACCCTAGGGTTGAGATGTGGATCGATACCAAAGGAGGGTCAGTGAAAGCGATGACCCTCCTTTGTTGGCAAGCGCCTAAGTTCGTGAGGCGGCCTCATGAGGATTCAACCGTGAGTGATCGAGCCATCTTATCGCGTGGGTCATGGTGGCGATGTCTTGGCCTAGCGGCCCTCGCGGTTTGTCTGTGCAGCGCGTGCGCCCATTACGACCCACGCGCGATGGTGGTGACCGCGTACTCGGACGACCCGGTCAGTACCAATTGGCGCCGGGGGAAAGTTTTTTTCTGGCGGGCGTACGTGGCGAGCGGTCCCAACAAAGGGAAACGCAAGCGAGTGGGGATGACCTCGAGTGGCACGCGGGCACGTCGGGGCACGATTGCTGCTGACACCAAGTATTATCCCTATGGCACGGTGATGATCATCCCCGGCTATGGTAAAGGGGTAGTGGAAGATATCGGCAGTGCCATCAAAGGGCCGAATCGTCTCGATGTCTTCTTTAGCTCCCGTCGACGGGCCTTGAAATGGGGGCGGCAACGGCTGGTGGTGAAGATTAAGCGCTAGTGGGTGAGGCTTGACCTTGTTGAGGGGGTTTGTTACGGTGCGCTCCATGGCATTATCTGAAGGTACGAGATCCACAAGGAGGGCGATACATGGCGGTGTTTCGAATGTATACGGGCGATGACAACGAAACGCACCTCGAAGCGCAAGATTTGGCATCCCATCCCATCTTAAAATCCCCTACGGCTACTCAGCATATTGTTTTCCGTGAGATGGCGGCAGGCAGGTTTTCCGACTGGCATCCGGCACCGCAGCGGCAGTACGTCATCATTTTAGAGGGTGAACTCGAAATCGGTTTTGGCGACGGCACCACGCGCCGCTTTGGCAAGGGCGATGCCCGTTTGGTGGAGGATACGACCGGGCATGGGCACACCACCCGGGCGGTGGGGAATGGTCCGGTATTGACTGCCGTGGTGCCGCTAGCGTAAGCACAGATACGACATACAGGTTTCCAATACAGTAGGGGCACGGCACGCCGCGCTCCTCCATCAGTTTCGCGAGGAGATAAACCATGGCTGTTCTGCCAAAATTGGTCGGTGAAAAGATCAAACGGCGCGAGGATCCGGCACTGATTCAAGGGTATGGCAAGTATGTGGACGATGTGCAGATGATCGGCATTCTGCACGCCGCCTTTTTCCGCAGCCAGTATGCGCATGCCAAGATCACGAGTCTTGACGTGTCGGCGGCTAAAGACTATCCCGGTGTGGTGACGGTGTTGACGGGAGAGGACCTGCTCGGCAAAGTGGGGACCGTCCCCTGCGGTGCCGCCGGTCCGGGCATGAATGTCCCGGTGAATCACGCGTTGGCGGTGGGCAAAGTCGGGTTTGTAGGACAGCCGATCGCGGTGGTTGTGGCCGAGACGGCAGCGGCGGCGCAAGATGCGCTCGATTTGATTGAGATGGACGTCGACATTCTGCCCGCGGTGGTGGACCCCGAAGCCGCGGCGGAGTCGGATTCTCCGGTGGTTCACGAGGAGTTTGGCACCAATGTGATGTTCCGCGTCTTCGGTCCGGCCGCAGAACCGTCTCCCACTCCGCTCGGCATCACGGATCACTTGTTCGCCCAGGCGGACAAGGTGGTGAGTCTCAAAATCACGCAGCAGCGTCTGGTGCCCATGCATATGGAAACCCGCGGAGTGCTGGCGAATTTTGACCGCAGCCGCAACAAGTTGACGGTGTGGGCGTCCACCCAGATCCCGCATTTGCTGCGCACCTTGTTGGCGGGTGCCATCCATCTGCAGGAAAACCGTGTGCAGGTGATCGCGCCGGATGTCGGCGGTGGGTTTGGCGCCAAGATCCAGCTCTATCCCGAAGAGCTCGTGGTGCCCTATGTGGCGCATCAATTGGGCCGCCCGGTGAAATGGATCGAGAAGCGCCGCGAGCATTTTACCTCGACCATTCACGGACGTGGTTTGGTAGAGTATTTTGATGCGGCGGTCAAAAATGACGGCACCTTGCTCGCCGTCAAGTGTAAATGTTACTGTGATATGGGCGCGTACTTGCAACTCCTGACCCCGGCGATCCCGGGCCTGGGCCTGATCCTCATGGCGGGTGCCTATGACGCACAGGCGATTGAGTACGAGCAGATTGCGGTGTTTACCAACAAAGTGGCAACGGATGCGTATCGCGGCGCGGGACGGCCCGAAGCGGCGTATGCGATCGAGCGGCTGATGGATGTGATTGCGCGTGAGCTGGACCTGGATCCGGTGGACGTGCGGCGCAAGAATTTTATCACCGATTTCTCCAAACCCACCCCCGCTGGCTTGGTTTACGACAGCGGCGATTATGCCGCGTCGCTCGATAAGGCCCTGGCCATTATTAATTACCACGAGCTGCGAGCCGAGCAAAAGCGGCTGCGCGAGCAGGGCCGTTACATGGGGATCGGCGTGTCGTCCTACATTGAGATCTGCGGCATTGGCCCGTCGTTCCTGATGCCTCCGGGAGTAGGTGGCTGGGAAATGTGTACCATCCGCGTGGAGCCGACGGGCATGGTGACGGTGCTGACCGGTGTCTCGCCGCACGGCCAGGGCAATGAGACGACATTTGCCCAGATTGTCGCGGACGACTTGAGTATCCCGATCGAGAATATCGAGGTCGTGCATGGCGACACCGATGTGGTCAGCTATGGCATCGGGACGTTCGGTAGCCGCAGCTTGGCGGTCGGCGGGGCGGCGATGAAGATGTCGCTTGGCAAGATTATTGATAAATCCCTAAAACTCGGCGCCCACATGCTGGATGTCCGGCCCGATGACGTCGAGTATGTCGATGGTGAAGTTCGCCTCAAAGACGATCCGGGAAAGAAAGTGACCTTTGGCGAGGTGGCCTTTGCCGCCGCCGATTTTTCCTGGCAGGGACCGGGAAGCGCCCCGGCGGATATCGAACCCGGCCTCGAAGCCACGAGCCGGTTTGAGCCCAGCAATGCGACCTTCCCTTTTGGCACGCATATTTGCGTGGTGGAGATCGATGCCGAAACCGGTGAGATCGACCTGCAGCGCTTTCTGGCGGTGGATGATTGCGGCAATGTGATCAATCCGCTGATTGTCGATGGCCAGGTGCACGGCGGCATTGCCCAGGGCTTGGCGCAGACCATGTTTGAAGAGGTCGTCTACGATGAAAACGGCCAGCTTCTTACCGGCAGTCTGATGGACTATGCGATGCCGAAAGCGCATCAGTTGCCGATGTTTGAAACGGACCGCACGGTGACGCCAACCCCGGTGAACCCGCTCGGTGCCAAAGGCTGCGGTGAGGCCGGTACCATTGGGTCCATGCCAGCGGTGGCCAATGCCATTATTGACGCCTTGGCGCCGTTTGGGGTCACCCATATGGAAATGCCGTTCAAGCCGGAGAAGGTCTGGAAGGCGATGCAGAGTCGTGGCCAGTAAGATGTCGATCACCGAGGCCCCTTCTGCCGCACGCGGCGAAGGGGCCTTGCCACATTTAACTCGTCTCACCCCACATGGCTTTCACGGCATTGCGGTCCACTAGACCGTCATCCGTGGTGGGGAGTTGCTCGGTAAACACCACATGCCTCGGCCGTTTGAAACGCGCGATGCGGTCGCCGACGTGATCGACCACCTGCGCCGCAGTTAAACGCGTCCCCGCCGCGGTTTCTACCACCGCCTTGATCGCCTCGCCCCACTGCGTATCCGAGACCCCGAAGACACACGCGCCAGTAATCCCCTCGATCTCCATAATGACGGATTCAACCTCGGCGGGATAGACGTTTTCGCCGCCGGGCTTAATCAGCTCCTTTTCCGCTTTGCGCTTGACGTAGTATATATAGCCCTCTTCGTCGAAACGACCCACATCACCGGTGTGGTGCCAGCCATTGCGGCAGGTGTAGGCCGTCACCTCATCGAGCCGGAAATAACCTTGAAACACCATCGGGCCTCGGACCAATATCTCCCCAGGCGTGCCCACGGGGACCTCGCGGTCGTAGTCATCCACCAACTTCACTTGGCAAAGCGGGCCGGGCTTGCCGGCCGCGCCGGGCTTGTCGGTGAAACGCTGAAGCGTGACAAACCCGCTGGTTTCGGTTTGACCAAACCCGCTCCAAAATTGGGCTGAGGTGGTGTCGTGTAAGCGCTGGATTGTCTCCGGGGTTTCGAGGCCGGAGACGTGTCGCAAGCTGTCCAGCGACATATTCAGCTCGGCCGCACGATCCAAAATATTGCTGAGCACCGGGGGAAAACTGGTGAGATACGTGACCTGGTGCGCCTCGATCAGACGCACCGCGGTCTCCGTATCAAAACGGTGCATCAGCACATTCGCGCCCCCCGCGTGCATGGTGGAGAAGCTTGAGCCAAGGGCCGCGACGTGGAACAGGGGCAGGGCGAGGAGATTGCAATCCGTTTCACCCAGGCCCATCACCGCCATGCTTTGCATATTGGCCGCCACGATGTTGTTCTGGGTCAGTAGAGCGCCGCGCGGAATGACCTCCACGGCAGCGGTGGAGATCACTGCAAAGGCATCGTCCGGCGCCGATCGCTCCGGCGTGGTGGGGCTACTGGTATCGTAGACCGTATCGAATGCTTGATAACCTTCGATGGGGGTGTTCCCAAAGAGATACCAATGTGGCACGCTAGGGTTGTGGGCCCGCTCCTCCGCCGCAAGGTCACGGGTGGTGTCGTCAATGATCATCATACAGGGCTGGGCCCGCTCGACGATGCGGTGGACTTCTTCCGCGGTCAGACGCCAATTGATGGGATAGGCGAGGATCCCGAGCTTGGCGCAAGCCCCGTAGAGTTCGAGGTAGGAGAGGTGATTCTGGGCCAAAATACAGATGCGCTCTCCCTGGTCAATCCCCAGGCCGGCCAAGCCGGTAGCCAGTGCATTGACGCGGTCGAGAAGCTCCCGGAAGGTCAAGTGCCCCTGGTCGTGAAACACCGCGACACGATTTGCGCTATTGGTGGCATTGCGCCGCAGCATGTCGTAGAGGGTAAAATGGTTTGCAGTCATCATTATCTCCCAAATCGTGCGATCCGAACGTGTGGCAGAACTCGATGCCGCACTATACGCATCCGTCAGCGCGTGACAAGCAAAAAGTAGACATTCATGAACGATTGTGGTTGAATTGAACCGCATACAGCGTCATAATAACCAGGAGGATTGAGCAGCAGACCTTTTATTACACCATAAAGGTTCATAGGCATGGAACAAAAATCTTCAGTCAAAAAACCTTATGCGAAACCTCGCTTAAAACGGTTGGGTCTCCTCCGGAAGCTGACCCGCTTATCTTTCTAAGACACGTGCTTTGGAATCGAGTGGCCGACATGTCGGCCACTGATCATCCCTCGCTACATCTTCATAGATCACCCTCTCAACCGCCTCCACAAGGGCGCCACTAAAGTCCTCTTTGCCGCGCGTTTTGTCGCGTCCTCTGCGGAGCCTTTTTTAGTTTTTTAATTATTTCTTTCTATCCTTGTAATCCATTATTTATCAATAGAATATAATTTAATGCAACTTGCAAGAACGCTTGATTTCTGCACGTGCGTGCAGTATAATTAGAACTCAAATTCACAGAGAACCTCCGGGAAGCCCAAGCTTTTAAGCTTGGGAGGGATAGGAGGTCGAAGCGTTGCTTCGACAATTCCTGCCTTAGTCAAGCGAAATAGTAATTGACTTTCCATCAGTCTCCATATAGTATGCGCCGCATGAAAGCAAATACCATGCGGCTTGATCCAAGCCTTGAACAACTTCAAACGATGCATCTTTTGGGCGACCGTGTCTCGGCACTCTGGAACGCTGCCAATTATGCTTGCCGACAAGGCTTCTTTGTTGGCGAGAAAATACCTTCCTACCATAGCCTCTGCTGTGCGTTTCAAGATCATGATGCCTACCGGGCATTGCCGAGCGATGTTGCCCAAGAAGTGCTGAAGGTGCTCAGGGAAGCATGGAGTTCCTACTTTGCCCTGCGAGTGTTGTGGAAAGCAGGCAAGCTGAAAGACAAACCGGGACTGCCCAAATACCGCAAGGATCGCAAGACGGGCAAACGTCTGACGGATTGGATACCACTCAAATGCGACCGAGCCTACAGGGTCGAGAGCCGCACCGTGTCGGTGACGCTGCCTCGTGATCTGCGGGGTGCCGGGCGTTTGGTGCTGTCGTACTGGGGCATCCGGCGTTACCACGGGGCGGGCAGGCGAGCCGTGATCTGCTATGACAAAGCCAGAGGCCGTTGGTACTTCCGCTACAGCGTGGACGTACCGGACAATGCCATCAAGCCGTGGCCGGGTGTGGCGGGGATCGACCTGGGCATTCGGGTGCTGGTGTCGCTGAGCATTGCCGGGGTCGAGACGGCCTTCCACTTTTTGGGCCGTGAGGTCCTCAAGGACTGGATGTACTGGACCAGGAAGATTGCCGAGCATCAACGTGAGCTGGCCCACCGAAACAAGAAGACGTCGAGGCGTTTGAAACGCCTGTACGCCATGCGCCGCTGTCGCCTGCAACATGCCTGGGATGCCATGGCAAGACGCGTCGTGAAGGTCTGCAAGCGCTACAAGGTGGGCAAGGTGGTCATTGGCTGGCCCAAGGGCATCCTCGACGATAGCCATCTGAGCCGCAAGTGGAACGGGCTGACGCATGGTTTCTGGTCGTTTGAGCAGGTCTCCCAACGCTTGATGCTCGCTCTTCGCAGAGCCGGTATCGTGCCGGAGCGGGTGGGCGAACGCGGCACATCGAGCCACTGCCCCAGGTGCGAAAGCCCCAGGGTGGTGCGGCGTCCAAGGCATCTCTTGCGTTGTCGAGACTGTGAGTTGCATGTCCATAGCGATCAAGCCGGTTCGTTTAATATGATGCGACAAAAATACCCAGTGTTTTGGGACGGGGCGGAGGCCGCCCCCGCGCCTGAAACCCATCGGTTCAATCAGCACCGATGGGCGGACGCGCACAATCCTTCGATTCAGGTCGAAGACCTGGCGGCTTAAAGCCGCTGGGAATCCCAAGCCCTTTAGGCTTGGGAGGAGGTCAACATCTTTGAACCGTCGACAATGCATCCACGCCGACCACTTGTCGTGCCTCCGAGCCGCACCCGACGTGCGTCCATCGGCCCACCACAGAGGAGGACCTGTGCCGTGGTGATGAAACGTCAACTCATGGCCTTGCTCAGCGCCGATGTCCAAGGTTACAGTACGCTCATGAGCGACAACGAAGAAGCGACCATTCGCACCTTAACCACCTATCGTGCGGTGCTGGCCCACCACATTCGGCAGCACTACGGCCGTGTGGTCGACACCACCGGCGACAACCTCCTGGCCGCATTCAGCAGCGTCACCCATGCCGTCCAAGGCGCGGTCGCCATGCAGCAGGCCATCCGGATGCACAACGTCGACCTTCCGGCGCACCGCGTCATGGCCTTCCGCATGGGAGTCAACCTCGGCGACGTGGTCCGTCAAGGCAAGCGCCTCTACGGCAATAGTGTCAACATGACGGCCCGTCTAGAGAGTCTCGCCGAGGCTGGCGGCATCCACATTTCCGGGGCAGTCTATGATCAGGTAGTCGCCAAGTTGCACCTGCCCTACGTCGATCTCGGCGAGCAGGTCTTGAAGAACATCGCCCAACCGGTGCGGGTGTATCGCATTGACCTGCCCACCGAGCCGCGGTCGCTGACGGTCTACACGGGCAGTGGTGCCGAGCTGGGGCTGCGTCGCCTAATTGCCGGAGCACCTCGACGCCTTGGGACAGGGGTGGGGGGATTGCTGGGGCTGTTTCGCGGGTGGTTCACGCCGAAAGCCAGCTTGGGATGGGAGACATACCTGCGCGTCGCGGCCTTACCAAAGTCAATCCGCATGGGGGCGGCTCTATTTCATGACGAACACCTGAAGTGTGGTACACATTCTTCTTGATCATCGGTTATAGAATCCGTCAGACCAGTCTCGATCGACAGTTTTATCGATGCCATCCATTGACGTCCTCCCAAGCCCAAGGACTTGGGATTCCCAAGAGCGGCCCGCCACGTCCGGCGGGGGGAGAGATGCTGTCTCCCTTAATTGCCCAAAGCCCCGCAACGGCGAACCGTACTCGCAGAGGGCGACTGTACCAGCAACAGGTACGTCAAGCAACGTTAGGGCCATGAATCAGCAAGCCAGCCTCATGGCTGTATGGTCAACTCACTGAATGGCGACGCTAATCGAAACGTATTTTGCGGATTAGCTTTTACGTGTGACCCTGCGTCACAGGCAGAAGAGAGATCGATATTCGCCTCGAGTTCAAAGGGGAACGTCTGTTTCACAGTGGGCGCAGACCAAAAATTCTTGAAAAATTCCATGTCATGAAAGGCACGGTGCGAGCAATACCAGTCAAAGATCGGGTGTCTCGGCATGGCAAAGGTGGAAAATTCCACACTGCCGTTGACGTATATCTGCTCCATAGCTTGTACATAAGTCATTACATTCGGATAAGACTGCTCAGTCAATCTCTTCCCACATGCGACGGCAATCCGCTACTGATGGCGCCGAATTTGCCATCACTTTGCCCCTTGATCAAATTGATCGAATCAATACCAACCCTCTGCAAGTCGCTTCCAGCGCTCTCGATTAACGTCGAGATAGGCCTTCATGCCGTCGCTTCCACGGCAAATGGCGCCCGGCGTTGATGCCAGGTAGTGGCTTGCTCGTACGCATGCGCCGCCTGTAACAACTTGGCTTCAGCAAACGGTCGGGCGCCAAGCTGTAACCCGATGGGCAGTGCAGGATCGGAGGTAAAGCCACCCGGAATCGAGATCGCCGGCAAGGCGGCCAAGGCGTACGAGGCCGAGTAGGAACGCCGGAAGAAAAAGCGAAACCGCACGTCATCGGCCCCGGCAAAGGGTGCGGTCAGGGACGTGTGCAGCAGGGGTGGAAAGGGCGACATAGCGGAGACCAGCACGTCGGCTTGATCCAGGGCAGCCATGAACTGCTGCCGCAAGACGACTCGTGCTTTCATGGCCCGGTGGTAAACTTGCGCCGGTACGAGGGCTGCAGATTGCAAGCGGGTGCGAGAAGCCGGATCGAGTTCATCGGCACGGGTGCGGAGAATCTCGTCTCTCGCCCCGGCTCCTGCAGTATCGCCGGCACCGACAAAAATCGCCCCGGCATGGGGAATCAGGGGTATCGAGACCTCCCGCACCTCGGCGCCCAGCTCGCGAAATACCTCCAAGGCGGCGGCAATCGCTTGCTTCACTTCCGGATGTATGTCGTCGTGCTCGAATAATTCGCGAATCACTGCCACGCGCATGCCGTTGAGGCTCTGGCCCAGTGGCGCGGTGTAATCCGGCACCGGCTGACGGCTCGTCGTCGGATCTTTTGGATCATACCCGGCAATAGCACCCAACACGAGGGCGCAGTCTTCGACGGTCTTGGTCATCGGCGCGGCGGTATCGGTAAACCAACACATCGGAGTCATGCCGTAGCGGCTCACCCGCGTATACGTCGGCCGCAGCCCCACCACACTGCAGTAAGCTGCCGGACCGCGGCCGGAGCCGCCCGTGTCCTCGCCCACCGATGCCGCGCACAGATGCGCCGCGAGCGCCGCGCCGGAGCCCGAGCTGGATTCTCCTGGGGTGCGTTCCAAATCCCATGGATTGCGCGTGATGCCCCAGGGCGGGTTGCGCGTACCGCCCATAGCCAATTCGCTGAGATTAAGTTTGCCAAGTAAAATCGTGCCAGCCTGGGCCAGGCGCGCCACCATTGTGGCGTCGTCGTCGGGAACAAAATCCCGATACACCCGCGATCCATTGGTGGTCAGCAGCCCCCGGGTCCAAAATTGGTCTTTCACCGCTACCGGCACGCCATACAGTGGCCCCAACTTCTCACCTTGCATGATCGCACGCTCCGCGCGCCTGGCCGCATCGAGCGCCGCCTCCCGGCATACCGTGATATAGGCATGCAAGGTGTCATCGAGTCGGTCGATGCGCTCGAGATAGGCGTGTACCACCTCTACTGGCGAGACCTGTTTGGCGGCAATCGCCTGCGCCGTGGCGGCAGCCGACTGAAAGGGCAGTTCGTGGGTCGTCATCTCACGGCTCCTCGGGGAAAATAGTCACCGGTTCGATATCGGCCAGATCAAGTGACACCAGCTCATCGAGCTCTTTCATCAAGCTCTCAAACCGGTCGGCGACTTCCGTCTCTTCTTCCGGGACAATGGAAATCCCTATCAAACGCGCCAATTCACGCACGCGCTCTTCTTTGCTCCAGGCCACAATTCGCACCTCCTTGGCTGAGCCTCATGCCAAACCAAAGCGCATCCTACACAGGCTGCGGCGCGGCGTCAAATCACTCGACACGCGACGGCACGAATTCGTGACCCTAGCAAAGTGAGGTGGGAGTCTCAAACGGGTTGGAGCCAGACAAAGGTGCGAGGCGGCAAGTGGATATCCGAGGCGGCGTCAAGGGGTTGATGGCTACGGAGGTCCAGCCAGGTGCCCTGAGGCAATTGCGGTAGGGGCTGAGGGTTGGCCGAGACGTTGTGAACCGCCAACAGCCGGGACGCGGTGTGGCGTCCGCGTTCGATGACGAACAGGTCATCGCCCCAGTGGTGAATGCGGAAACCCGATTTGGGATGAAAAGCGGCATGCGAGCGCCGCAATCGCAGCATAGCGGTCAAGCTCTGGTAAATTTGCGCCCGCCACTGGCCCGGCTCGGCCAGTTCTTGGGTGAGGCGATCCCAGGTCACTTTCTCCCGGTTAATCGTCCGATGGTGCCCCGTGCGTTCCACCCCTTCGAGATCTCCCCGCGAGCCAAAGAGGCTGTGAAAGTACAACGCAGGTATCCCCGGCATGGCCATTAAGATGCTATGGGCAGACAGAAAGCTGGGCAGTTTCTCACCGTCGGGCAAATGGCCCGTCACCAGATCAAAGTAATTGATATTGAGTTCATAGGGGCTCTGGGTCCCGTCACCGTTGTCTTTGTAGCTCACGCGGCCGCCGTGATCCTGTGCCGCCTGCACCAGCAAGGCCACCTCTTCCGGGGGCAACACATCGGTGGCGGGCCGCACGCCGACCCCATCATGGGAGGCCAGAAAATTGAGATATGTGTTTTCTGCAGCTGGCTCCTCCAACGCCGCCGCCCAAGCGGTGAGATAGGCTCCGGTGCCCCGCAGCAAGGCGTGGGCGGTCAACGGCGGCAGGGGAAATTGATACACCATGTGGGCTTCATCGTGGCCATTGCCAAAATAGGCCACGTTCTCCCGGTGCGGCACATTGGTTTCCGTCAATAACACCACCTGCGGCGCCACCGCGTCGGTGACGGTGCGGAACAGCTTGATGATTTCATGCGTTTGGGGTAAGTGCAGACACGTGGTGCCGATCTCTTTCCCCATAAACGCAATGGCATCTAGCCGAATGACGGTGGCCCCTTTGGCCACATACTCTAGTAAAACCCTGGTGAGTTCCCACAAGAGTTGGGGATCGGAAAAATTGAGGTCGATCTGATCCGCACTAAACGTCGTCCAGAGGTGCCGCCGCCCCGTGCTGCTGTCATACGGCGTTAGCAAAGGGTGCTGACGGGGGCGCATCACCTGCGATAAATCCTCGGCGGGATCGACATCCCAGAAAAAGCCTTGCACGGCCTCTGCCCCGGCCAGATAGTCCTGGAACCATTGGCTCCGGGATGAAATGTGGTTGAACACCGCATCAAAGGCCAGGGCAAAATCGTGGGACAACGCCTCGACATCGGCCCAGTCACCGAGGTCGGACTGGACTTGGAGGTAATCGACCACGGAAAAACCGTCATCTGAGGTATAGGGGTAAAATGGCAGCAGGTGGACCAGGGAGATGACATCGGCAGCATAGGCGTTCAAAAACCGGTGCAGCGTCCGCAAATGAGGCTCACTGCCGTCTTGTACCATGTCGCCGTAGGTGATGAGCAACTGACTCGTTTCACTCCACCCCAAGCCATTCACGGGTGGTATTTTCGCGGCGTATTCCTGGAGCAACGCGGTAAAACGAGACCGCCAAAACGGTAAGTCGGCGTCGGGATACAAAAACGACAGGTGGGCATGTAATCGATCGGAGTCGGGGTGACCCGGGCACATGGCTCTTCCTTTACAGGAACCGAAACATGTTCTGCAATACTGTTTCCATTTTTTTGCTGATGACTTTATGATTCAGCTTCTTATCTAAGATCGACAAATTGTGCCGCACCACTGCCGCGCGTTTTTGGGAGTCGATGACTAAGGCCTCAGCCGCCTCGAGAAACGCTTCGGTAAACTGGCCGTCGTCAATGGCCGGCAACATAAATCCCAACCTCTCGATGTCTTTTTTGTAAACCGGGTATCGATTAATCAGCACCGGCAACCCCATGCTAATCATTTCCAGCAAGTTGTTCCCATAGCCTTCAGCCTCACTAAAGAATGAGCCAATGCCACCGTGCCGGGCGATAATCCCTGGAATATCACGGAAGCGGTAGTACCGCTTGTCAATGATCACTTCGCGCTCGGCAAAAATGCGATGTTCGGCAAACAGCAGAATAACCCCCTCGGGATGGGTGGCATGTTTGACTTTAGCGTCAAAATGCAGGCGGAGTTGGTGCACATAGGCGTCATCCTCATCACCGGAATGACCTGAAATAATAAGTGCAGTGGCTTTCTTGCAGCCTTTTTTGAGCATGCGCTCGTGCATGAGAAAGGCAAAATCGATGGCGCAATCAATGCGCTTGCGCGCCACCACACGCGTGTGTTGCAAGATGAGCAGGGTCTCGTCCAGACTCACCCCAAGGGCTTCCAATTCCGCCAGCAGTCCAATATCCTCAAAAAAATTCTTATTGAAATTATCCATCGGCGGGGCCAGTGGGGGATCCCCAGCGCCATTGGACGGCTGGCGCTTCCAAGACCAAGGGATATCGCAAGTATTAGGAATGACCGCCGTATGCTGGCTGAAAAAACGCCGCACATCCTGATAATCGTTAAAATGAGACTTGTACACCTGGCGCGCCAGAGCCGCCTGCTTGGTATTGATAAATACAATGCCGTGCGCATAGGCCCCCGGGATATAGTTGAGAAACGATTTGATCACCGGGTTCGGATGCAAAAAGCGCTCCCGCTCAAAATGGGAGTCGTGCCACCACAGGAGATAGCGCGGCAAGTACTGCCTTTTCTGCCGCAGCTTTTCAAAGTATCGCCCTACCGCAGTGGCATAGACAAAGTTCGTTGGGTGAGAAGCATTGTGAACAATAAATAAATCGATATAATTCTCTTCAATAAACTGCGCAATGATGTGCTCTGCATAAGTGACATGCGCTTCAATAAAATCCTCAAACCCCTCTGGGGGTTCTGTACGATAATGTTTTAGAATATATTTGTTGGCTTCGTTTTTATGCCAAAAGATATCGTCTTCTAGTTTGTTCAAACGAGCTGGAGCGAGAGCTGCAAGAAAGTAGATATTATCTTGCGATACATCCATATACCGTACCATTGCTTCAATACTCTGATCAATGACAATACTGACGCCGTCATTTTTGCCAATCAAAGAGTGGAGGATTCCGATGTTCAGCTTTGACAAATTCATCACATCTCACCGATGAAATATTAAAACACAATATCTAGGAGTTGCTGTAAGTCGTCGATAATAAAATCTGGCTCGATACCCTGAACCCTCTCATGACCTTCCCACAGACGCAGAGAACGCTGATCGCCAGCAAATAGACACGTCTTCATGCCGACGTGATGGGCCGGATACATGTCCTTCAGTTGATCATTCCCAATAAACAGAACCTCACTCGGCTTGATATCCAGTTTAGCCAGGTTCTTGAGAGCTTGAGAAAAAGCCCAAGGATCCGGTTTGGCTCGCGACAGTTTCCATGAAAAGTAGGTCAAATTCGACTCAAAGTCTTTAATGTGATCGCTATCATCCTCCGGGTGCCCTAAAAAAAAGTTTACCAAAACCGGGGTATAAAACTGGGCATTGGAAATGATCCCGAGGTACACGTCAGACTCAAAAAGACGTTGCAGGGTCTGCTTAAAATGCGGCATGGGCCAAACCGGATTGATGTTGCACTCAAAAGCAAATGCCGTGCTGCGCAGCTCTTGATCGCTCCATGTCCCGGGCCCGGTCCCCGCCTTGAGCTCGGCGAACAAGCTTCTCCAAATCTCTAATATATCGATTTCAGGGTAGGCCACCCCGCTTTGTTTGAGACGGGTATGGGCTTGCTCAATCTGGTGTTTATACCGCCTCAGCGCGCGTTGAGGGTCAACCGGAGCGTCGAGCCAGGTCAACTGACGCAACGCCCGCTCCATGGCTTCACTCCCCATGTCTTGATGGCCAATGTCGCCGGAGGCGGAGATCAGCAGGGTGCCATAAATATCGAACATCATGGCTTTACAGGCAGGAAAAGGTTGAATACGGGGGCTTAGAGCGGTTGGCAGCGGGTGCAGCGGCTGCAATCGGTCCAAGATATCTTGATAGATGGACATGGGTTTACTTTCTCAACAGTTGGAGGTGGTGAGGATGAAAGAAATGCTGCAGCATCGGGTTGTCGAGGGGCAACGGCGGGTCAGGTTCGCTTTGACTCTCGACCGTTTGCCGGTATAACTTAACCAGGTTCAAACCGTACGCCCTGAGACCATAGTGTTGTTGGATTTGTTGGCGATTGTGCTGCACCCGCTCTGAGGTGACCGACCAGAGCCGATCCAAGTGATTGTGCCGGCGAATCCGGGTGGTGAGACCTGGGTCGGCCACGACGCGCTCGACCCAATCCATCTGGGTTTGGCGGTCGAGCGCGGCAAAGTCAGTCCAGGGTCCCACCTTGCCCTTCACGATTTGCTCTAAGACTTCGGCAGACATGGAAATCCCCATGGCACTGCTATATTCTCGCGCATAGTCTCGATAAGCCTCTGACAATATATGTTGCTCGGCAGGGTTAAGGGGGACATCCAAGCGCGCATAAAAATGGGTCAAATCAATATGGTGGGCTTTAAAATCCCGCGTCATATCGGGCAGATCCCGCCCGGTGACGGCTTTGCCAAGGGTCCAGGGCTCGAGAAAGGCCAAACCAAAACCTTCTCGAATACTGGTGGTGACCGCACCGTCACTTTGCGCCATGATTTCTTCGAAAGGCCAGAGCGCCCCGGCATTGACCTGGAGCGGCAACCCCATGTGGTGCACCCGATCGGCCCACACGTCATAGGCTTCGGCCTCTAATGGATTCTGCGGCGCCAACGTCAAAATGTAATTTTGTTCGGGAAACAGGGCGGCAAGCAGGGCGAATTCGCCTAGATTTTTTCGCCGGATACCGCGCACCGGATAAGTCCACAAGGCGCCCTGGAGGCGGAGCTGTAAACTGTTGCGAAACGTGGCGGCGTCCGCTTGAGGAGTCGGCAGGCTGTCAGGGGTGTCGATGGCATTGGGCAAAAGATGCACGCTGGCGGTATTTAAATGCCGCAGATTGGCAAGAAAATCCCGATCCCGGCGATTGACCGCCACATGCTGGCAACGGGCAAACCCCGGATAGAGAATAGCCGCCAGGGGCACCCGAAAGCGGTCCTGCAACAATTGTTTCAAAAACCGATAATTGGCCGGTCTCGCATCTTCGGCAAAATCGTGGTACTGAAACAAAATCGGCACGCCCTCACGGGCCAGTCGATAAAGCACCCATGTGACAAGCGGATTTTTCCCCAGGCTACTGTTGTGACTGTGAAGCAACCACCCCTGCTGCGTGGCCCGGTGCAGATGGGTGTAGAGCGTTTGTTCAATGCGTTGCAAGTCTTCTGGCCCAGTCTCGGGGGCCAGATAACCCAACTCAGCGTGCGCTTGATAGTCAAACGATAAGCCGTCAAAATCTCCCGGCGGTTGGGCGTCTGCCGTCCACAAACGGCATTGGTTTTGTCCCTGCGGGAGCGCTCCCTGCAAGGCGCGAAGTTGAGCGGCGAGCACCCGCGTCACCCCGCCGCCGCGCACATGATGGTGGAGAAACAGAATCTTCACGTCGTCTTGGATTCCCTCTCCCGCGTTTCTTGCTGCAGCCGATAACTCTCGACCTCCAACATCGGAGGTCGCTCGTGCTCACGAATTTCTTGTCCCACCATCCGCGGCTCCCTCTGCACCTCGACCTGGTTCATCACAAAGCTCTCGGGCACCAGGTGCTCGACACATTTGAACGCATTTAAGCGGTTCCAAAAGGTTTGCAGAATGCCGAACGACATGCGTCCGAGCGCTTTGGTCTGCTGGTTCCGATGGATGCGTTTATCGAGGTCGGTCTGCGCCATCGCCTCCAAACCGAATTTCTGGCTAATATCAATCAGCAAGCTCGTCTCGACCCCATAGCCCACGGGAAAAGAAAGCTGCTCAAAGATCTTTCGATACCCGGCAAACTCGCCCGACAGCGGCTGAATAATCCCGGCTAACTCAGGGAAAAATTGGGCAAACAACGGGCGAATGAGAATTTCGGTGACACGCCCGCCGCCGCCTTCACTGCGGGTGCCGCCTTCGATAGCCAGAGGGCGCTCATAAAACGCCTTGCAAAACTTGATCTCCGTATTGGTCAACAGTGGCCCCAGCAGACCGTAGGCAAATTTTGGGTGGATATTGGAGATATCCGCATCAATATAAATAATGATATCCCCTCGCAACAAATAAAGCGCCTTCCATAAGTTCTCCCCTTTACCGCGCAATTCGCCCATCTCTTTTAAATGCTCGGAGGCCAAAAAGACCTTGGCGCCAAACTCCTCGGCAATCTCACGGGTTTTATCGGTGGAGCCGGAATCGATCACCGCGATTTCATCGAGCAAGGGATAGCGGTCCATCAACTCACTTTTCATGATGACGACTTCTTTGCCGATCGTCTTTTCTTCATTCAGGGTGGGAAGGCACAAACTGATGCTGAGTTGCAAGCGCTCTTTGAGCGCCACCAACTCATTAAGATCATTAAATTGAGAGTGGTGAAAGGTACGTTTTTTTAACCACTCATCGAGATTCGTCATCACAATAGCCTTTATCAATACTATAAATCAACATGAGAATCTGCAATAGTCCAGTCGCGATATGATCAATCTCGATACTCGCTTCTTTGGTCAGTGGATTATGCCCCTTGCTAATGCCGAGCGTGATGGCTGGGATCTGATTCGCCAACAGAACCGTAATCTCGGTGTTGGATGGCGCCATATAGGGTTGTAGGTCGAGTTGATGCAAGACGTTGTAGGCCGATTGCACCAAGGGATGGGCAAAGCGGAGTTGGGTCGCCGCTTGGCGGCCAAAAAAATCAGCCCTGATTTCCGTGCCGAATTTCGAGCCCACGAACATACAATGGTTATAGATCCGCCCCTCTAAATCCGATCGCATCTCGTCGGATTCGCTGCGGATTTCCAGACTGAGCCGGGCGCTATCGCTCGGCGCGGAATAGGACTCGCCACCATCAAATTTGCCGTAATTAATCAGGGTTCGGGGATTGTTCGGCAGCGGGATGGCGGTGAGCTGATTGATCAACTCATTCATGACCAAAATGGCATTGCGCTCGCCAAACATCGTCGGCATGTTGCCGTCCTCGGCAATGTGGCACGTGATGTCGCAGCGAATGCGGCTGAGAGAAAAGTAGTCCAGGCGCCCAAGCGTAATGCCCATCAGGTTCACCGCGAGGTCCACCCGCTCGCGGCTGGCCTGTAGAAACGAGCGGATCCCCTCCATGTCACCTCGCCCTTGCGCTTTAGTCGTCGCCAGAAAAACGATATCGGTATTTTCGAGGTTGAAATGCAAACGCGCCAGGATGTCTGGCAAAGTGATCAGGGTCGCCACCCCGAGCGAGTTATAAGCCACTCCAGGGCCGACCACTTGGTGCTGGGTCACGGCAATATTATGATCGCTCGAGCGGCCGAAATGGGTGTCGAGGTGGGCCAATAACAGCAGACGCCGCCTGCCGTTTTTGCTTTTCAGAGTCGCTGAGACATTACCCGTGCCATCGATATCGTTGTCGAGCAGCTCAGCTTCATTGAACCGCTGAAAGACGAATTCGGCCCGGTCGCTTTCGTCGAAGGCAATGGCTGGAATCTGCGCGGTCATCACCAAGTTGGATAAGATCAGCTCGCGGAATTCTTTTAATCTCGAAGAATACGCCATTCTAAACTGCGATAGTTCGGCATCAATGCTCATCGCTTCTCTCCCTATGTGCATGGCGTGGTGCAGACGGTTGCCCACACAGAGCAGAATCGACACCAAGTCTAAACGAGTTAGCAGCGACAGCGCCTGGTGTTTTACGCGCCCTATAGCCCTGCTTAAAATTGGCTTTCCCAAGTCGAGTCATGGTATATCTGGTACGACCTGTTCCACATGACCATGGACCCAATGAGGAGACAAGCAATGGACAAACTCCAGGTTTATCACAACCAAAGTTGAGGTCAAGACTAACGATGCGGGCACGGAACTGGTGCTATTCGTGAGGCGGGATGAAGCGGTTCCGTGCCGCTTATCGGGACGACCGGATCAATTATAGCGATAGGCAGTCGGCAGTTCGGCGGCCTCCATGCCCTTGCTTTCCACCTGTCGCATCTGGGCCAACTGATCGTGGGCAAACTGGGTCCAGACGTGACCATAGTCATCTTTAACGACCTGCCACAACCGGCTCCCGGTTAAACCTTGCCCCTTCAAGTGGTGTAACAAGAGATGCCATGGGGCAAAATACATCAAACGGCGAATAATTAACAACGCCCCTGGATTGCCATCCATCACCTCCATGACCAACTGCCGTGTATGCGGATTCACGCCATTCACCCCCCCTTGGATTGGCGTCTGACCAAGGCACTGATACACGAAGCCCCCCAGCGATTGCGATCATGCCTTGAGCCACTGTAGGCGGCGGGATCATCAAAGTCAAGCGTTTTACGTCTCCCGAGGAACATGCCATTTTCACACAACTCTCATATAATCACGATGTGTTTTCTGATGCAATATGGTAAAGATTTTCGGTTTTCAAGTACCGCATGATCCGGTGTGCGAAGATACTCGACTCAGCTGCTTTGCCAGTGATCAAGCGATCAAAAGGATGATCAAATGCGTTTTAGAGCTTGTCTTCGCGGTCTGACGTGTCGAGTGCTCGGCTTGGTTCTCTGTCTATGGGGCCTGGGGACTCTCACCGGACCTGGCAGTCAGGCCCAAATCATCGGGCCCGAGGGAGCCCCTCTGGCGGGGCCGAATTACATCGTACCGTCTGACCTGGGTGAGACCCGTGGGGCGAATCTGTTTCATCGCTTCGTCGAATTCAATGTGCAAGGTGGGGAGAGGGTGACCTTCATCGGACCGGACGCGATTGCCAATATCATTGCCTTGGTCACCGGTGACCATCCATCGCATATCGATGGCAATATCAGCTCTGATATCCCCGACGCCAATTTGTTTCTGCTCAATCCGAACGGGATCATGTTCGGCGCGAATGCCCAGGTAAGTGTCAATGGGTCATTTTATGTGAGTACGGCGGACGGGGTCCGCTTTGCGGATGACACGATCTATACTGGCGACTTGGGGGATGAGGGTAGCCTCACCGTGGCGTCACCGGTGGCCTTTGGCTTTATGCATGAAAGCCTGTCACCCGTGAAGCCGATTGTGATCGAGGGGAGTAGCCTCAGCGTGATTCCGGGGCAGACCTTGTCAATAGTCGGCGGTGACATCCGCATCGTCGGCGGCTCGCTGTTGGCCTCCGGCGGCAGCCTCAATCTGATCAGCGTTGGCACCGCCTCTCAAGGAGATGTGCCTCTCGATATGAGCGAACCGCCCCCGGACCTCGCCAATCGCTTCGAGGCTTTCGGCGCCATTGAACTCTCTCACCGTGCCGGTCTCAGCACCCGGGGTAACAGCGGTGGCCGGATTGTCATCCGAGGCGGGCAATTGACCGTCGATCAATCCAGCATTTCAAGCTCGAATACCGGCAATATCGATAGCTCTGGAGACGGCATCGATATTGCCGTGACGGGGACCTTGCAATTGACCAACGGCTCGTCGGTTATCTCGGCAGCCAGCAGAGAGGGAAATGGCGGTGACATTACGGTGACGGCCAACGAGATCGGCATTGCCGAGGGGGCCTCGATTGCAACGTCCGGATCGGGTTCGGGACGGGCTGGAAATGTGCAGGTACGGGCCGCGACATCGGTAACGATCCGAGACGTCGGGGACGGCAGGGCAACGGGTATTTTTAGCTTCGCCGGCTTTGATAGCCAGGCCGGGGTGGTAGCGGTGATGGGGGACAGTTTAGCCATGGACGGCGGCGCTATCGGCACGGCTCCTAACGCCAATACGGGACAGCGGGAGCCCCGCTCAGGCAGCGTGATCGTCGACGTCGGTCGTTTAACCCTGACCGGTGGTGCCCAAATTGATAGCAGCACGTCGAGCGATTTTCCCGGTGGCACGGTCACGATCATGGCAGGTGTCGCCTCGCTGACAGACAGGTCGGTGATTACGGTCGGGACAACGGGTGCGGGAGACGCTGGAGACATTACCATTGCGGTGGGCTTGTTGACACTTCAAGGCGGGGCAAAGATCGCCAGCGAAAGTATTGGCTCGGGTGATGCCCGCACGATAGGGATCACGGCTGACGAGATTCGCTTGTCGGACAGTACCGTGACGACCAACGCCAATCAAGCAAATGGCGGTCGTATTGAGATCAGAGCCGGGACCCTACGTGTACACCACAGCGCCATCACGGCCACGGTCAACGAGGAAGAGGGGATGGGCGGCAATATTAGCGTTAACGCAAATCTGTTTTTACTAGAAAACAGTGAAATTATTGCTCGCGCTTCCGAAGGCATGGGCGGCACCATCGGCATTGTGGCCAAGGGCATTGTGGCAGATGCGGCCAGTGTTATCGATGCCTCTTCAGACGAAGGTAGCAATGGCACGGTGAACATTGAGTCGATCATCGATTTCAGTGAGAATGCGGCGCAGTTACCGCAGAGCTTCGCAGAGCCTATCACCTTATTCGAAGAACCATGCGCCAAGCGCCTGCGCGGTGTCCAGGTGAGCAGCTTCGTGGTGTCAGGGCGTACTGGTGTCCCGGCTGAACCGAGCGGGGGCCTGCCAAGTCTCATGGTCGATATCCCGTTAGAGCGGTGGGATGCGACCGGTGCTTTACCCCTCGCCAGGCGACCTGAGGCGCGGCTTGCGAGGCCCTGGCGCCAGGCATCGATGTCGTCTGATTGCCAACCCAAACAATTGGGAGCGCCGGCTTCTCAGCACGCTCAATAAACGGCAGTAAGCCTCCGGCCATCGGTCACGGGAACTGCAAAGCAGACCCTGGAACGCGGCCGACGGTATTCAAATTCGGAAAGGTCACGTAGGCCGAGTTGTCAGGGAAAGAGCTGACCCCCACATCACCAGGGCGGCCGGTCGGAAATGAAGAGAGGGGTACGATGGTGTCAATCCCCGTCAGGATATCGGCAATGAACACCAAACGCCCACTGCCACCTTGCAGACAGTCGGCATTTCCCACCCCTCCGGTCACCAGATAAAAACCACTGGAATCCGCATCCATCCCCCAGCTCGGCACCCCTGCGGCACCCGCCAGATCAAGGACATCGCTTTGGCTCAGGCTCGGCGCAGTGGCGCTGAAGCTGATCACGACGTCGGGACAGGCACGAATCGCGTCGGGTACGGGGAGTGTGGTCAACCCCACCCCTTGGGCATTGATCGCCACGCCACGGGCCCGTTGCAACGTCAGCGGGGGGACCAAGGTCGACATCAGAATGACTTGCGCCTCCATCACATCTGACGGGAAATCCCGCATGGGGATACGCATCACAAAGGGCCGACCCTCTGAGAGCCCAGTGACGAACCACGCCGGTGTATTGAGATCGTCGTTCGGGCGAAATGCGGCAATATCGCCAAAGATCGCAAAGGGAGAAAGCGCAAATGTGCTCGTGGAGCTTGCCGTCGCGACATCGTAGACATTGTTCGTATCCATCGTCAGACCATGGATATTGAAGCGCCCGATTTCTTGCAATGTGCTTGCGGCAAAAACCACGAGGTCGCCCTCGGGGGACAACACGTAGAGGCGATCCACTAGCGGATCCGGGTCGGCCGCCAGATAGCTTTCCACGAAACGCAGGAAATCAATGGGAGCGTCACCGAGCAAGGTTTGTTGAAGCTGGCTGCCATCCGGCGCAAAGGTGGTCAGCAAGGTCGTTGAAATGCCCTCAGAGTGGATATTCACATTGTTCTCGTCGTCTGAAACAGTGATGCTAATCCCGTTGGGCGTCATCAATTGGCTCTTGAAAATTTCCTGAGCCTCAATCGCGCCTGAGTCCATCCAGATCAGCAGCACCCATACGCTCAAGCACGCCAATGCCGTTTTGATCCTCTTCATCCTACGACTCCTTGCCTGTCGCTCTCAAACGCTTTCAGGCGCCACAGACATGTCTCCATACGTCATCACGGGATGATCCCGGCCACCCCCTGACCTATTCGTGCCAACCCACTGCTGAGTTCCCCGTCCGTAGGTATTGTGCACGGCTAGCGCGTATGACATTTTATAAGAATATTTAAGTATAAGAAATATTGGTCTTTATTGGGAAGGATAAAAAAACAATGCGATTGGATCTGTCCCAAATCGATTCTTTGTGGAACTCAGGTCCGGATTACGCTTGAGTGCTGGATTTTCTCCCTGATATATGCCATGCTGATTGCTTCACCCCAGGCTCTCGACAGACGCGAATGGTCACGAGGTGGTTCATGTCGATCGAAGAGATTATCTTAGCACAAGACAAGCGGGGCATCGCCGCCTTACGGCCCTATCTCTCCCCTCACTACTGTGAAGAGGCCGCCCGGTTTATCTTAGCACACGACGGCCCAGTCTTAATCGCCACCGGATTTTATATCCTGCAGGCCGACCGTCCGGAAACCGATGGCCCACTCGGCGCCCGGGCCTTGGGCCAGGCCCTGCAACGGCTCGGCCGTCACGTCATTTATCTCAGCGATCGCTATACCACGCCATTGATGCGACACCTGAGTGGACCGGAGGCGGAAATCGTCAGCTTTCCCATCGCCGATGCGGAGGCCAGCCGGCAATACGCGCGCGAACTCCTCGCCACGTACCAGCCGGCCCTGCTGATTGCCATCGAACGCTGTGGTCTCACCGCCGCGGACACCTATCTCAATATGCGTGGGCGGGATATTTCCGCCACCACGGCTCGCGTGGACGAACTCTTTATCCAGCACCCGCACTCCATTGGTATTGGCGACGGTGGCAATGAAATCGGTATGGGCAACCTGGCCGACCAGATTCCCGCCGTTCCCTCCCTTCCCGATCAACCCGCTTTAACCCGCACCACACAACTCGTGATTGCGAGCGTGGCCAACTGGGGCGCCTATGGCATCCTGACCGCGCTGTCGCGTTTGAGCGGTCTGCCTCTGCTGCCAACCCCCGATGCCGAGAGCGATGCCCTTCGCAAAGCAGTTGATTTTGGAGCGGTAGACGGCACCACGAGTGAGGCGGTGTACACGGTGGACGGCTTCAGCATGGTGGAGAATGCAAGCACGTTGGCGCGCTTGCACGATCTGATCAGCGATTCGGCGTAAGGCGATTGGGGGGAATCGCATTTTGTCTTAGGAGCTGAGGCTGGCCGCGTTGAGCAGTCCCGCCCCAATGGAGATACCGGCCAGCCAGATGGCTGCCGACAGCTCGCCGTTGGCAATCCGCTCCGAGAGCCTTGAGAACGTCAAGCGCACCACCGCATAGGCGAGCAACTGCACGACAATCGCCACCCCGACCCAAAGATAGAAGTCAGAAATGTGGACGGCGCTCTCAATCAGACGGGCAATCGCAATCACGAAGCCGAGGAGACTGCCGGCGAACGCGATGGCTGCGGCCTGGTTTTGTTCCTTAATCAGGGCAAACTCTTTATGGGGTGTCACGGTGGTGTAAATCACCGTATAGATCAAAATCGAGATCACCCCGCTGCCAAAAAACGTCACAAAACTCAGCAAACTACTGGCGAATTCACTCCACATCATTCTCACTCCTACGCAAAATGTTAAAGGGGCCGAGACAAGGTTCTCGCCCCAAGCCATGTTTCATCACGTCCGGGAGAGCCCAGGTGGCATGACGACGCCTTCGATTTCCAAGCGCCTAAACCTCAGTGGGGTTTGGGTTGAGCCCGCGCGCCAGTGCCATGGCGCCTAAGACTCCAGCCCGCTCGCCAAGGGCGGGGGGGACAATGTAGGTGTCGACACCATCGATCAATGCCGGAGCGCGAATATAGCCGTTGAGCAACTGCTGCACCAGGCGCCGGATCCTCGGGAACAAGTGCGTTTGCGACATCACGCCGCCACCGAGAATCAGGCGTTGCGGCGACAAAATGCAAATCATCGACACCATGCCGTGCGCCAAATACTGCGCCTCCAAATCCCAAGCCGGATGATCGGGGGGCAAGGTCTCGCCCCGCTGCCCCCAACGGGCTTCGAGCGCGGGACCGGACGCCAAGCCTTCGAGACAATCGCCGTGAAACGGACACGTGCCCGGAAACGGATCGGCGGCCCAATCGTGCGGCACACGGATATGGCCCATCTCGGGGTGCAGCAGGCCGTGAAGCAAACGGCCATGCACCAGACCACCTCCCCCCAACCCGGTGCCCACCGTGAGGTAGATCAGGCTATCGAGGTGTTGGGCCGCCCCCCACTGATATTCCCCCAGTGCCGCCGCATTGACATCGGTATCAAAGGCGATCGGCACCCCGAGTGCACGGCGTATGGCACCGGCCAGGTCCGTGTGCCTCCAACCGGCTTTTGGCGTATCCGTGATCCAGCCATACATCGGCGAGCCGGGGTTGGGGTCCAGCGGTCCGAAGGAGCCAATGCCAAGCCCAGTCAGCGTGTCTTGATACGGGTGAAAAAACGCCATCGCCTGGGCGATGGTCGCGTCGGGGGTGGCGGTGGCAAAACGTGTCGTGGCGCGGAGATCGTCAGGTCCGGTGCCCACCGCGCACACCCACTTGGTGCCACCCGCTTCAAGAGCGCCATAGAGCGGTTCTGACTGCCTCTGGGTCTGTGATGTCACCCGACCTCGTCCTTCTTTCGAGTTTTGGCTTCGATGTAGGCGTGCCCGGCGGGGCAGGCGGTTGACGGTTGCGCCGAGTCCGCGACCAGGTATACTAAAACTAGAGATTGGGGTCAAAGTCGAGAAATAACGCTGAGAATTGACGAGTCATCATGCGTACCGAGCTGAGCAAAACCGCTTTCATCGTTCCCTATCCATTTATTCCACCCAAAAATGGCGGCCATCATGCGGCATTCGGCTTTTGTGAATTCCTCTCTAGAGAGACAGACTTGATCTGTATTTCGACGACGAATAATGCAGACTGCGAGCTTTTCCGCTTAGAAAAGTTATTTAAAGATGTCATCACCAAATATATTAACCCATTGGTCCTTTATCGAATCGTAAAATATTTAAAGAACCATCGTATCAACTGGTGTATCACGCACCAACCTTTTATGGCTCTATTCCTACTTCCATTCTCCAAATGTATAGGCACTCGATTTGTTGTTTATGTACAGAATATTGAATATCAGCGATTTAAAAGCTTAAATAAACCATGGTGGCCATTACTGTATGGCATTGAATGGTTTGTCTATAAAAATACCGATAGGCTCTTATTCATATCTCCAGATGATCAGCAAGAGGCGATTGCACTATTCAAGTTGCACCCGAACAAGTGCAGTATTGTACATTATGGCACATATTTAACCAAGTCGCCGGAAAACAAGCCACATATTAGAAACACCATCGTCAACAAACTCAGTTTGAATCCACAACACAAAATCATATTGTTTTTTGGCCCACAGACCTACGCGCCAAACCTGGAAGCGGTGAACCTCATCCGAGACCGAATCTACCCGGCTTTAGAGAGCAAAGCCCCCTTTCCCTATGAGATCTTAATTTGTGGCGGCGGCATGCCGGCAGACCAAGTCCGTTTGTTCGAGCCTTATGCCAACCTGCATTATTTGGGCTTTGTCGAGGCTATTGAGCCTTATGTCATCGCCGCGGACATCGTGCTCAATCCGATCTTGGCAGGTGGAGGGGTGAAGACTAAAATTATTGAATCGATCGCCGCCGGCACGTCTGTCATCTCGTTTCACACCGGCGCCACGGGGGTGGACGCCAGCGTGACCGGAGACAAATTAATCACGGTCGCGGATCATGACATCGACGCGTTTGTCGACCACCTCATCGCCGTTGGTCAAAGTGACTACATACCGACGCCCGAGGTGTTTTATGACACTTATTTCTGGGGCAACGCCATACGGCCGGCTTTGGCGCTCCTTGCAGACCGTCTCTAAGAGCCCGCCGCACGCCTCCGGGCTCAGAGGCCACTCACGCGGTGCCGCCACCGCTTCCAGCGTGATCGTCGGCGCGCGATTCCCCCCACCGGAGAGACCGTCAGCCATCGATACCAAGGCGGCACCGCGCCACCAAAAGGTGTACAATCGTAGCCAGCGATTCGAAGTACAGGCAGTGTTGGAGAAGCCTATGACCACCCAGACCGCCAGCCGCAACCCGATGCCCTGGATTTTACTGATCAGCGCCGGGATCACGATGTTCTTGATTTGGCTCATTTATCTGCGAACGCCCTCCCCCACAGAGGCCGGGTGGGTCGCGATCTTGCCGGCCGCCAATGCCTTGTTTAACACCCTATGCGCCGGTTGCCTCACGGCCGGATGGGTATTTATCCGGCGCGGCAATCGCGCCCTGCATATCCGCTGTATGCTTACCGCAGTGGTCCTCTCGGCGCTCTTTCTCATCAGTTATATCACGTACCATTACTTCCATGGCGACACGCTCTTTACCGGTCAGGGCTGGATCCGCCCGCTTTATTTTTTTATTTTAATCAGCCATATCGGGCTGTCCATCGCCACCCTGCCCCTGGTCATCGGCACGCTGTTCTACGCGGCTAAAGGGCAGTTCGACTCGCACCGTAAAATAGCTCGCTATACCCTGCCCATCTGGCTTTATGTAGCGATTACGGGGGTGGCGGTGTTCTTTTTCCTGCAGGCGTATGCGTCGTGATGGGTGTGCCAGGCGAAGGCAGAGGGTAGGGCATCCAAAGACTGAGAGGCGGGGCGCAAGACAGGGGTAAAACGCAGGCACCGGCAGCCAAAGACGCTCTACCCCCCAGAGTCCTATCCGTTCATGCCGTGATTAAGACGTGACGTGAGCCACGCGGACGCCACCGCCATGATACGTGAACGGCGACACCGCACACGGGGTATAATCCTGCACATTTTTGTTCGCGGCAGAGATCATACTCAGTTCACTCAAGTGGAACTGCGGCAGCTCCTCGTTGACGATCTTCCATCCCTCCGTGTACAACTCCACGCGTTTGGCGGGTTCTGCAGCGCGTTTAGCCTCTTCAATCAGCTTGTCGTAGCGCTCGTTGACCCAGCCGTGATTGCGCTGGGCATAATCGCTCTTCGAGTGCAGGTTGCGATCGAAGAAGCCATCCGGATCAAAGCGGTAGCTATGGCCTTGCACCAGGGCGTGGAAATCCTCATCTTTCAGCTTTTGCAAACCGGTGGGCGTATCGACGGGGTCGACGCGAACTTTGAAACCGACTTCTGTCCACATGCTTTGCAGCACTTCGGCAAGCTGAAGACTATAGGACGGGCTAGTCCAACCCAGAAGGTGGATGTCGGTGCCGACCGCTTTGGCTTTTTTCAGCAGCGACTTGGCCTTATCCGGGTCGTACTCGAGCACCTTGTATCCGGCCTCATCCATCGACCAGGGATTGCCCGGCGGATACGGCTGAGTCAGCATGCGAGCTTGCCCGAAAAAGACCGCGTGATGCAGGGCTTCGCGATCGATGGCATGCGCCGCCGCCAGCCGCAGAGCCTTGTCCATAAACGGGCCCTTGGTCCAGTTAAACGACACAAACACCCCACCCAGGTGGAGCAGCCAGGTATTGTACGCGTCACCGTATTGCTTGTTAAAATCTTCCACGTTGGCATAGGCCATATGGTCGATTAAATTGACCTCACCCGCCCGCAGGGCGGTGAGACGGACCGCGTCTTCACGCTTGGGGCGACCGATGATCTCATCCAAATACGGCAGATTATTCCCGGCGGCATCCGTCTCCCAGTAGTTTTCAAACCGCACGAGCTTCGTTTCGCCGTAGCGCTTCCAGGAGACGAACTTGAAAGGCCCGGTGCCGATCGGGTGATCGGAGGCTTTTTCAAAGTTGTCCGGGGCTTGCAGATTGGTGGGATAGTGCATGACATTGGCCGGCAGGCCCGCGTCCGGCAGGTCCAAATTAATGCGCGCGGTATACTTGTCCACCACATCGACTGAGGCAATACTTTTGATCGTGCCGCGATGCCAGGGACTCCCGATGGCGGGATCTTTGATGCGCATGAGGTTTTGCTTGACGGCATCGGCGTCCACTTCGCGGCCATTGTGAAACAGCACCCCTTTGCGCAGGCGAAAGGTCCATTGGGTGAGCTCTTTGTTTGACTCCCAGCTTTCGGCCACCCCCGGCACGATCGCGCCCGTGTAGTCGATGTCCGTCAACCCCGTGTAAATCGCGGCGACGGGATGAGAGGTGTGATACTGGTTGTGCCGGTGTGAATCCAAACCGGTCACATCGAGGCGTGAGGCAAATTTGAGGGTGCCGCCTTTATTCGGCTCCCGCTTGGCCGCTTCGCTTTTCGCCACCAGACCGCCAACCGCAGCCCCGGCAATGGCTGCACCGCCAGTGGCCAAAAAGGTACGCCGGCTCAGTATGGTCGACTCATTCGATTTCGTCATCATCTCTCCTCCGGTCGGCGTAGAGCGCCGAGATCGACGGCGCTGATGCCACCCGTGTATCAGCAGTCTTTAAACGTGAGGTTGTAGGCGACCCCACGCGACAAATGCAAACGTTCAGTCTTAGCAAATCAAAATGGGATTGTCAATGTCCGTGTGTGCGCTACTCAGCAAATCTCATACGACGGCTGAGCCAGTTCAGCGTGGCGCCCTTGGGGGATCGTCCACAAGATCTCCACCGTCTCCGGTGGCACCGCCACCGCCACCGCACGTTGGATCAGCCCGATGTTAATGACCAGATGGGCGGGGCGGTTTTGGATGCAGAACCGCCCTTTTGCCCCAGCGAGCACGCCCTGAGTCACGCGTGCGCTCCATCCGGTATATTGCAATAGATGTGGCCAGTAAGACAGCCGATGGGCCACCATGGTTTGTAGGGCTGCCATGGCTTGAGCGTCCATCGGCAGCGGCAGATCGTGGTCGCCAACGATTCTTCGCACCCCCGGCGTATGTCGCACCCCCTGGAGCATTTCCGGGGCGCACGACACAAAGACAAAACCGCCAAACAAGGGTTCTAAGCGCCGCTTGAAACAATGTCGCCACATCCGACGTGGACGCCAAAGCGGCAGCAAATTCAACATTCCCTGAACCGCAAATTGCCGGCGCACCGCAAACTCCTGACCGGTCTGCGTGGTGACCGCGAACCAAAAGTTTTGAGGGCGCGCCGTCGGGTCTTGCAGCGCCGCCATCCCCCCACAGCTATGAGACTGGTGAGCGTTGAGGGTATCCAAGGCGCGATGCACATAGCGGGGCATTTGATCCATAACGTCCTCGCTTGACAAAAAAAGCGGATGCGTCGTCGTTGTCTACGGCCCATACGCGTCAAGAGCGCAGGGTCCCTTATTCCGAGCGATGTGAGGGGTCAAATGTGATAGGTATGTTGTGCTAATTTTTAGCACGTTTGATTACTTAGTCAAGTCTTTTTCTGCATAATCCTGGGTCCTTGCCGAGCCATTTTGACGTACTTAAGCATGACGTCCCCACCCTTGACACTGCTATACTGTGTTGGCTATAAAGCGGTGCCGGCGCTAGGTGGTCCACCTGTGTGCGGGGCCCGCTTGCTCCCGCTTTCGGCGATTTAATATTTTTCAACGACCTGCAAGGGAGTTTGTTTATGCCTGTCTACGAGTTTTATTGCGCCGATTGTCACACCGTATTCAAATTTCTCTCTCGTCGCGTCAACACGGAAAAAGTGCCGGCATGCCCCCGATGCAACCGGCCAGAGCTATCGCGTCAGGTGTCGATGTTCGCCATTTCCAAAGGGCGAACAGAAGAGGACGCCGCCCCCATGCCGGGCATCGACGAACACCGCCTGGAGCAGGCTATGGGCAAAATGGCGGCCGAAGCGGAACAGATGGATGGGGAGGATCCCCGCCAGGCAGCCCGCATGATGCGCCAGATCTATGAGGCCACCGGCCTGAAAATGGGCGAGGGTATGGAGGAAGCCATGCGCCGCATGGAAGCGGGCGAAGATATGGATCAAATCGAAGCTGAATTGGGTGATGTGCTTGAGAATGAGTCAGACATGTTTGATGTCTCTAGTCTGTCTCAAGGTCTCAAACACGGGCGCCAACCCTACACACGCCCTCAGATTGATGAGACCCTATACGAACTCTGATTGGCGTTGCATGGCCTGGATAGTTGCAGGGTGATGGGAGGGACAGGGGCTCAATAGGTGTGGCGTCACGGCCTGAGGAGAACCACATAACAGCGGTCGTTTACATCTGCCTGGTCATTGTAGATCCCATTGACGCGGAGGCCAGTCTATCGGAGAGGTTCTGCGATTGCAACTGCAAGTGACTTGAGTAGGAGGGAAAATAGACTATCCAAGGCCATTGCTACCTTGGACAGTCTCAACTTCAAGATGGAAAGCTTTAGCTCGCAGCCTGGATCAGTTCAAACTGCACGCCATCCGGCCCTTCGAGAAAACATATCCGCCGGCCCGTCTGCGAGGTCATCTCCTCCAATAATGTGGCGCCGCTGGAGGTCAGGTTGTTCACCACGGTATCGATGTCATCCGTGTTCAGGGCAAAATGCTCCATCCCGTAGTGTTGCTCGCGTTTTTGATCCTCAACGTGTGTGGTCAAATTGATCGTCAGCCCATGCAAGTTGAGGCGCACACCGCGGCCTGGAATATCTCCCATGATCTCGGCCCCGAGATTCTCTACATAAAATTTCGCGGTTTGTTGTGGGTCGGGGGATTTCACATGCACGTGGTTGAGTTCAAAAGCCATGATGATTCTCCTTGGTTATTTGCCGTACACCTTACACTTTCGACACCTGATGCGTGGACACTGGCCACTCGCCCGGGCCCTATTCTAACCTTATGTCCACCCCCACTCAAGCGTCGATCCGCCACGCCGCCATTGGCTTATGGGAAGTTGGCCGTCTCCGATGCGGCCCGCATCATCGTCGGCTTCATAATGAGCTCGGAAATCGTGGAGCGCTTCGGCAGCTCGACCATCATCACCAGCGCTTCAGCGCATTCCTCCACCCCGATCATCGTCGTGCGATCCTCGGCCGTAGGCGGAATCGGCCGGTTGTCCATAATCGGCGTGTCCACTTCCCCAGGGATCAGGACACTGGCCCGCACCCCGGTATTGTGGAGTTCAAAAGTCAGGAATTTCGTGAAATGAATCACCGCGGCCTTCACCGAGCTGTAAATCATGCCGCCGAGATAACCGGTGTGAATACCAGCGAGGGAGGCCACATTGAGCACCGTGCCCTCGCCGGCCTCAAGCATCGTCGGCAACGCGGCCTGGGTGCAATAAATCATGCCCACGAGATTGGAGTCGATCACCGCGCGGACTTCCTCCGGCGGCGTCGTCAAGATCCGGCGGTGCTGTGAGCTGTGCCCGGCGTTGTTGACCAACACGTCGATGCGCCCGTACGCCTCGAGGGTTTGGCGCGTCATATCGCGCACCCCGTCGACATCCGCTACGTTCAGGCCAAACGCGGTCGCCTCCCCCCCACTCGCCACAATCTCCTCGCGCACCGCTTCCACCTTGGCCGCGGTGCGGCCCACCAGGACGATTTTCGCGCCCTGGTGGGCGAGCATCAGCGCCGCGCTGCGACCGATCCCACTGCCGCCGCCGGTGATGATGCAGACCTTGTCTCGTACGCCCATCGCGTGCCCTTCCTACTGTATTCTATTCACGGTTATGCCTGAGGTTGCAGCGCTTCCCACGACGCCAGGACCCATTGGATCGTCGATCGCTCGTCATCCAAAATGGTCGCCAGCAACTCGCGCGTGTCGCGATCATCCTCGATCTGCTCGATGGCTTGCCGGAGAAATTGCAGCACCTTTTCCGGGTCCTGTACCCGGCTCGCAATCTTCCCAAGCTTCTCGATATCACTGTGGTCTTCAGAGCCGTAGTACGCCATCTCGGCGAGCCGCTCTTGCGGCACTTCACACTGCGGCGTGCCGCCCAATTCGCGCAGCCGCGCCTCCAGCAAGTCCGCGTGCAACTGCTCGCGGCCACAGACCGTCCGCAGGCCGCCAGTCACACAGGCTTCCTGGGAGATCGCTTTCCAAGCGCCGAGATATTGCGCTGCAAAACCCTCGACGCAGCGGTAATCATCGAGCAAATACATGACCATCTCGCGTTCGCTGCCGAAGGTTTCACTTTTGTAAGCATAGATTTTCTGAGACGCTGCCATGGTGTTAATCTCCATCCTGTTCTGGGCCTATTGTGCCGTGGGTTGCCGCTCCGTTATCGTGACACACCCAGCGCCATGGCACAAGACGCGCCGGTGCGACGATAGACAGTGAGATGAGGTGAAAGCTTGACGCTCAGCGGTTTCCCGCCTAGCATGGACGCGGACACATCGCGTGTCCAGTGGACAATCACGCTTATGCACAAGGACAAGCCATGCCGAAAGACGTGCCAACCAACCCTCAGTCAAAGGTGCAAAAACCGGCTGATTTCGATGCGTTTTGGGACGGGGTAAAGCGTCAGGAAGCCGCCGTCGCGCTGGAGCCGGAGATCGTTCTCGATCCCCTCCGGACCTCGCCGGACATCGAGGTGTTTCAAGTCTTCTATAACAGTATCGACCACGTGCGCATCGCCGCCTGGTACTGCCGACCGGCGCAGCGCGCGGCGCGCACCCCGGCGATTTTATTGCTGCCGGGCTACCAGGCGGACCCGCCCATTCCCAAGGAATGGGCGCGCCAAGGCTACATCGCCTTGTCCGTGGCACCGCGCGGCAAACTGCGCAGCCACCGCCAATACAACCCCGGTTATCCCAACTTGCTGACCCACAACATCGTCGATCCCCATACCTACGCCTATCGCGGCTTCTACGTCGACGCCTGGCGCGGCGTCGATTTCCTGCGCTCCCAGCCCGAAGTCGACGCGGATCGCATCGGGGTCACCGGCAGCAGCCAGGGCGGCGGGCTGACGATTACCACGGTGGCCATGAAGCCCGAAGTCCGCGCGGCCGCGGCGGGTTGTCCCTATCTCTGTGGCTATATGGATGCGATCGAGTTGACCCAGACCTATCCGTACGAAGAAATCAACGACTACCTGCGCCAGTACCCCGATCGGCGCCAGGCGGTGACGGACACCGTGGCCTACTTTGACGGCATCAACTTTGCCGACCGTATCACCTGCCCGATCATCGTCAACATCGGCCTCCAGGACAACGTCTGCCCGCCGGAAACCGGCTATGCACTGTTCAACCGCATTGGCTCTGCAGACAAACAACTCTATCCCTACGACGGCCATGGCCACGATGCGGGCCGAGTGACGCACGGCGCCGTCACGGATGCGTTCTTTGCACGCCACTTAAAGGGCGAGGGGTAAACCCAACCATGATGGACACCAAACCCGCAGATTTTGACGCCTATTGGCAACACACACGCGACGATCTCGCCACTTATCCCATGGCCCCTGAGCTGGAATTGCTGGCGCTTCGAGGCACGGACTTCGCGACTTTATACGGCGTGCGGCTCACCAGTGTCGGGCCCTACCGGCTGTTCGGCTATCTGAGCATTCCCAAGGGAGAAGGCCCGTTTCCGGCTATTTACTACGCGCCGAAATATCAGAGCGTGTTGGAGATCATTCCCCAGGGCACCGCCAACTTGCAGCGCAGCGCCTACATCACCTTGAGCTTGGCCGGCCGCGGGCAACGCCATTCCGACACCCCCTATGCGGCCATGTTTCCTGGGTTGCTCACCGATGGCATGCAAAACGCTCAATCCTATATTTTTCGTGGGATTGTTGCAGACGCCATGCGAGGGCTTGAATTCTTACTGACCCGGCCGGAACTCGATTCGTCACGGGTCGTCGTCTTCGGCAATGACATGGCCCTGATCACCGCCGCCCTCGGCCAGGGCGCCACGCATGTGGTGACCACGCCGACCCTGTTCTATAATGCGGCCGAACTGGCGCCCCAGACTCAGGCTTACCCCCTGGAAGAGTTGAATGACTACCGTCGCATGTTCCCGCACCATCAGGCGTTGATGCGCCAAACTCTCGCTTACTTCGATTTGCGGGCCTTTGCGCCCCAGGTCACGGCGAACACGCTTATCGTAGCTGGGGCGCCGGGTTCACTGCTCGACCGGCAGGCGTTGGCGCCCTTAGTGGAGGCCGTCGCGGGGGAGACGACGGTATACGATTCGGCGCGGTCGAGCTATCGAGATGGGCTCTACGCCGAGTCTTGGATGGCAGAGCAATGCGCGATTGGCGATGTGAACCGAATTTTGCCGGCGCACTGGCAAGCTTAAATGACTGAGGCGGTTGAACCTCTCCCCCTAAATCGAAGCGATTTAGGGGGCAGAAGTTCAAGGTATTGGTCTGCGGCTCCACCTCGATCACCCGCGACCCCGGAGAGGGCGCGCCGCGCCGGGAATACCAGCCATTGTCGAACAGCAAGATCTTACCATCGGCCAGCAGAGTGGGATCGTGCTGCACGGGGCGCTAGACGCCCATCGACAACGCTTGCAAACCTTCGACTTCGATACGTGGCTCGAACAGGCCATGGATCATGAAGACGAAGGCGATGCACCCGGTTGACTACTCCGCACGCATAAATGCGTGGGATTCTGGGATCAAACAGCCATTGCGAGCCGAAGCCCGTCTGACATGACCTACTCCATTCGGGCCAGTTCCGGCCCTACATGTTGGCTCCGGGTTTTTACACCTCGTGAGCCGGTGGCATTAGCGCACACCCGAAGGCGGCCGACGCCAGGGGGACCATTATACGCGGAAGGGATTGCGAGTCAATTACTTTTACGCTTGACAAAGACAAATTCTGGTCTCCGTTGAGGGCCAACGGGCTTATATCCCACCCTTCAAAGGGTGGGGTTTACGCCCGCTTCTCTAAGTATTTGCACGATATCCCACCCTACGTTAACATGTCTTGTCCACATTGCCCCCTGACCACTTCTCACAAGGAGTACGATGTGAGCTACAAGACAGAGTCGACCGCGCTTTGGTCGATTGGCACGGCGGTGCCAGCTTTCCACCTCAGCCAGCAAGACGCCCTGGCGTTTGTCCTCTCCCACGTTCCGGCGGATATGGCCAGACGCCTCAAGTTCCTCTACCGGCGCTCGCAGATCGACTCGCGCTATAGCTGCAGTCCGAATCTCTACGATACCATGCAGTTCGATGCCAGCGAGGCCGCCAGCAGTGCGCCGAGCACGGCCGAGCGCATGCAGGCATACGAGGCACAGGCGGCTGAGCTCGCGGCGACTGCCGCCAAGCGAGCGCTGGCTCAGCAGCCGCACTTTATAGCAGCCGACATCACCCACCTGGTGTTCGTCACCTGCACGGGTTTCGTGGCGCCCGGGCCGGATGTGCTGCTTTTTGAACACCTTGGGTTACGGCCTGAGGTGCGGCGCGTGCAGGTGGGCTTCATGGGATGCCATGGGACGATGAACGGCCTGCACACGGCCACTGCCATCTGTCGCAGCGAGCCGCAAGCAGTCGTCTTAGTGGCGAGCGTCGAACTCTGTACCATCCACTTTCAACCCACACCGACAGAAGAAAACCTGGTGATTTCCAGCCTGTTCAGCGACGGGGCAGCCGCCGCGCTGCTCAGTGGACGTGGGTATACGGCAGGTCAGCCGCGTTGTCACCTCGATGCGTTTGGCTCGCGGGTCTACCCGGAGGCGCGTCATGCCATTGCCTGGCGGGTGGGCAATCAGGGGTTTGACATGGGCTTGGCCCTGTCGAATGCCCGTGATCTCCGCCCGTTTATCACGGACTTTGTGGGCCGTTTGCTCTCGTCTTACAAGATGCACCAGGAGGATATCGATCTCTGGGCGATTCATCCGGGTGGCCGGGCGGTACTCGATACCTCCGAGCGGGCGCTGGGGCTTGCCCCGAGCGCCCTGTCTGGCTCGCGGGCGGTGCTGCGTCACTACGGTAATATGTCGTCGCCAACCCTTTTATTTGTCATGGATCACCTGCTTGAGAAGGCGGGCGCGGAGGATGCGACGCGGGCGTTGCAAGGTCTGTCACTCGGCTTTGGACCTGGCCTGACTTTAGAAGGGATCTTGTGGCACCGAGGCGGTGGGCATGATTGACTTCCGGCAGCGCAGTACGGCCTCTGAGTATATGGATAATGCCACCATCGACGGCGCTGCCGTGGTGAAGACGCTCAACGAGATCGAGTATGTCAATCGCTGGCTCGGCGGTGTCAACACCACGCGAGATGCACTCCACCGCCTGCTGCCGACTGGCAACCGGCAGTCTTTAAGCCTTCTCGATTTGGGTACCGGTTCAGCGGATATTCCCATTGCCGTCGTGCGCTGGGCTCGCCGGCGGAGGATGGCAATAGAGATTACAGCAGTGGATTTTAATCCCGCTATCTGTGAGGTGGCGCGGCAGCGCACGGCGGCCTATTCAGAGATTACCGTCCGGGAAGCGGATATTTTTGCCCTGACTGACGCTGAAGCGTTTGACGTGGTGCACTGCGCGATGTTCCTGCACCATTTTCCACAGTCGCAAGCCGCAGCCATTTTACGGATGATGTACCACCTCTGCCGCAGCGGCATCATCGTCAATGATCTGCACCGCCATCCCTTGGCGTATTACAGCATTATCGGGCTAGGCCGCCTCTTGTCCCTCAGCCCAATGTTTCAGCACGATGGCCCGATCAGTGTGCTGCGCGGCTTTCAGCGGTCCGATCTGGAGGCCTTGAGCGAGATGAGTGGGCTGGCGCATGTAGAGATCGCCTGGCGCTGGCCATTTCGCTACGTCATGACGGCTCGGAAACAGCGGTGATACCGGTATCCTCCGGCGGTGTGATGCCCGCCGGGATCCTGGCCGCGGTGGCCTCGGATATCGTGCCCGACAACACCTAGGCCCCCACGCCTTCTCATCATTGGGATGTCGATTGCCGGTTGGGGCGTTATACTTATGGCGTAGGTGTTCGTTGCCGCTTGTAACCTGTAGACTTGCACCACTGGATCAGCAACAAGGCAACCCTGACCATGCAACCGCCAGAGCTGGCTCTACCACCGATTAATTATCGGAATCACAAGCTGACCCTATTTATGCTCAGGCGCCTGGAAAGCAACCTCGACGTCCACATACGACTCCATGGTCTCACCGATCAACTGGACATGGGCGGCGGCATTATCATCGCCAATCACTTCACCCGCTTGGAGACGTTCATGGTGCCGTTTGTGGTGCATCGCGCCACCAATATGATCCTCCGGATTCTCGCCTCCCAGACTCTTTTTGGCAACAAAGCCTTCGGCGATTATCTGATGAGCATCGGCGCCTTGCCCACCAATCATCCCAACAAATACGAACTGATCGCCCGCGACATTCTGCACGGCGGGTGGTGGTTGATCTTTCCAGAGGGTGGTTTGATTAAAGACCGTAGGGTCATCGAGAAAGGCAGGCTCAACGTCACCACCGACGCCGGCCAGGTGCGGCGCCGGCCGCGCTCGGGGTCCGCCATCCTGGCCATGACCGTGCAACGCTACAAAGCGGCGCTGCGCCAAGCCCTACAGAACCATGGGGAGACGCAGACCATCTGCGAGTCACTCGGTCTGGGCGATCGGCGCCCATCAGAACTCGAATCCCTGGCCTTCCGCCCCACCCCGATCGTGCCGCTCAACATCACGTATTATCCCCTCAATCCGCAAGAAAACGCGATTAAATCTATGGCCGCGCGACTCTTGCCCAATCTGCCTCACACCTCATTTGGACAAGAGTTATTAGAGGAACTCACCGTCGAGGGTTCAATGCTTCTCCAAGGGGTGGAAATCGACATGCGCTTTGGCAGCCCTCTGTGGGTGGGCGATGACGACGTACAGCTCGTCGATGATGGGCGCATTGTGCCCTGGTCGCCGTCGCCCTGGCGGCGCTGTCTCACCGCCCTGCGCTCGTGGCGCCCCATGCGGCCCTACACCTATTTGGTAGATCGTTGGGCGGTATCGAGTAGTTGGCGACAGCGCCAACGGGCCTGGCAAATCACCCGCACCGCGATGCAGGCGCTGTATCGATTGGCCACCATTCACATCGATCACCTGCTGTCTGCCATGGTGCTACAGACCTTGCGTACGACCAAACAGCGCCGTTTTGAGATGCTGGAACTGCAGAAGCGGCTCTATCTAGCGGCCCAACGCCTCCAGGAAAGTGGCAATTTGGCGCTGCATCCCAACCTCACCGATCCGGATCTGCAATATCTCTTGGCCACCGAGACCCCGCATCCCTTTCTCGAGGACTTTGCACGACGGGCCAGCGAGCTGGGATTGCTCACCTATAAGGATCAAGTTTGGGAGCCGAACACGGACCTCCTGCTCGAACCCTGGTCGTTCAACAGTGTGCGCCTCAGAAACTTCATTCAGGTCTACTTCAATGAAGTCGAGCCCGTCACCGAGGTGATGCAGGCCGTGCGCTACGCCAGGCGCGCCGACCTCAAGGCGCACCGCACCACTTTCAGCGACGCCATGTACCACTATGAAGACCAGCTCTACGAGGCGGACCGCGCTGAATTTGTCACCCCGGAAACCATCGCGAAACTCACCCCACTACCGCCTGAGACCGGCCGGCCGGCCCTGCTGCGCGGTCACGGCAGTCACCGCGCGGCCGGCATCCTCCTCATCCATGGTTTTAGCGCTTCGCCGGGAGAAGTCATGCCCTTGGCCAAAACCCTGAACGGGCAGGGATTCACAGTATATGTCGTGCGGCTCCGCGGTCACGGCACCTCCCCCTACGATCTACAGCAACGCACCTGGCAGGATTGGTACGACTCGGTGCAGCGTGGCTATGCCTATCTTCGCACCCTCACTGACGCACAATTTGTTGGCGGCATGTCGACCGGCGGCGGTCTCGCCCTCTATTTGGCTGCGCAAGAACCTACGGTACACGGGGTGTTCGCCGTAGCCGCCCCGATCAAACTGACCAATCGCGCCATTCACCTGGCGCCCCTGATCAAAACCGTACGGGGCTTTGTGAGTTCGAACCCGGGCAATCCCAACACCAACTATCTGGCCTTCCCAGTGCAGGCCCTGCACGAATTGCTCCAATTTATTTCTGTCTATGCCAAGACCCTACACGATGTCGAGATCCCCACCTTGCTCATCCAAGCGCGCGGGGACAACATCGTGCGGCCCGATAGCGCACAGTACATCTACAACGAACTCGGCACAGAAGAAAAAAAACTCATTTGGAAAGATGTCGATCAGCACGTCATCATCAGCGATGCGTTTCCAGATGTGCACGACGACATTTTAACGTTTTTACGACAGCACCAGCCGTCGTGATAATCTGCTCGACCGACCTCGCACGCCTCTCCCTTTAGACTATGTCTCAGCCTTCATGTTATGATCACTCTCGTTTCTATGTCATTTTTCATTCTTCATCCTGGTTTCGTAGGAGGCGCCAGATGGCCATACGCTTTGGAATTCGAGTGCCCACGCAAGGCACGCCACAAGAGACGGGTGCTTATGCAGCAAAAGTCGAAGCTGCCGGATTCGATTTTCTCTGGATGCCAGATACCCCCTTATTAGCTGGCCGCTGGCGCGATGTCTATGTGCACCTCACCTGTGCCGCCCTCAACACCTCACGGCTACACCTTGGCCCCGGCGTCACCAACCCCCTGACGCGTCACCCGGTAGCCACCGCCAGTGCGATTTTATCTCTGGATGAAGCCTCGCAGGGCCGGGCAGAATTGGTCGTGGGCACCGGCTATAGTTCGGCCTACATCATTGGCCGCAAGGCCGCAACGCGAGCCTCGATGCGACAGGCCACTGAGCTGTGGCGCAGCATTTTTCAGGGCCGTACCACAGAGTTGGGCGGCCTGGAAATCAACCTCACGCCGCCACGGCCGCAGTTGCCCATTTATCTGGCTGCGACGGGTCCCAAGATGTTGCAATTAGCGGGTGAGATTGCGGATGGGGTCTTGATTCAGGTCGGCGCGGCGCCCGGCACGGTGGCCTGGGCGTTGGAACAAGTCGAAATCGGCATGCAGCGCGCCGGGCGCCAACGGCACGAGGTGGAACGCTTGCTGGTGATCACCGCGCGGGTCGACGCGGATAAACCGCGCGCGCTGGACCACATGCGGCCGAGCGCCGCCGGCATGTACCGCCACCAACACGCCACCACGCTTCTCGAAACAGCGGGGTTGAGCGTGCCTGAGTCGCTACCGGCGTATCCGCGTCCGTATCCCGACCTGTCACATGCGGTAGATTGGGAAGAGGCTAAGCGTGCCACCACGTTCGTACCGGACGAGGCGGTGGAAGCGTTGTTAGCGGTGGGATCAGCCGAGGACATCATCGAGCGCGTCCGCGCTCTGGCGGCTCTGGACATCGACGCGATTTGGTGGCGTGATGAGGGTAGTTACGCGCATCCGGTCGATCTCGTGGAGGCCTTGTCGCAAGAAGTTTTGCCGCATGTGCGCGAGGCATAAACACATGCGGCCTGCCCTCCATCGCCCTTTGAGATGGCAAAAGTGCAGGAGGGCACACGCCACAAGGGGAGGTCAACAGAGAGATGGGGGAGACCTGCAAGTTCTCCATTGACAACTCATCCAATATATTGTGTATGCAACAAAAACGATCAAAATGGGTTTGCATGGAAAGCGATATCGAAAGGCTCTCATGATCGTGAAATAATAAGGGAGAGGAAGAGTCAGTAGAAATATCAATATGAGCTGAATCTTTTTCTCTTTCACCTTAGTCAGGATAATACCCGTTACTGCTAGTAACAGCACGAGTCTCTAAGATTCTAAAAAAAATGCCTAAAGCGATAAGAGATATCCATGCTATTAGGCATCCAACAGCCGGGTGAGCCCTACCCAGCAGTCAGTTTTGTCTTGTCAGGAGCGGCTCACACCGAGCATCAGTAACCCCTCTACGCACACTCAACCGTAATCGAGCGTCTGCGAATCTGGTACTGACCGGCTTTGGCCAACACTTGCGCGACAAGCGCTTCCGGCACATCCACAAACGTGTGGTTCTCCCGAATGCGGATGGCGCCGATCGTGTGGCCGGGAATGTTGGCGTGGTGGGCGATCGTGCCGACGATATCGTTAGGCCGCACGCCGTGCACTTTACCGGCGCTGAGGGTGAGCCGAACCATACCGGCTTCGTGCGATGCCTCCAGACGCTCGGGTCTGCCCCGACGGGTATCGCGCCGGCGGTCTCCGTCCCGTGGACGGCGCTGCTCCGGCTCTCTCTGCCGCACTTCTCTCACCGGGGCAATCGGACGCTGCCGCTCCTCGGCACGCGCGACCTTCAAGGCGGCCGCCGCGATTGCCGCCAAGTCGAAACCGGCTTCCCCAAGCTCGGCCACCATCTCGCTCTCTCGCCGATAGCGGCCCCGCCGCAGCCACACCATCATGCGCTCGAGCAGCTCCGCCTCCCGCTGGGCCTGAATCTCCTCGGCAGTGGGTAGCTTGGCCTGCTCAATTCTCTGCTTGGTGAACGCCTCGAGCCGGCGGACGTACCAACTCTCCTTCGGGGCGATGAGCGAAATAGCTATCCCCGTCTTACCGGCCCGGCCAGTGCGCCCGATGCGGTGCACATAGGTTTCGGGATCCTGCGGCGGATCGTAGTTGAACACATGCGAGATGCCGTCGATGTCCAAACCGCGCGCGGCGACATCCGTGGCGACCAGTACTTTGATCTGATGCCGGCGGAAGCGGTTCAACACGTGCTCGCGGGCGGTTTGGCTCAAATGGCCGCTGAGGGCTTCGGTCGGAAAGCCCCGTAGAGATAACTCATTGGCTAGCTCTCCCGTGCCCACCCGAGTCCGGGTGAAGATGAGCGCACTCGTGATCTCATCCGTCTCGAAAAGGCGCGTCAGGGCTGCCAGCTTATCCTCTTCATAAACGAGATAATACCGCTGTTCAATGGTATCCGTGGCGGGCTGTTTGGCGCTGATCGCCAGGGTCTCGGGGGTTCGCAAATAACGATCCGCCAGGCGCCGGATGGGCAGCGGCATGGTGGCGGAAAACAGGGTCGTTTGGCGACTCGACGGCGTTTCGTCCAGAATCGACTCGATATCTTCAATAAAGCCCATGCTCAGCATTTCATCCGCTTCATCGAGGACCACGGTGCGCACGCCACTGAGATCGAGATCCTTGCGCTGGATCAAATCGAGAATGCGGCCCGGCGTGCCCACCACCACATCCACACCCTGTTGCAGACGGTCGATCTGCGGGCCGTACGGTTGCCCACCATAGATCGCCAGCACGCTCAGCTTGAGGTGGCGGCCATAGGTGCGAAAGGCTTTCGCCACTTGGATCGCCAACTCGCGCGTAGGGGCGAGAACTAACGCTTGGACCTGTCCGGATTTAGGGACCAAGCGCTGCAAAATCGGCAGGGCAAAGGCGGCGGTTTTCCCGGTCCCGGTCTGGGCCTGTCCGATCACATCACGCCCGTCAAGCATGACCGGAATGACCGCGTCTTGAATCGGGGTTGGCGTCGTGTAGCCAAGTCCGGTCACTGTGTGGACCATGGGCGGCTGCAATGCCAATGCAGCCCACACACACGGCACTTCCGGTGCCGCCGCTTCTCGTGCGTCAGTTAGAATGGGTTCGTCGTCCGACAGCAGCTCAGCCGACTCTAGCTCACTGTTTTCCGGCTCTTGGAGAGACATGTCAAGATCATCGTCGGTTCGTTCATCATTCAAAGGGGTCAGTATGGTGCTCATTGTGCTCCTGCTTGCGTGCAATACATCCGCGGTGAAGTCAATCCGTTTCGGGATGGACCCGTGTGCTTGGCAACAGATGACTCGTCCCGCAAATCGGAGCCCACCTGTGACCGTCTTCTAGACATATAAATAAAGCTGTTTGTCCGGGGTTAAAGAGAAGATATGGGTATGCGGAAGCGGACAACCGCAAGAGTGTAACATACCCGAGCGAAAACCTGAAGGCAAAAAGCCGAGGCAGGCGCCATCGCCCTTTTGCCTCCACCGTTGAGTCGGTCTCAAAAGCAGTTACTTCGGCAAGCCCAACTGCCGCTCGGCAATAATATTTTTCTGCACCTCATCCGTGCCGCCGGCAATGCCGTAGCGCCGGGAAAAGAGGCTTTGAAACGACCAGTGACCGTCTTCCACCGCATGCAGGCTTCCCTTCCAGAGCTGGTGGTAGGGACCCAGCAGGTGATCGGCCAGTTCGGCTGCCCGCATGTAGGAACGGGTGAAGCTGAGCTTCTGTACGGAGCCCTCCGGACCGGGCGGTTCGCCCCGCAGTTGCTTGGTGAGCGCACGCAGGGTGGTCAAACGCAGCACTTCGGTGTCGATGTGCAACTGCGCCAGTTTTTGCCGCAACACCGGGTCATGGCTTTGACCGCGCTCCCGGGCGAGGTCCTCGACCATGCTGACGGTGCGGTGCAAACGCATGAATTGGCGAATGCCACCGCGCTCGTGACTCAAAGTCGATACGGCCACGCGCCAGCCTTCGTTGAGCGTGCCTAACAGTTGCGTCTTAGAGATGCGTACATTGTCAAAAAACACTTGGTTGAACTCGGCATCCCCAGTCATTTGCACCAGGGGCCGAATGGTGATGCCAGGGGTGTCCATCTCCACCAACAGACAACTGATACCCTTGTGTTTAGGGGCTTCCGGATCGGTGCGGACGAGGAGCAAACACCCAAAGGCGTTGTGGGCATTGCTGGTCCAGATTTTGGAGCCCTGCACCACGAAATCGTCGCCATCCTCCTCCGCCCGTGTCGACAGGGAGGCCAAATCACTGCCCGATCCCGGCTCGGAAAAGCCCTGGCACCAAATATTTTCCGCGCTGAGAATGTGGGGCAAATAGCGGGCTTTTTGTGCATCCGTGCCGTAATGCATCAGCATCGGGCCCACCATATTGATGCCCATGCCGTTGACTTCCGGGGGCACACTGAGTCGCATGCCTTCCTCGGTAAAAATAATTTGCTCCATCTGGGTGGCCCCGCGGCCGCCGTATTCCACAGGCCAGTCCATGCCCACCCAACCGCCGTCGTACAGGCGTTTGTGCCAGGCCAAACTGGCCGGGCTGCAAGGATGTTGGGTAAACTCATCATCATCCCGTCCCCAAGTCTCGCGATGGGCTTTGAGGTTGGGTTCCAGCCAGGCGTGAACTTCCTGGCGAAAGGCTTCTTCTTCAGGGGTATAGGTAAAATCCATGCCGCCGGACTCCTTGTCGTCATCGACTGTCTACATCGGTGTATGAGTGAGGTCTCAGGCGATTCTACCGCATTCACTTACAACCTGCACCCCAGCTGCCCTGTGGCGCCGCGACTCGGCAGGAAACATTGACACGTCTAGAGAAACGGATACAATGCCTTGCCACAGCGCGCCAGAGGTTATCACACATGCCCAGGCAGCTGACCACCAGGCAGCTGACCACCAGGCAGCTGACCAAAGGAGAGGTTTGTGTTTCGCAACGTTATCATCCTCGCAGTGGGTCTCCTAATCTCGCTGGCTGCCGGCGGTCTCTACTACCAATCCCGCACCGCACCACAGGCGCAGAGCCCTGCGGCTCCAGATAAAGCAAAAGACGACCGGCCGCAGCCGGTCTATGTCACCACCGTACAGCGAGGCTCCATCCATCAGTCCATCACGGCCACCGGAGACATTTTGGCAGCGGCAAAAGTCGATGTCTACTCAAAGGCCGAGGGCCGCCTGCAAGCCATCGAGGTGGAGCCAGGCGACCGCGTCCAACGCGACCAGATCATCGCCCGCATCGACGATGCGGAACTACAGGCCACGATGGAGCGCACCGCTGCCGAGCTCGACATCCTACAGGCCGAGTGGGCGCAAATGCAAGCGGGAGAGCGCCCAGAGGACATTGCCCGGGCCAGTGAAAGCGTGCGGCGCGCCCAGGCGGAGCGGGATAACGCGCAGCGCGAGCTTGAGCGCGCCCAGGCGCTCTATGAGAGAGGTCTTTACGCCACCCAACAGCTCGATGGCGCCAAATTGCTCGCCACTCAAGCGCGCGCGGCCCTGACCATGGCCGAAAAGCAACTGCGCATCGTGCGCAGCGGGGCTCGCATCGAGGACCGGCAGGCCCTGCAAGCGCGGCTGCGAGCGGCTAAGGCTTCTCTACGGCTCACCCAAACCCAACGGCAAAACGCGGTCATTACCGCGCCGATGACCGGTATTATCAGCCATCGCTACGTCGATCTCGGCGCCTATATTACCGACACCACCATCATCGCGACCCTGGTGGACATGCAAACGGTTGAACTAGAAGTGCCGATTGGCGAACGCGACATTGGCCGCATCCAGCCGGGTTTGCACGCCCAGGTCCGCGTCGATACGTATCCGGATGACGTCTTTTTCGGTACGGTGACGCGGTTGAGTCCGACCATCGATCTCGCCAATCGCAGTGCCAATGTCGAGATCGCGATTGACAATGCGGACTTGCGTTTAAAACCGGGGATGTTTGCCAAGATGACCCTGATTCTGCGCCAGCGCGATGACACCCTGTTGGTCCCCCGCCAGGCCGTGCACTTTCAAGATGACCAGGCAACCCTCTTTGTGGTGCAAGAGGGCAAGGCACACCGCCGCCAGGTGACCACAGGGCTGCAAAATGACCGTCAGATTGAAATTCTCGACCATCTCGAGGCCGGTGCCACGATTGTGATCGCGGGTCACAATCAACTCAAAGATCAAGCCTCGGTCGTGGTGATCGAACAAAAAGATGGGGCATGAGATGAAACTCGCCAGTCTCGCAGTTGCACGTCCGGTGACGACCTGTATGTTTTTTCTGGCCATTGTGGTGCTGGGGTTGGTCTCCCTCGGGCGGTTGGCGGTAGACCAGCTCCCGGATGTGACTCGTCCGGCGATCAGTGTCAAGCCAAGGCATGGGCAACTTGCCTTTTCTTGGTAGTTAAAGCTCCACCTAGAATCGCTTGTGATTTAGGGGGAGTTGGTTACGTTGAGTTTTAAACGTAGAGGAGGATCGAACCGTGAGCAACGCTGAAACTTTTGCATTTCAAGCGGAAACCACCCAACTGCTGGACATGATGATTCATGCCCTCTACACTAACAAAGATATTTTCCTGCGGGAACTCATCTCCAATGCCTCGGATGCCATCGACAAGCTGCGCTTTGCAGCACTGACCAACGCCGATCTCCTCGCGGACGGCGAGGCGATGGAAATCCGGCTAGAGGCGGACAAGGGCGCACGCACCCTGACCATTCACGATACGGGCATTGGTATGAGCCGCGACGAGATCATCACCAACCTCGGGACCATTGCCAAATCGGGGACGCGCACGCTGCTCGAAGAGTTGCAAAAAGAGGGGAAAACAGCGGAGGGGCTCGGCGAGCTGATCGGGCGTTTTGGCGTGGGTTTTTACTCATCGTTTATGGTGGCGGATCGCGTGACGGTGGTCACCCGCCGGGCCGGTGAAAACACCGCACACCAATGGGAGTCAACCGGTAGCGGCGAATACACCCTCGCGCCGGCCGAACGGGCCTCCCGGGGCACGTCGATCACCTTGCAACTCAAAGAGGTCGACTACGATGGCGGCATTGAAGATTTCACCGAAGAGTGGGTCTTGAGCCGCATTGTCAAGCGCTATTCCGATTTTGTCAACTACCCGATCAAGCACAAAGTCGAGCGGGAAGAAGTCGAGCGGGACGAAAACGGCCGGCCCAAGCCGGATGTCCAGCCTACGATTGTGGTCGAGGACAAAACCCTCAATTCGATGAAACCCATCTGGACCCGGCCGCAGTCGGAGGTGACGCAAGAGGAACTCAACGAGTTCTACAAGCACATCACCCACGACTGGGAAGCCCCAATGAAGAGCATGACTTTTAAGGCGGAGGGCCGCTTTGAGTTTCAATGCTTGGTGTTCATCCCGAGCCGTGCCCCGTTTGATCTGCACCACTACGGTGCGGATTACGGTATGCAGCTCTACGCCCAACGCGTCATGATCATGGAGCACTGCGAGGACTTATTGCCCCGCCATCTCCGCTTTCTCAAAGGCGTCGTGGATTCGGCCGATCTGCCGCTCAATATCTCGCGCCAGCGCCTGCAGCAAGACCGGCACATCACCCAGATTCGCACCTGGCTGGTACGGCGCGTGCTCGACGCGTTCAAGACCATGCAGCAAGACGACTCCGAGTCCTACCTCAAATTTTGGGAGCAATTTGGCCGGGTCCTCAAAGAGGGGGTGGGCAACGATTTCGACAATAAAGAAGCGCTCGAAGCGCTCCTCATGTTCCCCTCTTCGAACGATGCGACGCAGCTCACCACCTTGCAGTCGTACGTCGATCGCATGCCGGAGGAGCAATCGGACATTTACTACCTCACCGGTGAGTCGCGCCGCGCCGTGGAAAACTCACCCCACTTGGAGGCGTTTCGAGCCAAAAATTACGAGGTGTTGTATCTGGTCGATCCCGTGGATGAAATCGTGGCCCAATCTCTCATGGAATTCGCGGGCAAAAAATTGCAGTCGGTTGGCAAAGGCGCGGTGCAACTGGGCAGCGACGAAGAAAAAGAAAAAGCCGAGCAAGCCATCAAGGAGCAAACCGCAACCTATGCTAGCTTGATGGAACTGATTCAGTCCAAATTGAATGAGCATGTCAAAGAGGTGCGTCTGTCCACGCGTTTGACATCTTCACCGGTGTGCCTAGTGGGTAGCGACTTTGACTACAGCCCGCAGCTCGAACGGCTGTTGCGGCAGGGCAATCTCGATACGCCCAAGCAGAAGCGCATTATGGAGCTGAACCCAGCCCATCCGATTCTGGCCAAAATGCAGGATCAGTTCACCAAAGACAAAGCGGCAACGGTGTTAGGCGACTACGCAGAGCTGCTTCTAGGCTATGGCTTGATCGCGGAAGGCTCTGAGCTACACGACCCGGTGAAGTTCACTCAGCTCGTGGGGTCGCTGATGGAGCAGGGGCTTTAGGGTCATGGCGATTCGGACCCAAAGCGGCTTAGGCGCTTTGGGTCCATTGCTAAAATCGCCCCTCCGAAACGTCTTTTACGCCGCTTTTCTCCTCACCGTTCGTTTATTTTGGAAACTCATTCGAAGATTATCGTGGATGAACTCACTGCGCGATGGCAGTGCTCTCCGTCCTGGTGACGGCTATATCGGAGGTGGGGACGCTCTAGTCGGCGACTCCCACTGTCAGCTTGGCGCCCTGGAAGGGCCCCTGGGTGTCTTCACAGGACTTGGCGAAGGCCATAATGTCCTCGTCGGTCTGGTTCTCCAGGTCGATAGGGGCGCCAAAGCCCTGTTTCACATTGAAGCCGGTCTTGTAGTAGACCTCCACCACGTTGCCCTCGGGGTCCTCGAAGTAGATGCTATTGGAAATACCGTGGGTCACGGTGCGGAGAATCTTGGTGTTCTCGGCCTTGAACCGCTGGTTCAACTCCCGCAGCGCTTCCATCGAAGGCACAATGAAGGACACCTGACCCACATACTGTGTCCGGGGCCGGTCGGGTCGGGCCTGACCCAGGTTCAGCTCATGGTGCTCGTTTTCCGGATCGGCGCTGAGGAAACAGCTCCCCCGATCCGGGTCCTCGTCAGTAACGGTGAGGCCCAGCACCCGGGTGTAGAAGTCACGCATCTTCAGAAAGTCGTCGCAAATGATGCCCACATGTCCCAGATTCGAGATCAATGCCATCCTCTTTCCCCTCTTGTGACGCTGACATATCTGTCTCTCGTGGCATCGGCACCTGCACCGGTATGGAGGCCCGAGCTCAGGAACATAGAAAATTTGACGTACTCCCAAGGCTAAAGCACTTGGGATTCTGGCTTCAAGCAGTGGTTGCCTGCAAGCAGGTCTTACGCCACCTCGGCACACTGGTTGACGCCCCAACCAGGGAGATACGGCAAGCCGCATCTCACGTATCGTATGGTTTGTTCGGACAGTCTCAACGGTTCCGGGCTGTTGCGCCTGACGTGAACCATGCGGCAATAGCACACACCCGAAGGCGGCCAATGCCAGTTGGTACTATATATGGAAGTACAACCCATGTCAATCACTATTGCACCTGACAGAGTCGTTCTTGAACGGGCTAAAGCCCAT
>Ga0214472_10000214_pt1 | contig 77959 bp, 67 predicted proteins | sample RVTome_6_FD_207662 | JGI IMG/M metagenome (GOLD analysis project Ga0214472, IMG submission 207662) | Soil microbial communities from uranium-contaminated site in the Upper Colorado River Basin, Wyoming, United States - RVT140D175 | ecosystem: Environmental > Terrestrial > Soil > Contaminated >...
CCCGATTCGTTCCACACCAGACCACCGCAACACGTCACCACACGCGACAAACCCATGCAAACCAGCCAGAAACCCGATTGTTCAACAGGGACCTAGGCGCTCGACGTGCGGCGCTAACTCTCCAAGCAGAGCGGAACCACTGCTGAACAGACCCGGACTCGACCGGCCGTTTGTCGATCGGATCAAAGGCTCGAGGTATCACAACATGAGGTATCACAACATGAAGGAGTTGCGACCCCGAGGAGCTGCCAAGCATCTCTGGATGCTGTTCATGTTCGATCCCAGGCGAGAGGCGATTCTCCTCATCGGCGGCGACAAGAGCGGCAACTGGGACGCCTGGTACGCCAAGGCAATTCCCGAGGCCGAGCGGCTGTACGAGCAATATCTGGACCACCTAGCCGCCGATGGGTTCCTCGACGACGGCAATGAGTAAAGGAGCACGACCGATGGCACATCGCAAATTCAGCGACATCGTTGGCGAGATCAGCCCCGAGCGTCGCCTCCGTGTCGACAAGATCAAGGAGGAGTACCGGGCAGACGCGGTGGCGTTCAACCTCGCCGAGCTGCGTCCGGCACCGACATCTCACCCAGGTCGAGCTTGCTGAGCGGCTCGAGCGAGCCCAGGCTTCGATCTCGGCGATGGAGACATCTCCCGACAATCTGCTGTCCACATGGCGGGCCGTCATAGAGAGCATGGGGGGCCGCCTCGAGATGGTGGCTGTCTTCGACGACGAACGCATCGCCATCCCGACCTGACGTTCCCGGCCAGAACATCATGACATCGACCTGCGCTACTTGGCAGGGGATGGTTCTGCGGTAGCGACACCAACCCCCGAATTGGAAGCCCATATCCGATGGACAGGGCGACATCGGCGAGATCGTCGACAACCTCTATATCGGTACCGCCGAACGCACCACCGCCGATCTCGACGGGTACGTCACACTGTCGATAGTCCCAGTGGGCGGCGGTTGGCTGGGAGAAGAGGAGTTCTGCGCGTACAGCTTCGAGCTTGTGGTCCAGGATCGCACCACCAACGGCGTGACTGCCGCCGGAGCACGCAAGGTGCACGACGAGGTCGTCGGGATGAAGGCTCCCGAGCTTTCCGGCACACCGTAGCGACAAAACGAGAATCGTGGGGACGGGCTCCGGTCCGTCCCCAAGTCCGCGATACTGGTGCACATGTTCACACGAGAGGCCACGACCAAGGTCGGCGTCAAACCGGCCGTGATCACCGAGGAAGAAACCCGCGTCGACGAGGGCGATGGCGACCACGATCGCTTCGCTCACTACGTCCGTAAGGGCGACATCGTGCGCGCCAACGTGGAAGGCGTCCCGGTCGTCGCCCTCTGTGGCAAAATGTGGATCCCCAACCGGGACCCGGACCGCTACCCGGTGTGCCCCACCTGCAAAGAGATCAAAGCCGCCCTGTTCGGCAGCTGAGCCACGAGGTCTTCTCCCCTGGGATGAGAACGCCGTAGCGAAGCAAAGGTGATGAGGGCTGCCCTAGCATCGCAGTCATGTCGACGGCGCGGATGTTGATCACGGGCGGAAGTGGATACCTCGGGCGGTGGGTGGCCGAATTAGCCCGCGACGAGTGGGATGTCACCGCCACCTACGGTCGCATGCCCGGAGAGCTCGACGGCGTTGAGTGGCGAGCACTCGATGTCCGCGACGGGGCCGCAGTTGCCACGTTGATCGAGGATGTCACACCGGATGTCGTCGTGCACACCGCAGCACTCAACCCCGGCCAGGGCAACGACTTCGAGGGAGTAAACGTCACCGGAACGGCCAACATCGCCGCCGCCGCGGCACACGAGCGATCGCGGCTCGTGCACGTCTCCACCGACATTGTCTTCGACGGGCAGCGAGGCAACTACGGCGAGCACGACGAGCCACATCCACTCAACGACTACGGCCGCTCCAAGGCGGCTGCCGAACGGGCCATCGCCGACAGCGGGGCGGAGGCTGTTGTCGTGCGCACCTCGCTCATCTACGGCTGGCGCCCCACCGTTGCCCGTGCCGCCCAGTGGATGATCGATGCATTACGGCGCGGGGAAACCATCCGTCTCTGGTCGGATGAGATGCGGTGCCCGATCTGGGTGGAGAGCCTGGCTGCGGCCCTCGTCGAACTCGCCGGGCATGAATACACCGGACCGCTGCACGTCGCCGGAAGCGAGCCGTTGTCTCGCTACGAGTTCGGCGTTGCCCTGCTCCGGTTCCATGGCGTGGACCCTGGGCCGGTGTCGGCGGAGCCCCTGCCGGGTGATCGGCAACGGCCCCGGGACTGCACTCTCGACATCTCCAGGGCGGTGGATCTGCTCGATACCCCGCTGCCGGGAGTTACCGAGGTGCTCGCCGGCCACCGTCGGTGAGACGCGTCGGTGAGACGCGTCAAAACGTGTCACACCCGATCGGTAGTGTGCTCAGCTCCTGACAGAGGAGGACACCATGGGCTACATAATCGAGGCCGTCGGCCTGGCGAAGTATTACAAGGATGTGAAGGCTCTGGACGGGCTGGACCTCAACGTGCCTGAGGGCACGATCCTCGGGTTGCTTGGCCCCAACGGCGCCGGCAAGACCACCGCTGTGTCGATCCTCACCACGCTTCTCCAGCCGGACGCCGGGCGAGCGACGGTTGCCGGCAAGGACGTCATCGAGGAGGCCGATGAGGTGCGGCGGTTGATCGGGTTGTCCGGCCAGTTCGCCGCCGTCGACGAGCATCTCACCGGCTTCGAGAACCTCGACATGATCGGGCGGCTGTACCGCCTGGGCAGGGAGCCGTCGCGCAAACGGTCGCGGGAGCTACTCGATCAGTTCGATCTCACCGATGCCGCCAATCGCCCGGTCAAGACGTACTCGGGGGGCATGCGGCGGCGGCTCGACCTGGCCGGAGCTATCGTCGCCGAGCCCAAAGTCTTGTTCCTGGACGAGCCCACCACAGGGCTCGACCCACGCAGCCGCACCGACATGTGGGGAGTCATCCAGGACCTCGTCGGTAAGGGGACCACGCTCTTGTTGACTACCCAGTACCTCGAGGAGGCAGACAGGCTCGCCGACGACATCGTCGTCATCGACCACGGGAAGGAGATAGCCCACGGCACCGCCGACCAGCTCAAGGACAAGGTCGGTGGTGAGCGCATCGAGGTCACCGTCGCCAACGCCGAAGACGTCTTCCGCACGAAGGAGATCCTGGGCCAGTTTGCGGTAGGTGATCTCCAGGTAGACGAGCGCGCCAGGAATCTGGTCATACCGATCTCGGGTGGGGCGACGGTGTTCACTAGGGCGCTCCGTCAAATCGACGAGGCCGGCATCGAAGTAAGCGATGTCGGGTTGCGCCGCCCGACCCTCGACGATGTGTTCCTCACCCTCACCGGGCACGTCGCCGAACCGGAACCCGAGCAACAGGAGGTGAGCGTATGACAAGTCTCTTGGACGTTTTCCATGACGGTAACGTCATCGCCAGACGAAACGTGATCAAGATAAAGCGGGTACCGGAAGTGCTCGTCTTCGTGTTGCTCTCCCCGATCATGTTCGTGCTGTTGTTCGCCTACGTCTTCGGAGGCGCCGTCGACATACCGGGCGTCTCGTATCGGGAGTTCCTTATCGGTGGCATCTTCGCCCAGACCGTGGTGTTTGGCGCCACATTCACCGGAGCAGGTCTCGCCGATGACATGCAGAAGGGGATAATCAACCGGTTCCGCTCGTTGCCGATGGCTCGCTCTGCCGTCCTGGTCGGCCGCACCGCAAGCGACGTCATTTACAACGCCCTCTCGCTGCTGATCATGGCGCTCACCGGGCTGCTGGTCGGGTGGCGGATGCACAACGGCCTATGGAAGAGTGCCCTCGGGTTCCTCCTTCTGCTCGCCTTTGCCTATGCCTTCTCCTGGGTGATGGGCTACGTCGGGCTGCTGGTCCCCAGTGTCGAGGTGATCAACAACGCTGCGTTCATGGTCATTTTCCCGCTTACGTTCGTCGCCAACACATTCGTGCCATCGGAGAGCCTGCCCACCGTGCTGCGCCACTTCGCAGAGTGGAACCCGGTCTCGGCGGTTACCCAGGCTGCCCGTGAGTTGTTTGGCAACATTGGGCCGGGCACCGCGACGCCAACCGCCTGGTCACTTCAAAACCCGGTGCTGTACACGATCATCTGGATCGTGCTCATCATCGCCGTCTTTGCCCCGCTGGCGGTCCGCCGCTACGCCAAGATGCAGTAGTCAGCGGGCGAGCGCGGCATCGGTGACCGAAACCAGACCCGCCCTGAGCAGTGCGGTTGCTCGGGGCGGTTTGCCGTCCGTACCGCCCTCGGCGCCCCAGCGCACAAACCCGGGAATCAACGCGAGCCGGGCGAGGTGGACGGCTCGTCTGAGGCTCTCGAAGCTGTAGCCGACCACGCCCCGGTCGATGAGGTGTCTGTGATACCGATATACGACATCGTCAGCGAGCCGGCGCCGTTGCCCTGCGGTCATGCATTCGACCTCGCACCTGGCCAGATCGACGCCGGCAGGTCCGGAGCGGGCACTGGACCAATCGAGCAGCACAGGACTGTCATCGTCGAGTATCAACACATTGTCGAGATGGGCATCGGCGTGGATGATGGTTACCGGGTGCTCCACAAGCTCGTCGAGGACCAGGTTCATCCTCCCCGGCAGTGACCGCACCAGCGCGGTTGCGTCGTCGTCGAGAAGGTGGCCGTACCGGCCCAGACAGGTCTCCACGTGCTCGGGGGTCAGCTCCCGGCGCATCCGCTCCAGAACCGCCGGGACACCTGCATCACCTGCCTGTTCCCACCAACTTGTATGGAGATCGGCCAAGACATCGACGATGCCATATAGGGTCGTGTCGGAGCAACCGGCGAGTACGTCACCCTGCGCCCCGCCCACAAATCGGTATACAACAACACCCAGATCGCCGTCTCGTGCGGCGTCGATGAGCTCAGGACACGGTACCCGGGTACGCGGCAGGATCTTGCGATAGACATTGAGCTCGGAAGCGGCGGTGTCGCCGTCGCAGAGCTTCACCGCAAAAGGAGCGACCCGCCGATTGGCGGTGACGTCCACCCGGAACGTCTCAGCGGCAAGTCCGAACCCCTCCCCGATCCGTCGGGTCTCCACCGCCGTGACCGAGTCGTCGCCAAGCATCTCCCGTATCCATGAGACGTCAACCACATCGATGTCTCCCGGTATCCGGCTGATCATCCCCCACCCCCGAACTGGACGTTGGGGGCTTCTCCCCCATGTGTGCGGCGAGGCGCCACGATACGTTGACGCCATGAAGAACTACGTAACCTACACCCGCAAGCTCGCACTGGCCACGCCCTCCGATCGAAACCGGATCGTCGACTTCTGGAGGGCAGCCGCCATCCTCGTAGTCATCTTCGGCCACTGGCTGGCCGCGTCGATCTGGCTGGATCCCGACGGCGAGGTTCAGCTGATGAACTCACTGGAGTGGGTACCGGGCGCCGCCGGCCTCACGTGGGTCGTCCAGGTGATGCCGATCTTCTTCCTCGCCGGTGGCTACGCCAACGCCCGTGCCCTCCACCGTGTGGTCTCCGGTGAACAACCCCGTCATGAGTGGATCAACACCCGGATCCGGCGGCTGTTCACACCGGTGCTGCCGCTGCTGATCATCTGGGCGGCACTCATCATCACGCTACGCGGAGTGATTCCCCCCGACATCGTCAGGGCAGGGGCAATGGCCGCAACCGTTCCCCTCTGGTTCATGGCCGTCTACCTGCTTCTCATTGCCCTCGCCCCTTTCACCCATGCGTGGTGGCGACGCTCCGGGGTTGCGAGCATTGCCGCTCTGTTCGGAGCTGCGATCGCAGTTGACGTTGCCAGGCTCGGTTTTGACGTCCCACTGGTCGGATGGCTCAACTTCCTGTTTGCCTGGGCGGGTATTCACCAGGTCGGTTATCTGTGGTCTCATCTTGACGAGCAAGGCATACGCGCTCGGGTGGGATGGATAGTGGCGGGCTCATCGCTCGGAGCCCTTGTGGCTCTCACCGCTGCCGGCATCTACCCGGTTGCGATGCTCGGTATCCCCGGTTCTGAGCTTACGAATGTCACCCCGCCGACTCTCGCCATTGCCCTCTTGGGTGGTGCCCAGCTCGGGTTCATCTGGGGCACCCAGGGAGTGGTGCGCCGCTTCACATCGACAGTCACGGGCTGGCATCTGGTCGTTGCCGTATCGGGCGTCATGATGACCCTCTACCTGTGGCACCTCACCGCGATGGCGCTGGTCGGGGCCACAGGCTTGAGCGTATTTGGCGGCGCAGCGTTCAGTATCGAACCGGGAACCGCCATGTGGTGGCTGAGCCGGCCCATCTGGGTTGCCATCCTCAGCGTGGTCGCACTGACCCTGGTGGGCGTTTTCGCCAGGTACGAGTGGAGAATCAGCCGGCGCGCGGCGCCATCAACCGGGGCAGTAGCGATCGGTGTCACGTTTGCAGTCGCGGCAACGGCGATGGTGGCCGTAGAAGGCCTCGCCACGCCGAGCGCACAGGTGCGCTGGGTCATCCCGGCGGCGGCAGCCTTCGCAGCAACGCTCGTCGGTGCCCTGCCCGGCCGAAAGCAGCCGACGACGAGGTAGCCGAGACGATATGCTCGGCGCATGGCAAAGAACATCGCTACCAACACATCGGTAGACCGGGCTGGTTTGCTCGAGTTCATCGGGCCGAGACACCGGGGAATTCTCTCTACCACCCGCAGCGACGGCAGAGCCCAGATGTCACCCAACACCATGGGGCTCGATGGCGCGGGACGACTTGTCATCTCGACCTATCCGCATCGGGCAAAGGTGCACAACATCAGGCGCAACCCAGCGGTCTCGGCGTGTGTTCTGTCCGAAGACTTCGGAGCGGAATGGGTACAGGTCTACGGGACGGCCGAGGTGCTGGACATGCCGGAGGCCGTCGAGCCGCTGGTGGAGTACTACCGCAACATCGCAGGAGAACACCCCGATTGGGACGAATACCGGGAGGCGATGGTCAAGCAGGGCAAGTCGCTGATCCGGATCACGATCGACGGCTGGGGCCCAATAGCCCGCGGCGGCTTCCCCGCGCATCTGGTCGACGGCGGTTAGCTAGCGCTCGGAACCAGCACGGGTCGTCCCACGTGTCTGCGTCACGCATCCTTCCGATGTGCTGTTTCCTCGCAACCCGACGGCGGTGTGCGGTCATCGCCGTGCCGCAAGAGAGGTGCCTCACATCGGGGTCTCGAGCGTGTCCCACACGCTCGAGTCGAGGGGGAACGTCTCGGACCAGCGAGCTGATCGGCCGTCGTGGAACCCAAATCGCCGTTGCGGGAAAGAAGGAGTGAAGGTCGACTGGAAGTTGTGTCGCTGGAAGGCGTCCAACAACACGCTGTAGGATTGCATGGCCTACGTCGGGAGCTGGGGGTTCTAGCATCGCAACCTCTTCTGAGACCCGGGTGCGGGCCGCCGCCGCAGTTCTGCTTTGGATGGTGGTTGCGTCCTGCGGCGAATCGTACCCGTCTGTAGCACCATCACCCGAGGTTCAGGCTGAACTCCGGCAGATCCTCGACAGCCCGACGTCAGAGGAACTCGAGGCGCTCACGCTAGCCACCAACTGGAGAGCGAGAGCATCATCACCGACTGCATGATCCGTGACGGGTTCGAGTACGTTGCCGCAGGCCGGCGGGCGGTCGAACCCAGTCCTGAAGCCCGGCGAGTTGCAGACCTGACCGATGAGGAGTTTGCCAGTCTCTATGGCTTCGGATTCTCAACCCTCATAGACCTAGACCCGCTCGGACTGATTCGGGAGGACATCGCGCCCGACCCCAACGCAACGATTCGCGAGGCGATGAGCGAACCCGAGTTGAGTGCCTATGCCGACAGGCTCACACGGTGTCGCCAACAAGCTTATGAACAGCTCCCAGCTCCGCCGGGAGGTTTCGCGCTCTCGGCGGAAACCGACGCTGTGCTCGAGGAGATCGAGACGATGGTTACGTCAGACCGGCGCTTCGTTGCCGCGGTCGACACCTACCGCCGATGCATGGCCGACGAAGGCCTTCAGTTTGATTCCCGCGAGCACATGTTCCAAACACTTGCGGAACGGTCGCAACCGTACATCGACACCTTCATGGGCACATGGAACGCCCTCGCTCGACGGGCGGACTACGACGCTATCGACCGACTCAGGATCGCCGATGTGCTTAGCGAGTCAGAGCTTGCAGACCTCGCACAGGTGCAGGCCTTCGAGGTAGAGGTCGCTCAGGCGGACCTGGCGTGCGCCGGTGACGTTCAAGCGGTCTCCGATGGTCTATACCGGGAATACCTAGAGGAGTACGCCCGGACCCCATAGAAGGCAGGTGTCAATCGCCAGTTCTGGGTCACGGCGGCCGACGCGCGCGCCGGATTGAGATTGCCCGGAGAGACTGCCCGGATTATCGGTGGCTCGAGTAACGGCCTTCGGCCGACCGCGGAACCGTACCCTCGCCTAGCTGAGCGCTCTGTAGAGGAACACGGCCATCTCGCCGCGGGTGACTGCCGCGTGTGGGCAGAAGCGGTCGTTGACCGGTGGGTTACAGCCGACGGTCACCCCCGCAGTCGCCAGCTTGTCGATATCCAACTCGAACACCGAAGTGTCGTCATCAACAAACAGATCCCCACCACCATCATCCGAATAACCCAACGCCCTCACCAAAAACGCCGCCATCTGCCCCCGCGTCACCGAATCATCAGGACAGAAACGATCATTCACCGGCGGGTTACAGCCAACTGTCACCCCCGCAGTCGCCAGCTTGTCGATATCCAACTCGAACACCGAAGTGTCGTCATCGACAAACAAATCCCCACCACCATCATCCAAATAACCCAACGCCCGCACCAAAAAGGCCGCCATCTGCCCCCTCGTCACCGAATCATCAGGACAGAAACGATCATTCACCGGGGGGTTGCACCCCGCCGTGATGCCCTGCTCGCCTATCCACTCGATGTGGGTGTAGTAGGGGTGGGTAGGTGACACATCGACAAAGCGGTCGTCACCAGGCTGTGTGGTCGGGGTTGGCCCCGTGGTCGGAGGCGGCTCGCCGGTGGACGTGGTAGTGGTGGTCCCACCCCCGGATCCACCACCGTAGAACGGGTCGGCGGCCAAGTCGACGAGGGCGGCCAATGCCTCGGGGCTCGAATCGACCGGCCAGTGACAATAGGGGTAGGTGTCGTCGATCACATCAAAGAAAGAGATCGCCACGAACTGCTCCCACCCCGGCTTCTTGAACAGCTCCCGTGCATCGTCGATCCACTCGGCCTTGGCATCGCCCCAGTCGGACGGTCGCTCCGTCGACGCCACCTCTGCCAGCAAGAGATCCTTGTCGGGATGATCCAGCCCGAACTGCCGCTGTGGCTCGATGGTGTCCTCGAGCGAACGCCAGTAGTCGGTGGGGCTCTGACGGCACTGGCCCCAGTTGTAGGCATCCGATCCGATCAGGTCGACATACGAGTCGCCTGGATACCATTTGGCGGCGTGGCGGTCGTCGGACTGATCGACCTCGAAGGACCAGGAGGTCATGATCCAGGCAAAATCGACATTGTCGGCTCCCTGGGCGCGGAACACGTCCACCAAGGCGCGCCAGGCTGCGATGAAATCGGCAGAGTCGCCATAACCGCTGCTGCCGGCGGCCTCCGGCTCGTGGTGCAGAGCAAACCAGACCGGCACGCCCGTGTCTCGCAGCGCCTGAGCCCATGCGACCATCTCGTTGTGGATCTGGCTACCAGGCGCCGCATCGACAATGTCGCTCCACAGGACAATGGATCCCCCAGCTCGCCGCGGCCGGACCGAGACGACCATGAGACGGTCTCCTGCAATCATCTCGTCGTGGAAGGCACTGGGGAAGGTCGAATCCCAGGTTTCGAACACGCGTACCAGGTCGAGCTGCCGCCCGATCTGCGACTCGATCTCCGCCACGCCGTCCTGGCGGAACCCGTTGATTGCCTCCGGTGTTGCCCCCAGCATGATCCCGTCGACGGCAGACCCCCGCTCGCCAGGAACCAGGAGCACCAGGCTTGCCACCAGGGCCAGCCCGCAGAAGATCGCCAGTGTCGATGGCCAATGACGCCGGATCACCGGGGCCTCCCTTCACCACATCGCAGCCGCTGTCCCGCAACCCTTCCGAGGATATACCGGTACCGGCCGCTACCGGAGCGTGCTGGGGGCGCTACAGCTCCTTTTCCGCAAGCTCGCGGAACTCGTCCGGCACCGAGCGGCGATCTCCCAGGGCCACCGACCCGTACCCGACTAGGTCCCGGCCGAATTTCTCCCGGACACGATCGACCGACCTGTCGAGCACCCAACGAGCGGCTCCCTTCGCTGTGCCTGGTCTGCGTTCCTCCCCCTCCAGCTCGAAGGGAAGCTCGAGTTGTAGGACGGCGTCGTCCTCGAGATGAGAGATACCAACGGCGAGCAGGCTGATGATCCTCTCCCCTGGATGGTCTCGAAGCGCGGCCCCCACCAACTCCTCCGCGACCTCAGCAAGTATCACCGTCGCCGACACCGGAGCAGGCAACGTCACCGAGCGAGTGACGGCGCGCAGGTCGGCAAACCGCACCCTGGCGGTGATGGTTCGCCCGGCCAGGTTCTTCTTCCTCAGCCGGCTGGCGACGCGGTCTGCGAGGTGCCGCAGTGTTGGACCGATCACCTCGTCGTCGGCCGGGCGCTTGCCGAGTGCGGACTGGGCACTCACCGACCCGGCCCGCCGTTGGGTGTTGACCTCACGGGGATCGTGGTTCCAAGCCAGAGCCCCGAGCCGGCTTCCTATGGCACGGCCCAACAGCCGCTCGAGCGACCGACCCGGTGTCTCTGCCAGCTCACCAATGGTGTGGACACCCGCCTCGGCGAGCCGTGTCTTGGTGACCGGGCCGACACCCCACATCAGCTCGACGGGGAGGTCGTGGAGAAACTCCAGCTCGGTGGCTGGGTCGATGACGACGAGCCCGTCCGGCTTGGCAACCTGTGATCCGATCTTGGCCAGGTGTTTCGTCCTGGCGACGCCTACCGAAATCGGCAGGCCGACCTCCTCACGCACCCGTTTCCGTATGTCGGTTGCGATGCGGGCCGGCTCTCCGAATAGGTGGATCGACCCTGCGACCTCGGCGAATGCTTCATCGATCGAGATCCGCTCGATGAGCGGTGTGAAATCCCTGATGACATCGATGGCCTGGTCCCCGAGCTCCTGGTAGCGGCTGAAGTTCCCGCCGACAAACTGCAGGTTGGGACATAGCTCACGTGCCCGGATTCCCGGCATGCCGCCACGCACTCCGAATGCCTTGGCCTCGTACGATGCGGCAAGCACGACCCCGCCACCAACTGCGATCGGCTTGCCCCGCAACGACGGGTCCAGCAGTTGCTCCACCGACGCGTAGAACGCATCTAGATCCGCGTGGAGGATCGTCGCCGGTTCAGACATACCATTATTCTATCGAACGTCTGTTCGATATGTCCAGACGTACTCTTGCCGACACCTCTTGCCGACACCTCTTGCCGACACGACTTCTCGCCCGCATGACGTAGCATCCTCGAGGTTATGAGCGCGCCATGCCGTCTTGCGGTCGTCGGGAACAGTGGATCGGGGAAGACGACACTTGCTGCCGCCATAGCGATGCGGCTCGGCTGTGACCACATCGAGCTCGACGGCATCCATCACCTCCCCAACTGGACCCCGATCGAGCGCGAGCCGATGCGCGAGATCGTCACCTCGCGGATCGCCGCCGAATCCTGGGTCGTCGACGGCAACTATCAATCGCTGGTCCAGGATCTCGTGTTCGCCAGAGCCGACACGGTCGTCTGGCTCGACCTTCCCCGTCGAGTCGTGATGTCACGAGTAGTTCGGCGTACTCTCTGGCGGATGTTGCTCCGCCGCGAACTGTGGAACGGAAACCGCGAACGGTTCCGCAGCCTCGTGCGCACCGAACCCGAAGAGAACATCATCCTCTGGTCATGGACCCAGCACCACAGGTATCGGGATCGGTACGAAGCGGCAAGCACCGACCCCGCATTTCAACACCTGGAGTGGGTTCGCATCACATCGCCGCGTCAGCAGCGGAGATGGCTGGCCGAACTCGGCCTGTCTCGATAAAGGCGACAGTCTGCTCCCTACTCTGCCGGTCCCGCAGTATCCCCTTGTGCCCCGTGCCCGGAACCTCGACGAGATGTGTACCGGGGTGAACAGAGGCATATTCCGCAACATCTTCAAAGGAGGTGCTGCGGTCGTCGGGATCGTGGAGGATGAGCATCTCGGCTCCCGGTACCCGTCCCCCGCCGGAGAACACATTCATGAGATGGGGCCCGGCATAGGCCGTGAACCGTTTGCGGAACCGCCGGTATGCCGGATCGGCGAGCCCGGTCTGGATCCGGAACTCTTCGACGTAGCGCTCGCCTTTGATAGCAGGAGCAACAAGAACCACTCGATCAACTCCACCGTGCTGGAACGCGGCAAAGGCGACCACCGCCCCAAACGAGTGCGCAACGACGGCACGGGGCGGGCCAAACTCAGCGACTACGGCGTCCACCGCAGCTGCCATCCGGAACACATCGGTGAATGAGCTGCGGTCGGATCCGTGACCGGGCAGGTCGGGGACGACGGCCTGATAGCCGGCGTGGGCCGCTGCGACGGCGAGTGGTGCCATGTCTGTGGAGGCTCCACCCCAGCCGTGAATAAGGACCACCACGGGACCCTGGCCTATACGGAAGCCACGAAGCTTGTGACCGAGGACCTCGACTGTGAGCGGCTCGGCACCGTCGGGGTACTTGGTGGCATGTCTGCCGTGCGGGTGAAACCACAGGAACCAGGCGAGCCTCTCCCCCAGCCGGGCCGACAGGTTGCTCACTATCGAGATCAGACGTGGTAGCCACTTCTTCACGTTGGTTCCTTCCCGTGAGTCTTGTTACGAAACTCACCCTACTCAAGTAGGTTGTATTACGCAACTAACTCCGATACAGTTCAACAATGCCGGCAAGAAAGTCTCTCGATCACCTCGACTGTGTCGTCGCCGAAACGATCGATGTCATCGGCGACCGGTGGACCCTGCTCATCATGCGCGATGCCTTCTTCGGGGTGCGCCGGTTCGACGACTTCCAGACCGACCTTCAAATCTCGCGCAACGTGCTCACCGACCGTCTCAACCAACTTGTCGAAAATGGCATCCTCACCACGGTCCCCTACCAGGAGCATCCGCCGCGAAGCGAGTACCGGCTTACCGACAAGGGACGTGACCTATTCGATGTGCTGATGGCGCTATGGAGGTTCGGCGACAGATGGGAGCACGCCGACACACGGCGAGTCGCTGTCCACGAGGAATGCGGTCACGTCACCCACATGGTGCCGGCCTGCGCCGTTTGTGGCGGCCAACTGACCCGGCATAATCTGCGCGTGGAGCCACAGCTGGACGTCGTCATCGCCCGTCATGCGGCGAGCCAGGACCGGTCGCGGAGCTAGATCTGTCCCCCCTCTGACGTCGGGTCCGCTCACACCTACACCCATCTACTACGGAACCGGAGCGGCAGGGAACTTGCGTCGCTCGGCCCGATCGGTGAGAACGACACCGACGATTATGAGCACCCCACCGACCGCAATCCCCGCCTGGAGCTTCTCGTCGAGCAGCGTGATCCCGGCTATCAGCGCCACCACCGGCACCACGTACCCAACCAGCGATGCCTTGGTAGCCGAGACATGCCGGAGCAACCAGAAGAACAAAAGGAACGGGGTGACGCTTCCCACCAACGTCATGTAGCCGATCAGAAGCCAACCCCATGCCGAGATGGCCGGAGGCGGCCCTTCGAGGATCAGCATCGCCGCCCCGATGAGGAATATCCCGATTACGAACTGCATGAAGCTCAACTCCATCGGGTCAAAGGAATGGACATGCAGCTTGGCGTAAACACCCGCGTAGGAGACCGACGACACGGCGCCCACCGCAAAGCCCGCCGCCACGACGGGGTTACCGCCGTCAGGTAGGCCGCTATCACCGGTCAGCAGTAGAAAACCCACACCTGAGAACGCAACCGTCAGCCCGACCAGCTTGGCCAGGTGCAGTGGCTCGTCCGGCAGCATGAAATGAGCGACGATCGCGGTACCAAGCGGAATCAACGCAGCAAACAACCCCACAAATCCTGCCGAGGCGTTCTCATAAGCGAAGTTGAACAGCACAAACGGGATGGATAGCTGAAAGACCCCCTGGACCGTGGCCGACGACCACTTTGACCATCGGACCGGAAAATGCCGTCCCCTGAGACGGAGCAGAACGTAAAGCGCAACCGATGCCAGCATCACACGCACGGATACAATCGTGACCGGTGGAATGCCATCGCTGAGCGCCGCCCGGGTGGCGACCCCGTTGGTTCCCCACGCCGCCGAGGCGACGAGGATTGCGGCCCAGATCCGAGTTGGCGTTGTCGACATCAGTGGCTGAGCCACTGAGAGGAGCCGGCAGTCATCAGGTCCGGGTGTCCCGTCCGGAGGAACGGACACTTGCCGCGATGAAGTCCCGGTACGAGTAGCCGCTTGCGCGAATTGTCCGCTCCAGCGTCTGCGGATCGAAATGAACGAGCCCGAATGTCATATGGTAGCCCTTGGCCCATTCCCCCACCCGGTGGAAATGGTCGGCGGCGGTGTCGCCTGTGTTCCCCTGTCGGTTCTGCCCGCGTGTGACTGAACATGTCTCATATAAACGTGTCCCATATACTCGGGCTGCGACCCCCAACGGCCACGGCGCCTTCGATCCGGTACGCGGACGTCGCCGTTCCCCAGCGAAACCCCCTCGGGATAGCCTTGTGCCGGAGTCGTCATCGATCAGAGCCCTTCGCCCAGACGCACGGCATCGCACCGTCCGCCAAACCGAGAGCATATCAATAGGACGGCGGATCTCCCCCATTCGACGGGCCCAGGCTCCTAGACTCAGCTCATGCGACTGATGCTCAAACTCCTCATCAACGCCGCTGCACTTTGGGTGGCCGGCAGGCTGGTCAGCGGAATCACTCTCGAAGGTGAGTTGCTCACAATCCTGGTGGTGGCACTCATCTTCGGGCTGGTCAACACTTTCATCAAACCCATACTGAAAGTGCTCTCCTTCCCGATGATCATCCTCACCATCGGCTTGTTCACACTCGTGATCAACGCCGCGATGCTCGGGCTGACCGCTGCCGTCACCGACGCGCTTTCGATCGAGGACGTCTGGTCGGCGATCCTCGGCGCCATCGTCGTGTCGGTCGTCAGCACCGTGCTCAACTGGTTCGTCCCGAGCGATTAGATAGCCATGAGCACCATCAAACGACTCACCGACTCTTGCCTCGTCGTCACGACCGACGAGGGGACGACCTTGTTCGACCCTGGGTTTCACACATTCTCGTCCGGCGTCGTCGATCTCGACACAATCGGGAACATCCAGCGAATCCTGATCACCCACGAGCACGGCGACCATGTGAGCGCCGATTTCGTCAAGTGGGTGCTCGGCAGAGGTGGCGACGTCACCGTGTACGGAAACGACGCGGTCGCCGCACTGCTGGAGAAGTCCGATATTGCAGTCGACACAAGCGTGCCCGATGGCACCTCGGTCGAGGATGTACGGCACGAAACCACCCCGACGGGGGCCGCCCCACCCAACCGCGCCTGGACCATGGCCGGTGTGATCACTCATCCCGGGGACAGCTACGCCCCAACCCGCACCGCACCCGTGCTGGCGCTAGGGCTGCTGACACCGTGGGGGTCGGCCACCAGGAGCATCCAGTTCGCCCGCGATCTCCGCCCGAAGCATGTCGTGCCGGTCCACGACTTCTACTTGTCGGATCAAGGTCGCACCTGGATCTACACGATGGCAAAGAAGATCCTCGCCGAGTCCGACATCGAGCTGATCTCTCTCGATTGGGGAGAGACCTGCGAAGTTTGATGCTCGATCCGGAAACAATGGCGCTGCTCAGCCGAACCAACACGGTCCACATCACCACAACGGGTAGGCACAGCGGCAGGCCCCGCAAGATCGAGATCTGGATGTTCGAGGTGGAGGGGAGAATCGTCATAACGGGCACCCCGGGTCCACGTGCTTGGCTCGCCAACCTGTCCGCAGACCCGCACCTCGTCATTCACTTGCCAAATGGAACCGACGTCCCCGCACACGCCACTCCGGTGACCGACCGAGAGTTCCGGCGACGGGTTTTCACAGCCGAAGCCACGTGGTGGTACCGCAGCCAGACATCGGTTTCCGACCTCGTCGACAACAGCCCCATGGTGGAACTCGACTTCAGATAGTGTGCTGGCCGGCCGGTGCGAATCGCCTGTTCCGGCTCGCTTGCGCCGCCGCAAGCGGCGGATTGTCGGCGGGACGAGTACGCCACGGCTGCTCCCGCACCAACCTCCCAGCCGCGACAAAGCCCGTATACGCCTGAGGTGGGATAATCGGGCGTAGATGAGAGGCACTGAGGAGAAAGAAGGGGGCCCCATGAGAACTCGCTTTGCTTCGGCGCTGGCCGTGTTTGCCGCTACCCTGGCGGTGATTGCGACACCGGCTGCAGCGGCCACCGCGACGATAAGTACACCGTCAACCGCAGAAGTCGGCCAGACGGTTACCGCGACGATCACCCTCACCGACGTCCCGATCATCGCGGTGATCAATGTCGACTGGGGTGACGGCGCCGGAAAGGACGTGTTCGCCGCCCCTAACGGTACCCACCGGGTCACCCATGTTTACAACGAGCCGGGGACCTACGGGATCACAGCCAACGGGGCGGGCGAACCGGCCATTGCGCTCATCGAGATCCTGCCATTCGACGGCACCTTTGCCGACGACGACAACAGTGTGTTCCTAAGTGACATCGAATGGCTCGCCGCCGAGGACATCACAAAGGGATGCAACCCTCCGTACAACACCCTGTTCTGCCCAACCCAGGTCGTGACCAGGGGCCAGATGGCCGCGTTCTTGTCGCGGGCCCTCGGGTACACGGATTCTCCCGACGCCGGTTTCACCGATACGGGCGGCAGCGTATTCGAAACCGATATCAACAAGCTGGCGGCGGCGGGCGTTACCGTGGGGTGTAACCCGCCGGCCAACGACATGTTCTGCCCAAACGACCCGGTCACCCGTGGCCAGATGGCCGCCTTCCTGGTTCGGGCTTTCGACTACGCGTCGGTTGACGGAGATATCAGCTTCACCGACATCGGAGGCAACGTCTTCGAGACCAACGTCCTGCAACTGGCGACGGCGGGGGTCACGAAGGGGTGTAACCCGCCCGCGAACGACATGTTCTGCCCCAACGACCCGGTCACCCGTGGCCAGATGGCCGCCTTCCTGCATCGGGCCATCGGCGACTAGGAGGCGCGAATCGTCGTACGAGATCCCGTCGAAACTCCGCAGGAACACCAGGATTGCCACGCTTTCTGGGCGTGCTCCGTCTAGGTTTCAGGGAAGCGCATGCGTGCGGTGTTTTCGCCAACTTCAAGGAGCGCTCCCATGGCAGGTAAGAAGTCCGGCAATCTCAACAAGACGACCATCGAGGAAGTCGCCAACGACAAGGCGGCTGTTTACAAGATCAAGAACGCCAAGGGGGACAACGTCTTCACAGGAGCGGTCGCCCGTGGCAAGGTCAAGGACCAACTGGCCAAACACTTGAAAGGCGGCGAGGAGGCCATTCCCGGTGCGAAGAGTTTTCAGCTCACGCAGAAGGACACAGTCACCCAGGCGCGCGAGTCAGCCGAGCGGATAGTCAAGCGGGACAAGCCACGGCACAACTAGAAGGCCGGCGTAAACCGCCGGTTTTAGCTCGCACCCCGCCGTCGACGCAAGATCGATAGGTGGGGCGAGCCGTCACAACCTATCACCCCAGCCACCTGATGCCCCGGCAGCCACTTCACTTGCCGGAACCGTCCTCGATCCGCCCCACGACCGACCCGGTGGCCCTGTCAAACAGATGAAGCCGGCGTAGCCGGACCCGCACCCGGGATCCGGAGTCGGGTGGACGGTCTTCGGTTCTCATTTCCGCCCACGCCCCGGGCGCCAGTTCGACACGCGCGATCCCGTGATCGCCGGTGAAATACCCCCTGCCGACACCGACGTCAACTCCATCGGGATCGACGATCACATCCTCGGGACGCACCCCGATCTCCACAGACCCGTAGTCCGCCAACGCCGGGGCCCAGGCACGGAGCCGGAATTCGCCAAACCTGACCCAGAAGCCGGATGCTTCGCGGATCACCCTTGCCGCAAATAGTGTCATCGCACCAAGGAATTCACCGACAAACCGAGTCGACGGAAACCGGTAGACGTCGAGCGGCGGCCCGATCTGCAGGATTCTCCCCCGCTCGATGACTGCGATCCGGTCGGCCATCGCCATCGCTTCGTCCTGGTCGTTGGTGACGAACACAGTCGTCACGCCGTAGCCCCGTTGTAACAGCCGGAGTTCCTGTCGCATGCGGACCCTCAGATGAGTGTCGAGCCGGGCAAGAGGCTCATCCATCAGGAAAGCCTCGGGCACGCGAACCATTGCCCGGGCGGCCTGTACCAGCTGCTGGTACCCAGCGCTCAGCTCCTTCGGCATCCGGTCCAGCAGATGCTCGATCTCGAGCACCCGCGCTTCGGCCTCGACCCTGGCATCCAGTTCATCGGCAGGCGTTTGGCGTAGCCTGAGCGGGAACCCGACGTTCTTGCGGACGTCGAGGAATGGGTAGAGCGTGTTCGCCTGGAACACCATGGCTATGCCCCGGTCCGCCGTGTCGACCTGGGTGACGTCCTCACCATCGAACGAAACCGATCCGCTCGTGGGCTTCTCGAGACCGGCGATGACACGCAGCAGCATCGATTTGCCCGCTCCGGACGGACCGAGCACCACCAGTATCTCACCGTCGGCGATCTCGAGATGGCCGATGTTCAGAATCAGCGATGACCCGCGGACCACCTTGACGCTATCGAGAGTGATTACAGCCATCGGTCTAGGAGGTTGGTGTGAAAGCAGCCGTGGCGGCTCGCCCCTCCAATGAATCCGACACTTCCGGCGGCGCAAGCGAGCCAGAACAGGCGATTCACACCAGCCTCCCTAGGTCGCTGGTGTGAAAGCCGCCGTGGCGGCTCGCCCCACCAACCATCCGACACTTACGGCGGCGCAAGCGAGCCAAAACAGGCGATTCACACCAGTCATCTAAACACCGATGCTATCGCACGCCCGCACAACCTGGAGAGCCTCCCCCGCGTCCGCGTGGGGAAGGCTCTCCGCTCGGTGGTTTTTTCGGGCTCAGACCATCTCTGGCACTGCTTCCTCTTCGGTCAGATCTACAAGGACCTGCTCTGCGGTGGGTGTTCCTTCGATGTGGATCTCCGGTAACCAGCTGAGCCAGCTCGGGAAGTACCAGTTGCGGTCGCCCAGCAGCTTCATGGTGGCCGGCACCAGGACCGAGCGGATGATGGTTGCATCGAGGATGACTGCTACAGCCAGGCCGAACCCCATCTGCTGGAACATCACAAGGTCACCTGCGGCGAACCCGCCAAATACGGCGACCATGATCAGTGCAGCACCGGTGATGATCGCACCGGTCGACCCGAGCCCGAAGGCCACAGACTCGTCGTTCTTGCCTGTGATGTCGTAGCGCTCCTTGATCCGGCTCAGCAGGAAGATGTGGTAGTCCATCGACAGACCGAACAGCACCGTGAACAAGAACAGCGGGATCCATGCCTCAATAACGTCGGTCTGCTGGAAGCCGAAGAGCTCCGCACCCCATCCGTTCTGAAAGACGGCAACCAGGAGGCCGTAGGCGGCGCCGACCGAAAGAAGGTTCATCAAGATCGCTTTGATCGGGACCACGATCGACCGGAACACAATCATCAGCAGCACAAAGCTGAGCCCGAGTACAAAGACGAAGATGACCGGTGTTCGGCTGTCAACGACTTCGACATAGTCGGCAGTCCACGCCGCCTGACCCGTGACATACACGTCTACGGCTGCGGCGCCGAACGCCGCGGGTATGGTGTCATTGCGCAGCGTCGCGACTGCTGTTCTGGCTTCGGTCGTCGAGGGATCGATCTTGGTAACGGCATCGATCAACACAACTTCACCGTCGAGGCTCGGTGCGACCGTGACGTCGCCGTATGCCGCATCGCTCTCGAGATCGGCAACCAGTGTCGCGACATCGGCCTCATCGGTCACACCGTCGACGACGATGCTCGTTGAGATGACACCGGCGCCAAACTCCTCGTTGAGTACGGTGAATGCATGCCGCCCCGTGCTGTCCTCCGGCAACGACTCGATGAAGTTCTGCCCGGTGTTGAGCCCGAGGTAAGGGGACGCTGCGAGGAGCAGCACACCGACCGCCAGGGTTGCGCTGATGACGGGCCGGGCGGTGACTGCCTTGGTCACGCCGTGCCAGAAGCGCCCGCCGCCTTCGTGATAGGCGCTTCCCGACAGCCCGGGAATCTTGCCTTTATTGACCCGGTCGCCAAGAAGGCTGAGCATGGCCGGGAGCAGGGTGAGGGCTGCCGCGACCGACGCCAGGACAACGAGGATGGCTCCCATGCCGAGGCTCCGGAACACAGTGTCGGGCATGATCAGCTGGCCGAGAAGTGCGATGACGACCGTGAGACCCGAGAAGAAGACGGCACGGGTTGCCGAGTCGCCGGCCCGGATGATCGAGTCGAGCACCGAATGACCGGTGGCCCGCTCCTCACGGAAGCGTTGGACGATGAACAGTGAGTAGTCGATGCCGACTGCCAGACCGATCATTGTGATCATATTGACGATAAACAGGGACAGCTCGAACACCTGGCCTACGACCACCGTCATCCCGACCGAGACCAGGATTGCCAGCAACGCCACAAGCAACGGGATTCCCGCAGCAACCGCGGCGCCGAACACGATCACCAGGATCACGAGCGCGACCGGAAGACCGATCAGCTCACCGCGCTGGAGGGTCTCGTCGGCGAGTGTCCCGAACTCGTTGTTGATCGAGCCCTCACCGGCGGTGGTGACTCGCTGACCCCCGGTGTTGGCCGCCTCGACCACACCGAGCAGCGGCTCGACGAGCACATCGCTGTCGCCATCACCGTCGATTGTGGCGAGGATGAGAGCAGTTGTTCCATCTTCTGCAACCAGCCCCGGGACACCGTCCTGGTACGACACGACCCCGGCGACGTTCTCAGTCGATCGGATCTCGGCAACCAGCGCGCTCACGGCGGCCTCGAAATCGGCGTCACCGATCGACGCCTCGGAACTCTCGTAGATGACGTACTCCTGGAGCGGCTCGGTGCCGGCGAAGTGCTCACTTATCAGGTCGTCGGCGGTCTCCGACTCGGTGGAGACCAGCAGCTCGCCATCCTGAGTCAGCACACTGTCGAGGTTGCCCGCAAGGAACACGGCGGCGACGACAATCGCCAGCCACGCCACCATGGTGCGCCAGGGATGCCGGGCTGCCACTCCAGCGAGACGCCCTGTAAAACCGATCTTTCCCATGTTCTCTCCTTCACAGATCCCCGGAGGGTCAGGGGTGACCACTCTTCGTCTCGCTACCTTGCTGGAAGGGCTCCACACCGAACATTGGGCATCACCCTGCGCGTACCCTGACTGACCCTGAAGCGGACTCGGGGGCATCCCTTGTTGTAGGTCACTTCCGACCGGCCCTCTCCAAGAAGCTGTGTATTTTTCGTTCCTTATCGTGTTCAAGTGGCGACACAACCAACAAACGGAGAGTGGGCACATGGTGTGGAGGAAGCTTGCGGTGGCCCTGGTCGTGCTTGTCGGCGCTGCCGCAGCATGTGGTGGGAACGCCGGTGAAGAAATCGCCGAGCGGATTCTCGAGAGCGGCGACAACGAGATCGGCGACATCGAGATCGACACCGACAACGACCAGTTCGACATGAGCATCGAAGGAGACGACGGCGAAACCGTCAATATCTCCGGTAGCGGGGATGACGAAGACTTCTCCATGGTCATCGAGGGTGGGGACGGCGAGACGATCACGTTCGGGACGGGTGAGATACCCGAAGACATGACAACACCCATTGCCGATGGGGGCGACGTTACGTCCACCTTCACAGCAGACGGGCAGATGACCGTGATGGTCCAATACCCGCAATCCATGTTCGACCAACTCGTCGCCACCTACGACGGTCACTTCACCGGCGATGGCGTGAACCGCTACGAGTCATCCTCGAACACAGACGACGGCAACGTGAGAACAGTTACCTGGGTCTCGGACGACGGCAACGCCTCGGTCACCGTGAGCGACTGCTACTCGATCGACTCGGACGGCCTCGACGCGGTGTGCGTCGCGGTCTTCGAGGGAGGCGAGAGCTAGCCGGCGGTCACCTCCGGCTGCGCTCGTCCCCGTACAAATAGCGGGGCCCGGCGCCGTGTCCGGCCGCCCGGTCACCGGAGTTGTAAAGAGCGCAGCTCTGGAGGGACAGACAGCCACAGCCGATACACGAGCTGACTTCGTCGCGAAGACGTTGTAAACCGGCGATCCGCTCGTCTATGAGCCCGCGCCACGACCGCGACAGAAGCTCCCAGTCGCTCCTTGTCGGAACACGGCCGTCGGGAAGGCCGTCCAGCGCATCCTTGATCTCGGTCAGTGAGAGGCCGAAGGCTTGGGCAGCCCGGATCACCGCCACCCTCCGCAGCTCGGATCGCCGGAACCTCCTCTGGTTCCCGGCGGTGCGCTCAGACTCGATCAGACCTTGCTCCTCATAGAAGCGCAGCGCCGACGTCGCCACGCCGGAGCGGCGGGCGGCTTCACCTATCGTCAGCAGATCCATGTGGTCCATCTGCGCACCATAGCACCGGGCTTCAAGCGCACTTGAGGTTCTGGCCACGCACGTCCGTTCAATCCCGGTGGACGGGCACCGTGCTACCGGCGGAGATCGCAGCCAACCAGGTAGTCAGCGGCACCGCGGCGACCAGCCCGATGCTGCCGACCAGCGTGCGGACGATCTCAACGGCGACGACCTCGCTGTTGGCAACCGTTCCTAGCGACTGTTCCGACAGCACGAACAGCACCATGAGCGGTAGAGAAGCCCCTGCGTAGGCCAGCAGCAGCGTATTGACCATCGACGCTATGTGATCCCGCCCGATGCGAAGACCGCGCCGGAACAGGTCACCGACCGAAAGTGCCGGGTTGGCTGCCCGCAGCTCCCACACGGCCGACGCCTGGGTCACGGTGACGTCGTCGATTGCCCCCGCCGCGCCCAGCACTATCCCCGCCAACAGCAGTCCCCGGATGTCGACATTGTCGAAGAGGGTCAAGAGAGAGCTCTCCTCCGATACAAGGCCGGTGAACTCCGAGAGCGCGACAACGACAGACGACAACAGAGCGGTCAATGTCAAGGTGGCGACAGTGCCGACGAGCGCAACCGTGGTCATCCGGTTGAAGCCGTGTGCCATGTAGAGCGCGACATAGGCGATGCCTGCCGACCCAAAGACCGCAACCAACACCGGGCTGCGTCCCTCGAGAATCGCCGGCAGGATGAACAACAGGAGGATGGCAACGCTGGCAACGAGCCCGCCAAGAGCAGCGGTGCCTCTCCAGCGACCCAGCCAGATGACCACGACGGCGAATAGCACGACCAGCCAGCCCAGCACTGATCTGCGCTGAAAGTCGGCGAACGCATATTGGCGATGAGGGGACTCAGGGGCGACGCTGAATACTTCGAACTCTCCCCCGTCGCCTTCGACGAACTGGGCCATCACCCTCGCACCCACGAAGTAAGAACCGGCCTCATCGTCCGGGAACAGCTCGTGGTCGACGAGGCTCACGTCGGGGCCGTCACCGATGACCAGCGACAGGACACGGCAGACTTGGTCGGCATCGAATGAGCACGGTTCGTCGACCATCGCGGAGATTGAGGCGTTCGCCGGGATGTAAGACAGCACCGTCCCCTGCCCTACGGCGAATTCGGGTGTTGTCGGCCCTTCGGAAAATTCCTGTGCGTACACAAAGCCCACGTCGGGCCCGGCAGTCAACTCGAAGTCGACGGTTACACAGTCCACCGAGGACACACCCGAACACGGGCCGCCTTCAGCAGCGACCACCTCGGCGGCGTAGAACTCCGAGGGCACGCCGAGCGTGGATAGAGCTTCGGTGTCGGCGCGCGAACCCCCCGTTGGCCACAGCAGCACCATCCCAGCCACAGTGACACCTGCCAGCGCCACGGCAACCCAGCTCAGCACGCCCCAGCGCTGCCCCGTCTCTCCATCCGGATCATCCGGGCCGTAGCTGAGCCATTCATCGAGTGCGGCTTCAGCTTCCCCCGGGGTCTCTCTACCTTCCACCCGGCGATGATACGTCGTGACCGGCCGTCATCGCTCCCACAGCTCGGTGCCGGGGTGGAACTGGCTCCAGGCAAACCAGAATGCCTGATGCGCCGATATCGCAGCCCCGGATTCGTCGAACGCACGGACACCACCGGCGTCGAGACGAAGCTCGACACCGGCGAGACGTACCTCCGCACCCTCCTCCAACGCGGACCGCGCCGCTGCGACCGGAAACGCGACGCTTACGCCGTCGGGCGCTACCACACCCAGCACCTGTTCTTGAACCGGCAGACGGGGGTCAACGTCGCCGACCGGAAAGATCGGACCGTTGTCGTCACGCCCACCTAAAGGATCGTCTGGATATTCGATGCCGCGGCCCCCGTCCTTGGCAACGATCGTCGTCTCCGGGTGCTCCGTCTTCCATTCACCCCACGTGGTTGTGACAACCGACGCCTGCTCCAGCGCCAGCCCTTGCAAGGGTCCCGACAGAGCGACGCCGAGGAAGGTGTCGAACATCGACTCCGTAGCCAGGTCGTACATCACTTTGTTGGAGCGTGATAGCAGCCCCGACGTCCGCAATACCAGCGGGTCACCGTCGACCGTGTCGGTGAGGAACACCTGGGCCGCGCCACACAGGGTGCAATAGGGCATCCCGAACCGTCTGCCGCCGAGTGTGTCGTTGACCATCTCGTGGACTTCCATGATGTTCTTCGGGTATGCACGTGACTCCCCGTTGATCGTGACCCCGAAGACAATCCCGTCGTCGGGATACCAGAAACCCAAGCCGGCGGCGACAACGCGGGGATCGTCGAGCGCAGGGATACAACCTTCGGCACACGGCTCGACGTCGCCGAGCGGACGGTCGTCGATGAGCACACCTCCCCAGCTGATCCATCGCCAGTCGATGTCGGCATCGGTGTCGTCGAAGAACGGCTGCCAGCCCGGTTCGACCAGCGTATAGAGGGCCTCCTTGTAGGTGGCATACCCGGGCGGCGCCGGCACATCCCAGGCGATCAGATAGTCGGTGACAACCCGCCAATGACGGGTGGAGCTCGCGTTCGCCAAGTCGACGCCGGTCATCTCGACAAAGGCATCGAAGGCGGCGGTTCCCACTTCTCGCCCCTGGAAAAAGCGGAGCAGGTCACTGAGTAGCCACGCCAGGCGAACGTCCCCGGTATCGCCGAGAGCGGCCACGTGTTCCACATCGATCGTGGTTCCCAACGCATCCCAGACGGCGTCCAGTGCGCCGGTCGCCTCAGAGCTGAGTGGGCCCTCGGCAATCTCGGGTGCCTGCGGGATCGGGTTGCCGTCGCTGTCGATCATCTCGGGTGCCGTCGTCGTGGTCTGCTCTCGGGCCGCGGTCTCCCCCTCCGGCCCGGGTGTCGAACACGAGACCAGCAACAGCACCACAACGAGGAACAACCTGCCCAACATCCATCTCGAACCTACAGCCACATTCGACTTCCGACGACCGATCCATGCTTACGATTCCGTTAAACGGCGCGCCCGGCATGAGGCCTCGACAAACGAGTTGTCTCAGTTGAGCATCGCCTGGATTGTCTCGATCGTGTCGATCTCATCCGGCTGCTTGTCCTCCCGGTAGCCCCGCACCCGGGCGAACCGCAATGCCACTCCCCCGGGATAACGGCTGCTGGCTTGGACGCCGTCGAGGGCGACCTCAACAACCTGCTCGGGACGCACGTAAACGATGTGACGGTCCCGGTGGGTCTCCAACGCGAGGAAGCGCTCCGTCTGCCATTCGAGGATTGCATCGGTCATGCCCTTGAAGGTCTTCCCGACCATGACAAAACCGGCTCCCGACCTGGCTCCCATGTGGATGTTGCTAAGCCATCCCTTGCGGCGGCCGGACCCCCACTCCACGGCCAGCACCACGAGGTCGAGCGTGTGCACCGGTTTCACTTTCACCCACCCTGCGCCGCGGCGGCCCGCCTCGTAGGGAGACGAGAGGGATTTGACCATCACCCCTTCATGACCGGCCGCGATTGTGTCATCGAAGAAACTCTGCGCCGCATCCGATTCTTCGGTGATGATCCTGGGAACGAGCATTGGCGGCGGCACGATCTGGTCGAGAAGCGCAAGCCGCTCCTCCAGACCCCGATCGAGCACGTCGGCACCATCGCAATGCAGGATGTCGAAGAAGAACGGGACGATCTCGAGATGATGCGAATCCGTGTCACTGCCGAATCGGCCCATCGTCACCTGGAAGGTCTGAGGGCGGCCATCGAGGCGGAGTGCAATCGCCTCACCATCGAGGACGGCAGCCGATGCCTCGACCTCGAGCGCCGCGGCGACCACCTCCGGGACGCGCTCTGTAACGTCATTCAGATTGCGCGTATACACGCGAGCATTGCCACCCGAGATGTGCACCTGTATGCGGGCACCGTCGAGCTTTCTCTCGACCACGGCACGACCCATCTTCACCATCGCAGCTGCGACATCCGGCGCGGATTTTGCCAGCATCGGCAGCACCGGTCGCAACAGACGCAAACCGAAGCCGGCAACCGCGTCCTTCCCGCCGTCCCGAGCTGCGACGGCCACCTCTCCGACGTCTCCCGTGAACATCACAGCCCGCCGCACCAGTGTCGCCGGGACCGCAGACGCTCGGGCGATGGCATCCATCATGATGCTCTCATTGGCGCCCTGCCGTAGCCCCTCGACCAGCAGGCTCGAAAGAAACTCCTGCTCTTGCGCGGTCGCCATCCCGAAGAGCCGGTCTATCTCGGCCCGTCTGCGCGCCGCCGAACCGGGACCGGTGATGGCAGCGATCGATGTGAACGCCTCGTCGACGGCTCCGACGGTCAACGTGGATTCGGTTGCGGGTGCGGGCAAGTCGCGTAACGCGGCGTACCCCACCCCGAATGATCCCTGAGGCACGACACCAGCCAGATAGCTGATACCGATCGGCAGCTCCGTACGCTCCAATGCGGCCACCGCCTCACCAAGGACCCGGATCTTCTCGTTGCGCGCCGGCTCACCGGCGACCCGATTCGATACCGCTACCAATTCACCAAGCAGCATGGGGTGAGACTATCGCCTCGCCGCCACCCTGCCATACAGCTCGGTCCAATCACTGAGTACCCGCTCTCCAGAGAAGCGGTCGAGAAAGTCCTCCCTCGCCGCCTCCCGCATTGATTGGAGCCGCTCCCGATCACCGATCAGCGAATCCACGGCCGCGACCAAGGCCATGACATCGCCCGGGGGAAACAGGAGACCCGTCTTGCCGTCTGTGACTACCTCGGCGAGACCCCCGTGATCGGCTGCAATGGGCGGTGTGCCCCTGGCCATCGACTCGGCGGCGACACGCCCGAACGTCTCGATGCCTCGGGTCGGTATCACGGAGAACATCGCATCCGCGACGAGCTCTGAGACGCGGGCAGGTGTTACCTGTCCGAGGAACTCGATGTGTGGGTTTCGGGCGGCCGCTTCCTTGACGAGGTGCTTGAGCGGGCCTTCGCCCACGATCTTGAGAGGTATGTCCAGGCTACCCGTCTCCCAAGCCGCGATAAGTGTGTCCAGGCCCTTGGCGGGAAACAAGCGCCCCGCGTAGATGGCGTAGTCGCGGGCTCCGTCCCCCGGGCCTGGATCGGGGTAGACGAAGTTCGGGATAACGTCGATTTTGTCGGGATCCCACCCCGCCTGCACATAGATCTCCCTGGCGAAAGACGACGGTGTGACGTATCGGTCGACTCGCCGATCCCAGGTGCCCGCGATCTTGTGACCGGCAGACATCACGGCGACGACTGCGGTGCCGGCGGCGCTATCCCGGTAGCAGCGATGGGCTATTCCCGGCCAGGCCAGCCGTTTTCCAACACAGTCGGTGCACACCGACCCGTCCCTGTACAACATCCCTTCGGGACACAGAGCGCGGAAGTTGCGCAGTGACTGCACGACCGGGACATCGTGAGCTCGAGCGGCGTAATAGATGGAGGGTGAGAACAGGGGGAACAGATTCTGGACGTGCATCAGGTCGAAGGCGCCGTTGCCGAGAAGATCGCCGACTCGCCTTTTTGCTTCACGCGACCAGATAGACCTGGCGGCGGTCCGCATGCTGCCGAGATCATCGATGCGTTCATTAGTGTCCGAGAGCAGCACGACCTCGTGCCCGGCATCGCGTAGCAACGCTACCTGGGCATCAGTCGACGCGTCTTCGCCACCCGCCGCCTGGTAGCGGTTGTGAACCATCAAGATTCTCATTGAAGTCCTGTCAGCCTGCTCGGTGGGGGTATCGACCGGTGTAGCCCAGAACTGAACCCCGCTGACAGGGCATCATCATGGGCCGGGAATGGAGATGGTAGCTTGCTGTACACCGGGACCAGGCAACCTGCAAACTCCATCCAGCCTGCAACGAGCGATGATCGAGACAACACAGCTGGGCACAACGAACTTCGAGGTCACCCGAGTCGGACTCGGTATGGCGGCCCTCGGTCGTCCCGGGTACATCAATCTCGGACATCGGGGAGACCTGACGGGACGGACGGAGGTGCGTGCGCTCGAAGAGCACGCACATAGCGTGCTCAATGCAGCCTTCGATCTCGGAGTGCGCTACTTCGACGCCGCACGCTCCTACGGCGGTGGTGAGGAGTTCTTGGGCCGCTGGTTGTACAAGGCGCGGATAACGGACCCACGGATCACGATCTCCTCGAAATGGGGATACAAGTACGTGGCCGACTGGCGGATCGATGCCGAGGTTCACGAGATCAAGGACCACAGTCTCGCCATGCTCAACACACAGTACGACGAGACTCGTTCCCGGCTCGGTCGACACATCGACATCTATCAGATCCACTCCGCCACTCTCGACACAGGGGTCCTCGACGACCAGGCGGTGCTCGATCGCCTCGCTGGGCTACGCGTCGACGGTCTGACCATCGGGCTCAGCACCAGCGGGCCCGATCAGGCGGGTGCGATCCGCAAGGCTATGAGCATCGAGCGAGACGGAGTACCGCTCTTTACCACCGTCCAAGCCACCTGGAACCTCTTGGAGCCATCGTCGGGCGAGGCTCTGGCCGAGGCCCACGATGAGGGCGTAGGTACGATCATCAAGGAGTCCGTGGCAAACGGCCGGCTCACCCAACGTGACCTGCAGACAACGGCTCCGCTGCGCGAAGCCTTCCCCGAGGACAGCCCGGATACCATTGCGGTAGCCGCCATCCTGGCGCAACCCTGGGTGGACACGGTATTGAGCGGTGCCGCCACAATCGAACAGCTCGAATCCAACCTGGATGCGCTGAACGTCGACCCAGCACGTGTGCTCGGAATCGAGACAATGATGGCCGAGGATCCGGTTGCCTATTGGAAGACCCGCAGCGGTCTCAAGTGGACATAATGCCGATCGTCCGTAACGACGGCTCGCGATGCCCCGAAGGTGGCCCGTTTCCCGGTCGCATTGACCACTGTCGATATGTACGCTACTGTTCGTATCGACAGTTGTCGATACGAAAGGCGGCAGGCTGATGACCGGTACCAGTGACATCTACGAGATGGTGACCACACGATATGCACAAGCAGCCCGTAGCTCGGGTACCGGGTGCTGTGACGACGGCTGTTGCGGAAACGACACCGCCGACGCGTTCTCCACTGCCGACTCAGGGGACTTCGGGAGCTGGCTGTATGCAACAGACCAACTTGGTGAGATCCCCGATGGCGCCGCCCTCGCCTCGCTCGGCTGCGGGAACCCGACTGCCGTGGCGGATCTGAGGCCCGGCGAGACCGTTCTCGACCTCGGCTCGGGTGCCGGGATCGACGTCCTGCTTTCTGCTCGCCGGGTCGGGTCGAACGGCTTTGCCTACGGCATCGACATGACAGACGAGATGCTCGATCTAGCCCGCAAGCACCAGACGGAAGCAGCCGCCACCAACGTCGAGTTTCGCAAGGGAACCATCGAGGCCATCCCGCTGCCAGACGCTACCGTCGATGTCGTGATCTCGAACTGTGTGATCAACCTCTCACCTGACAAGGTGGCAGTCTTTCGCGAGATGCACCGTGTTCTCAGACCGGGCGGGCGGATCGGCATCGCCGACATCGTCGCCGAGGACCAACTCAGCCAAGCCGACCGGCTGGACCGAGGGTCCTGGGTCGGATGTGTTGCCGGAGCGCTCGGGATCAACGAGTATGCAGAAGGGCTGCGTGCGGCCGGATTCGTCGACGTCTCGATCGAACCAACCCACGAGGTCGCCGACCAGATGCACTCGGCGATCATCAAGGCCACCAAGCGCTGATACGACTACTCCATCACCCGGAGTGTCCCCGGAAGGTCCATCCTGAGCATCCGGCGCACGGTGAAAAGCGGGGCGATGGCGACCGCAAGGATGCCCAGCACGATCACGGTCAGCAGGGTCGCGGGCGACAGCTCAACCAGGGGCCCGATATCGGGCATGGTCTCCTTGGCACTGACATTGACGACCCACCAGACGAGCCACAAGCCGCCGCCAAATCCGATCAGCGTGGCGAGAAAGCCGATCACCGCATTCTCCACAACGGCCATGCGAAGCGCACGGCGCGGCCGCACCCCGAAGGCGAACATCGTGGCATGCTCCCTCTGGCGCTCCTCGAAGCTGATGGACGCAGCGTTGAATGCCATCAGCACCGCAAGTAGGAGCACAAAGAACGCAACCGACTGCAGTATTCCGACAAACTGCGCGATCAGGTCGCCAAGGTCCTCCGACGTCGCCGACGCCTTCTGTGTCGACCCGATGCCATCGATGCCGAACAACTCCCGCTGGACGTCGGAAGGCGCAAAACCGTCTCCCGGTTCGGCGTACACGACATTGGTCAGGCCCGTCGCATCGACCATGTCCAACGCGGCATCGTCCATGTAGGCGACGAACCTCACCGGGTATTCGTGTAGCGCCGTGACCGGGATCTCCGACTGTATGAAACCGAACGTGGTCGGCCCGGTCCGGATCGGGTGGGTGACCGTGATCGAGTCTCCGATGCTGACGTCGAGGTCTCGTGCCGCTGCCTGCGACAGGATCAACCCGCCGGCGGAGGGGTCTCCCGAGGTGACTGCGGGATGCCACATGTCATTATCGACGTCGAGGATCTCGATGAGAAGATCGAGGTCTTCCTCATGCTCTACCCTGGCACCAATCTGGAGTATCGGGAGGAACTGCCCGACGCTCACGGCTTGCTCGATGGCGACGACCGATGGATCATCAACCGCTACGACGCCGTCGAGGGCAACGACGAGTCGGTCCGGCGACTCGCCTTCGATCGCTTTGGTGCCGCGGTCGACCGCACCCACGAAGGAGTCGATGGCACCGAGGAACCCGACCAGCACGGCCATGATCGCGGCTATGCCCAACGTTGTCAGCACTGCGCGCCGTGGGGCGCGCACCAGGTTGCGGAACGGCAACTGTGCAAACGTGTCGCCTGGAAGCGACAATCGCTTCAACAACGGAGCGAACCCGCCGCCCCTCGCCGCAAGATGCCCGGTGCGGATCGCTTCGATCGGTTTCACCCTCACCGCTCGCCACACCGGATAGGACGCTGCCAGGAAGGGGACGACAAAGCCCGCCACGGCGACCCAGGCAAACAGGCTCCACTGGAAGTCCGTTGTCCAGATCGGTAGCGGCAGGAAGCCGACGAGAACGGAACGCAGCAGCCGGCCGATCGCAACGCCGACCAGCACGCCAAAAACGACGCCGAGCAGGGCGATCTGAGCGGCCACGAGCAGCGGCCTGAGGGCGATCTTGCGTGGCGCAACGCCAAGCGCCATGGAGATGCCGATCTCCCTGCGTTGTGCTTCCGATAGCCTGGCGATGAGGTTGAACGCCCCCATCACTGCCCCGAGGAAGATGAGCAGGGCGAACACATTGAACAGCTCCTGGTCGTTCTCGACATCCTCGATGAGAATTCGATACGACGGATCGTCCTCTTTCATCCCTATGTCGACGCCCACGTTCAGCTCGGCGACGGCGGCGCCAACCTCGGCTGCGACAACATCCCTGTCGGCGCCCTCGGTTAGCGTGACGATGAGGTCGTTGACGGCACCCGGCTTACCGGTGAGTCGCTGTGCCGTCTCCAGGGAGGTGAACACGCCCGCATAGGTTCCCTGCGAGAACGATGTGGTGTTCTCAGGCACAACCATGAAGAACTCCGGGGTCATTGCGGCCCCGACGTATCGCAATTGCTCGCCACCGCTGACCGTGATGGCGCCGGAGGACGGCAGATCGTTGTGGAACACGAAGCCGTAGTCGAGTAGCACCACGGGTGCACCTGCATCGTCATCATCGAGCCCGGATCCGGTCTCGATGTACCAGCCGTTGATCCCCGGCTCGCCCTCGCCGACGTCGGCGCCGACCATCAGGCCCGGCACGAGGATCGACTCAGTGTCACTCGAGGCGTCGACCTGTGTGGGTGCCACCAGCCGTTCCTCTACCTTGTCGATCCACGATGCGTGTGCAATGCTCGCCGCCGCCGCTTCGAGCTCGCCTGCGGGCACCGAGCTGTTACCCGCAAGCTCGAACCGCACGTCATACATGTTCAGCAACTCGACGCTGGCCGCATTCGACTCCCGGCGCCAGTTGGCGGTGCTGGTGAGACCGGCGTACGACCCGGTGCCGATGCCGATGACCAGGGCTATGGCAATGACCTTCACCCAGTACTTGCGAAGATCCCGCCGCGACCACCGGAGGACGAAAAACCAATCCTTCATGGCTTCACCAGTGCAGATCTTGAAGTTGGGCTCTGCCGCCCGCTGGTGGACCGTCGCTCACGATCCGGCCGCTGCTCAGCTCCACAACACGGTCCGCGACCCGCGAGATCTCGCGATTGTGGGTGACCACGAGAACCGCGTGGCCGCCCGTCGCCTGCCCCCGAAGTAGCTCGAGGATCTGTATCCCGGTAACAAAGTCGAGCTCTCCCGTCGGCTCATCCGCGAGTATCACCGGGTTCCCGGTGGCCAGCGCCCTGGCAATGGCCACCCGTTGCTGCTCTCCACCGGACAGCTCGTGGGGGAACTGGTCGACCCGGTCCCCCAGCCCGACCGCGTCGAGCACCGCGCGTGGATCGACACCATCCCGACCTGCCGCGTCGGCTCCAAATTGCACGTTCTCGGCCGCGGTGAGCCCGGGGAAGATGTTGAAGCTCTGGAAGATGAAGCTGACAGTGCGGCGGCGGAACTCGAAGAGCTCTTTGCGAGTGGCCTTTGATATGTCGGTGTCGCCCACGACAATCGAACCGGTGGTCGCTGTGTCGAGAGCGCCGATCATGTTGAGAAGGGTCGTCTTACCCGAACCCGAAGGCCCGAGCACCACGACAAACTCGCCGGATGTGACCTGCAGATCGACGTCGGCCAACGCCACGATCGGCACCCCGTCCCCGAATGTCTTCGACACGTTGTGAAGCTCGATCATGCTGGGCCTCCTGTGGCGACGTCCCAACTCTCAATGATATCAGTGTATACTGAAATGAGTGATAGAGGCTTTGGTCACGATCGAAAAGGGACCCATTGCACTACGAGCCCGAGGAACGACACCTACTCCCCGCGGAACTGCTGGACCAGGTCGAACGCTTTGGCGTTGTGTTCGAGCGCTTCGGGTTTCAGAGAATGGCCGGCAGGATCTTTGCGCTGATGCTGCTGCGGGAGGAACCGCTGGTGACTCAAGCGGAGTTGGCAGAGGAACTCAACGCCAGCACCGGGTCGATAAGCACGATGATCCGGCTCTTGGAGCAGCTCGGCTTTGTGGATCGTATATCGCTGTCTGGCGTCCGGGGCGATCATTTCCGCCTGACCGACGATCCGCTCGTCGAGATGACTTTCCGTCGGCTCAACGGCGCCCGGGAGGTCATCGACATCATCGCGGCGGCACGCCAGACACCGGAGCTCGGGCCGGTTGCTGACGAGCGGCTGGCCAAGGCGCAGGACTTCTACGTGTTCTTTATCGAGTATGCGACCCGAGCTCTTGCGGAATGGCGCGACCTTCCAGGTCCCGAAACGAACCGGTGACTATTTCTGTTTTTTGGCCTTGGCAAACCGCGAGGCACATAGCATGCTTGTACTGGGGTAAGGGGGTCGCCTCGACCAAAGGAGGTGTGCATGCCCGCGGACGATCTGACGGCCTGTGATGGGTATCCCTGCAACGACGTTCGTCACGTCGGTTTCGTCGCAACGGAGTTGCCCCGCAACCGCGAACCGATCCGCGTGATCATGATCGCCGCCGCGCCCCCACCCACCGGACCCACCGGCTCGCGGACCTGCAGCCAGGACACCATCGAAGCCTTCCGCTCGGCCGGCTACCACGTCTCGTCACTCGACGACATCGGTGACCTCGGCGTCTACGTCACCACAGCGGTCAAATGCCCCAAGATTGGCTTCGGGCTGAACCAGGAGACTATTGAAGCGTGTTCCTACCGCCTCCAGGCTGAGATCGAGTCCTTCCCTAACGTCCGATCGATCCTGCTCATGGGTAACACGGCCATACGCGCCATCAACGTGATAGCGCTGAGGATGTTTGGCGAGCCGGCCGTTCCCACCGGTTCCGCATACAAGGTGAAGGGACACGAGTACCCGTTTGGCGATATCACCCTCTTTCCCTCGTACCCGGAATCCGGCCGCAATCTCTCCGTTGAAGGCAACCAGCAGGACGTCATCGCCGTCGACATCCGAAACGCGATAACCGTCGCGGGAGGGACACCCACAAGACCCCACACCACGAGGCCAAGACGCAGCCAGCACACGTCGCGCGGGCCACAGCCCCGCACGGTGACGGGCCCAGGGGACGACTGACACGGTGGTACTCACCGTGCTCCCCCAGACCCAGACGCCACCTTTATAGCCGAGCCCATGGTCCAGACGGGCACGTCAAGTAATCGTGCCCGTTCGGGGTACGCTTGGCTCGAGGAGGAACCATGGCCCAACGAAACCTCAGCCGGCGTGCATTCGTGATGGACCTGGGAAAGGGCGGACTCGCCGTTGCACTCTTCGGCCTGACTACGGTGGCGTGCAGCAACGATCCGTCTGAGTCCGGCTCGACGACTACCGGTGGGGACGCCGGCCAAGCGGCCACCACGGGCCCACAGACAACGGGCCCACAAACAACAAACCCCGCGACGACAAGTCCCGAGACGACAAGTCCTGAGACGACAACTCCCGAGACCACGAGCCCCACAGCCACCGAGGCAGCCGTCTGGGAGCGGGTCAACCTCGGATTCGTGTCGGCATACGTGCTGGCTCGCCGGGGTGAAGCAACCATTGTCGACACGGGCGTAGCCGGCAGCGAGGGTGACATCGAAGCAAGCCTTGGTGTGCTCGACATGGGATGGGCCGACGTGAGTCATGTAATCGTCACCCACCTGCACCCCGACCATCAGGGCAGCCTCCCTGCGGTCATGGATCTCGCGACCGGCGCGACCGGTTACGCAGGTGCAGGCGACATCGCCGGGATATCGTCCCCCCGAGACCTGGTGGCGGTCGGTGACGGCGACCATGTCTTCGATTTGGCCATAATCGAAACCCCCGGCCACACACCCGGCCACATCTCGGTGCTCGACCCAGCCGGCGGCCTCCTGATAGCAGGCGATGCCCTCAACGGGGCAGACGGTGGTGTGATCGGCGCCAACCCCGACTTCAGCAGCGACATGGACATGGCCGCGGCTTCCGTTCAGAAGCTCGCCGAGCTCAGCTTTGCGACGGTGGTCTTCGGGCACGGTGAGCCCGTAATCGGGAATGCGTCGGCTCAGGTTGCCGAACTGGCGTCCGGGTAAGCCGGCGAGCGCGGCACGAGCAGGACAACCGGAATCACCCGATCTGTCTTCTTGGTGTACTCACCGAACCGAGGGTCCTCGGCGACCACCTTCTCAAACAGCTCGTCACGCCGCGCCCCCGCGTCTATTGCCTTCACCGTGATCTCTTGCCCATGGTCGTTGATCACGGTTTCGGGGTTTGCGATCAGGTTGTGGTACCAGCCCGGGTGCTTGTCGCTGCCTCCGGCGGATGCAACGACCATGTAGTTGTCGCCGTCACGAAACGACATAACCGGTGTGTCGCGTACCCTTCCCGACTTTGCTCCCCTGTGGGTGAGGACGATGACGGAGCCGCCGCCAAAGAATCGCCCGCCGGTGGCTTTGTAGAGACGGGCGTGGATGCCGGTGAACAAGCGCATAAAGAAGTTGCCCATGATTCTCCCTTCACGCCCCATTCAAGCGGCTCCGGCAGTGCCGGATGACCGTCAACGGGGCAGATCGCTGTGACCCATCAGGAACTCGTCAACCGCCCGGGCACACTGCCGGCCCTCCTTGATAGCCCACACCACCAGCGATTGCCCGCGACGCATGTCGCCGGCAGCAAACACACCGGGGACGCTGGTGGCATAGTCGTCGGTGGTTGCGGCGACGTTGCCCCGCTGATCGGTCGCGATGGCGAGCTTCTCAACCAGACCCGCGTGAACCGGGCTGACAAAACCCATCGCCAACAGCACCAGATCGGCCCGGAGGTCAAACTCGGTGCCCGGCAATTCGGTCATCTGCCATTGCCCGTCCACACGGCTCCACTCGACTGTGATCCCACGAAGGCGCTCGACTCTGCCGTTGGGGCCTACGAACTCCTTGGTAGATACCGACCAGAGCCTCTCGCAACCCTCGGCGTGTGAACTCGATGTACGCAGTTTCTGCGGCCAGTCGGGCCAGGTGAGCAGCTTGTCCGGTGTCTCCGTTGGTTTGGGCAACACCTCGAGCTGTGTGATCGACGCCGCACCCTGCCGGTTCGACGTGCCGACGCAGTCGGAGCCGGTGTCGCCGCCTCCGATGACCACGACGTGCTTGCCTGCGGCGGAGATCTCCGGGCCGGTGATGGCCTCCGTCCCGAGCCGACGGTTTTGCTGAGTCAGGAACTGCATGGCGAAATGGACGCCGTCGAGCTCGCGGCCCGGGACCGGTAGGTCCCTGGGCTCTTCGCACCCTGCAGCGAGAACCACGGAATCGAACTCTGACACGATGTGCTCGACGGGGATGTTGACACCAACGTGGCTGTTGACACGGAACTCGACGCCTTCTGCCTGCATCTGTGACAGCCGCCGATCGATGGCTGCCTTGCTGAGCTTGAAGTCGGGGATGCCGTACCGCAGCAGCCCACCGACCTTGGCGTTCTTCTCGAACACCTTCACCTCGTGACCGGCGCGGGCGAGCTGCTGCGCCGCCGCCAGACCAGATGGTCCCGACCCGACGATGGCCACTCTCTTATCGGAGCGTCGTTGTGGGATCTGTGGCTCGATCCACCGGTTCTGCCAGGCCTTCTCGATGATCGAATACTCGATCGTCTTGATGGTCACCGGGTCGTCGGTGAGGTTCAACGTACAGGCTTCCTCACACGGCGCGGGGCACACCCTGCCGGTGAACTCGGGGAAGTTGTTGGTCGAGTGCAAGACCTCAATCGCATGCCGCCAATCGTCCCGGTATACGAGGTCGTTCCAGTCGGGGATGATGTTGTCGACCGGACAGCCGAAATGGCAGTACGGAGTCCCACAGTCGATACAACGGGCGCCCTGCTGGGACACGGACTCGTCGGTGAGCGGGATGGTGAACTCCCGATAGTTCTGTGTGCGCTCCCCCACCGGGAGGTAGCCTCTGTCTTTTCTCTCGATCCTCAGAAAACCGGTCGGTGAGCCCATCACGCACCCCCAACGACTGCCGCCGCCGCGACCCGCTGCTCCTCGAGCGCCCGACGGAACTCGGTTGGGGTCACCTTGTAGAACCTCGGCAGGTACGAGTCGAAGTTTGCCAGGATCTGCTCAGCACGGGAGCTATTGGTCAGCCGGGCATGTCTTGCAATCAGCGTCTCGAGCCGCCACACGTCATATCGCAGCGGGTCGGCGAGTATCTCTTCCTTGGTGGGCTCTTCGCCGACACCCAGAGGGACACCATCGTCGTCGGTTATCCGAGAGATCGTCACCATCTCGTGGTTGACCCGTTGCTCGAAGTCACCCGCATCGTCGATCACATACGCAATGCCACCGCTCATCCCGGCTCCGAAATTGCGGCCAGCCTTGCCGATGACAACAACACAGCCTCCCGTCATGTATTCGCAGCCGTGGTCACCGACCCGCTCGACAACGGCGATAACGCCGGAGTTCCGGACCGCAAACCGCTCACCAGCCCCGCCGTTGAAGTAGCACTCGCCGGCGATCGCCCCGTAAAGGACGGTGTTGCCGACGATGATGTTCTCGATCGGGATAGTCGGGCCTACCGGCTCGGCTTCGATGACGATCCTGCCCCCCGACATCCCCTTGCCGACGTAGTCGTTGGCGTCGCCGATCAGATGCAACGTCACCCCATGCGCCAGCCATGCGCCAAAGCTCTGCCCTGCCGTCCCACGCAACTGCACATGAATCGTGCCGTCGGGAAGACCGGCATGCCCGTAGCGTCTCGCCACCTCGCCCGACAGCATGGCACCCACGGCCAGGTTGGTGTTGACGATCGGTATGTCGACGGTGACTCGCTCCTCGTGGTCGAGCGCCGGAGCGGCCGCCTCGATCAGCTTGTTGTCGAGCGCAATCTCGAGGTTGTGGTGCTGCTTTTCCGTGTTGCTGATGGCGACACCCTCGGGAGGCTCCGGCTTGTAGAGCACACGGGAGAAATCGAGACCCCGCGCCTTCCAGTGGTCGACGGCCTTCTTCATCTTGATCCGGTCAACCTGGCCGATCATCTCGGCGTAGGTCCGGTAGCCCAGTTGGGCCATGATCTCCCTGACCTCTTCTGCGATAAACATGAAGAAGTTGACGACGTGCTCCGGCTGACCAGGGAACAGCTTCCGCAGCTCGGGGTCCTGGGTGGCAACACCCACCGGACAGGTATTGAGATGACACTTGCGCATCATGATGCAGCCCTGAGAGATGAGAGCGCCGGTGCCAAACCCGACCTCGTCGGCACCGAGCAGCGCCGCGACAACCACGTCGCGGCCGGTGCGGATCCCACCGTCGGTCTGGACGGCAATCCGCCCCCGCAGCTGGTTCGCCACCAGCGTTTGGTGCGTCTCGGAAAGGCCAAGCTCCCAATGCGATCCCGCCTGCATCACCGAGGTGAGCGGGCTCGCCCCCGTGCCCCCTTCGTTGCCGCTGATCAACACGTGGTCGGCGTGCGCCTTGGCAACTCCGGCCGCGATCGTCCCGACCCCGACCTCGGAAACCAGCTTGACGCTGATGCGGGCATAGGGGTTCACATTCTTCAGGTCCAAGATCAACTGCTTGAGATCCTCGATCGAATAGATGTCGTGGTGAGGCGGCGGTGAGATGAGACCCACCCCCGGCGTCGAGTGCCGTACCTCGGCGATCCACTCATTCACCTTGTGCCCGGGCAGCTGTCCACCCTCACCAGGCTTGGCGCCCTGGGCCATCTTGATCTGGATGTCGTCGGCGTTGACCAGGTACTCCGTGGTGACCCCAAAGCGGCCGGACGCCACCTGCTTGACGGCGGACCGCATCGAGTCGCCGTTGTCCATGGTCACAAACCGGCTCCGCTCCTCGCCCCCCTCACCCGTGTTCGACTTGGCACCCAGCCGGTTCATCGCGATCGCCAGGTTCGTGTGCGCCTCCCAAGAGATCGACCCAAACGACATCGCACCGGTGGCGAAACGCTTGACGATCTCACTCGGGGGCTCTACCTCATCGATCGGGATCGGCTCGGGCAGGTAGTCGAGCTCGAACAGGCCGCGGAGGTTCTTGAGCTTCGTCGTCTGGTCGTTGACCATCGCCGTGTACTTCTTGAACATGGCGTAGTCGCCTGAGCGCACCGCGTGCTGCATGGTCGAGATGGTCTCGGGTGTCCAGACGTGCTGCTCCCCACGCAGCCGGTAGGCATAGTCGCCACCTACCTCCAGCTCATCACGCCGGTAGGTCTTTGTCCCAAACGCGGATCCATGCCTACGTACCGACTCCGCAGCGATCTCCTCCAGCCCGATGCCCTCGATCAACGACGGTGTCCCGGTGAAGTAGTTGTCGATGAACTCGCTGTTGAGACCGATCGCGTCGAAGATCTGGGCACCACAGTATGACTGGAACGTCGAGATGCCCATCTTCGACATGACCTTGAGCATGCCCTTGTTGACTGCTTTGATGTAGCTCGCCTGTGCCTCGTCGATGCTTTTGCCGGGTATCTCCGCATCGAGCGAGTCGATCACGTCGAAGGCGAGATACGGGTTGATCGCCTCGGCGCCGTAGCCACCGAGCAGGCAGAAATCGTGGACCTGCCGCGCCTCTCCCGTCTCCACGACCAGGCCAACCTCGGTTCGGAGACCCTCACGGATCAGGTGGTGGTGCACCGCGGCGGTCGCCAGCAGCGCCGGGATGGCCACCTTGTCCACCGATTGGCACCGGTCGGAGAGGATTAGGATGTTGTGACCTTCCCGGACTGTCTTGGTCGCCTCGTCACACAGCCGCTGAAGGGCCCCTCGCATCCCGGTCGCACCCTCGCTCACCGGATAACACATGCCGAAAGTCTTCGTGGCAAACGCACCGTCGACATGGTTCTCGATGCGGCGGATCCGCTCCAGGTCCACGTTGGTCAGGATTGGATGAGTAACTTCGAGCCTCTTATGGGTGCCGCCCGTGTTGAGGTCGAGCAGGTTTGGCCTCGGCCCTATCAATGACACGAGCGACATGACGGTCTCTTCACGAATGGGATCGATCGGCGGGTTGGTGACCTGGGCAAAACGCTCTTTGAAGTAGTCGTAGAGCATCTTGGGCCGGTCGGAGAGAACTGCCGGTGGCGTATCCCGGCCCATAGAGCCGACCGGATCGTTGCCCTCGAGGGCCATCGGCTTGAGGAAGAACTCGACATCTTCCCTGGTGTACCCGAACGCTTTCTGTGCACGGCGGAGGGTATCGGCGTCCGGGCTCATCGCCGCCACCTCTTGGGGGAGCTCAGAGATGTGGATCTGAGTCTCGTCCAGCCACCTTCGGTACGGCTTGGCACCGGACAATGAGTCCTTGAGCTCGGCGTCGTCGATGATCCGCCCCTCCTCGAGATCGATCAACAGCATCTTGCCGGGCTGGAGGCGCCACTTCTTGACGATCTTCTCCTCCGGGATGTCGAGGGTGCCCATCTCCGAGGCAAGGACAACGAGATCGTCGTCGGTGACGAAGTAACGGGAGGGACGAAGCCCGTTCCTGTCCAGGGTCGCCCCGATCTGGCGTCCGTCGGTGAATGCGACGGCGGCCGGCCCATCCCACGGCTCCATGACCGCCGCGTGGTACTCGTAAAACGCCTTGCGCCCCTCGTCCATCAGCGGGTTGTCCGCCCACGCCTCCGGGATCATCAGCATCATGGCGTGCCCGAGCGAATAGCCGCCGGCGAGCAACAACTCGAGAGCGTTATCGAACGTAGCGGAGTCGGACGAACCGTCACCGATCAGGGGCCACAGCTTCTCGAGATCGTCACCGATGATCTCCGACGACATATTGTGACGGCGTGCGAGCATCCAGTTGACGTTCCCCTGTACCGTGTTGATCTCACCGTTGTGACACAGAAAGCGGAACGGCTGGGCTAGACGCCACGACGGTGACGTATTGGTCGAGAATCGCTGGTGGATCAATGCCAGCGCAGACTCAACCCGAGTGTCCTTCAGGTCCTTGAAGTAGACCGACAGATCTGCAGCAAGCATCATCCCCTTGTAGGTGATGGTGCGTGCCGACATGGAGGTGATGTAGAAGTCACCCTGGTCGATCAGATGAGACGCCCGCCAGCCCAGTTGGATGTGGCATTGCTTGCGGATGACGAACAGCTTCCGCTCGAAATGGTCGGCATCGACGATGTTGTCGCCACGGCCGACGAACACCTGCCGGATCACCGGCTCGATCGGTCTCACGCTCTCTCCGAGACACGAAGGGTCGACCGGGACGTCACGCCATCCGAGAACGACTTGCCCTTCCCTGATGATCGTCTCAACGATCTGGTTCTCGGCAACTACACGGTCGACCGCATCACGTGGCAGGAACACCATCCCGACGGCATACTCGCCGGCCGGAGGGAGCTCGACGCCTGTGGCTGCCATCTCCTGTCGATAGAACCTGTCGGGGATCTGGAGCAGCATGCCCGTTCCGTCACCGGCGAGCGGATCGGCGCCGACGGCGCCACGATGGGTGAGGTTGGCCAGAACGGTGAGGCCCTGTGAGATGATCCGGTGGCTCTTGCGGCCCTTGATGTCGACAACGAATCCGATGCCACAAGAATCGTGGTCCAAAGCAGGGTCATAGAGCCCCTGAGTCTTTGACGACTTGTGGTGCGCCATCTCTGCCTTCCTTCACGTCCATTTGCTCACCGATCGCCCCCGGAATTCGCTCCAAAGAGACGCGGATCTTTTGAAGGCAGGACCATAGACGGTTTTTGACCAACAAAAGCCGGAATTTGCGAGTATGCGAATAGTGGTTTGGTGAGCCACAGTCATGGAATCGTAGCTACCAGCGTTGTCATTGACGGACTCGGCATGCAAAGGGGCATGTTGCTCTGGTGCGCCCCTGTGCATGCGGCGTACAATCGATACAGGCCGATCGCGGATAGACAGGAGCAGACCATGAGTCCCGCCAATCCGATCGAGAAGTTCCTACACGGCCATATGTACGACACCAAGACGGGCGCCAAGCCTCCTCGCCTTCGCCCGTTTGTGACTATCTCGCGTCAGGCCGGTGCCGGTGGCCACACCCTCGCCAAGATCCTGATCAAAAAGATGGCAGAGCACCCGGACAGCGAGATCTTCGGGACGTGGGAGGTGTTCGATCAGAAGCTCGTCGCCATGGTCGCCGACGACAAGGACCTCCGGGTCTCGGTCGAGACACTGCTCGGAGAGGAATACACGAGAACCGCGGATGATTTCTTCCGGCAACTGATCACCGCCTCGACCCACCAGGATATCGTGATGGATCGCATGTTCCGGCTGGTCCGTGCGATCGCGGAGGTCGGAAAGTCGATCATCGTCGGCCGGGCCGGTTCCGAGGTGACACGGGGTCTTGGCCCGTCGGTATCGGTGCGCCTCGTTGCTCCGCACGCCGACCGGGTCCGGCACACGATCGAGACGCACAACGTCACCGAGAAGGAGGCCATATCCTCCATCGATCGTTATGACTCGGGCAGAGCCCGGCTGCTGAAACGGCACTTCCGGGTCAACATCGACGACCCTTTGCTCTACGACGCGGTCTGGAACACCGGCCAGGTCACATTCGAGGACATCGCAGACGCCATCATCGGCCTGCTGCGGTCGAGAGCCACGGGCGAGGCGTACCGGTAGCCGAAGGCACTCTGCATCCGCCGGGGGAAAGGGCAGCAGGCCACGGTGAAACCGGGACCAGAAAACCCCACACCTAAGAACTCGGAGTTGCATACACTCTGAGTCAACGTCTTTCGAGACGGAGGGGATCGGCTGCGCGGCTGACAGCCAGGTCGACAAAGGGGAATACGATGAAACTGTCGAGACTCGCCGGTGTGCTGCTTGCTCTTTCGACATTCCTGACAGTGGTCGCCGGGCAACCGGCCTACGCCGGCCAGGGCTTCAACGACGACGATGGCAGCATCCATGAGACCGCCATCGAGGCCGTCTCCAATGCGGGAATCACCGCAGGCTGTAACCCGCCGTTTGCCACGGACTATTGCCCTGACCGGTTTGTAACCCGCGGCGAGATGGCCGCCTTCCTGGTTCGCGGTCTCGGGTTGACGGCTGCCAATGGTACGGACTTCGCCGACGATGACGCCTCGATCTTCGAAGCCGACATCGAGAGGCTCGCCACCGCAGGCATCACCAAAGGATGCAACCCACCGGCCAACACCAACTTCTGCCCAAACCAGACAGTCACAAGAGGCCAGATGGCGGCCTTCCTCGTCCGGGCGCTGAACCTCGATGCGCAGGACACTTCGATCGACTTCGCAGACGATGACGTCTCGATCTTCGAGACCGACATCGAGAGGCTCGCCACCGCAGGCATCACCAAAGGTTGCAACCCACCAGCCAACACCAACTTCTGCCCAAACCAGCAACTGACCAGGGCAGAGATGGCCACCTTTCTGACCCGCGCCCTCGACCTCCCGATGTCGGCGCCAACAGGCTTCACCGTCGATGACGAAGACCTCGCCCTGGTATCGCGCTATCACGTGATGAAAGTCGACGACGGTGCGGACGTCGTCTACACCCGAAACATGAAGTATTGGCCGCGGGGCATGACCAAAGGCCTCGACATCGAGCCCGATCGAGAACGGGAGGAGTACGTCGACAGTGCAGGCAGGTACAGCGGGTGGGATGTCCTTTCACCGTCGACAAACTGGGAGTTCAAGAACATCGGGCCGCGCAACGACTGGATGCAACTGACCCTCAACCGGCCCGCCAGGATCGCGGTGGTATGGCGTGACGACTTCCCACTACCTTCATGGCTCACCGGTTGGGATGAGGGTGGCAGCGTCGCCATCGACGGCGACCTGCACCCGGTCTACGAGCGGGACTTTCCCGCAGGGGCCGTCGCCCTCGGCTCGGTCGAGTACTCAAACGAGTGGCGGGAGATGTATCTGATTCTGCTCTCGGAAGCAGATGGGCAGCCGACTCCAACCCCACCGGCGCCTGACGGCTTTACCGCAGGCACGCCAAATACCCCGTGTCCTGCCTGGGTGCACGATCTACACACCACGATCGGGCCCGACGGTGCCGAGTACCAGACATGGCACCCGCCGATCGACCCGGTGTACTGGTGCTACTTCGGTCACGAGCACGGCTCGAACCCGGCGCTGATACCGGGGAACCCACTGATCGGGTACGAGTACGTTGCGTCGAACGTTCCTCAGAGCGAGCCAAACATGGGTTTCAAGGAGTTCATCTTCAAGGACCTCTCCGGTGAGTACTGGGTGCGGTTCATCATCCATGCAGGCACGGCCTCGGACCGGCGGGTGTGCGCCCAGTTCCACACACTTTATGTATCGGTATACGACCTCGACGGCAACGAGAAGTTCGGGGTCGGCTTCAAAGCCGACTACGGAGCTGCTTTCGCTACGAGCGATGCCGGTGACGATGTGCTTACACCAACCGACTGTGGGTACTCGATGCCGGCCTTGGTAAACGAGGTAGATGATCAGCAGCGCCGCCGCATCAACGTCGGCGCCGGATCGGACAACTACGAGACGTGGGACAGCCGCGAGGAGACGCCACAAGTGTTGAACCTGGGGATGGTCCAGTTTGACCACGCCTTTGATATTCGGGATCCGATGTCGCACTGCGTCAATATGACGTGCAACTCGGTCGTGGTACGTGACCCCATGGATGACAACGCCACCCGGCGGACTCTGCTGATGGCGAGTTGGCGATCCGACTTCGAGTTCGATGCCGACCATGCCGTGGGCTCGGGTGAGTACTACACCGATGCGTATGCCGATGGGCTCCTGAGCCCAACCGATCCGCTGGCGGTGCGTCAGTTTGCAGAGGAGGGCTTTCGCCTCGCGTTCGAGAAGAACGCCACCGCGAACCGGATCGAGTGCTCGGCCGGCGACGACCCGTGGACCTTTGCCTACACGTGCTATCAGCTGGGCGGCGACGGGAATCTCGAGCATCTTCCCAATCCCCCATCGATGAACCTCGAGTACTCGCTATGGCGCAACTGACTTCCGCCCGGTGTCCGAGCTCGTTAGCCTGATGCCACGTCTGCGGTAGGCAGACAAGCAGGTTGCGGGCGGAGTCCGCTCGAACGGGCCCGGAGAGAATCCGGGCCCGTTCGCTCGAGCAGAAGTCGATCCTTCGCGTCAAGTTGCGCTGCACAACAGCCGATGCTCGATAAAGTGACCCGTTGGAGGATCTACCGCCCATGCGCAGATTCATAGCAGCTGCCCTAATCGCCCTGACGCCGGTTCTGGCGACCGTACCCGCCGGCGCCGCCGCCGGGCCCGAGTCGTTCTCCGAACCGCAGGCGCCCGACTCAGAGACCGACCTGGTCAGCCCGCAATACGACGACGGTCCGATCCAACTGTCCGCACTCACCGAATACTCGGGCGATCCGCTGCAGATCATCGTGTGGCCGAACGACACGAGGCGTTACTCCCTCGGCGATGATCGGATCGGCGTCTACGTCTGTACCTGGCCGGGCGCCACCGGAGGTGTCGACCTCGCCGAGGCAACCTCGCTGCTCAACAACGAGGTGGCCCCCTTCTACGACAGCCTGTCCGCAGGGGCGTATTCACCGTACTTCGTGGCCAGGAAGACGGTCAGCCTCGACGACTCTCAGTCGGTATGGAGTGACTGTGAGAACGCAATGATCGAGGAGACGAACCCACTTTGGGACGACGCCGGCGCCATCGGCATCCTCGACAACCAATCGAACAGCGGCCAAGCAACGCCGGGGATGTACTGCTTCAACTGTGCCAGCCCGACGTCGACGACGTTCCCCGAAAACGGCCGCTGGGCAATCGTCGAGGGTGAGACGGTCAAGGACTTCTGGGGGTTTGGCGAGCACATCACGACGGCGGCACACGAACTGGGTCACACGATCAGCTTCCCACACTCCTACTCGGGCGAGGATCCGAACGACCAATACGACAACCCGATCGACTACATGAGCGGCAACGACCCCTCCGGCATCCTCGGTCGTCGCGTCGAATACCCGTACTCCACCCTTGCTTTCAACCGCTATCGAGCGGGATGGGTCGATCCGTCTGACGTCGTGTTCTACACCGGTGGTGTGGTCGACGTCACACTCGCACCCATCGGCGTCGACGGCACCCAGATGGTGATCCTCCCCACCGGCTATCAGTACTCGCTGCTCACCCTGGACGCACGGGTCAACTCCGAGCTCGATCCGATTCCGACCAACTTCGAAGGCGTGACTGCCCACTACGTCGAACAGTGGCGCAAGGACTCCGAAGATGCACCGGCCCAACCCGTCGGAGGCGCCGATTCCCGGGTGTACACCTATCCCCCCTCTCCGTACTCGCTCGACCATGTCACCGGTGCCGGCGAGCAATTGAGCCTCGACCTCGACCAGGGCGAGGATTTGCTGGCGCAAGGAACCCTCATGAAGGTGCTCGACCAGACAGAGGCGGGATTCCAGATCCGTCTGATCGGTTTCGACGACGTTGCCGGATCGGTGTTCCTGGGCGATGTCCTCTGGCTCGCCGAATCCGGAATCACCAAGGGGTGCAGCGACACGAGCTTCTGCCCTACAGAGTTTGTGACCCGCGGGCAGATGGCGGCGTTTCTGGCACGAGCACTCGGGTACACCGATGCAGGGGGCGGGAACCTGTTCACCGATGACAACGGTTCCGTGTTCGAACCATCGATCGACCTGCTGGCCACAGCAGGCGTCACCAAGGGCTGCAACCCACCCGTCAACGACCAGTTCTGCCCCAACGACTACGTCACCAGGGAACAGATGGCGGCCTTCCTGGTACGTGCGCTTGATCTCGCCGACACCGACCCAACCGTCAGCTTCGACGACACCGAAGGATCCGTGTTCACGGATGCGATCAACAAGCTGGCTACTGCAGGCGTCACCAAGGGCTGCAACCCACCTGAGAACACCCGTTTCTGCCCCACCGACCACGTCACCCGGGAACAGATGGCCGCCTTCCTACAAAGAGCATTGGGCTAAGCAGCCATCCCCCAATTTCGGGAAGTTCGACCGGCGCCCCCCACGGCGACGGGCGAGGGGGAAGAACCAACGGCGCCCACAGGTGTCACAAGCAGCCATCCCTTATCTGCAATCCAGCGTTTGAACTCATAAGGCCCTCATCCCCCTTCGCTTCGCTCGGGTACTTCTCCCAGAGGGAGAAGAATGCGTGGCAGCCATCCCCCCATTTCGGGGGTATCGAACGGCAATGTCCCCCCGGCTTCCGGGGGGAAGGTCCCTGCGGCTGCGCCTCGCAGCCGCAGGTAGGGGGGGTTGTCCGGGCGACGGGGGAAGAACCAACGGCGATGGCTGCTGTTGGTGGAGCAATCCCCATCTGTCAATCGAGCGGTTTGAACGCTTAAGGCCCTCATCCCCCTTCGCTTCGCTCGGGTACTTCTCCCAGAGGGAGAAGAATGTCCTGGCTCGCCTGTCACTCTGGGTTCTACCGGCGGTCGGATCGGTTGCGGATCAGGGTCTCTACATCCAGCAGAGGGGGCGCGAGGTCCGGGTTGGCGTCGTTGTGGGCAACGATGCCGTCGTTGAGCGAATCGAGGCCGCTTCGTACCTCGTCGTCGGTCTCTCGGGCAAGCACCCGCGGCAGCTGCTGCTCGACCGAGCGTGCCAAGTCGGCGGCCTGTTCCTTCGCTCGCTCGACCACGATCCAGTTGCGCGCCCACCAGGCAGGGTCGTAGGGGCGGGACAAGCCGGGTATCGGCTTGCCCACCCCTTTGGTCACGTCGAGCCTCCCGTCTTCCTGGGCTTCGCGGATGACCCGCTCGATCCAGGGCTCGAGGCCCGGCCGCTCTACCATCCCGACTGGTATGCCGAACCGGTCAGCGGATCACCACCGAGGTCGACAAGCGCACACATTGCCCAGTAGATGCCCGAATCCCAGCCGGTCTGGGTTGGGTAGTAGTACCAGTAATCGAGCATCGATGCCTCATACGAGTTTCCGACGTACCCTGGGAACTCCGTGTAGCAGAAGTCGTCGGCCGCGGCGGTGACAACGTCGTCTCCCGGGAACTCCTCTTCGGTGAAGAAGTACGTGGCGTAGATCTCGCCTTCGTGCGGCGCAGGGCAGGTCACGGCTTCAACCTCGACACTGTACGTCGTCTGGTCGAACGGCAGCTCGAACGAGTTGAAGCAATCACCGTCCCACAGCTCCTCGAACAGGAAGAACCCAACGGTCTCACCCGTGTCGTCTGTGCCCGCGGATGCAGATGTCGAGCCGGTGAACCCGGCGAGCGCCAGGTCATCGACAACGAATGTGTTGAGGATGAAGTCGAGCGCCTCTAGATCGGCGTCCGTCACGGCGATGATCTGAACGTTCATGAGGGCGTCCGCCGCGGCCGTCTCTGCGGCGAGGTTCACAAATAGGGTGTCGCCACCGCCACAGCTCACCCACAGGTCGTAGACGCCCGTGTACAGCGCATCGGAATAGTCGTACCTGCCGTCGTACGAGCAGCCCGAGCTGAAGTCTTGCTGGTCGAGCAGTGACCCGACCGACTCGGTTTGGGTGAGCGCCGCCGATGCGCCAAAGAACAAGCCCGGTGTGTCCCATCCCGTGTTCCATGCCGTGTAATCCGGTGAGGCCCAGATCCCAACCCCGTACACGGTTTCCCCATCCCCCCAGAGGCTGTCGAGGTCGACGTCAACCCATGCTTCCGGGACATCGACGGTGAGTATGTTCTCGGAATCGACGAGCGTCACGTACGAATCATATCCGGCGAGTGTCGATCCGTCGTCTTCGACCTCATCGCCCAGCTCGGTGGCGAAGGAGTATGAGACTTCGAGAGCCTGGTCCGTGTTCAGCGTGCCTTCGAGGAATGCGTCCTCGGACGATCGATACACCTCTACGCTCAGCGGATCGCCGAGATCGTGGGAGCGCAGGACGTCGCAATAGTCGGCCATCGTCCCGTCAGTGGCCGGGATCAGCCCTTCTATGAGGGTCACGACGTCGCCACCCTCGATGCCGCCCAGGTCGGCCGGGCTGCCCGACGCGACAGAGCTGACCCAGATGCCCGAGAGAGCGCCGTCGGTAATGGCCACACCGTTGATCCCGATCGAAGTGACGTCCTCGCCCGCCATCAAGGACGGGAGAACCTTCAGCGCTTCGTTCCTGTCGATGCCGTACGACTGGCCTACGCCGTCCCCTGCGTAGTTGACGGCCACAACCTTGCCGTCAGGAGTGACGATCGGCCCACCCGAGTTTCCCGGAAGCGTATCGGCGGAATGCTCGATCACACTGTCGACCGACGACCAATCCGACTCACCGTCGGCGTCTTCCTTGGAGATGATGCCGTCGAGCAACGTGAACTCTTCAACACCCAGCGGGAAACCGGCTGCGTAGATATCGGTACCGACGCTGATGTCTCCCTCGTGCCATTCGAGGAAGGGATAGCCGTCACCGTCAACATCGATGACGGCCAGGTCGGAGCACTCTGACACTCCGAGAACCCTGGCGTTGCGTGGATCGTCTTCGCCCTCAACGTAGACCTGGAGGAACGCGGCACCTGTGACCACATGGTTATTGGTAACTGCGATCCCCGACTGGTCGATGAAGAACCCGCTTCCCGACCCGGCCGAGTTGTACTGCTGGCCGAATTCGGGGTCGACAAAGCTGCCCTCAGCAACAATGCGCACAATGGCACCCCGGACGTCCTCGAGGCTATCCACAGCCCCGCTCGCGGCCTCCGTGGCTGTGGTCTCCGGACCCTCCGGCGAGGTCGTGGTCGTCGAATCTCCAGCCGTGGTCGTCGAATCTCCAGCCGTGGTCTCGGTCGCCTCACCACCGCTGCACGCGGCTACGGCAAGAGCGACGGCCGCGGCCAACACCGTCATCTTCCTCATCATCATCCTCATCTCCAAGTGCTCTCAGGCCGCCGCTTCTGCGACCCCCTCGAGCAGGTTGCTTCTAGCACCTGGGCAGCCCTCTGGCACGCTGGGAAAACGGTACCCAACACACTCTCGAAGTGCCGCTGTATACATCGGCAGCTGGAGCTGAAACCAAAGCACACCGCGCAGAAAAGGCTACCGATAGCTACAGAAGTAGAACCAGAATGCCGATCAAGTTCGAACATCTGCCAGCGACCCCATCCCACCATGCACCAATCCCGAATCCGTCGTCTCGTGACGATACTCGCCGCCGTCGGCTCCACCTTTGTCATAGTTCCGGCACAGGCCGCACCCACCGTCTACCTCGATGAGTCCTTCTCGAACGACCCTTCCACGCTCGCCGACGCTTGGTACGACGCCGATATCGGCGGCCGGAACCGGATCTCATCGATCAGCGACGGAAGTGACGGGCAGGCCATCAAGGTCTCGATCCCTGCGGGCTCCCACTTCGGTTCCGCAATGCATTGGCAGTTCAAGGATCAAGGGATTCCGGATCCCGAGGAGGTGTACTTCCGGTACTACCTGAGGATCCCCAACGGCTTCACCAACTACGATCGAGGGAAGCTTCCCGGCCCGGCAGGTCTGTACTCGGGGTCGGCGCGGAACAACATCCCGCCTACCAACTCGTCCCCGGGATGGTCCGCTCGCATGTTCTTCTCCCCCACCTACGACGATCGCAACAACGACCACACCCAGCTCGGGTTCTACGTCTACCACCGGAACCAAGCCGCCGACAACGGCGACCTGATCGAATGGGACACCCAGACGGGAACTCTCCGCCACGGCGCCTGGTACTGCGTCGAAGGCCACGTCGATATGAACACGCCCGGTCAAGCAGACGGTTTGCTCGAGGGCTGGGTCGACGAGAAGCTGGCGTTCTACCAGGACGACTTCGTCTTCAGGGGTGCCAACGACGGTGGGGTCAATGTCAAGAGCCTCTGGTTCGACGTTTACTTCGGCGGGACCGAGACGGCTCCCGGCAGCCTGTCGTTTGATTTCGACTCTCTGGTTCTCAGCTCAGAACGTATCGGTTGTGGCGACACGCCGGTCGGTGGATTCCGGGACATCGGAGGGTCGATACACGAGCCCAACATTGAGAAGCTCGCTTTCTCGGAGATAACGAAGGGATGCAACCCTCCGCTCAACGACCTCTACTGCCCGGTCGACTCGGTTACCCGTGGCCAGATGGCAGCGTTTCTGGTGCGAGCGCTCGACCTGCCCGAAAGCTCGTCCGACTACTTCACCGATGACGACGCAGACGTCTTCGAAGCGAACATCAACGCGCTCGCCGCCTCCGGGATCACAAAGGGATGCGACACCGACAGCTTCTGTTCCACCGACTACGTCACCCGCGGCCAAATGGCTGCGTTTCTCGACCGGGCGCTTGGACTGCCACAGGCCCCACCCGACCGGTTTACCGACGACGACAACTCCATCTTCGAGGCCGCCATCGACCGGCTGGCGGAATCCGGCATCACAGCGGGATGTAACCCACCTGCCAACACCAACTTCTGCCCACACGACCGGGTAACCCGGGCCCAGATGGCCTCGTTCCTGAGCCGGGCATTAGAACTCCCTGTGCCCCCCGAGTCAGACCCCGGATACGCGCCACCGCCGGTTCCCGACGGGTTCGACGCGGTGGTCCCGGTCGGCTGGTCGATCCAGGAGGTAGTCGACTCGCAGCCAACGGGAGCGAGAATCTACATCGAAGCCGGAACCCACCTTCGCCAGACTGTGGTGCCCAAGTCGAACCAGGAGTTCGTGGGCGAGGCGGGCGCCGTGATGGACGGGCTTGGCGAATACACGCGTGCGTTCTCGGGAGCCGCGACGGGGGTCGAGATCAGCGGCCTGGAAATCAAGAACTACATCGGCAGCACATACGCCGGAGCCATCGCAGCCGGCAGCAACTGGACCATCACCGACAGTGACGTCCACCACACCCAATACGTTGGGATTTCGATCAAAGACGGGTCGACGGTCTCCGGTTCCTACGTTCACCACAACGGCACCCACGGCATCTACGTTGACGGTGGCTCCGGTGCCGTGTTGGAGAACAACGAGATTGCGTACAACAACTACGACTCGAGTGTCGGCGAGTACATCGCCGGGGCCAAGATCGTCGGAACACAGAATCTGGTGGCGGATGGCAACTTCGTTCATCACAACAGTGGTTATGGGTTCTGGACCTACGACGGAAGCACGGGAACCGTCTATCAGGACAACACCATCGAGGACAACTATTGGGCTGGGATCAGCCACGACCAGAGCTACGCCGTCACCATCGATTCCAACAAGCTCCTGCGCAATGGGAGCAAGGCACCGGTAGACACCGACGGCGCCCGCAAGTTCTACAACGGTGCGATCCAGATCGCCGGACCGGATGCAACCGTCACCAACAACACCATCACGGACAACCACAACGCAGTCGTGGTCATCGGCTACACCGTAAATGTGGATCGGGCCGTGATCACCGGGAACACCATCACGAACTCGGGCGACACCGGAGTCGTAGCCGACGACAGCTCTCCGAACGCAACGTCGACCGCGACCATCAACTCGAACAGCTACGTCTACAACGACACCTCGGGCACCTATTGGGTGTGGAACACTGGCTCGACTTACACCTGGGAAGCCTGGCGCGGCTTTGGGAACGACACCAACGGATCCCTGACGAAGCCGTAGCGCTGCACGGCCGGCTCTAGCTGGCGATATGTATCTGTGGTGGCCCGGGTTGGCGAGCAGGGATCCCGAGCTGCGGAAATTCCTCCTCATCGTCCCATCCATACTTGAGCGACAGAGTCTCGTAGTCGCGCCGGTAGATGATCCGGCAGCTAACGTCCGGATGGAACTCTTCGAGAAGCCGCAGCTTGCGGTTCTTCTTTGTGCACAAACCCTGTTTGAGCACGGTCAGCTCGATGTACTCATCCGTCTCTGGTAGGTAGAAATCGGGTGTGAAGTACTCGGTGGGCTGACCGTCCTCGTCGAACGCGATCGGGAAGCTGTGCGGCTCGTGCTCCCACTCGATGCCGTAGCTGTCGAGTAGCGAGGCGAAGCGCTCTTCTGTGGAGTTTGCCCACGGTGGCTCGGCCTGGTGGACCACTCCGATTTTGGGAGTGCCAACTTTCTCTGCCACAGCCTCTCCTACGAGTTCGCTGTGACATCCCTGTCGGCGGTAACCACTCCCTCAGAAGCGAATTGCCGCTACTTCTTGTGTTGTGTATTCGGCGTGTCCACCTTCACCACCCCTACCGGGTCGGTGATACTGGTGTGCCCGTCATCCCACTCGACTTCGTATGCATGACCGCTGGTGCCAACGATCTTGCCCTCCGGTGCGGGCTGGCCGACCTTCTTGGTCATTCTGCGGACCCTCGTACCCGGTCGCAGCATATGTCAACCTCCTACTAGGTCACTGGTCTGAATCGTCTGTTGCGGCTCGCAAGTGCCGCTGTGAGTGCCGCGTTGATTGGCGGGGCGAGCCGCCACCGGTGCCATCACCAGCCACCTCCTAGAGCCTTCTGACCCAAGGATATTCAATCTCGCTCGGTTGCGTCACGGCCATTTGTCACATCCTCTCGACGCCACCAGTGGTAGTCCATGGCGGATCACCGTGCGAAGAACGGTCACCACCTTCGATCAGCCTCAGTACGATGCGCCGTCTGAGAGGGGGTCAATCGGGAGGGCGCTCCGGCCTGGGCACCAGCGGGCAACCGCGAGCATCCGTCAAAGGGAGCAGATTTGGCGCGTGCTGAGCGACGACGAAGGTCATATCCGGCTCTCAGGGCTGCGGTTCCAGCGCTGCTCGTCGCGATGTGGCTGTCGGCCCTACCCGTCGTGCCGTCAAACGCTGCAGGGACCATCGAGTTTGGTGCTACGCCAGACGGGTTCGACGAGACCCGTCTCGATGGGCTGGGCGAGTTGGAGGGTGAGCTGGGGCGGTCGCTCGACTTTGTGCGTGTGTTCGAGCTGTGGGATTCGCCGTTCCCAACGGAGTACCACGACGAACTCGTGACCCGTGACCAACGAATGCTGCTATCGGTTCGGGCCAAACGTGAGGACGGCTCGTTTGTGCCATGGCGGGACATCGCCGATGCCCAGCCGGGCATGCCGGTCTACGACGAGCTAATTGGATGGGTACAGAAGGTCGATGCGCTGGGCGTCCCTGTGTGGTTCACGTTCAACCACGAGCCGGAGACCGCAGAGAATACGGCGAACGGCGTCGACCAGGATTTTGTCGACGCATGGCGACGAGTAGTCGCAGAATTTGAGGCGCAGGGCGTGACCAACGCCGAGTTCGTGTGGATCATGACCGACTACAGCTTCGAGGTGGGTCCCGCAGATCGGCGTCATGCGCAGTTGTGGTACCCGGGCGACGATGTTGTCGACTATATCGGAGCCGATGCCTACAACTATTCGACCTGCCGGCCTCTCGAACCGGTTGCGTGGCGAACGCTCCAAGATACGATCGGCGGGCTGCGCCAGTTCGGTGCCTCGCATCCCGACAAGGGGCTCGTAGTCGCAGAATGGGCTTCGACAGAGATACCCGGCGACGACGGATCGGCAAAGGCTGCATGGATCTCCGATGCACAGCTCCTGTTCAAGTCGCCCGGTTGGGAACAGTTTGTTGCGGTGTCCTATTTCGATCGGATCCATCCCGGCCATCCCGAGTGTGCCTGGCCCGTCGATTCCTCACCCACCGCGCTCGCCGCGCTTGGAGCGATGGCTTCAGATGCGTTCTTTGGCGGCGACATCGAGGTGAACAACCCACCGTCGCTGTCGATCCTCACCCCGGCCGACGGAGCGTCTGTTGCCGGCACCGTCACGGTTGCCGCCTCGACCGATGACCCGGACGGCATCGCCCATGTCGAGTTCTCCATCAACGACGTGTCGCTCGGAATCGATACGGACGGCTCTGATGGCTGGTCGACCGACTGGGACACAACCCCTAGACCCGAGGGACAGGCCACGATCCGGGTCACCGCGACCGACACTCTCGATGCGGCCAGCAGCTTCACCATCGACGTCATCGTCGACAACATCGCACCCGCCACAGTCGCGCTTGTGGTAGCCGACCCTGCGTCGTTGAGCAGCGGCGACACCGCCGTGTTGAGCCGGCTCGAAAACAACGGCTACCTAGTCACCGTCGTGGACGACAACGAGGCAACCGCCGCCACCGCATCGGTCGCGGACCTCGTCATCATCTCATCCTCAACCAACTCCAGTCTGGTTGGTTCCACATTCAAGGGCGTCACAACCCCTGTGTGGATCTCAAAACCATGGGTGCTCGATGACAACGCCCTTACCGGCCCCTCGGCCGGCACCGACTACGGCACGACCGACACCGACCAGGTGACGATCACCGAGCCGGGGCATCCCCTCACCGCCGGGATCGACGGCGCGGTCAAGATCACGGCAACCTCTCGGCTCACCCAGTTCGGACTCCCCGCCGCCGAGGCCACGACCGTGGCCACCAGTAACGGGACGCCTACGGTATTCGTCTACGAGGTCGGGACCCAGCTCGTCGATGGCACCATCACCCCCGGCTGTCGCATCGCATTCTCCCTGTTCCAGAGCCAGCCGACCGTCTTCACAGCCGACGGATGGACTCTGTTCGACGCTGCAACCACCTACGCCACCACCGGCTGCGACGGCACCTCTGTGAACGATCCCCCGTCGGTGGCGGTTGTCGACCCGATCGATGGTGCCTCGGTTGCCGGCACGGCAACCATCACAGCAACCGCCGACGACACCGATGGCATCGCCAACGTGGAGTTCTTTGTCAACGATGTGTCTATCGGGGTGGACACTGACGGAAGCGATGGCTGGTCGACCGGATGGGACACCACAGCCATGCCCGAGGGACTGGTCACGATCGCAGTCACCGCGACGGACAGTCTTGGCGCATCGACCACCGTGACGATCGAAGCCATCATCGACAACGTCGCGCCCGCCACGGTCGTGTTCGTTGTTGGCAACCCAGCCTCGCTGACCGGCGGTGACACTGCGGTGCTGAGTCGGCTCGAGACCGGCGGGTACTTGGTCACGGTCGTAGATGACGGCGACGCGACTGCCTCCACCGCCGATGGAGTCGACCTCCTTCTCATCTCATCCACCGCAAACTCGAACACCCTGGGCACGACATTCAAGACGGCAACTACTCCGGTGTGGGTCTCGAAACCGTGGCTGCTCGACGACATGGCCATGACCGGGGCCACTGCCGGCACCGACTACGGCACAACCAACACTGACCAGATCACGATCACAGACTCCGAGCATCCACTCGCCGCCGGCTATACCGGTGCGGCCACCATCACCAACGGCGCCGGCGCCGTCCAGTTCGGGCTCCCCGGCGCAGCGGCAACGACAGTCGCCACCGGCAGCGGAAACCCGACCATATTCGTATATGAAACGGGCGCTCAGTTGGCCGACGGCACGACCAGCATGGGCTGCCGGATCGCATCATCGGTCGTCGGTTCGCAACCCACGAGGTTCACCGCCACCGGCTGGGCGCTCTTCGATGCCGCCGCAACCTACGCCACCACCGGCTGTGACCCCACACCTGTCAACGATCCGCCGTCGGTCGCCATCGTCGAGCCGCTCGACGATGCCTCTGTTGCCGGTACGGCAGCCATCACCGCAACTGCCGACGACGCCGATGGGATCGCCCATGTGGAGTTCCTCGTCAACGGCATGTCGCTCGGTGTCGACGGTGACGGTACCGACGGGTGGTCGGTTGATTGGGACACGACCACCACGGCTGAGGGTCAGGTCACGATCGACGTGGTGGCAACCGACAATCTCGATGCGTCGGCAGGCGCAACGATCAACGTGATCGTCGACAACATCGCGCCCGCCACCGTCTCGTTCATCGTCGGCAACCCGGGCTCGTTGACCGGTGGTGACACGGCGGTCGTCGACAGGCTCGAAACCAACGGCTATGTGGTCAACCTGGTGGACGACAACGACGCCACCGCCACCATCGGTGACACCTCCGACCTCATCATCGTCTCGTCCACCGTTGACTCCAACACCATCGGCGCCACGTTCAAGACCGTCGCCGCCCCCGTGTGGGTCTCCAAGCCGTGGCTGCTCGACGACCAGGCAATGACGGGACCCGTCGCGGGCACCGACTACGGCACCACCAGCACTGATCAGGTCGTCATCGCCGCCCCGTCCCATCCTCTCGCCGCCGGCTACACCGGCACGATCACCATGACCAGCGGCCCCAACACCACCCAGTTTGGTGTCCCGGGGCCAGCCGCAACCACAGTCGCCACCAGCAACGGCAACCCAACCATCTTCGTCTACGAGCCCGGCGCCGGTCTCGCCGACGGCACCGTCACGCCGGGCTGTCGGATCGCCTTGTCGATCTTCCAGACACAGCCAACCATCTTCACAGCAGACGGCTGGGCCCTGTTCGACGCCACCGCTACGTACGCCACCACCGGCTGCGCTGGCCTATAGCCACCCCCGGTCAGGTCAACCCTCCGCAGTCGCATCCACAGCCAGCCAAAACGATCAACCTCGTTCTCCTCGGCCGTCACCCCGAGGCAAGTTCCCCGATCTGACGGTCGAGGAAGCGGCGATCGGCGTCGGTCACTGCAAGCGAAGCCGCCGTCTCAAACGCCCGTCTGGCATCCCCGGTACGTCCGAGCCGCCGCAGCATGGTGCCCCGAGCCGCGTGGAACAGGTGGTAGCCGTCAAGAGTTGTGAGTTCATCCATCTCGGCCAGCGCAACACCTGGGCCGTCCGTTTCCGCAAGGGCGATCGCCCGGTTGAGCGCGACAACCGGGCCGCCCGTCATTGCGTAGAGCTGGTTGTAGATCGTGACGATCTGCGGCCAGTCAGTGGCCTCGTATGAGTCCGCGGCGCAATGGACCGCTTGGATCGCAGCCTGCAGCTGGTACGGGCCGGGTCGATCTTGGCGGATACACGCCCGCACGATGGCGTGCCCCTCGGATATGAGCGCGCCATCCCACTTCGCCCGGTCCTGATCGCGCAACAAAACGAGGTCGCCTTCTAGGTTGCGGGACCGCATCCGCGATTCGTTGAGGAGCATCAGTGCCAGCAGACCGGACACCTCAGGCTCGTCGGGCATGAGGGCGGCGACCGACCGGGCCAGCCGGATGGCGTCACTGCGAAGCTGCCCCCTGCCCGACCCGTCGGCACCTGTGTTGTAGATGAGGTAGAGAACAGCCAATACGGATCGAAGCCGGTGGGGCAAGTCGGCCTCGGCAGGTATCCGGTAAGGGACGTTGGCCGCCTTGATCTTGTACTTCGCTCGAACCAGCCGCTTCGCCATCGCTGCCTCGCCGACCAGGAACGAACGAGCAACCTCGTCGACGCCGAGACCCCCGACAAGACGTAGCGTGAGTGCAATTTGGTGCTCCTCTCGCAGCGCGGGATGACAACACGTGAATATGAGCCTGAGTTGATCATCCTCCACGGGCTCGTCCTCTATCTCATCGGCGACGGCCTGCTGTGTCGCCGCGATCTGCCCGTACAACTCACGCCCGCGATTCGAGCGGCGCAGCGTGTCGATGGCTCGACGACGGGCTGTGGTCACGATCCATCCTGCCGGGTTCGGGGGAATGCCGTCTGTCGACCAGCGCTCCCCGGCGACAACGAAGGCGTCCTGAACCGCGTCCTCGGCAATGCTGATGTCGCCGAAGACACGGACCAGGGTCGCCACGGCCTGGCCATACGCCTCCCGGAACACACGCTCAATGGCGCTGTCGATTCGATGGGTGGCGGTGCGAGCCACGCCTCAAACGTCCGGCGTGTTGGCCATGTGGTCTTCCACCTTGCCCGTTGCCGCAAACGGCCGGACTTCGATCGGATGGTTGGTTGCCTCTGCAACCTTGCCTGCCCACTCCAGTGCGGCGTCGAGATCATCAGCATTGATGACGTAGAAGCCGGCGATGTGCTCCTTGGCCTCGGCAAAAGGGCCGTCGGTGACGAGCGGCTTGCCGCCGTCGACGTTCACAGTCGTCGCCGCATCCACACCATGTAGAGCGCCGCCGAACACAAACGTATCCGTGTCCTCCATTTCAGCCTCCAGCGCAATCACACGCTGCATAAACGCCTGCATCTCTTCTGGGGTACCCGGTGCTCCGGGAACGGTGTCGTCGACGGCGTACGTAGACAGAAGGTACCGACTCATCGTTTTCTCCTCGCAACAGGGCGGGCCGATCCCGCATCTCACCCTACTTACGAACGAGAACAGCCGTTCAGGACACAGTTGTCGCTCCCGAGTTTCCTCGTAGGGGAACGCCCGCCACCGTTGGCGGGGTTTCTTCCCTATCTCGTAGGGTGTCACGATCAAGAACTGCCAAGAAGCGTTGAGCTGTTGAAGAGTCGATCACCGCGAAGACACAATTCGAGCCTTATAGGAATCTGCGTTTGCGGTCAGAGCCCTTCAGTGACGTAGGGGTTCACGATTGCTCTCCGCCAAAGCAGAGCCTTGTCGGCGTCGGTCAGGCGCGCTTGGTCGGCTGCGGCGTCCCATTCCGTTTGCACCACGTCCAACTGTCGGTCAACCATGTCTCTTGCCTCACTCCGGTCGATGAGGTACGTCTCTGCGTGGCTTATCGCGCCGTTGAGTTGACTCATCCGGAACCCGTCACGTCCGATAGCCATCGCATGACTTGCCTCGCCCCCTGATCTGATGCGCGGCTCGATGTCGTAGGCGGGCGTCAGGGTTAGAGGTTCGTCCGGGTTCTGGTGCGGATGCCAGAATGCGGCATGATTCCGGGCATGGTCGTCTGTGTTGCCGACGATGATGTTGAACACGATCCGTGAGAAGAGTTCTCGTAGCGTCTTGTGCGGCTCGGTGAACCTGGCGCGGATGACGTCGGCCAAGCCGTGATAGGTGGCGTAACGTGCCATCATCTCGTCAAGCTCCAGGATCGTCAGCGCCGAGACAACCATCCTTCGTTCGCCTGGAACGCGGGTGCGGTCGAATCGTTCCACAAGTAGCACGTCATGCCCCAAGCTCTCGATGACCTCGGTTTGTGCTGCGCCGATACCGACTCTACGGGCCAGCTCCATGGCAACACCTTCAGCTTTCACAACTGGGAAGGTGTCGAATTTCGAGGAGAACTTGGCGATTAGCTGCCTGTTGCCGTCCTCTATCAGCGCTTTCGGTCGTGCCCCACCCAGCGACGATCCTCCAAGCAGCGCTTCGTCGAGTTCGGGAACGAACTCGACGCCTTCTTCGAGGCGCTCTGCGGCGGTACGCAGTTCCTCGAGTGTGGCCCCTGTTCCACGCGATTGATAGTGGTCGGGCTGCGGCTGAAAATCGAGGGCTCCGAACCGGCTAGAGCCTGATTCGAGTAGGTAGTCGAAAAGGTGTAGTGAATCGTGATCGGTGTCTCTAGTGACTCGACCAAACCGTTTCCTCAGGACAACCTTCTGCCCCCAGTTATCTGGGGCGGCATCTGAGATACAGCCCGCAACTGTCAGCCCCGGGCGAGGCGCCAGGGGGCCACGCCCGAGAGGGAGCTCGGGAAGGTACAGCGGTAGCGCACTGTCCCGCCGGAGATAGCTCTGGCCATAGGTGAAGAAGATTCGTGCACCGCTTTGTGTCAGCACCCCAGCAACGACAGGCTCGATTACCCCTGGCAACCACACCCACACATAGACCGCTTCCGGCGCCGCCGCCGGTTTAGAAGTCATCATCGACTTCGGGGGTCGCTTCGTGCACACGCGCCGGCAAAAGAGCCAGTCGCTGCTCAGAGCGTGTGAGCAGGTCGCCAACGCGGGCCGTGTCCCGGTCGAACAGCGGGACACCAAGCAACGTCGCAACCTCAAACACGGTTCCGATGGCCACCGTTGGGGAGCCCTTTTCTATGCTGGTGAGGGTTTGACGTGAGATGCCAACTCGTTCAATGAGGGCATCACGCGTCCATCGTCGCTCCCGACGGGCGATAGCGATCTGGGTGCCAAGCAGTTTCAAGACTTCGACTGTGTGAGGAGAGAGTGTCCGCGCCACAATTGTTCGCTACCCTTCGCCTAGTATCCTAGGCGCCTCGACGTTTGCGCCTAACAGAGCGTACTCTCTGCGGTTGCTCGGTACAACTGCTCCCACCGCCTCACGACGGCCGCACACGAGCCCCGGCGCAACAACACAGCTCGATTCCACCTTCTTGATAGGAAAAGCCCCGCCATGGTTGGCGGGGCTTCTTCCTATCAGTGGAGGTGGGGGGAATCGAACCTGCTCCCCACCACACCAAAACCACCCCAAAGTGCCGCCCCGCGGCGACCAGCCCACAAACCCGGGCGCAACAACACAGCTCGATTCCCACCGCTGAAATGAAGAACTCCCCGCCATTGTTGGCGGGGAGCTTCTTCATCTCTCGTGGAGGTGGGGGGAATCGAACCCCCGTCCTATGAGGTTTCAACGCCGGCATCTCCGAGCGCAGCCGACAGCGAGTTTTCGGGCCAAGGGACTCTGTCGGCCAGTTTCCCAAGGCCCTAGTCAGTTAAATCTTGACCCGCCGGTTCCTGACTTCCCAGGCGGGAGCATCCTGCATTGCGTTGCCCGGGTCCGGCGAGGCAGGAACCCTCCGGTCGGACAGGCCGCTTATTTAGGCAGCCAGTGCCAGATCGTTGTCGGCACGTATTTGTTTCCCGGCCATTTAACGAGGACTCCGGGGTTCCTCGGCTCGCTTCCGTCGTCTCAACCCTCACAGTCGAAACCGTGTCACCCCCAATGCTTGGGAACGAGTTGATCCCATCACAATACTCGATGACACCATGTTCAACCACAGTGAAGTTCCTTTTGATTCCCGATCCCCGCTACTGTGCGTCACCAAGGCTAGGAGTGTTTCACCTCTCTCCTGGGTGCGCAGTGGACCATAGACGGAACAATCGAAGGGACAATGCGAATGACACGCCGACCTCGCGTCTACTACGCAGCAAGCCTGTTCAACGAGGCCGAACGAGAGTTCAACCGGAAAGTCGTCTCGATGATCCACGATCTCGGGTACTCGACGTGGTTTCCACAAGAGGATGTCGGGCTGCTCACCGACTTCATCGAGAAGGACGGGATGACACTGGACCAGGCAAGAGACCACATCTTCAACCTCAACATCCGAGAGGTGCAGGCGTGTGACCTCGTAGTCTTCTGTCTCGACGGTCGTGTCCCGGACGAGGGCGCATGTATCGAAGCCGGGATCGCCTGGGGCATGAACAAGCGGATTCTGGCCCTCAAGACCGACTTCCGCGACGGGGAACCAGGTGGCAACAACATCATGATCGACGGGATCACTACCGAGCTCGCCGGCTCCATCGATGACCTGCGAGCGCTTCTCGCCGGCGAGAACGCTCTGATCGATCTCACCGGGAAAGAACCCGTTGTTTCCCTCCGTGGCTCCGGACACACCGAACTGAGCGAGCAACACAGCGTGCCACCGGCGGCCAACTGACCCGACCAAAGGGACCTTCGGCGACTCGCCGCGAGTTTCAAGAGAGGGCATACTTGCCCCATGGACGAACCCACGACGACGCTCACCGAGTCCGAGGACGAAGCGGTCTCCTCGCCCTCCGCGACCACCGTGGGCGCTGAGCCGGTCAAGACGCGCAACTGGACCACGCTCCTCCTCGGCCTGATCGTGGCACTCCTCGGGGTTGTGATTGTCCTGCAGTCCTTCCAGCTGCAACGGTCGAGCGATCTCGAGCGCGAGGTTGTTGCATTGGAAGCGGATGTGACCGACTTGAAACCGCTGCGCCGCGATATCGACGTCATCGGCGAGCAGATGGCGACGCTCGATGAGCAGGTTGCCGCCGCCGTGAAGGCCGCATCCTCTCCAGCTGCGATCACGACATCCCAGGCGGGCGATGGGCGCCTCCCCCAGTTCGAGAGCGCCGGCAACGACCCGGCGGTGATAACGGGCATGATCCTGCCGGAGATCGACGGCCCCGAGTACTACAGCGGCACCGAGGTCAGCTACACCGCAGATGACGGCAAGGCGCGGATCTGGATGATCTGGGCACACTGGTGCCCCTACTGTCAAGCAGAGCTGCCCGATCTCAGCGAATGGTGGCCGGAGAACGCATCCCGATTCCCCAGTGTCGAGCTGGTGACGGTTACCACCGCGATCGACGAGACGAGGGGCAACCCACTGCTTGACTACCTGGACTCGTCGGAATTCTCATTCCCTGTCGTACTCGACGACACCGGCGAGATCGCCAGCAGGTTCGGGACCTCGGCATTCCCCTTCTGGGTCGTCACCGACGCAAACGGCGCTGTTGTGTTCCGTACCGCGGGAGCGCTCGGGATCGAGAACATCGACCAGATCTTCGCACAGCTCGAGACGATCTCATCCGAGACCTAGGAATAGATCACCGCTGCCGGCGATAGGCGCGCTGCATCTCCCGCTCTTCTTCACGTTGGCGAATCCGCTGCCGCTTGTCGTAGGTGCGACGCCCTTTGGCCAGCGCCAGCTCGACTTTGGCCCTACCGTCTTTGAAGTAGACGCTGAGCGGGATGAGTGTCAGCCCGACCTCGTTGATCTTGCCGATCAACCGATCGATCTCCCGGCGGTGCATCAGCAGCTTGCGTGGCCGCTCAGGCTCATGACCCCCTCCGGACGAGAAGCCGTACGGGGCGATGTGCGCCCGCTCCAACCACACCTCACCGTCACGGATGTCGGCATACGCGTCCTTGAGTTCGAGTTGCGAGTTCCTCAGGCTCTTGACCTCAGAACCGCGCAACACAATGCCGCACTCAAAGGTGTCAATGATCTCGAAATCGTGGCGCGCCTTGCGGTTCCTGGCGATCACCTTCTGCCCCGTCACCTTTTGCCCCGTCATGTCCTCACCTACAGATACTCGGCCGGATCAACAGGTGCGCCAAAGATCCTCACCTCAAAATGGAGGTGTGGCCCGGTCGCCAGCCCGCTCGAGCCGGCAAACCCGATGACATCGCCGGCGCCTACCTGATCATCGTACGACACGTTGAAACTCGACTGGTGGGCATACAAGGTCGTCATCCCCCCACCATGGTCGATGACGATGGTGTTCCCGTAACCACCACGCACCGCGGCGAAAATGACCCTGCCGGAAGCGCCCGCCCTGATTTCCTGACCGCTCCCGGCGGTCATGTCTACACCGGTGTGCATTCGGCTATATCCGAGAATGGGGTGCACCCGCATTCCAAAAGCGCTTGTGATAGCCCCGGGGACCGGCCGGACCAAGACTCCCGGTTGTTCGCCTTCGCGAGATGCCTCCTCCTCGATGAGGCGCTCGATGTTGGCCTGTTCGGCCTCGAGACCCTCCAGCTCATCGCGGAACTGTGCGATCGTCGCATCGACCGCATCTAGCTGTGCGTTCAGGTTTGCGAGCTCCGCGGCCACCTGATCGGCGAGTTCGGACTGGGCAGCAGCAAGCGTGTCGAGGTCCGCTTTGGCATCGTCGAGCTTGCCGATTGTCTCGTTGACCTCAACCTCATCGTCTCTAATGTGCTCTTGCTGGCGTACCTCCTGGCCTTGCAGGGACTCATACTCCAGCATCGTTCGGTCGGTGTCCGCTGCGACGTATCGCAGGTAGCTCAATCCGATGTACAGCGACGTGATCGAACTTGCCGACAGCGCCACTTCCTCTGTTCCGCTGCTTTGCCCGACGTAGGCGGCGCGAACCCAAGCTCTAGCCTGCTGTTTCGATTCGTCGAGCTGTATCCGGGTCTCGGCGAGCGACTGGTAGGACTGCTGGAGCTGGATCCTGAGGAGCTCGAGCAGCCGCTCCTGCTCGGTGATCTGATCCTCGGTGTCCTCGATCTCAGCCTCGGTCTCGGCAAGCTCCGTCTGTCGCAGCGCAAGCGTGTCCCGGGCGGCAACGATGTCGACGACGACACCCGTGCGTGAGGCGTCGGCGGAGGCGATCTCGGCACCTAGGGCGTCGATCCGCTCGTTCACCTCCGCGAGGTCATCGTTGAGGTCCCACGCCCCGGCGACGCCAACCGGAACGACGAGCGCAACCGCCAGCAGGGCAGCGGCAAGCCGCTTCATGTCCGGACGTACTTGTGAACGGCCAGCGAGATGCTCGACCCAACCACACCTACGACGGCGCCAAAGGCAATGATCACGAGACCGCGACCCAACATGAACGAGTCCGGCACGGCGAGGATTATGAACTCGGGAAGATCGGACAACCTGCCCTCAGCCAGCTTGTACAGCCACGCACCAAGCGCGACCGCAATTCCCGAGCCAAGCACACCCTCGAAGACGCCCTCGATGATGAACGGAGTCCGCACGAACCAGTTGCTGGCGCCGACGAGGTGCATGATCTCCAGCTCTTCGCGGCGAGCGTAAATCGCCATGTGGATCGTGTTGGCGATGAGTGCGACCGCTGCCACCCCGAGAGCAACGGCAAGCACCCAGAAGAACACGCGCAGCCCATCGCGGATAGCGGCTATCTGCTCCACCGTCTCGTCGGCCGAGATCACATCAGAAATGCCGGGTGAGTTGGTCAGCCGCTGTTTGATCGTGTCATAGTCGTTGAGGTCGACCGGCCGTACCCGAAGCGAGGCCGGAATGATAGAAGGGTCCTCCTGGATGACCTCGAGTATCTGGTTGTCGTCGGCGAACATGCGCTGCGCTTCCTGATACGCCTCGCTGGGGCTGAAATAGATCACCTGTTGTACCTCTGCCCAGTCCTCGATCTCGGCTTGGAGCCCCGAGACGTCCCTGAAGTCGTTGCGCAGATAACCGATCACCCGGACGTCTTCCTGCCATTGCTCGGTGTTGACTCGTGCAATCTCGCCGAATATCAACGTGCCAAACGTGAGGAAGAGCGAGACAAAGACGGCGAGGATCGCGCCGAGCACCACAAGCCCGTTGCGGCGAATGTTGTTGAAGGCCTCGTTGAGCACGTATGAGATTCGCATCAGGCATCGGTATCCGTGCGTTCGTGACCGGGTGCGGCCGATGAGGCGTCGTCGGGCGCAGGAGCAACCGTCGGCTTCTCAGGAGCCGCACCGGGTAGGGACGTCGGTTCCGTTTCGGACACCAGGTCTGCAACGAGCGCCGGGTCCGGCGGGATCTCGAGAGGATCGATGGGCTTGCCCTCGTCCCTCGCTTCGGCGGCTCTGACGTTCGACTGGACCCGGATCTCATACGCCCCGCTGCGTTGGTCGCGGATGACTCGCCCGTCGTCGAGTTGTACGACTCTCCGCCGCATAGCATCCACGATGGCATGGTCGTGGGTGGCCATTACGACGGTGGTTCCGGTGCGGTTGATCCGGTCGAGTATGCGCATGATCCCGACCGACGTGGCCGGGTCCAGGTTTCCGGTGGGCTCGTCTGCAAGCAGGATGAGTGGGCGGTTTACGAACGCTCGGGCTATCGAGACCCGTTGCTGCTCCCCACCCGAGAGCTGACGGGGCTGGCGCTCGCTCTTGTTCGACAGCCCTACCAGCTTGAGGACCTGAGGCACCTGGTTGCGCACAACATGCCGGGAACGTCCGGTGACCTCCAGAGCAAACGACACGTTCTCGTATACCGACTTGTTCGGAAGAAGCTTGAAATCCTGGAACACGGTGCCGATCGACCGGCGCAGATGCGGAACCTTCCAGGTCGGCAGCACCGATGCGTGTTTGCCGGCGACCCATACGTCGCCTTCGTCGGGCTTCTCCTCGCGCATGATCAGCCGGAGCAGGGTCGATTTGCCGGAACCTGAGGGGCCGACGAGAAACACGAACTCGCCCTTGGCGACGTCGAGGCTCACCTCTGTGACGGCCACGACGCTGTTGTCGTAGACCTTGGTGACATTCTGGAGACGGATCATGAAACTCCCTCTGCGGATCGGAGCGCACCGACCCGAAAGAGTCCTATGTAGTTCTCCCCTTCTCCGCCGCCGACGGCGAATGCTACATCCGTTGGGGGCATACACCAAGGACAGTCACCGGTGACGAGGTTATTCCTCGACCTCGCGCGGGCGCCGGGAAGGGCGTGCGGGCTCCGGAGACACGCCTCAACCCTGTTCCTTGCCACGACGCCACTGAAGGTACGAGTCTATGAACGCGTCGATCTCGCCGTCGAGCACCGCGTTTATGTTGCCGACCTCCAGGTCGGTGCGCAGATCCTTCACCATCTGGTACGGCTGCATCACGTATGAGCGGATCTGCCGGCCCCAGCCCGCCTCGGTCTGCTCTCCGCGGATGGAATCGATCTCGTTCAACCGCTCTTGACGTGCCAACTCTGCGAGCCTTGCGGCCAGAATCTGCATCGCACGGTTCTTGTTTTGGAGTTGGGACCGCTCGTTCTGACACGCTACGACCGTGTTGGTCGGCAGATGTGTGATGCGCACCGCCGAATCGGACGTGTTGACATGCTGGCCCCCCGCACCCTGTGACCGGTAGGTGTCGATTCGCAGATCGTCCTGGTTGATCTCGACGTCGGTGAGGTCGACCTCCGGGATCACGTCGACCCCGGCAAAAGAAGTGTGTCGTCTCGCCGCCGAATCGAACGGGCTGATTCGTACCAGACGGTGCACTCCCCGCTCCCCCTCGAATGAGCCGTAGGCATGATCGCCCTTGATGGTCAACGTGGCGGCTTTGATACCCGCCTCGTCCCCTGGCTGAATCTCGTCGATCTCCACCTTGAACGGAGTCCGTTCCAAGTAGCGTACGTACATCCGCAACAGCATCTCAGCCCAGTCCTGGGCGTCTACACCTCCGGCGCCGGCGTGAACGCTGAGAATCGCAGGCCGATCGTCGTACTCGCCAAAAAAGAGACTCTCCCGCGCGAGCAGGGTCAGCTCTCCATCGATAACCCTGAGTTCCCCTGTGGCCTCAGCCGCCGTCTGGGTATCGCCTTCGTCAGCCGCCAGCTCGAGAAGGACCTCGGCGTCGTCGATCCTGGCTTCTATGCCGGCGACATTCCCGATGATCCTCTCAAAGCGGGCCAGCTTCTGGGTGACCTCCTTAGCCCGATCCTGGTCGTTCCAGAGGTCGGGAGCCGAAGCGAGCTCACGCAGCTCAACGAGCTCCTGCTCCTTGCCTGCGACGTCAAAGGAACCTCCTGGCATCGTCTAGGCGGGAGCGCAACTCCTCGATCAAGGCACGGGGATCCATGTCATTCATAGAGTCTCATCCAACACAGTCTGTCTCGTTTAACAAGGTCTCATTCATTGAACCCAGATGGTATCAGCCCCGGCTCCACCTGCAGTGAGGTGCGAGCCAGGGCCACAAACAGAATCATCGCTTGTCAGGGGGCACGTCTACGGCCGTCGTTCCGGTGTGAACATGACCCGCAGGAGTGCCGCTGAACGCTCAAGGGGTCTCGCTCACTCTCCTCCGCCGAACCCAGGTGGGACAAACTGTCGCAGCCAATCCAGCGCCTCGGCGTATGATTCGAAGACCTGCGATGGGAAGAGAAACGAGTTCATGGCCCACGAAAACGATCCGGTCACGTTTCGGGAGCCCTCGTCGACGATCATCGCCAGCGCAGTCAGCGCACCGGCAACGTCCTCGAGGAACTCTCGCCATGCATCCGGCGTCGGTCTGCTCATCGACCGAACGTCCCAGAGCACAGGGAGTGGCACACCCTGGGTCAGCTCGCGGAACGCGTCCACGTCGGCCTTCATCGAATCGGCTGTGTGCCGCACATCCGGGTTGGTCTCGACAACAACGACCACGCCGTCGGGTCCGAGGGTCATCTCGACCATCTGAGTCGACGCCTTACGGACGTGGGACATCAGATCAACCGACGATCGGTGCGGCGCCCGGCTTGCCGTGGCACAGCTTGTACTTCTTGCCGGACCCGCAAGGGCATGGTTCGTTGCGCCCGATCTTGTCCTTGACCCGAACCGTCCGCTTCGACGTGTCGGGGCCCGATGTCTGGATCGCCGTTGGGCGCTTCGGAGCTTCCTGCTTTGCGACCTTCACGTGGTACATGTATCGCAGGGTATCTTCCTTCACCGAGTCAACCAGAGCGGCGAACATGTCGTAGCCCTCACGTTGATACTCGACCAGTGGATCCTTCTGGGCCATTGCCCGGAGCCCGATGCCCGACCGCAGGTAGTCCATGTCGGCGAGATGCTCTCGCCACTTGTTGTCGATGATCGACAACGTGACGGTCCGCTCCAGCCGGCTCAGGACGTCGGGGCCGAGCTCCTCCCTCCTCGAGTCATACACCCGGACGGCATCCTCTAGGTAAGCGTCGACCACCTCATCCGGCGTCAGATCCGCCGGATGGCCAAAAGTGTTCTTACCAATCGTCGGCGTGTAGACGGTCGAGATTTGCTCGTTGAACCTCTCCCAATCCCATTCCTCCGGATCGATCCCGGTGATCATGGTGCGTACGTAGTCCTCAATCACCTCGTCACGCCAATCGGCGATCAGACCCGCGATGTCTTCGCCGAGCAGGATCTGATTCCGCCATTCGTAGATGATCCTGCGCTGAGTGTTCATCACCTCGTCGTACTTCAAGACGTTCTTGCGAATCTCGAAGTTCTGCGCCTCGACCTGGTTCTGTGCCCGCTCGACGGCTTTGCTCACCATCTTGTGCTCAATGGGGACGTCGCGCGGGATCTTGAGACGGGACATGATCGATGCCACGCGTTCGTTGGCGAAACGTCTCATCAGGTCGTCTTGGAGTGACAAATAGAAACGGGACTCGCCCGGGTCACCCTGACGTCCGGAGCGACCCCGCAACTGGTTGTCGATGCGGCGTGACTCGTGACGCTCGGTTCCAAGGACGTATAGGCCACCGGCAGCCAGCACCTGCTCGCGAGCGGGCACCGTGTCCACTCTGAACTTCTCGGTCAACCGGGCCAGCTCCTCCTCATAGCCCTCGTCGTCCCGGGACATATCCTGCTTGCGGAGTTCGGCCTTGGCCAGTTCCTCCGGGTTTCCTCCCAGGGCGATGTCCACACCCCGACCCGCCATGTTGGTGGCAACGGTGACCGCCCCCGGCTGTCCTGCCTGAGCGATGATCTGCGCTTCCCGGCTGTGATGCTTGGCGTTGAGAACCTCGTGCTTGACACCACGTTTCTTGAGATGGTTCGCCAGCCGCTCCGACTTCTCGATCGAAACCGTGCCGACCAGCACCGGCTGTCCCTTCTCGTTGCGCTCGATGATGTCGGCGACCAACGCATCGAACTTCGCATCCTCGTCGATGTAGACCACGTCGCCCTGGTCGGCCCTGGCGATGGGCTGGTTGGTGGGCACTTCGACGACGTCCAGGCCGTAGATCTCACTGAACTCACCGGCTTCCGTGATCGCGGTACCGGTCATTCCTGCAAGCTTGTCGTACATGCGGAAGTAGTTCTGGAGCGTGATCGTGGCCAGCGTCTGGTTCTCTTCTTTGATCTTGACGCCCTCTTTGGCCTCGATCGCCTGGTGGAGCCCCTCTGAGTAGCGCCGTCCGTCAAGAACCCTGCCGGTGAATTCGTCGACGATCTTGATCTCGCCGCCACGAATGAGGTAGTCGACGTCACGCTCGTAGAGCTCCTTGGCTTTGAGCGCCACGTCGAGGTGATGGATCAGATCGACGTTGGCGAAGTCGTACATGTTCTCGACACCGAGAACTTGCTCAACCTTGTGAACACCCTCCTCGGTGGTGATCACCTGTCGCTTCTTCTCGTCCACCTCATAGTGGATGTCGCGGTGGAGGGCGTTGGTGATACGGGCGAAGTCCCGATACCACTTACCGGTCTCCCCGACCCGACCCGAGATGATCAATGGAGTACGTGCCTCGTCGATGAGGATCGAGTCGACTTCGTCGACGATGGCGTAGGCGTGGCCGCGTTGGACCATGTCTTCGGGTTTCATCGTCATGTTGTCGCGCAAGTAGTCGAAGCCGAACTCGTTGTTGGTGCCGTGGGTGATGTCGGCGGCATAGGCGGGTCGACGCTCTGCCGGTGACATGTTCGACTGGATCAGACCTACCTCGAGTCCAAGGAACCGGTGGATCGGCCCCATCCAGTCTGCGTCGCGGCTGGCGAGGTAGTCGTTGACGGTGACCAAATGCACACCCTTGCCGGTGAGTGCGTTGAGATAGGCCGGCATTACCGAAACGAGCGTCTTGCCTTCACCGGTCTTCATCTCGGCGATCATCCCGCGGGCCATGGCTCCGGCACCAACCACCTGAACGTCGTATGGCCTCTGGCCGAGGACACGCTGAGATGCCTCACGCACCGTAGCGAACGCCTCTGCCTCGAGGTCGTCGAGCGTTTCGCCAGATTCGAACCGCTTGCGGAATTCGTCGGTCTTGAGTCGCAGCTGATCGTCGGTGAGGTTTGAGAACTCGGGTTCGATTGAATTGACATGCACGGCGAGTTTTTCGAGCTCTTTGAGCCGCTTGCCCTCGCCGGCATGCAGAATCTTGCTGATGATTGCCATATCGCCGCCAATTGTAGGTTCCGGTTCGGCTATTGGTAGCGAGCCAACGGATTCCTCAGCCTCCGGGATGAGGTGCCCGAGCGAACCAAGGGCGACGAGCCAAACATTCTTCTCCCCCTGGGAGAAGTACCCGAGCGTAGCGAAGGGGGATGAGGGCCTTGTTTAGAGCTGAGAGACAACAGCCACCCCCTCCGTCGCTGCGCTCCTCGTCCCCCTGGAAGGGACAATGCCTTGGCTGCCACCCCTACCTCCGGCTGCTAGACGCAGCCGCAGGAACCTTCCCCCTGGGGAAGGGGGACAATGCGGTTAGTCGAGGGAGATGAATTCCTCACGGAGGGCGTAGAGGACCGCTTCGTTGCGGGAGTGAAGACCCAGCTTGTCGAGGATGTTGCGGATGTGGTTCTTCACGGTGTTTTCAGAGATGAACAGCCGGTCACCGATCTCACGGCTGGTCATACCCTTTGCGACGAGCTGCAGCACCTCGATCTCACGGCCCGTGAGTGTTGGCTTGCGGGACTTGTAGATCTCCTGGTGACGCAGCAACTGGCGCAGCACGTCGACCATCTTGCCTGCCATCTTCGGCGAGAACGCGGCACCTCCCTCGGCGACCGCCCGGATGAGATCGACGAGATGGGCGAACGGCATGTCCTTGACGATGTACCCGCGCGCCCCTGCCTTGATGGCCTGGATCATGTCTTCTTCGGACTCACTGCCGGTGAGGAGAATCACCTGGGATTCATCGGATACGGCACCGATCTTGCCGACAACGTCTAGACCGGAGAGACCGGGCATGAGCACGTCGAGCAGCACCAGGTCGGGCTGAAGCAGCTCAGCCTGTCCCACGGCGTCTTCGGCGGTGGCGGCCTCGCCGACAACCTCGAAGCCCGCCTCGTTCAGCGCCGCGGACAACCCGGCTCTGAATAGGGGCACATCGTCAACAACAAGCAGTCGTGTCATTCGGGCTCGATCAGTCCTAGGTCTCCGTCATTACGGTGATACAGGACGCAGTACTTGCCGCTCTCGGCGTCAAGAAAGAAGAAGAAGTCGTGTCCGAGCATCTCCATCTGCAATCCGGCTTCCTCCGCTGTCATGGGTCGCATCGCAAAGCGCTTTGTCCGCACAATCGGAAGCGACCCGGCTTCCCCGTCTTCATCGGACACGGCTTGAACAGCATTGAGCGGTTTATTGTCCCTCTTTCGCGACCTCTGGATGAGCCGCTCCTTGAGCCTGCGGAGCTGACGCTCGAATTTGGCGGACGCGAGGTCTACGGCAGCCATGGCGTCGGAAGCCATCGACTCGACACGCACCGTGTTGCCCGCGGTATGGGTTGTGATCTCGACCTTGAACCGCTCTCCGGAAGAACGCGGGTTGCGCAATTCCGACAGCTCAACATCGGCGACGGAACCGTCGTCGAAAATACGACCGGCATGTGCGACCTTCTCGTTCGCAAGGTTCGCTACCTTGCCGTCGACTCGAACGTTCTTACCGTGTACGCGTACGTCCACCTCAGCTCCTTTCAAGAGGGCGAACCGGAAATCGGTGAGGTTCGGTCGCAACATGCCCCCCGACCGCGGTAGCACCCACTGGTCGGGACGGGCTGATGAGTGCTCCTGACAAAGCTACTCCGCTGTTGCTGTTTGCTCCTGGGCGCTAATCCTATCAAAGGTCGAGCCAAGCGCCCGCGTAGCTGTGATGGCCCTCGACACACCTATCACCTCGCCGGCCGTGCGTAGGGTGAGCCCGGTCGTTGCGACGTCGTCCACGAGCACAGCACCGGTCGGAGCCGATGTGACGCGGAAGAAGCCTGGCGATCGCCGAGCCGCCCGATCGCTTCCGGCGTGCGCAGGCCACCACAGACGTGCCCGGAGCGCTCTGACAACAGGAACGTCCACACGATCACCGAGACGCACGGCCAGCTCAACTGCCGGATCGACACCATGACGAGCCCGGCGTATCCATGCTCGCGGCACCGGGATGAGTGCCGCGGTACTTGGCGGCAGCCTGTCGACCATCTCTGCTGCAAGCAGATCCGCGGCGGCCGTGATGGCCTGGTACTTGAGCAGATGGACCAACCGTCGCGCCGTGCCCTCGTGTCGAAACGCGCTGTATATGCGGAAGCCCGCCTCGGTCATCGGTGGCACATGCGCCATCTGCGCACGGCATGGCCCACACAGCGAACCACTCCCCCAGACCGAACATGCAATGCAGAGTGTCATGGTCACAACGTATCAATTCAATCCGACATGAATGGAGCGGACGTAAACGAGCGGACGTAAACGAGCGGACGTCAACGAGCGGACAGGAACCAGCGGACTGCGCCGGCCGACATCGGATACACGGGCTCAGGGTATGACTAGCTAGACCGGAATACCACTACATGTGGCTGGATTACCACTCACCGTACTCTAGAATCACAAGTGGGAATGGCGAACAATCTCGAGTTTGGGGCGCAATCTGTGCAGGTGGGAAGTAGCTACCGGTGGCGAAGCGTGCGCCACATCCGATATGGCGCACTCGCGGTCGGACTTGCAGCAGTAAATGTCTGGCTCTGGGCGCACGTGATCAATGTCGCAGTGGGCACACCGGAGAACGACGCTCTGGCGCTTCTTGCCGCGCTCGGGTCGACACTTGCGCTTGGGCTTGCGATCTCTCTCTGGCGCAATCCTCCTCAGCTGAGCCGGGAGATGGTGGCGGTCCCCGCACTACGCCACACACTTGCAACTCACCAAGCAGGCCACATCGTCGCGGCACATGTCGCCGACCCCACCCGGCTTCGTCGCGCCAGTCTGACCGGCCACTGCAACCTGCACCCACCGGAGGTTCCCGTCGTAACCGAATCAGCATTGCGTGCCGAGCTGACCGTTGCGCTCGGCGGCATGGTGGCCGAAGAGATCTTCGCCGGAGAGAGCGGTACTCACGCGGCAGCGGATCTGGAACGTGCCACGTGCATAGCTGCAGCAATGGTGGGGCGCTTTGGCATGGCAGAGTCACCAGTCTCGATGGTGGCGGCCACAATGCGCCGTCGGCGGTTCGTCGCACGTGTCCTCGACGACCCGCGAGCCAGAAAGGATCTCGAGGCTCTGCTCCGCGACGCCAAACGGGACACCGTCAAGTCGATGCTCGACAAGCGGCACGTCGTGATCGCGGTCCGTGATGCACTTCTGCGCCACCGGCGAGTCGGGCCGGCGGATATACGCATGATCATCGCCCGCGCCGACCGACACCGCCACAACGACGGCGAGGTGCTCGTCGACCTCCGGGTCATCGGCGGTGGCAGACCCGCGACAGGAGCGGGCAACTGACCTGCGGCTTCAGGTGCCGTGCTCCCAGGAGGCGAGATACTCAACCTGTTCATCGGTGAGGATCTCCAGACCACACCCCATCGACTCGAGCTTGAGCCGGGCAACCTCGTGGTCCAGCTCGTGTGGCAACACATAGACCCTCGGTCCCAGCGCCGGTCCATTGTTCTTCAGCCACTCGGCTGCCAGTGCCTGGTCGGCGAACGACATATCCATGACATCAGCCGGGTGGCCCTCAGCCGCACCCAGGTTCACCAGACGGCCTTCTGCGACGACCAGCAGCCGTCGCCCGTCTGGCATCGTGTATTCACCCAGGTTGTCGCGCAGCACCCGGTAACTCGTGGCCATTTCGTCGAGCTTCTTCAAGTCGAGTTCGACATCGAAGTGACCGGCGTTGGCGAGGATCACGCTGTCTTTCATCATCTCGAAATGCTCCCCGCGGAAGACGTGGATGTCGCCGGTCGCCGTGATGAACACGTCACCGAGGGGGGCCGCGTCGTGGCTGGTCATGACCGCATGACCATCCATCGCCGCCGACAGCGCACGCACCGGGTTCGGCTCAACCACGATCACCTTGGCACCGAGCCCATCGGCACGGGTGGCTATGCCGACGCCACAGTCCCCGTAGCCGGCGACCACAACGGTCTTTCCGGCAAACAGGATATTGGCGGCGCGCAGAATGCCGTCGAGCGACGATTGCCCGGTGCCGTGCCGGTTGTCGAAGAGATGTTTGGTGTCGGAGTCGTTGACGGCAACAACAGGGAACCGGAGCACACCGGCCTTCTCCATCGCCCGCAGCCGGATGACCCCGGTGGTCGTCTCCTCCATACCGCCGATGAGCGGCTGGTCGGGTCGTTGGTTGTGGAGAACCGTCGTCATGTCACATCCATCGTCGAACACCAGGTCGGGCATGGTGTCGAGCACGGTGTTGATATGGCGGTAGAAGGTTTGCGAGTCCTCGCCGCGTACCGCGTAGACGGGGATCCCCGAGCTGACCAGCGACGCGGCAACGTCGTCCTGTGTCGAGAGCGGGTTTGAGGCACAGAGACTCACCGCGGCACCACCCGCTCGGAGCACATGCATGAGGTTGGCCGTCTCAGAGGTCACGTGCATGCAAGCGCCGATGGTCACCCCCGCCAGCGGCTGTTCCTTCTCGAAGCGTTCTCTGATCGACGCCAGCACCGGCATGCGCCGGTTGGCCCATTCGATACGGCGGTCGCCGTGCTCAGCGAGGGACAGGTCGGCGATGTCGTGGTCCACGATGGTTCCTCCAGGCAGTGCGGTTATCGCTCTACGCTAACCTCTTTGGGGACGATCCTGCCAGGAGGGACGATGAGCAAGTTTGTGGAAAAGCCTTGGGGCAGCGAACTGATCTGGGCGCACACCGATCGCTACGTCGGCAAGCTGATCTCAATTTCCGCCGGGGCGCGCTTGTCACTCCAGCTCCACAACGAAAAGGACGAATCGATCTTCATCGTCGAAGGCACGCTCAATCTCCACCTCGAGAACGACGAGGGTGACGTGGAGCAGACCAAGATGGGCCCGGGCGAATCCGCCCGTGTCCTCACCGGTCGCATCCACCGGTTCGAAGCCGTTACCGACGTCAGGCTCATCGAGGTCTCGAGTCCCGAGCTAGACGACGTAGTCCGCCTAGAGGACGACTTCGGGCGCAAGGGAACGACCGAACCCTAAGCAGAGGCCATCCCCAGGGTTGCGATTAATCGAACTCCAAGCTGTTTGTTGCGACGACACTGCCGAAGGCGGGGAAGCAAGACTGACTCCCCGGCATCCTGAGTCCACGGTTGCTGAGCACACACATTCCTCTCCCTTCGGGAGAGGACAGGCCGAGGCGTATCGGAAGCCGATACGTTGGCGAGGCAGGTGAGGGGGTCTTTGAATCCAGCTTGAATTCATAAGGCCCTCATCGCCCTCGCTGCGCTCGGGCACTTCTCCCGGAGGGAGAAGAATGCGTGGCTCATCCCCCTTCGCTTCGCTCGGGTACTTCTCCCGGAGCCTGAATCCACGGTTGCAGATTGTCGGATCGCTCGATTAGCTCGTCACCACCGACGCTTTCCGCTCAAACACAGCTTCCCTGTTTCGGTGAACAACCAAAACTCGACATCCCCCGGGCACATTGCGAAATCGAGCGATTCCTCCACCACAAACCGTGGATTCAGGCGGAGGGAGAAGAATGTTTGGCTCATCGCCCTCGCCGCGCATCGTCACCGCAGGTGACGCCACTTCCTCCCGGAGGGAGAAGCATGTTTGGCTCATCGCCCTCGCTGCGCATCGTCACCGCAGGTGACGCCACTTCCTCCCGGAGGGAGAAGAATCCCTTGGCTCGCCCGCCGCGGGCAACGGATTCCGGGGATCCAGGGCTATCCGGAGGTCAGTCGTCAGGTCTGCGTTGCTTCTTCAACCAGCATCACAGGGATGCCGTCGTCGACGGGGTATTGCAGACCACAACCGCCGCACAGCAGTGAAGGCGATTGCTCAACCTCGGACAAGGTCCCTGCGCATGAAGGGCATTGCATGATCTCGAGCAAACCCGGGGGCAGAAGACCCGACCCCGCCTCGGGCTGAAGGAGCGCTGCAACCTGATCGACCACCGCGGCC
>Ga0214472_10000215_pt1 | contig 77273 bp, 58 predicted proteins | sample RVTome_6_FD_207662 | JGI IMG/M metagenome (GOLD analysis project Ga0214472, IMG submission 207662) | Soil microbial communities from uranium-contaminated site in the Upper Colorado River Basin, Wyoming, United States - RVT140D175 | ecosystem: Environmental > Terrestrial > Soil > Contaminated >...
GTCCGATCCTATCTGTGGGCCACCCAACGCCGACCGGGAATCGTCAAGAACTACTTCAAACAGAAAGACGTCGCCTATGCCGCAGCATAGAACTGTTCAATACTTACCGCTCCCGGTAGTATGTGCCGCTTGAAGGCGTCATCCTTTAATCGACTATCGGCCCTAATTTCCGGCCGCATCAATGTGAAACGAATCAGATTCACGAACGCCTCAGCCATGATTGGAAGCATCGAACGAATCGCAAAGCAAAGACCGAATCCCCGGCTGCATCTGCTGGCGGCATCCTCCCACTGTTCTTGTGCGCTCTCCCTGTCCTCTTGGTCGAGAATGTTCGGAAGCTCGCTGAGTTGGTCAAGTTGAAGGGCCTTGAGTTCCTCCGCGAGCTTCGTAACGGAGCGGCGAAGACGCTGGTACGGGTTGACAAACTCGATCCAGGGCTCCAAGGACTTCCGGCACTTGGCCATGTCTGCGCCAAAGGCCGCAAAGTCGGCTTTAACTTGTTGAATGAAATCCGCGAGATCGTCCGGTTCAAGCTCAACGGGACCGATCAACCACACGTCTGTCCTGTAGTTTCCGCCTTGAATATCAACAAAGACTGGTCCATATCGAAGCGACCAATTCCAATGAATGAGATTGTCGGAGTGGTCGTTCCGAAGCCAGTTTTGAAGACCGTTAGGCCGTCCAAATCGCGCTGCCAAATAGCAATATAGATCGACCGGCTTGATCTCGTTGGTTATGGTCAAGCATTCACTGCGCCACGCCGCTGGTCTTTCCTTTATCTGCAAGAAGGCAAGGATCTGCTCTGGTTGCAGATACTCAAGCGAAGCCAGAAAATCGGATGAAAGCGGCATATGAGGTCTAACGCTCCGGTTCAGCGGCGGCGCGACGCGCCGTCCGCTGCGTGCTGTTGGCGGGCGGGTGGTTCATCAGTGCCAGTCTTCACATGAACGCGATACTCCTCGGAGTCTTCCCTGAAGAGCAACTGTTGATGCGAGCCTTCCGAGTACCGCACTAACTGCCGTTCTGCGAGCACCCGCGCGATCTCGGACTCCATTCCGGTTGCGCGAGCAAGGGCCGCGAAGTCAAGCAGCTTGAGAATCTGAGCGGTGATTGGGCGCTTCGCGTCCCAGAAGACAAAGGCCGACCAGAATTCCCGCGCAGGCGCCGATTGGACGAGCTCGTAAAGCACACTGGATTCCTGCTCAGACTGGCATGAGAAGAAGTAGCAGGTGTCATCCAAGAGTACAGGCCGACATTGAAAAGGCGGTACCTCGACGAATTCGAGCTTCTTGTACAAGCCGGAGATGGCGACCTTCCACGGCGAGAAGGAGTACTCTCCGACTCCAAAGATCGAAAAGCGAGGGCGATTGCGGTAGATGGAACTACCGCGCCTTGCGAGAAGAGCGTCGTTGGCAACGAGGTACTGCCACGCCTTCGGAGCGGAACGTTGGAGATCCTCCGGGGACGCGCTCATCGTTCTCTGAGGTACGAGCAGCCACTTACGGGGATGGCGCTTCCTGGCGAGGTCCGAGCTCTTCAGGAGGGGGAAAAGAACTTCAGCTTCAACGTCAACCCGTACCCCCGTCCCGTTTTCATACTCGGCGTCCTTCTGAACCAGTTCGAAGACATTGCTGCAGTCGTGCTTGATTCCGGAGCGCCACCCTGAGAGACCGCGTCCTAGGAGGTCGTGCCACCGGTCATAGAGGCGCACATCGGCAACGAGATCACCATCCCGCAATCCGAAGACTGCGTCGGGTTCCGCACTCCGCAGTGAACTGTAATCACTGCACTCGATTGATGTCGCACCCGGTCGGAATCTCACCACCAAGAGGCACGCATCTACAGACGCGCTGAAGTGCAACTGGGTGTCAATACGGCGCACCTCAGCAGACTCGACCGGAAGCGCCTGCAACCATGCGTAGGACAGGACCTTTCGGGCGACCGCTGTCTTGCAGAGCACCGCCAACATCCCGTGTGCATCGGCGAGCCAGTGAAAGTTCTTCCGGAGCATCCACTCCGATATGTCGAAGTTCGACTTACCGGTTAGGGCCTCGATCCCCCGCAGATTGTCCTCGTTTGTCTTTGCCGGAAGATTGGCACTCCCCAAGGAACCGAGGGTCGCGTTCGTTACCCACGGGGGGTTACCAACGATGAGGATCGGCTTCGGCAACCTCGCGACAATGTCCGACCAATCCGTGTCGAAGAAGTCCCCTTGTAGGATCTGGACCTGCTTGTCGTGCCTGATACTGTTCGTGGCGCGCTTCGCCTCCCGAACGTGCGCACCTTCCCGGTCTAGTCCGAGAAAGTGGCTAGCTCTGGGGAATGCCTCCAGACCGGCCAAAAGGAACGCGCCACGCCCGCAGGTTGGCTCGATGACGGACGCCGGGGAGAAACCGGTTCGCTCTATGGCCGAGCAGACATCGCGAGCGAGACTCCGCGGGGTCTGGAAATCTCCGAACTCGATCTTGGTGTTCTTGTCTCGTGTCATCGCTACTTGAGCCTGATTACGCCGGGCACGGTACCCGCTTGTTCGATCACGCGCCGGTACTGAAGCCTCCACTGAAGTGCGTTGGAGATGGTCAGATATCCGATTTCCGGACGTGTCCTCAGTAGTTCGTCGGCAATGTTTCCCGCCTCGATCTCGTCCACAGGGAGCATCCGTTCCTGCATGAAGGCAAGAAGATCGTCCTTGTTCCCTTGGTTGTCGAGAATCTTGCGGATCCCTGTTGTGGTCTGGAAATCGGCCGTCCGCTCCTTTTCGACGAAAATGACGTGCTGGACGTCCAGATGCCCGGTCGAGCTTGCGGGGTCATCGGTCTTGTCGTACACGAAGACCAGGACTGAATACCCGAGCCCGAAGATCTTCTGCCTGGCGGACTTGTACGGGCACGAGGACTGCGGCTGCTTGACGCTCGTGACCTTCATGTCGACTTCAAGCTCTGGGAAGTCGATGCCCTTGGCGGATGAACCCTCCTGGAAATCGAACCGCGACGCGAGGTGTTCACGGAACTTGTGCTCAAAGTACGTCCCTACGGCCTTTCCGTCGGTAACCCCGAAAAGGGCAGGTTCACGATGGGACGATTCCAGGGTTGCGAATGCTCGAGCCTCGGTCTTGAGCGCATCGACTGTCAGCTTCTGTTTCATGGACTCCAGTCCACCCAACGCCTATTGGGGAGCATCCCTGGCGAGTTCGAAATGTTCCATTCGGGGTGCCGAACGCTTTTTTCCTGTTAACTAACGGGCGTTGTTAACGTGTCGGGAGAGTCCCTTGAACAGTAGAGCAGGTGAGCAGTGGACCGCAGGCGAGTGGGACTCGGCGCCCTACGGCCGTTTCTCGTGATCACCTGTTCCTCTGCTCGCCTGCTCCAAGCTGCGTACAGTCTTCGCTGCACGCCGCTTAACGAGAGAGCGCGAGAGTTCGAGACGCTTTCATTCGGGGTTCGAGCGCAACCTGCCGGGTCACGATCGCACCCCGAACGTCACGGCTACGAACCGAGAGCGCATCCCGCTGCGCCAGAACCGCCGTAACCCTTTGCGGGCAACGGGTTACCGTGACCACGCGGCACGCCCGCGGTGCGGCGTGGCCGTTAACGAAATCCGGCCCTCTCTTTCGAGAAAGCCCGTCGATCTCACCGATGCGAACTCGAACCGAAGACCCGGCCGTTTACTTCGATGGCGTTCGGAACATACGCCACCGATCAAGTTACCGAAGGGCTCGGTAGAACGCGCTCGGTCGTTAGGGTCGTCAGCCAGCCGGCGTACGTCTTCGGCCCGCGGGCAACAGGCCCGGAGCCTCTTGTAGCCGGCCGGTCAGCCACACTTCAATGTACCCGCTCCGGTCGGCGCGTCAAGCCGCTCCTAACAGCCCGTTGAAGAACTTGTGGCGCGGGCGTCCCGCCCGTGTTTTCACCGCCGAGACGGCGGTGCCACACAGGGACCAACCCCTCTTTCAACGGGCTGCCAAACTCTCCGTCCCGTGTGCCATCGCTCCAGCGCGGGAAGCTCGGCCGGAGGCTTCAGCGGCCCCGTGCCGCAGAGAAATGCCCGCGCGAATCCCCTCAACCGGAAGGGCCACCGACCGGGCCGGCGCGACGGCTCGCCAACGCCCCCGGGCCCCACGTCCCACCTTCGAGCATCGATCTCCGGACCGCGACCCTCGGGTTTCGATCTTTGACCCCATCCCATTACCATGCCCGCCATGTCCCTCATCGTCCAGAAGTTCGGCGGAACCAGCCTGGCGGACGCCCCCAAGATCCACCGGGCCGCACGCCGCGCCATCCGCGCCAAGCTCGACGGACACCGACTCGTCCTCGTCGTATCCGCCATGGGCCGATCCACCGACGAGCTACTCCACCTCGCCGACGCCGTCTGCCCGAGCGACCCCCCCAAACGCGAGCTCGACATGCTCCTGACCACCGGTGAACAGGTCTCCATCGCCCTCATGGCCATGGCCATCCACGCCGCGGGCCACGAGGCCATCAGCCTCACCGCCGCCCAGCTCGGCCTCTTCACCGACAGCGTCCACTCCCGCGCCCGAATCCAGCGCATCAGCCGCGACCGCATCGACCGCGAACTCTCCGCCGGCAAAATCGTCATCGTCGCCGGATTTCAGGGCATCGACGCCACGGGCGAGATCACCACCATGGGCCGGGGGGCGTCCGACACCACCGCGACCGCGCTCGCCGCGGTCCTCGGGGCCGACGCCTGCGAGATCTACACCGATGTAGACGGCGTCTACACCGCCGACCCGCGGATCGTGCCCCAGGCCCGCAAGATCAGCCGGATCAGTTACGATGTCATGCTGGAGATGGCCGCCACCGGCGCCGCGGTGATGCACTCACCGGCCATCGAGTTCGCCAAGAACTTCAACGTGCCCGTGCACGTGCGTAGTTCGCTGACCGACGTGGAAGGAACCATGATCACGGAAGAGACCCCCGACATGCAGGCCGTCGCGGTGCGCGGCGCCACGCTGAAAGAAGACCTGGCCGTCGTATCGCTTCTCGGCGTGCCCAACGCCCCGGGCCTCGCCGCCCGCATCTTCGCGGAAGTGGCCCGCAGCCACATCCTCGTCGATGACATCGTGCAGAACATCTACGACGGCGGGAAGCTCGCCGAGCTGAGCTTCTCGACCAACGCGGGTGACGCGCGGCAGGCGCAGGCGATCTGCCAGCGGCTGGCGGGCGAGCTGGGCATCCGCGACGTGCAGGTCGACAACGGCGTATCCAAGGTCAGTGCCATCGGCGTCGGAATGCGCAGCCACACCGGCATCGCCGCGACCATGTTCGAGGCCCTCGCCGCGGCCGAGATCAACATCCAGAACATCTCCACCAGCGAGATCGTCATCAGTTGCATCGTTCGCCGCGGGGACGGGCCCAAGGCCCTGCGCTTCATCCACGACGCCTTCAAGCTCGATCAGCAGAAGAGCGCGCCCGCCTCGGGCTAGAGCTTAAAGTGCCACGTAGTGACACAACCGGTTCGGCGACGGCGTTGCCGCGAGGCGACTCTCACCTGGAACTCCGGCGGCGAGTTTGCAGGTCGAATGGGCCGCGCGCCGTTCTGCTGCTCGCGTGGGCCCTGGCGCTCGCCGCGGCCTCCTGTCAGCGCCCGCCCGCGCCGGCGGCCTCGACCGACGACCACGCGCGTTATCACGACCGGACGTTCCGGGTGGCGAGGGTCGTCGACGGCGACACCGTGGACATCGCCGTTCCCGACGGCGCAAAGCCGACGACCCGCGTCCGGCTCTGGGGCGTCGACGCACCCGAAACACGACACGGCGGTTCGCCCGAAGAGTATTTCGGTGCCCAGAGCGCCGAGTTCGCCGAGCGGACGTTGGCCGGGCGCGACGTCCACGTCTTGCTGGTGCAACATCCGACCCGCGGCCGCTTCGGCCGGCTGCTCGCTTACGTTCACCTTGACCGGGGCGGGCCGATGTTTAACGAGCTGCTCATCGAGCAGGGCTGCGCCTACGCCGACCCGCGCTTCGACCACCCCCACCTCGATCGTTTCGCGGAACTCGAGCGGGCCGCCCGACAGGCCCGCCGTGGTTTATGGGCCGCCGTCACCGTCGAGCAGATGCCCAAATGGCGGCAGCGGACCGAGCGCCGCCCGGACGCGCCTGACGCGCCGTGACCGTCAGCGGACATCGTGTACGGCGCCCGAACGGGCTGCCGGCCCCTCGCGCGGGATGAGCCGCGGCACCGGGCCGCCGAAAACGTGCCTGCCGCAGTGCTACCGCAGTACTTATTGGTCCCCGCGGTCCACGGCGTCGCTGCGATTACAATTGATCGCCGTAACCGCCGCGGTTAGAATAGGTTGCGCGCCGTCATCGCCGTCACCGCGCTCTGAATGGGGGAGTTTCGATCGCCTACCGCTGCCAGGCGGGCCTTGTCGGGCAGGCAGGGGGAAAGTTGACACTTGCGGTCGTGGTCCGGGCTCACCGCCTCGCCCCATGGGCGAGGCGTTTGCGAATGCGCACTTGGGGTTAATCGACGTGCAGGTTGTGCCCATCCTCGCCGGACTGCTCTGGCTTGCCGGCCAGCCGTCGCCGCGCGTGCAGATCACCGAGATCATCGACTTCCAGGGCGATGGGGCCGGGAACTTCCTCGAGAATCCCGGCGGCGTGGCCGTCGACGACATGGGCAACGTCTACGTCGCCAGTGCCTTCGGCAGCGCCAACGTCTTTCGGATCGCGCCCGACGGGACGATCACCAAGATCCTCGACAGCACCGGGGGCGGCGCAGGCCAGGCCTTGAGCGGCCCGTTCGACATCGCGGTCGACCATCTGGGAAACGTGTTCGTTCCCGGCGTCTTCAGCAGCAACGTGTTCAAGGTGACGCCGGAGGGAGCGGTGTCCATCGTGATCGACGCGCGAGGCGACCACAACGTGGCCCGCCTCGACGGGGCCAATGGGGTGGCCGTCGACGCCGACGGAAACCTCTACGTCACCGGCGAGTTCAGCCACAACGCCTTTCGAGTGACACCTGGTGGCACGATCGCCCGGATCATCGACGCGGCCGGCGACCGCGTGGCCCAGATGCTCCGGCGGCCCTACGGCATCGCTGCCGACGCGTTCGGGAACGTGTACGTCGTCGGGCGGGAGAGCAACAACGGATTCCAGATCGCTCCCGGCGGGACGATCACGGCCGTGATCGACGCCACCGGGGACGGCCAGGGCGCCGCGCTCGCCGCGCCGGGCGACGTGGCCGTGGACCCGAGCGGCAACGTGTTCGTGACCAGCTCGGGTGGAACGAATTACGTATTCGGGATCACTCCCGGCGGCCTGATTCTCCCGATCATCAACGGGAGCGGCGACGGCGCTGGGAATCTGCTGGTCGGGCCGCGAGGCGTCGCCGCCGACGCAGCGGGGAACGTATACGTAGCCAGCGCCGGCAGCAACAACGCGTTCCGCATCACGCCGGAAGGCGAGATCGTCGAGATCATCGACGAGAACGGTGACGGTCTTGGGGCCACTCTGGGCAGCCCTGAGGACTACAGCGTTGCGGTCGATGGATTCGGGAACGTGTACGTTTCGGGGTTCCTGACCCACAACGTCTTTCGCATCACGTTCTGCGATGACCGGCAGGGACTGGAGCGGTTCGCAGCACTCGCGGGTTGTCTGTCCGGTCCGGAAGGTATGTCGCCGGAGTGTTTCTGCCTGGACCTCGACGGTGATTCCCGTGTCGATCTGTTCGACTTCGCGTCGCTTCAGACCGGCTTCACCGGAGATTAGTGCCGCGGAGGTGACACCGCCGGGCGAGTGTGGAGCTGGATGACTTCGTTGAGGCTGCCGGTGCGGAAGCCGGTCAGGTCGAGGGTGATGTATCGGTAGCCGAGGGACCGGAAACGTTCGGTGATCCGCTTGCGCAGGTCGGGGTCGGCGAGCTGCTTAATGTCACTCGGTGGCACCTCGATGCGGGCGAGGGTGTCGTGATGACGTACGCGGCATTCGCGGAAGCCGAGTTCGTGAAGGTAGGCTTCGGCGGCTTCGATCATGCGGAGCTTCACGGAGCTGACCGCCTCGCCGTAGGGGATGCGGCTGGAGAGGCAGGGGCTGGCCGGCTTGTCGAAGGTGGGCAGGCCGAGGCGCTGCGACAGCTCGCGCAGGTCGGCCTTGGTAAGGCCCGCTTCGGCGGCGGGGCAGCGCACGTGGTGCTCGTCGGCGGCCTGAATGCCGGGGCGGAAGTCGCCGAGGTCGTCCAGGTTGATGCCGTTGACGATCGCGTTCAACCCGCGACGTTGAATGAAGCCGGTCAAGTGTTCGTAGAGCGTGGTCTTGCAGAAGTAGCAGCGGTTGTGGGGGTTGGAAGTGTAGTTGGGGTTGTCGAACTCGTCGGTGTCGACGATGACGTGCTCTGCGCCGACAGCCTCGGCCAGCTTGCAAGCCTCGTCGAACTCGGCCTTTGCCAGGCTGTCGCTGCGGCCCGTGACGGCGACGACGTTTTCCGGCCCGAGCGTGTCGATGGCGACCTTGAGCACCAGGGTCGAGTCCACGCCGGCGCTGAAGGCGACGGCCACGCTTTTCAGTTCGCGCAGGATGTCCTGCAACCGGGCGTGTTTCTCGTCGAGCCTCGTGGGTGTCGAGGACATTTCAGGTTCAGTGCCTTTCCGTTTGAGCGTCGATGCTTCGCGATCGTGTCGTATCATAGGTCGTTGTCGCGATAGCGGCCAGCATTGCGACCGCCTGGTACATCGAGCGGTGCGGGGCGGCGCTACGGTCGGGTCCAACGGTCGTAGATGGAGCGGAAGGTGGCGAGCAGGTCGAGGACAACGGCGGGCGGCTTCGGTCGGGATCGCGGGGCGACGGCCTGTTCGAAGCGCTGCTTCGTTTCACGGTCGAGCTGGTGAAGCAGGCGGCGCAACGAGCGCAGCTCCGGCTGATCGCCGTCGATGGCCGCGGCGAGCGCCTCCTGCGTTCGATGCGCGAAGGAGTCAGCTTCGAGTTCCGCCGGCTCTTTCTCTTCGAGAGCGAGCAGCAGGCCGTCGGCGGCGTCGAGGATGTAGAGGGCCCGGTTCCACTGGTCGCGGGCGCGGCGGATCTCGCTCTTTCGCAGGATGGCCTGGCGAGCGGTGGGGAACTCGCGTGCGGCCCGCATGGCGACGGCCAGGGCGAAACAGGAGCGGCTTGCGGCGAGGCGCGCCGCCCGCCAGCGCGCCCAGGCCCGGTTCCGCTCGAAGCGGGCCGATCGGCGCTCTACGGTCAGGGCCATCCCGATGCCGACGCCGACGGCGCCGCTGATCAGGGCCGTAGCAAGGGCGAGCCCGATAATCTCCCCGGTCGACATGGATGCTTCTTTCCGCCTACGCACGCCGCGGCGCCGCCGCCCAAGCGGTGCGACCGATCCGGATGTTGCCTGTGGGACCGCCTTTCCAGTCGGGCACACGGAGCGCGCTTACGTGAGTATAGGCGTGCGCGAGCGCACAAGGAAGACGTGTCGCCGCATGCACGGGGCTTGGCTTTCGGGATCGCGGGGCCGGTGGGCGTTTCCCCGGGGCTTACGCCGCCGGGCTGTGGGGAGTGTCGCCCTTCGGGCTAAGCAGGTGGCGTAATCGTGAGCGAAGCGGCTGTTATACCGGGCGTTCGCAGGCGATCCGTTGTGTGTTTGTTGGATTGGGCTGACCCCGCGCTTGCGCCTGGGGCGCTGAAAGGCTCACGTCTGTGGTGGTTGCGCGCAGCAGCGATCATCGGGCGAATTGCAACTGTCCCGCGCGGAGGGTGACGGGCGGCAGGTAGAGGCCGAGGCGCTTGCGGGTCCACCAGGCGCCGGTTTCGGCCTTGGTCTTCGCGTCGGAGAAGCGGTATTCGTAGAGGACGGCGCGGAGGTACTTCGGGGGCTCGTCGGCGAAGGGGTTGGTCTTGAAGAAGGCGAGGACGGTTGGTTCGCCCTCGAGCATGCGGCGCACGAGGCTGACGAACCACGGGTTGCGCTGGTAATTGCCCAATGCCGCGAACCACATCTGCCAGTCGACGCGGGGCTGGTGGGGCTGGACCCATTTCGGAGCGACAGTAACGTCGCCGGGTTTCCAGTAGAACTCGTAGGGCTTCCATTCCGTCAGGTCGTTGCTGCCCTCGATAATGATCTCGGGGCGGGTCTCAGTCATGTTGGCGAAGAGGCCGTAGGAGTTGATGCTGCGGAATGGCTGGACCCGGGCCATCAGCGGCCGGGCTTTGTCGACCAAATCCCGATTCCAGCCCAGGCGGTAGAGCGCGTGTCCGGTGCTGGCGATGATGACCACGACTGCCAGGGCAAGATGAACCGGCCGGCGGAGCCAGACCGTCCAGCCGGGTCGCCGCGGTTGGTCGAGCCAAGCGAGCCGCTGTTTCGGAAGGACCATCCGCCAGAATGCGTCGTCGAGGAGCAGGATGCACAGGGCGACGGTCAGCAGGTTGAAGAAGTTGTAGTTGCCGGTGATGCCGATGAGCACCATGAGCAGAACGATTCCGAAGGCGGCGATCTGGCGGAGGCGCCGCGGCCCGAAGACGAAGAAGGGGAGGATCAGCTCGATGGCGAACATGACTGCGCAGGAGAGCTTGTGCCACCAAAGCGGCAGGTGGTGGACGTACCACGCGGTCCAGATGGGCAGCGGCTGGGTCTCGAAGTGGACGGTTAGCGCGGTGAGGTTCCGCCAGACTTCGTCGGCCTGCCATTTGACCACGCCCGAAAGGAACATCAAACGAAAGAGCAGCCACCAGAGAAGGACGAGCACGATTGTGGACACGGGCGGGCTCTTCGACGGGCGATCGAGAAGTCGCAGCGGTGCGAAGAAGACGGCCAGCAGGCCGGTTTCCAGGAGCAGGTTCTCCCATTGAAAGCCGAGGAACGTGCCGCCGGCGACGGTCAGTGACAGGTAGAGGCACCAGAGGAGGATCAGCATGAGTGTCGGGGCGATGCCGACGATGAGGAGCGCAGAGAGGCCCACGCCGCTCCAACACATGAGCTTGAGGAAGCGGTCGCTGGCGTCATACCAGCAGAGCGTCGGGACCTGCCAGTGGGGCTGTTCGCCGAGCCGTTCGCTCATGCGCTCGAGGCGGACGGCAATCGGCTCGATCCCGTGTTCGCCGACGAGCCCGACGATCTGCACCGCGAGTGAGGCAAACACGATCAGGTAGATGATGCCAATCACCCGCAGGAAGAGCCAGCGGCTCAGCAGGTAGGATCGCGGCCGGTCGGGCCGGCCCGAGATGAAACGGCTCATCGCCGAGAGGCCGCGGCGATGATCGGCGACGAAGCGATAGGTTCGCTCGCAGACCAACGCGAATCCGGGCGCGCGGCGGTAGCACCAGTGCATCCATCCGCGCCATGGTGCATAGCTCAGGGTTCGGAAAACGGCGTCGGCGGCTTCGAAGCTCCGGCCGTCCGGCTCGAGGAGTTGAACGGCCTGCGCGAAACGCTCGGTCGGGATGGCGGGGTATTGGTCGGCCACTTCCTGGTACGGAGCGTAGTCGACGCGATCGCGCGTGAGCGTCTGCCAGCGGCGGATCCATCCGCGGCAGAAGCCGCAGTCGCCGTCGAAGATCAGGAGGGGTTTGCGCTGTGCCGCCTCGTCCATCCCTCGAAGATACGCGTCGCGCGGCGGGCGGCAAAATCCAGTCGGTATGCTCGGAGGACTGGGCACCAGCCCGGTGACATGTCCGCGGGCTTTCGCCCCGCAGGGCTCGGGGCCGGCGTTTCCGACTTCTAATCGGGGCCGGCGTTGAACAGGTTCGCGAACGCCCTGGCGTCGCGGAGGTCGATGTCGGCGTCGTGGTCGAAGTCGAGGTCGGCGCAAGTTGCCGCAGCCGACGCGGCCGGGCCCGAAAGACAGCCGGGCAGGGCTGCGAAGTCGAACAGGTCGACGTCATGGTCCAGATCGCGGTCCCCGGTCCGCGTTTCCGGAACGCGGACCACGCGGAATCCGATCTGGTCGCTGACCAACCCCGGGGGAGCGAACAGCGTTCGGCGGTTCGTCTCGAGGCTGTCGGAGGTGGCCGGGTCGTTCCAGCCGCCGCCGCGAAGCGTACGCCGGTTGACACTCGTCGGCGGGGCGTAGCGCCCCTGGAGCCATTGGTGGACGTTGCCGGTCATGTCGAAGAGGGTGAAGGTGTTGTTGTTGCGACTGGTGACGAAGGCCCCGGTACCGGCGGCCCGCGTCGATCCATCGAAGTAGCCTACGGGAGTGGATCCGCCGAGATTGCAGTCCGCGGGGTCCTCGAACGGGTCGCCGTTGCATCGGAAGTTTGCGTCGGGCCCGGTGATCGTGTCGCGTCCGAAGCCGTAGAGCGTGTTGCGTCCTGTCGCCGCGTTCCACGCCGCCGCCTTGTACCATTCGTTGAAGTCGTCGGGCGCATCGAGGCTTGCGGTTGCGTTGTTGTAGCCGTCGTCCATCGGGAGGCGGAACCCGCGGCAGGAACTGACAAGGTTGGCGCGCTCGCTGTCGATGAGGTCGCGGCCGGCCCAGTCGGTTTGTGTGATGGTGGTTGGTCGCCACGCGGCGACGTTGGCGGCAGCGTCCTCGATGTAGCACCGCTGGGAGGCGGGCAGGCCCTGGTCGAGCGTGAACCAGTTGCAGTACTTGACTGCGCCGTACCAACTGGCGCCGGTCACGGGGTGTGTCGAGAAGTCGAGGGGGGTGGTGACGACGTGGTAGGTTCCATCGGCGAATTCGATTTGCCCGGCAGCGGAAGGGGAGAAGATCGGGACGTTGCGCCCGTCGGGGCCGGACCCGCTTTCGCCCACCGTACCGGTGTTGACGAACACGTCGCCGGTCGAGGTATCGAAGTACAGGTGCTCGCCGCGCGGGCGGTCGGGGCGGGCGAGGGCGTCATTGAGAAACGTGACGAAGTCGGCGTTCGTGACGTCGGAGCGGCCCATGTAGAAGGTGTAGGTGGGCCCGCCGGGTTGCGGGACGCTTCCGGAAACGGTCGACAGGTCAACGTCGAAATGGGGCCCGGCGAGCGTGAGTCGGACGGTTCGGTCCACGCCCGATCCGTCGGCGGCGTTCTCGAAGGAGACGCTTCCCTCGACGGTTTGCTCGTCGCCGGCGGGCAGGATGAGGTCGAGCGCTTCGGTGTTGATGTCGACGATAACGGTCGCCGAGGCGCCCGCGTCGAGGACGCCGGAGGTCGTTGCGGCGCCGTTGACCCGCAGCCAGGGGTCCTCCGCGGCGGCTCGCCACGAAAGCGGCACCGCCGTCTGCGGGTTGACGATTACGTAGGCCTTCGCGCGGGGCAGGGCGGGGCCACCGACCGGGGCGCTGGCCTCGAAGCCCGCAGCCGGCGCAACGCACATGGCCCCGGCCGGTTGCAGAACGACCTCGTGCGTTGCCACGTGATTCGTCAGCAGGTCGCGGACGCGCAGCTCGATGCGGGTGAGCCCGGGCGGGGGTTCAGCATCGGGCGTGAGCGACAGCGTCACGTTCGCATTGCTTCGGGGAAGGATGGCGAGCTGTGACGGTTGGGCGATGATCCATTCCGCGTCGGTTTCGATTTCGACCGGCACTTCGTGGAACGCATGAGCGTTGGCGAGTGGGACCGCGAGCGTCGATGCGGTGGCGGGGTCCGGCTCGCAGCCAACCGTCCACGCGTCGGTCGGCAGATCGATCGAGATAGGATCGACAACCTGGAGTTCGACCGGCAGCTCGAACGGTTTCGGAAGCGGCCCGTGCTCGGGATCGATGATCTCGACGCGAAATGTGGTGGCGTGCGTGCCGACGGCGAGTTGCACGGCGCCGTCGCCGGGCGCGATGGTGACCGTCGCTGAAGCACCGTGTGGAGGGACGATGCCGTCATGTATCGGATCGTCCTCGACGGATAGCCAGGAAGCTCCGGCATTGACTTCGTATTCGAGCGTGCAGTTGGCGGTACAGCCGTTGCAGCGCGAGACGGTGACGGTCGCCGGCTCGTACGAGGCGCCCGGGCTGTCCCAGAGCGTCGAGAACCGGACCGGTGATTGGGTGGACGCAATATCGACCGGCGGCTCGATTGCGATGCTCACCGGCCGCGTCGCCGACACACCGGTGAAGGTGTTGTGAAGTCGAATCACCGCCTCATGGGTGCCCGGGAAAAGGAGCCCGGCCCGGTCAGACGGCGCGATGACGAAGTCGAACGTGCCGCCTCCAGGGACAGCGCCGCGGGTGTTGCCGTCCGGGCCGGCCACAGTGACCCACGGTTGATCGGCGGCGACCTCCCACGGCATGTCGGCGGTGGACGCGTTGGCGACGGTGTAGGTCAGATCGTGGCCCGCGAACTGGTCACAATACGGCCCGGACAGGTCGAGCCCGATGAGGGGAAGTAGCGACAGTGGTTCGCGGATGGTCAGCGTGATCTGCTTCTCGACGGTCGTTCGGCTCATGCCGTCGACGAAACGGATCGTGGCGACGTGCGGCGACTGGGGGCCGGGCGGAAGCGACGGCGAGGCTGGGAGGGTCACGGCTGTTGAGGCGGGCCTGTCAATCGGTCTGGTCTGTTTCCCGGCCGGGCTGTGGGTGTGTTGTTCGATTGCGGAACCGGCGTTGGTTGCCGGTGCGAGGTCGTAGGCGGCGTCGGTCAGTTGGACTCGGAGCGTCGCTGACTGGCCGGGCGGGATGCGCATCGGCGGCGGCGCGACGAATTCGAGCCAGTCGGCGTCAACGCTAATGGTCAGGTCGTCCAGGGTGTATGTTGCGGGGTTCCTCAGCTCGAACCGGAAGCTGTCACGGGAGAACGGGCCACGGGCCGGGCCGGCGGAGGTCAGGTCCGTCGCAGCGTCGACTCGGATCGGGTCCGGGAGAATCGCCTGCGCAACTCGGAATCCGACGAACGCATAGGCTGCGTCGGCGGGGGCGGTGTTTCGCGTGTCGGTGCGTAGGGCGGCGAAGGTCTGCGGTGTGTTGAAATGGCCGCCGCGCGTGGCGCCCATCGGAGTTCCGTCGTGGTTGGTAAGGTCATGGACCCACTCGGCGACGTTGCCGGACAGGTCGTACAGACTGTATCCGTTGGCGGTGTCGTGCGTCAGGGTGCCGTCGAGGAGCGTATTGACGCCGTTGAAGAACCCGACGGAGGTGGGACCGTTTGTGGGGGTGTTGCCGCTGTTGAGGAAGTTGCAGTCGGCCGGAGTCACCACGTCGCGGCCGAAGCCGTAGGCGGCTCCGAAGGTCCCGTCGGCCCCGGAACGCCGGGATGCCGCCTTGTGCCACTCGTTGAACAGGCCCGCTGGTCCTACGCCGTCATCCATGGGCAGCCGGAACCCCGCGAACGCCACGAGGCTCACGGCATCGTCGGTTCGCGGGCGCCAATCGGCGGGGCCGGGGCCTTCTTCGTAGATTCGGGCGTCGGCGGGCATCCCCGACGTGAGTGTCAGCCAATTGCAGTACTTGACCGTTCCGTACCAGGTCACGCCGACGGCGGGATGGGCTTCGTACGCGGCGTCGGCGAGCGCGAACTGGAGGCCGTCGAAGGCAATCCGTCCGCCGACGGCAGGTGAGAACAGGTGTGTGCCGCCGACGCCGGGCCCGATGACGCCGACCGGTTCGGTGTGGATGAACACGTCGCCCGTGCGCTGGTCGACGAACAAGAACTGCCCCCGCTCGTCGTCGAGATGGCCGAGCGCGTCGTTAAGGAAGACAACGAACTCGTCGTTGCGGACCTCGAAGCGAGCCAGCCGAAAGACGTAGGACGGCCCGCCAACCTGCGTGTCGGCGGCGGGCACAACGACCATGCCATGCGAGGTCATATCCTCATGGGCCGACGGATGCGGCCAACCCCAGCCCGGAACACTAAGCACTGAAAGTAAGCTCAACTGTATTATTGTTCCACTTCGTGTCATGCAAACATCCATGCTCTTGTCGCGACGGGCTACGTGAGCGTCGGATGGATTATCGGTCATGACCGTGATGCTGGTGGTGGGAACCGCCAACGCCTAGTGTATTGATCGCGTGAAAACATCCATAGTAAATCAAGAATTTATTTTCAATAAGGACGATTGCGTACGGCGACATCGGTCGTGCCGGACAAGTAAAGTCGCGCTGTCCTGGCGATATTTTTTTCTTGTGTTTGATGTAACGGCCCGGTAAGCTGGAGTCGTTATCGGGCGGGGCGAGGAGTGCAACTCCCCGTTATGGCGTCGAGCGACTCGGAGCCGGCCGAGGACTCGGGCTGTTCTTGGGCCATGTTCAGGTTTCGTTAAGAGTCTTCGCAATCGCTGTTGCGGGCCTGTCGCCGGTGGGCCTGCCACGATCGGTTCCAGGCGTCCCGTGTTATCGCAACGGGTTACGTCGCCGCTCGCCCGCGGTGTGGGAGGGACGATGGCCGGAGGGAGCGTCAAGCGCCAGCAGACTCACGAGCGGGACCGTCTACTCGGTTCGGCCTCGGCTGGGCCGTCCATGCACGTCATGTGCGCTGCGCTGATCCTGCCGTCGGCGCGTCCCCTGCGGCGCGTTACGGGTGGGGCGTCAATCAAGCGGAACATGCGAGCGGCCCCTGCCTCGGGCGGCTCGTTTTTCAGGAACGGATTTACAGCTTTGGGGCGTATCGAACCATTGGGAGAGAGTGACCATGGGGGTCAACAGGCTCGAGCGAACGATCGCGTGCTTGCCCTTGAGTTTTCATGACCTGAACCGACGGACACCTGCGACATCCAGCCTCATCTCAACGGCGGCGGGGCCGTTCGTACCGCGATTTCGTTGGCGTCTCGCCGTGGCGACCGCGTGTGCGGCGGCGTTGGCGTCGGTCCAAACGGCGTCAGCGGGCGGGACCAAGTGCGTCCAGGACGGAGACGACTGTTTCACCACCCAGGCGTGCGATGGGTCGACGCAGTACGACTTCGCGACCCAGCCCATTCCGGCGGGCTCGTTCTGCGGCTTGGATAGCGGATTCGCCGGCGCGGTCAACCTGCGGGGCCGAACGGGCTTCATCGACACGGTCGTGCATCGTTCGAACCAGATGTGTTTTGATGACACGGCGTTGCCCGACACGGACCAGGTCGCGATCCAGATCGCCCATCTGGACCTGACGAGCTGCGCGCCGATCACGGTTCAGGACTGCCCAGGGACCTGGGACGTGTATGTGGACGCGCCACCGGTTCAGCCCCAGGATATCATGACCGCCACGAAGACGCATCCCGGCGGCGGCACATTCACCGCCACCCTGCCGGTGAACGCTCGCGTCTGCTTCGCGCCGAGTCCCTCGACCGACCGCACTCAATGTACGACTGCCGATTTTTCCGCTCCGGTGGTGCTCAACACGGTTGGGACCGGAAAATGGTTGCAGTATTGCACGACGTGCGAACAGGGATGCGGGGGGCTTTCGGGCGGCGGGTTTTCGGCGGGTTGGACGCTGGACCCGGACGATCGGCCGTGCTGCGTTGCGACCTGCCACGCCGGGCCCGCCCCGGGCCACGAGCACTGTACCCAGCCCCCAGAGTGTCCGAAGTGTCCACCGGCGACAAAGACCGGGGCGTGCTGTGACGGCACGAGCGGCGTCTGCGTGGAGAACGTGCCGTTAAACGAATGTCCGGTGGCCGGCGCGGCGGCCGGAACACCCGATGTGGCGTGCAGCGATTGTTCTCGCACGGGCTCGGGCCCGAACGACGGCGCGGGTTGGGTGAACCAATGCCCGAGCGGACAGGACCTGGTCGATCCCAGCGGCGCGGTGGTGGGGCTCGATCTTGACCTGGACAATGCCGTCGATACCAACCTGATCCTCTCGGGCCCGGTTCAGATCCACCGCGAGGCGGGCGACGCGGCCACCCACACGATCGACACGGAGATCGTGTCCATGTCGCTGAGCGGCGGCGGGGCCCTCTTGCGGGCGGGGGCGGTGGACCCAGGTGACCCGAAGCTGACCACGGTTTGCGATCCCACGGAGATCGGCCCGTCGGGGCTTCGGCGCTCGTGCGGAACGATCGTGGACCCCGACAAGGATGGATGGGCGACAAGCGCTTTTGACGTGTTCTTCGAGGTTTCCGGGGCCGGATTGACCGAGCCGGTCTACAACACGACTCCGCTCCAGGTGCAGACCGAGATCGACTGCGTTCCTCCGCAGGGGAATTACATTCACGTCATCACCAACCCGATTCCTCTGTATACCGCGGGCGGAGTCCACGTCGCCAACCTGGTGACGGCGCGACACATCACGTACCCGGATCAGTTCACCTGGGCGAAGGACACCTCGTGCGCCGATCTGGGCTGTGTCGAGCACGTCGGTGCCTGCTGCGACACGACGCAGGGCATCTGCCTTGGCGAACTTTCGGAGTCGGTGTGCCTGGACCAAGCGGAGAAGCCGCGCTTCTACAAGGACCTGCCTTGCGGGGACGCGGCGGTGGATTGCGGCCAGTCGCCGATCGGCGGCATCAGGCTCGCGCAGGTCAGTTATGCCTCAACCCACACGGGCTCGGTTCCGTTCTCCGAGTACGGTGAATTCGGCGTGGTCTACAGTCCGATGCCGGACCAGGACCAACTGTTTCTGAACGCGGTGGTGGATGTTGGGGCCGATTCCGCCTGGCTGGTGAAGAACATGGTCCTGCTGGGGCAGGAGACGGTGGGGCCCGTCGCCGCCTTGGGCATGTCGACGCTGGTGGACCTCGGCGAACTGGGGATCGTGCGCGGCAATTCCGCCGCCGGTACGACGTATAACGTGGTCGTCAAGCTGACCCACGACCCCGTGGCGGTGCCACCGACGGATGGTGAGCTACTGACGCTGGTGGTCGAGGACACGACCTACGACGTCGGTGGGACAGGGTCGGGGCAGGACACGGCTGCGCCGGGTCTGGAAGAGCCGACGAAGCACCCGCCGAAGCCGGATCCCAAGGGCACGTTCAAGAAGGGCGCCTGGCGCGAGAATCTGGACAACCGCGACGTGGGGCACAATCAGTGCACGCCGGCGTCAATGGCGATCAGCCTCCGCTGGCTCGCCAAGGTAAACAACCTGACCCCGCTTCTGGCTCAAAACTGGTATGACACGCTGGCCAAGCTCAAGGCTGATCTCGGGTGGACCGAGGCCAACGGAACCCTGCTGGTCAATATCGTCCCCGGCAAGCTGAAGTTCTTGCAACGGGCGGACAAAGGCTTCGCGCCGGGCTGGCAGGTCAAGTACCAGGCCAAGTCGATCCCCGGCGCCGCGTTCCCGGATCACTACGTGGAAGGGAACTTGCGCGCGGACCGCGTGGGCCCGGATGCGCCGCCGGACTTCGGATTCATTCTCAGCGAGCTCCAGGACGGCGAGGACGTTGAAATCCACGTCGGCTGGTATGACCAGAACGGCGTGCGGCGCGGCGGGCATTCGCTGGCCGTTCGCGGGGGGATGATCCATGGCAACAAGATGTACATCTGGACCACGGATGACTCCGACCAGGATCCGCCCGGGGACAAACCGAGCAAGACCAACCCGGCCAACGACCCCGGACTGCGCGACGCGCACCAGAGCCAGGTGTTGATCGACCCGCTGGGGTACATGACTCTGACGGGGCTGTCGGCCCACAACCGGGTCGAGCTGGTCACCTCCGAGTCGCCGCCGAAGGTTCCGTCCGGGGCCTGCTGCCTACCGGACGGAAGCTGTGTGGTCACGTCTCCGACGAATTGCGCGACCCTGGGAGGATCGTACCTCGGGGACGGCACGACCTGCCCGGCCGACGAGGCCTGTTGCATACCGGAAGCGGCCGGCAACGGATGCGTCGACTCGCCCGCGGTCTGCTGCGGGGTGATCTTCAGCGGTACGTCACAAGGGGCGGGGTCGGCCTGCACGACGGAGCTGCCCTGCTGCCTGCCGGACAAGAGTTGCATCCTGCGCGATCCGCTGTGTTGTGACGAGGCCGGGGGAACCACGGTGAGCGGCATGACCACCTGCGGCGGGACCGGAGCGTGCTGCAAAGATGTGACGAACGACAAGTTCACCTACGACTCCTGCGACGTGCAGGACGAGGCGTGCTGCGTGGCGGGCGGTGGATTCTTCCAGGGTAACGGCAGCAACTGCAACGACGTTCGTCCGTGCTGCCTGACCAATGGCTCGTGCGCGGACCTGGACCGGGAATGCTGCGAGGCCAACGGCGGGATCGTCGGGCCGGCGGGCTCGAGCTGCACCGGCGCAGACGACGACGGCGACGGGATCGACAACGCCTGCGAGGGGCCGGCGTACGAGAACTGGGTCATCGCGGACGACTTCTGTCTCGAGTGCCAGTGCGACTGCGACCTCAACAAGGACGGTGTATGCAGCTTCCTGGACATCGCCATGGTCGTGCAGTGCTATCAAACGTCCACGCTGCCGTGGTGCGGCAGTGCGGACCTTGATTGCGACGACGACGTCGACTTCACCGACATTAGGATCATCGTCTGCCTCTTCCAGAACCCGGACAACCCGGGCGCGTGCTGCCCGGACAACTCGCGGGGCGTTGATCGGATCCGGTGGTGGGGCAGCTACTTCGAGCCGTTCGTATGCAAGGGCTCGTGTGATTGCGACCTCGACAACGACGGTTCGTGCGAGTTTACCGACGGCGCGCTCCTCACAGACTGCATCGACGACCCGAACGCGCATCCCGAGTGCACCCAGGCGGACCTGGACTGCAACGGCGTCATCGATGCGAACGATACGACCGTGTGGCAGTGCCTCTTCCAGGGCAACCCTGCGTCGACGTGTTGTGCGAACAAAGGGACGGCCTGCTGCACGAAGCCGAACGTCGATAGCTGGCTCGTCGGATTGCACCGCGATATCCCGCCGATCGCCTGCCCGCCGGTGCCCACCGGAACGGTGCCCGTCGATCTTTGCGGCGTGGCTGCGGTATGCCCGACGGACCCGACGCGCTCGCTGTTCACACCGAGCGGCAGCGCGTTCACGTACGAGATGATCGGGGCGATCGCGCCGTTCAACCCCGGGGACGAGTTCCGGGTCTGCGGATACATCGTGCCGAACGTCAAGCGTCGGTGCCCGGGCACGATCGACGTGATCACCATCAACAACGTGAGCGACTGTGCAACGAAGCACAGCCGCCCGAGCAGGCTCGTGGCCCAGTGGATCTTCCCGTACGACGTCGTTCGTCAGCGGCCGTCGGGCAAGGTCGGCTGGGACGGGCACCAGGTCTTCGAGTACACCGTGGATCTGCCGGATGGCTGTCTGGAGCATGACTACTTCCGCCAGCGGGAGTGGGATTCGGCGACCAGTACCTTCTACCCATTCCGGAACCGGACGTACTGGTTGAGCATCCAGGCGGCGCGGGGCCACACGGTGGACGCGGCGTGTAACGAGATCGACACCGGCAAGACGGCGGACCGGGACTACTGGGGTTGGCATACCACACCGCCGGGGTACCAGCACAAGGACGACGCGTACATGGGTACGCTCGCCATGAGCTGCACTGATCCGATGCGGTGGAAATACCACTGGATGAGCCCGTTGCATTGCAGCGACCCGCGGTACCGGGATTGCTGTGACGATCCGACCAAGTCGATCGACATGGCGTTCTACCTGATCCGGACGCGGAAGGTGTGCGTGGGCGGCGGCTTGGCGGGGCAACCGTGCACGGTGGACGCCGACTGCGCCGTGGCGGGCGCTACGCCCGGCTGGTGCGTCGAACGCGAGAAGATCGAGTGGTGCCAGCCGGTCAACCCGATTCGGCTGACGCCGGCGCCGGGCGGACTGCCGCCGCTGCCGGGCGGCGACATCGACGAGTTCAGCGAGACGGTCGCCAACGTGGTGATCAACCTGCCGGGATTGTCGTCGGCGGATCTGCAACTGACCGGCCCGACGGTGGTGACGCGGACGAATCCGGGGATCGAGCACGAGGACATCGGCGCGCCGCAGGGCGTGGTCGCCGGGATCTCGGGCGTCTGCGTCGGCGGCATCAACGCGGGCGAGGCCTGCGCGACCGACGCGGATTGCCCGGACGGCCGGTGCGTGTCTACGCCATTCGCGATCGTGGACATCGAGATCATTGCGATGGACCTGCGCGGGTCGCACCCCGACCTCGGCGACGTGCAACTCACGGTCAGCAACATCGGCAGCAGCGGTGAGGACGGCGTGGCGAGGCAGAGCACGGGATTCTGTGTGTCCGATGATGTGTTCAACCAGCTCTTCTGCTCCATCCTCCCGTACCTCGAGGTCACGGCGCCGCAGTCCGGCATCCTGGCGGTGTCGGATGGTCCGGTCCAAGTGGACGCGGCACTCTTCGAGATGCCGCCGACCGGAGTCGCGTTCCAGAGCCCGCCGGGGGCCGTGAACTTGATCGACGTTGAAACCGGTGCGGTCATCGGTTCCATCAAGTCGGTCACGCACACGATTCCCAACAAGGGCGGGATCAACCTCCACAGCGACGTGGATTGGGACAGTACACCGATCGACGACTGCTGCGAACCAAACGATACCGGGACCGGTTGCATCAATCCGGTCTGTCCGAACGCGGCAGACGAGGAGTGCATCCCGACGGAGTTCCATGTCGACGACAACGGCATCACGACGGTCACGGACTGCGACTGCGTGAAGGTCACGCCGCCGGCGGAGTGTCATCTGGTCGAGGTTGCCGGCGCGGACCCGGTCTGCGAGGGTACCTGCCCCAACGGGCTGGTCTGCGATCCGGTTCCGGTGGCCGAGGTGCAGGCGGACGGCACGGTCAAGTATCGCTGCCCGTGCGAGCCGGAGACGAAGGAGGCGTGCTGCCTGTTCGACGGGACATGCATCGAGGTGACGGACCCGGCGGACTGCTGTGCGCAGGGCGGCACGCCGCAGGGTCCGGGGACCGATTGCGCCACGACCATCTGCCCGCTGCCGGCGCCGCTGGACGTGGGCATGAACATCGACGTGCATATGGATATCCCCGGCGAGGTGGCCAACGACTTCCACATCGAGGGGATCGTCAAGTCCACGTGCGCTCCGAAGCTCAAGGACCACATCGACGGGTTGTTCCCGAACTTCACCTATTCGTTCACGCCGCTCGGCGGCGACCTGTACGAGTTCAAGGCCGATTGGACCGGAGCGCCCGGGCAGATCGTGCAGTACTGCGAGATTCTGCACCTCGGCCTGCTGTTCGAGGTCTGCTGCCGCAACGTCATGATCGACCTGGTCGGCTGGTGGACGTTCGACGGCAACCGGATCGGCGGCGGGGCCGTCGCCGGCGCCATCGCCAACGACGGCTACTGGCCGGTGGTCGGCTTCGAGGTCCAGGACAACCTGGCCCTGCCGATCACCACCACCGGCCCGCAGACCCTGCGCCTGCACAACGACAGCGCGCTGGGTTCGCCGATCCCGATCGAGTTCGTCCAGCTCCAGCTCACCAGCGTGCTGAACCCGATCCCGTTCGATCAATTGCGCGTCGGCGGTGCGCAGGACGGCCTGCCGTGGGTGCCGGTGCTCGACCCGAGCGGTAACCCGGTCGGTCCGACCAACCCGGTGCCGATGGCGGCGGGCGACGAGATCGTGGTCATCCTGATACCCGCACCCGGCGCCGCGGCCGCTGAGAATCCAAACGTCCGGAACCGCAGTGTTCAGCGGAAATCGTACGGAGCGCGGGGCACGGCGGCCGGCGGCGACTACACCGCCGAGGCGCCGCTCGGTCCGGGCGAGTTCCTCTACATTCGAGGCCAGATGGCGTTCACCGGCAACGACGGCGGTACCGTGGCCGGAACGGGACAGGAGCTGCGCTGGTTCTTCGACGTACACGAAGCGCACAACCTGCCCGAGCCGGAGGCGTGCTGTCTGGAGGACGGGACGTGCATCGAGGTGATACCGCAGGAGTGCATCTGCCAGGGCGGTCGTCCGCTCGGGGCGGGTGCTTTGTGCGACACGAATGGTGACGGCGTCGACGACGCCTGCGATCAGACGTGCCGGCCCACGGCCGACGAGACGCGATGTGAGCGGGTGGAATGCCCGGACGTGGCGGCTACACCCGAGGAGTGTCAGCCGCAATGCATCGTGGTGGACCTGGCGACGGGTGTCGAGCGGGTGACGGCGTGTGACTGCCGTGGCGCGGATGAGTGCCACGCGGAGTCCGGTGCAAGCGGGAGTTCGGGCGGCGGCGTGGCCGGTGCGGGCGCCGGCGACCCGTGTGTGGTGGCGGACGACGGCAGCGGGACGGTCACCCTGCCGCCCGCCGGCTGTGAGTACCTGAGCCCTGATGAGGTCCACGAGATCATCGACGGGTTGCCGGCCGGGACGACGATCGAGCTGGCGGCGATCCACAAGGACTTCATCTGCGGGAAGCGTGCGGCGGGCATCTGCACCTTCCCGATCATACCGGGCGTGGACTGCGACGAGGTGGGCGGTTCGCTCGGCGGCGAGCAGGAGTGTTCCTCCTCGACCCTTGAGCTTGCGGTCAACGGAAGTTGTCCGGGCGATTTGTGCGGATATGCGCGGCTTCTGAGCGTGCCGGTCGATTTCGAGACCCACATCGGGCCGCGCACGCCCGGCGATCCGGTGCAGTCCTTCGACACGGACATGTTCCTGTTGCAGGGCTCGATTTTCGGTGATCCGGACTTCGACTTCCTGACAATCACGGGTGGCACGGGCAACGGTCTGCCGAGTCCGGGCCACACGACGCTGACGCGGCTGCCCAGCGGCAGTTGGGCGGTGGACAGCTTCTTCGACATCGAGTACCGGATCGTATTCCAGGGTGCGCCGGGCAGCGTCCTCGATGGCATGTCGGGGTCGACGACCGGCACGATCCGCATGGAAATGCCGGGCATTCCGGCATGCAAGGGAGCGTGCCCGCCGGACGAAATCTGCGTGGAGCGGACGACGGTCCTCTCCGACGGCACGATCGAGGTGTGCTGCGACTGCCAGGCGGAGCCCGCGGCCTGCGAACCGACGTCGGACGGGCAGAGTTGCGAGGCGACCATCTGTCCGGATGCCAGCGAAGAGTGTGTGCCGCAGAGCGCGCAATGTGCGACTGGTCGGCAGGATTGCGACGTTAACGACTGCGACTGCCAGGATCCCGATGCATGCCACCTGGAGCTCGTCCAAGTGGCCGGGACGTCGGTGGCCCGGTGCACGGGCGGATGTCCGGCGGCTGGGTACTGTGCGTTGACCAGCGGCGCGAGCGGCCTCGAGTGCCGGTGCCGCAACAAGCCGCCGACGCCGACGCCCATCCCGGGCTACATCCGGGCCAACCGCACGGTCGGCATCGCGTTTGAGGACGCGGCCGTCGCCGGCGGTGGAGCGGAGTTGGCGGTGCGGGTGAAGATGAACACGTTGTACAACACGGACGCGGGTCATCCGACGCTTCCGGCGTGTACGCCGCGGGTTTCGGAGCCCGACCTGTCCGCGTACGACGGCGAATGGCGGTGGTTCGGACCACCGAACGAATACCCCGAGGACACCTTGCCGGCGATGCCGAACCTGTTGGCGTCGGAGCTGCTCTGTTGCCCGTATGCACGGGACTGGAGTCCGTCGCAACTGGCCGCAGAATTCGACGGCGCGGGCGGGATTCCCGGGAATCCGAACGTGAGCGCCGTGTACGGCTACGGAGAGGAGGTCGTACCGTGTTCCGAGTACGAGCTCCAGACGGTCGATCTCGCCTCCTGCACGGATCTGACCGATGAGTCGTGCTACTCGGAGGCGGTCGTGGTGCAGACCGGGCTCTGGGGCGACACCTTCACGCCGTACGGCCTGGTCAACTTCCAGGACATCGGTGCGGAGGTGAACAAGTACAAGGGCATCATGTACAGTCCGGGGCCACCGGAGTCGGGAGGCCCACCGAAGGCGCGGGCCGCATTGCGCGGCAACCAGGTGGACCTGGCGCCGAAGATCAACTTCATCGACATCGGGCTGGCCGTCGAAGGGTACAAGGTGATCCACTACAAGTTCCCCGGGCCGGTCGTTCACTGTAATCCGCCGGCACCGACCTGCCCGTAACAGCGGGCTGAAACCAGGTGCGATCGCGGGATGGGCACGGCGCCCGGCGCCGGCCCATCCCGCTCCTTTTCCCACGCCGTCGCAGGGGTGGCCGCTGAACGCCCCAATGCACCCAGGTGTCGGTCCGTCGCGTGGCCGGTTGCGCGGGGACGCAAGCTGCGATACGCTCTGAAGCGTCGTGATTCCGTAAGGCCCCTCACGCAAGGGAGTGCGTATGAACACAACCGTTGCGCTCGCGTGTTTCTTGATCATCCTGGCCCGGATCGGGGACGTGACCCTGGGGACGTTCCGTACGATTTGCGTGGTGCAAGGCCGGGCCGTCACGGCCTGGTTCGTGGGGTTCTTTGAGATTCTGATCTGGATCTTCGCGGTCTCCCAGGTGATCCACAACCTGGATTCGCCGTTCTATTCCGTTTCGTATGCGCTGGGATACGCCAGCGGCAACTACCTGGGAATCAAGGTGGAGAGCTACGTCGCCTTCGGCCAGCAGGTGATCCGTATCTTCACCCGGAAGGGCCGGGTGCTGGCGGACAGCGTTCGCGAGCTGGGGTTTAGGGTGACGAGCTTCGACGGCGAGGGGCGGGGCGGGCATGTACATTTGTTGTTCATCGAGACACCGCGGCGGGACACGCCGCGTCTGCTTCGGCACGCGGCACGGGCCGATCCCGAGTGCTACTACCTGGTGGACGACATTCGGCTGGCGGCGCACCCGGCGGCCGTGTTCCAAAACCCGACAGGCTGGCGGGCGGTGCTCAAGAAGAAGTAAGCAGGCGGGCCGGGTTGCCGTCTGGTCCGGCGGGCGACGCGTCGAGGCGGCGGCGCGACTCGAAATATCCGGACGCTCCGTGCGAACTTGAAGGTACGTGCCGCTAGAGGTCGGGCCGTCTCGAACTGGGCCGTGACACCCGGTGCATCATCGAAGGCATCGGGCCGGGAGGAAGGATTACCCGCTATGTTGACGCCGCTCGCGAAACGGCTCTTTCTCGCCATGCTCGCATCCGTCACGAGCGCCGCGTCGGGCCTGGCACTGGGCTCGCTCTGCGTGGAACAGACGCGAGCACACTTGAAGTGGCGGGCGTTCTTCGATTGGTCGATGCGCAAGGATGCCTGGGGCTGCTACGATTTGCGGGCCGGTGTCGAGGTCAAGGATCCGGTCGATCACCTCGCGGTGAGCCTGGCGGCCGCGGACTGCAAGGAGGCGGTGGAGGCCGTTCGTGGCGAGGGCGAGTCACCCGGCACGATGAATTACATCATCTGGGGCAAGCGTTATCCCTGGGTTGACAGCGCTCATTTCGATCTCTTCGACCTCACGCGCAGGCTCAGCGAATGTGAGGCGCTTCCGGCCGATGTGCGATCGAAGGCCCGCGGCGTGGTTGATGCCGTTGACCGCTTCGTCGTGGATTCGTGCGCCAGCGGGTTCTACGGCGGCTTCCGGGACGGGCAAAACGGCGTCTTGATCGTATTCCCCGACGGCGATGCGGCCTTCGGCAAACGGCGGCACTGGGACACGTACCTATGGTACCATCCTCGAACTGACCGATCCTTCCGGATGACATGCCTTCGTGTCTTCTTTCGCCCCTGCGGGGCTCGGTTTCCTGGTCAGACCATCACCACGGGCTCACGCCCGTGGCTACTGTCGTGCCGCCCCGGTCGGGGCTGTTTCCCCGACAAAACTGCCATGGTCGAGCCGAGAACCGGTCAGTTTGAGTACCATCCCGACGACCAGCGAAGCCTCAAGGCCGCATTCGGCAAGTACGAGTGGTGCGCCGACGGAGCGGTGAGAGACAACGGCGAGGTCGAGAACTGGTTCGAGCTCCTGGACTACTGGTTCGATCGAGATGATCCTGCCGGCGGCGCGAACGCCTATCGGTGGTAGGGCCCGACGCAACGGATCGGCTCTTGCGGGTAACACCGGCGGCTCGGGCGGGGTTGGGGAGGGCACACGCTTTGGTCGTCCCTATGGGACCTGTGGGGTAGGGGGGGTTCGGCATACACAGCACCGAGGTGCCGGGCTATTCTCGGCTGTCCCTGCGGAACAGCAGGGTTGTCATCGGACGCACTGGGGCGCGTCAGCACTACATACCGGGCTCCGTCTCTCAGTCCTCGAACTGCATCGCGGTTCCGACGTCGGGAACCAGGATTCGTTCGAGGCCGTTTTCGCCGAGGTGGCGCTTCGTCCGTTCGATGAAGCGGTTGAGGCTGGCGGTGGCGACGATGCGTTTGGGCTCCCGTCCTTTCTGGAGGAAGTTGTCGTAGTGGGAGAGGATGATCGCCCGGGGCCGGGCCGCTTCGATGACGCGGTCGGGGTAGCCCGGGGCGTTCCTCCAGCCGGGGACGCAGAGGATGGCCACGTCGACCGGGTCGGTAATGAACGCGTCGGGCAGGCGCTTCCTGGTGGCTGAGTTCATGAACAGGATCGTGAACGTCCTCGCGCCGTCTTGCAGCTTGAAGAGCAGCGCGAATGTCCCGCCCTCCTTGAACTGGCACGCCCGGATTGGAGGGTGTTTGAGCGGCTTATCGACCTTGCCCGGGTACATGTGGATGCCGAGAAGCTGCGGAGCGTGTTCGATATCGGCGGCCTTGTACTCGACGGAAACCGAACTCGGGCTGGTGTTCGAAGGCAAGCGTGTCCAGTCGTTGCCGAGCACCAGCGGCTGATGAAGGCCTTGCAGCTCGCAGCCCATCCCGGCGAGGATGTTCTTCGTCGATTCGCTTGCGACGATCGGCATCTCCCAGTCCCTGCATCGGACCAGCTCGGCCACATCGAGCATATGGTCGTAGTGCGAGTGGCCGATGAATATCGCCTGCGGCTTCGGCACGCCTGCGGTCACCTGTTTGACGACGTCTCGATCCGACCGGATGGTCAGCAGTCCCGTGCGGAACAGGCCGTGGTAGGTGTAGAACGGGTCGGTGAGAATCGATGCGTCGCCGAACTGGATGGAATAGCTGGCGGAGCCGAACCAGTGGATCCGCAGGGCGTCGGAATCGGCGGCCGTGCCGATCGACCCGCGGCCCGCCATGGTGAACTCCCAGATCTCCCCGTCCTGTAACGGCCACGGAGACGAGCAACCGCTGAGCAACATGCCGAACACCGACAGCCTCCGGTAGCCTGAGTAATGACGTGGGCACATGGCCGTAGTATAACAGCGTCGGGCCTGTCAGGCTGGCCCGAACGAGCCGGAGATCTGCCGAAAATGCCGTCGAAACGTACGTCAGCGCGCATCGCCTGCGCCGCGACCCGGGCTGGCCGGCTCGGGATGATTGCCATTGTACCCCTGGCCGGATGCAGTCGAACGGCGAGCCCGGCCGCGGAGGCGGCCAGCGCCACGAGGACGGTCGCACTGAATGCCCAATCACCCGAACCGACGAGTGGGCAACGTGCGCCGAGCCGCATCGCTGTCGTCCACGGTCAACCCAAGCCCCTCGCTCCGGACGCGGTCACCAGCAACTGGCCCAGATTCCTGGGCCCGACCAACGACGGCAAGTCGCCGGAGACGCACCTGCTGAAGGAGTTTCCGCTGGACGGCCCGCCGCTGGTGTGGGAGATGGAGACCGGCGAGGGTTACGCGTGCCCGGCCGTGGCGAACGGGAAGCTGGTGTACCTGCACCGCATCGGCAACGAGGAGGTCGTCGAATGCCTGCATCCCGAGGCGGGCGAGCGGTTCTGGTCGGCGCGGTATGCGACGCGCTATCGTGACCGCTACGGCTTCGGCAACGGCCCGCGGGCCGGGCCGGTGATCGACGGCGACCGGGTCTACACCGTCGGGCCCGAGGGCAAGCTGCACTGCTTCGATCTGGAAACGGGCGAGGTCGTCTGGAAGCTCGACATCGCAGACACGTACCAGGCACCGCTTGGCTTCTTCGGCTATGGCAGCTCGCCGCTGGTCGAGGGTGAACTGCTGATCGTGGTGGTCGGCGCGCCTGGCGGCCCGACCGTGGTGGCGTTGGACAAGAAGTCGGGTGAGGAGGTGTGGCGTAGCGGGAGCGAGTGGGGCGTCGACTACGCCTCACCGATCGCGGGCGTCGTGCACGGTAAGCGCCGCGTGTTCGTGCTCGCGGGTGGGGATCGTCAGCCGCCGACGGGCGGGCTGCTGTCGATCGATCCCGCCGGCGGGTCGATCGATTGCCGGTTCGAGTTTCGCAGTGCCAAGTATGAATCGGTCAACGCGGCCAGCCCGGTCATCCTGGGCGATCAGGTCTTTATCAGCAGCAGCTATAACACTGGTGGCGTTCTGGTGAGGATGTCGCCTGACGCCGGTTGTGAACAGGTGTGGAGAACCGATTCCCTCCGGTGCCACTTCGCGACACCAATCTCCAGGGATGGGTACCTTTACGGCTTCGACGGCATGAACAAACGTGAGACGGTCCTGGCCTGTGTGGAGCTTGCCACCGGCCGCCAGGTCTGGCGCGAGCAACCCTCCTGGACCGAAACGCTGACCACGAATCGCGGCCAGCAGGAAGTCGAGCTCGGCGTCTACCGCGGCTCGCTGATCGAAACCGACGGGCGCTTCCTCTGTCTGGGCGAGATGGGTCATCTGCTTTGGCTCGATCTGTCCCCGGCCGGCTACAAGGAGCTGAGCCGGACCCGCCTTTTCTATGCCGAAGAGACCTGGTCCCCGCCGGTACTCAGCCGCGGCCTGCTGTACATAGCCCAGAATTCCAAGGACACCCTCACCGGCAAGCCGCCGCGGCTGCTGTGCTATGACCTCAGGCCGCGGTAGGTCGATCGGGGAGCCCGGTACCACCACCGGGCAGATGCAAAGCCGACCTACAAGAAACGACGAATCGGCGGAGCGGGGCGCCGCCGGCTCGCGTCATAATCCAGGGACGGGTCGCGAGTCCGACTGAAACACAGCCATGAGGCCGCAGCCTACGACGAAGGTCGGGACTGAAACCGATCGGGCCGAGATCTGTTGCATCGACCGGCTCGATCGAATGGAGTTGATGCGCGCGACTTACGTCCGGCACGCATTCCCGCGCCACCTCCATAGCACGTACGTCGTTCAGTTGGTGGAGGATGGTGCGGACGACTTCACCTGCAACGGCGAGTCGTTCCGGGCCGGGCCCGGATGCGTCGTCGTCATCAACCCACTGGTGGTCCACACCGGACGGCCGGCCGCGGGCAAGCCGCTCTGCTACCGGAGCCTCTATCCCTCGCGGCGGCTCGTCGAGCGCATCGCCCGGCGCCTCGGCGACGGTGACGAAGGATATCCGTTGTTCGGCGGCCCGGTGATCGACGATCCGAGGCTTGCGGACGAGCTGGCCGCAGCCCACCGGGCCCTCGAGGCGGACCCCGGCGGCGCCGCGGCGGGGCGACTCGTGCTCCCGTTCTTCGCCCGGCTTATCCGTGAGCATGCCGTTGGACCGCCGTGCCGGAGGGATGCCGGCGGCGCGAACGCTGCGGTCACCTCCGCGGTTCGTTTCCTGAGTGAGCACGTCACGGAGCCCGTGCAGCTCGCGCAGCTCGCCGCCGTGGCCGGCCGGAGCCGTTTCCACCTCAACCGTTGCTTCCGCCAGCAGATGGGGCTTCCTCCGCACGAATATCACCTGAGCCTGCGGGTCGAGCTCGCCAGACGCCGGCTCCGCGACGGCGTGGCACCGGCCCTTGTGGCCCAAGAGGCCGGCTTCGTCGATCAGAGTCATCTGACCCGCTGGTTCAAGCGTTTCGTCGGTGTCACGCCGGGCCCCTACGCGCGCGACCGCAACGGCGTACAAGACGCGGCACGTGCAGCGGGGTAGGGTTGCGTGGGCGCTTCCGGGTCACCGTGAGTGTTCACGCGACGGAGGCGCGGCGCCGATTGGAGAGAACCTGATGCGCAACCTCGGACTACTGGGCCTGGCGGCCGCGTGCCTGGTATTGATGGGTGAACTCAACCGGGCGGACGAGGTAGCCGCCGCTGGAGCGGGCGGTGCACAGAAGAAGTGGGTCTGTCCGCCGTGTCCGGTGGATTGCCATGATGCGAAATACGATCAGCCCGGCGATTGCCCGAAATGCGGGATGACGCTCGTGCTCGAGGATAGCTTGCAAAACGTGGCCCTGGTTCTGTGGGACGGCGTGGAATTGCTGGACTTCGCAGGCCCGGGCGAGGTGTTCGCGGCGGCGCACATGGGTGGAACCGGCGCGTACAACGTGTACACGGTCGGCCTGACCAAAGCGTCCATCGTCAGCCAGGGTTTCGTACGTGTCACGCCACAATACTCGATCGAGGATTGCCCGGAGCCGGATATCATTGTCCTGCCGGGGGGCGGCACGAGTATCCCGCGCAACGATGCGAAGTTCATGGCGTGGCTGAAGCGGTCCGTTCCCAACACCCAGGCGACGATGTCGATTTGCACCGGCGCGTTCATCCTCGCCGATGCGGGCCTGCTCGACGGGCAGAAGGCCACGACCTGGCACAACGCCATCGGCGCTCTCCGCCGCGAAGCGACCGAGACCGAAGTGCTGGCAAATACGCGGTTCGTGGACAACGGGCGGATCATCACCACAGCCGGGGTCTCGGCGGGAATTGACGGCGCCCTGCACATTGTGGCCCGCGAACAAGGCGAGGAAGCCGCCGCCGAAACCGCAAAGTACATGGAGTACGACTGGGACCGCAAGCGGAACCCCGGCCTGGTCGCTCCAGAGAAAGAGCCTACAAACGGCAACTGAGCAACGGACGTCACGCCTCCGTCGCATCGAGCGGCTCCACTCCTACGAGCGATCGAAGGCGCTTGAGGTTCACCTTGTCCAGGTGCGTTCCCCGGCCGTCCTTGCCCTTCGGGGTTTCGAGGATGACGGGCACGTCGCGGAAGCGAACGTCGTTGACGAAGTGCGCGAAGCTCGTCTTGCCGATCCTGCCCTTGCCGATGTGCTCGTGGCGGTCGACGCGGCTGCCGCATTCGCGCTTCGAGTCGATTGCACGGCTCGACGACCCGCGTATAATCCGTGCGAAGCGTCGGCGATACGCATTACTCGGCCGCGACGACAACGCTTTGGGACGGGTTGTCGTCTTCGTGGTGTCGCCCTGTGGTAGGGGAGGTTCCGCCGTGAGCGTCTTCCGAATTCCGATTCCACACTCCAATCTGGATGACGGCGGCGCGGACATGCGCAGCCGGCTCATGACGTGGGCATGGAAATCGCGATTCAGGCCGGAGACGGACGAGGTCGTTCTGGACTTCCGGCAGAACCGTTTCATCGAGCCATGGGCGCTGGTTCAGTTTGTCGCGTATGCCCTTGGAATCAGGAGTGAATTGCAGCTTCCCGTCCGCGCTGAAACCGATCCGGCCAATCCGGCGAATCGTTACATCGAGGCGATGGGCATCGGTCACGTGCTTGAGAGCGGCGAGTCCACTCCGGGCTGGGATGAATCCCCGCAGAACACCGGCTTGCACGTTCTGCGAACGCAGGCAGACGAAACACGATTCCGTGAGAGCGCCACGCGGCTCGGTGGAGAAATGACCGCCGAGGCGATGGATGCGTTGAAGTACGGAATGGCGGAGCTGGGGCGGAACGTAATTCAGCACGCAGCGTCTCCGATCGGCGGCGTGGCGATAGCCCAGTACTTTCCGAAGCCGAAGACCGTTCAGGTCTCGATAAGCGACCGTGGGCAGGGGCTTCCCGCGTCCCTGGAGCACAATTACCCCGAGCTCCGCACCGATCTGGAGGCCGCGAAACTCGCGGTCCTTCCGCATTCTTCCGGGTCCCCCGAGCTTCCGCTGCGTGCGCAACACAAGGATGAACTTGGGCCGTTCTCGTCACCGGACAACGCCGGGCTCGGGCTGTTCTTCTGCAAGGAAATCGCCTGGCGGTCGAGAGGCGCCTTCTGGCTTGCGTCGCAATCCGCGCTGCTGGGAGTAACCAGCGACGACCAGGCAGCGCAGCACCGGGTTTACAGGCGGATCGAGCCTTGGGAAGGGACGTCGGTCACGATGCACTTTCCGGCGCACGGCGTCGCCGAGCTCGCCGACCTGTTGCACGTGTGTCAGAATCTCGCAAGAGCCGCGCGAACCTCTTCGGGTGAGGCGGGGTTGGACTTCCTCGATCAACTGCCGGAGGATTTCGATGGCGAGCGGATCGTCGTCGCGGACTTCGTGGAGGATGTCGAGCAGGCCGCGGTCGTACGCCGCAACAAGCTGATACCGGCGGGTGAACAGGGGCGGTGGGTCGTGCTCGATTTCGACCGCATCCGATTCGCCACGCAGTCCTTCGTGCATGCACTGGTATATGAGCCGCTCCGCCGCCCGGGCGGCCTGTTTCGAGTCTCGTTCCTGAACTGCACGCGCGCCACGGAGGAGGCGGTTCGGACGGTGGCGGCGTACGCCGCCTCCTACCGTCAGATTTCCTAGTATCCAAGGCAAGTGCGCGGGCCCGTGCGACGGAGCCTGCTCCCGTGCGAGGCTCGTTACCGGATGAGGTTCCGCAGCCGCTTGAGGTTCACCTTGTCCAGGTCCGTTCCCCGGCCGTCCTTGCCCTTCGGGGTTTCGAGGATGACGGGCACGTCGCGGAAGCGAACGTCGTTGACGAAGTGCGCGAAGCCCGTCTTGCCGATCCTGCCCTTGCCGATGTGCTCGTGGCGGTCGACGCGGCTGCCGCATTCGCGCTTCGAGTCGTTGGCGTGGATGCATCGCACGCGTGACACGCCGACGGCCCGATCCAGTTGATCGATCATTGCGGCGTAGCCGTCGACCTTGCGGAAGTCGTATCCGGCCGCGAAGAGGTGGCACGTGTCCAGGCAAACGCCGAGCCGATCGGGCTCCTTTGTCCGGGCGATGATGTCGCCGAGCTGCTCGAACTGCCACCCGATGGCACTGCCCTGCCCGGCCGTGCACTCGAGCAGGATCGTCACCGCGCGACCGCGCCGTCGCCGCTGCACCTCGTCCAACGATCGCGCCGCCCGTTTGATGCCCTCATGCATCGAATCATCCATGTGCGCGCCGGGATGGAAGATCAGCGCCGACACACCGAGCAGGTCGCAGCGATCCAGTTCGTCGACCATCGCGCGGATGCTACGCTTCCGCACGACGGCGTTGGGCGACGCGAGGTTCAGGAGGTAGCTGGCGTGTGCCACCACCGGGGCCAGCCCGGTTTCCGTTGCCGCCTGACGGTATCGCTCGACCTGGTCCTCGGTCAGCGGCGGGGCCGTCCACTGGCGCTGGTTCTTAACGAAGATCTGGAGGCAGTCGCAGCCTACCCGGGCCCCGGCGACGAAGGCGTTTTCCAGCCCCCCGGCCACGGACATATGGGCACCGAAAGGGGGCCCGCCCCGTCCAGCCGCTGCCGCTTCGCCGCCCGTTGATCGCCCATAACCCATTGCAAACAAATGACTTACGCGCTGGCCCCAGAAGCAAGTCCCTGGCCCGGCCGCTGCACAAAAAAGGTCCGAGAAGCGCCCTTGACGCCGGGACCGCTTATCGTATGATCCGGGGCTCGCGCCGTTGCGGGGGGCGATCCCCGGCCTCGGACGCGATGATAGCGTCGTTGTTTGGCAATTGAAGAAGCGGACGCAGATTCGTCGGGCCGGCCCGATCCGGTTTCCGGGTTGGCGGTGCGGTTCGGCGAATCACGGTTTTGTGGAATCAAGCCACAAGTTCCGCGCGGCCGGGTGGCACGGGCAGACTCGTTTGCTCCTGCTGCAAGGTCGCGTTGGATGCAGCGCCGGCAGTTTGGCTTGACCGGGATTCGGCCGGTCACGGCAGTTTCTCATAAATGTGGTCAAGCTACTAAGGGTGCATGGTGGATGCCTAGGCGTCGAGAGGCGATGAAGGACGTGGTAGGCTGCGATATGCCCCGGGGAGGAGTCAAACATCCCTTGATCCGGGGATTTCCGAATGGGGAAACCCGTCGTCACTGGGCAACCAGATGGCGTCATCCGCATGTGAATGCATAGTATGCGGAAGCTCACCCAGGGAACTGAAACATCTAAGTACCTGGAGGAAAGGAAATCAACCGAGACTCCGTTAGTAGCGGCGAGCGAAAACGGATTTAGCCCAAACCGCGGGGCTTGCCCTGCGGGGTTGCGGGCCCTCGAGGAGTTACAAAGGCGGCGTTAGCGGAACAGTCTGGAAAGGCTGAGCATAGAGGGTGACACTCCCGTACGCGAAAACGCTTGCCCTCCGTTGAGAGGTGTCCCAGAGTAGCGTCGAGCTCGTGGAACTCGGCGTGAAGCCGGGGGGTCCACCCTCCAAGGCTAAGTACTACTCGACGACCGATAGTGGACTAGTAGGGCGACTGAATGGTGAAAAGAACCCCTATAAGGGGAGTTAAAAGAACCTGAAACCATGCACTTACAAGCAGTGGGAGCACGATCGGCTCGCTTCGGCGAGCTGCGTGTGACCGCGTGCCTTTTGCATAATGAACCGGCGAGTTACGGTCTGCAGCGTCAGGTTAATCCGTTCCGCGGAGGAGCCGTAGCGAAAGCGAGTCTGAACAGGGCGACACAGTTGCAGGTCGTAGACGCGAAACCACGTGATCTACCCATGGCCAGGCTGAAGTGACCGTAAAAGGTCGCGGAGGGCCGAACGCGTTAACGTTGAAAAGTTATGCGATGAGCTGTGGGGAGGAGTAAAAGTCTAATCAAACGTGGAGATATCTCGTTCTCCCCGAAATAGCTTTTGGGCTAGCCTCGGGCCACTACGTTGCGGTGGTAGAGCTACTGAATGAGACGAGGGCCCTACCCGGGTACCTCCCTCAACCAAACTCCGAATGCCGTAGCGACTATCCCGGGAGTCAGTCTGTGGGGGATAAGCTTCATGGACAAAAGGGAAACAGCCCAGATCGTCGGCTAAGGTCCCCAATCCGTGCTAAGTGCGTAAGGAAGTCCTTTCTCTGAGACAGCGGGGATGTTGGCTTAGAAGCAGCCACCATTTAAAAAGTGCGTAATAGCTTACCCATCGAGAGATTGGGCGCCGATAATGAACGGGACTCAAGCACGGTACCGAAGCCACGGGAGCGGGGAATTACGAATTACGAATTACGAATGCCGAAACGGCGCCGCGCGTGTCGCTCACGAGGCGGCTGCGCCGGCCGATCCTGTAATTCGTAATTTGTAATTCGTAATTCCTCACTCGGTAGGGGAGCGTTGATAGGCAGATACAGGCCATACCGTAAGGAGTGGTTGCGGGCCTATCAAGTGATTATGCCGGTATGAGTAACGATAAGGGAGGTGAAAATCCTCCTCGCCGTAAACCTGAGGTTTCCTGGGGAAGGTAAATCCGCCCAGGGTTAGGCGGGCCCTAAGGCGAGGCCGAAAGGCGTAGTCGATGGACAGCAGGTTAATATTCCTGCCCTCCGTCGCACGTTCGAACCGCAGTGCGTCCTCTCAGACTGCAGCCCACGGCAAGAAGTGAGGGTTCCCGAAAGGGCGAGGCCGATTTGTTGCCGAAGTGTGGAACGAGAGGACCGAGAAAAGCTGCGGGGGTGTGCGGCGGATCCGTACTAAAACTGACACAGGTTGGTGAGGCGAGTAGCCTCAGGCGCTCGAGAGAACCGTCCTTAAGGAACTAGGCAAATTGACCCCGTAACTTTGGGATAAGGGGGCCCTACCCCGCAAGGGGAGGGCGCAGAGAATCGGCTCTGGCGACTGTTTATCAAAAACACAGGTCTCTGCCAACACGAACAGTGGACGTATAGAGACTGACGCCTGCTCGGTGCGGGAATGTTAAGGAAGGAGGTTAGGGGGCTTGCCCCCGAAGCTTGCAACCGAAGCACCCGTAAACGGCGGCCCTAACTATGAGGGTCCTAAGGTAGCGAAATTCCTTGTCGGGTAAGTTCCGACGCGCATGAATGGCGTAACGACTGGAGCACTGTCTCAAGGACGGACTCGGTGAAATTGTAGTTGTGGTGAAGATACCACATACCCGCGGCAAGACGGAAAGACCCCGTGAACCTTTACTGTAGCCTGATATTGGTCACAGGCATCACATGCGTAGGATAGGTGGGAGGCGATGATCCGGCCGTTCCGGCGGTCGGGGAGCCATCCTTGAAATACCACCCTTGTGCTGTTTGTTACCTAACCGCGACCCGTGAAGCCGGGCGCGGAACAGTGTTAGGTGGGCAGTTTGACTGGGGCGGTCTCCTCCCAAAAAGTAACGGAGGAGTGCAAAGGTCGGCTCAGCACGGTTGGCAATCGTGCGTCGAGTGTAAAGGCACAAGCCGGCTTAACTGCGAGACTCACCCGTCAAGCAGATACGAAAGTAGGCCTTAGTGATCCGGTGATCCCGTGTGGAAGGGTCATCGCTCAACGGACAAAAGGTACTCCGGGGATAACAGGCTGATCGCTTCCGAGCGTTCATAGCGGCGAAGCGGTTTGGCACCTCGATGTCGGCCCATCGCATCCTGGGGGTGAAGGAGCTCCCAAGGGTTCGGCTGTTCGCCGATTAAAGCGGTACGCGAGCTGGGTTCAGACCGGCGTGAGCCAGGTCGGTCCCTATCTGCCGTGGGCGTACGAGACTTGAGAGGATATCTCCCTAGTACGAGAGGATTGGGAGGTACGTGCCGCTGGTGTACCAGCTGTCCCGCTCGGGGCACCGCTGGGTAGCTAAGCACGGAAAGGATAACCGCTGAATGCATCTAAGCGGGAAGCCCCCCTCGAGATGAGGTCTCGGTTCCGGCTTCGGCCGGATGAAGGCCCCTCCAAGACTAGGAGGTCGATAGGCGGGAGGTGTAAGCACAGTAATGTGTTCAGCTGACCCGTACTAATGGCCAAGGGCTTGACCACATTTATGATGGACTGTCGAGCCAAATGAAAGCGCAACGGCTTGATCCCACGATTCCGTAGGCGTCCGCTTCTTCAATCGCCAGGCACGACCCACGAAACGGGCCGCCCAAACCGGGCGGCCCGTTTCGCTGCGCCTTGGCTCCGTCGTCAGAGCCTGCACTGACAGCATCGCCGCCAGATACGGCCCGCACGCGCCCGCCCGTCGCCGCCCCGACCTCCCGGACCGCCGACCCGAGTGTTGTTTTTTGTTGGCGGGACGCGGCGCGCGTATACTTGGGGTGAGGGTGTTGACCCTCGAGAGACTCCGGAGCTGAGGCGGAGTCCACCGATCCCTCACGGGAGAGGGGAAGCACCGGTGCGCGACATCCTCAGCGCATCGGGGGACGCGCGGACGCGCGGCCCCGGCCGGCGTGTCGCTTGCCGATGCAGAGCGCAGCAGCGCGGGGTTCTCCTCCGCCTGATCATGCGCTCTGCTGCCATAAGAACGGCGCCAGCCGAAGCGCCCAGTGGCGACCGGCGGGCCGGCCCCCCAATACGGGACACGGGAGATGGGCGGGATCACGATCGGGTTCGTCCAACACACGGCCGCCGTGCTCGACGATCGCCATCTGGTGGTCATCGGGGTGGTCGCGGTGATCGCGTACCTTGCCAGTTGCGGCCGCCGACCGCAGCGACAGTGCCCGCGGTGCAAGGAGATCAACCGCGCCCACGCCGCGTTCTGCTCACAGTGCGGCACGAGGCTGCCGGGCAAGTGAGCCGCGTGGCGGTCCGTTCCGGTTTTCGCACGTCGGGTCCGTCGATTCCGGCCTCGCTTCGTACGTCGATCCGCCGTCGGCTACTTCGGTGGTACGACGGTCATCGGCGCGCGCTGCCCTGGCGGCGGCGGCAGAGCGATCCGTACGCCCAGTGGGTCGCCGAGATCATGCTTCAGCAAACGCGGGTGGACACCGTCCTGCCGTACTATGCGAGGTTCCTGAAGCGCTTTCCCGCGCCGCGCAGGTTGGCGGCGGCAAGCCACGACGCCGTGCTGAAACAATGGGAAGGGCTCGGCTACTACCGCCGGGCGCTCAACCTGCATCGAGCGGCGAAGGTCGTGCGTGACCGGTACGACGGTGTGATGCCCGAGTCGGCGCGCGAGCTTCGCATGCTTCCCGGAATCGGCGAGTACACCGCGGCGGCCATCGCCTCGATCGCCTATGGCGAACGGGTCGCGGCTGTCGATGGCAACGTCGCCCGCGTGCTTGCCCGGCTCTTCGGCGTGACACACGACGTGCTGTCCAGCCGCGGCAGGCGTCAGTTTGCGGGTCTGGCGCAGCAGCTCATCCCTCGTCATCGTCCGGGCGACTTCAACCAGGCGTGGATGGACCTCGGCAGCGCGGTCTGCACGCCGCAGGGGCCCGATTGCCCGAACTGTCCGCTGTTTCGCGTTTGTATTCACGCGAATACGGGGACGAAGCGCGTCCTTCCGGTGCGCGGAGCGCGAAAGGCGTCGGACGTGCCTCGCGTGGATCTGGTGACGGCGGTTTTCGTGCACGACGGGCGCCTCCTGGCCTGCCGACGCCCAGTCGGCGGCCTTTGGTCCGGGTTGTGGGAGTTCCCGAGCGACTCGCTCAACGGGGCCGGGGACGCGGCCGCGACCGTCCGAAGCCTGGCCCGGCGTGAACGGCTCCGCATGAACGGCCGGCCCCGTTTCGTCGCGACGGTCGGCCGCCGGCTGACCCATCGGGCGATCTCGTTCCACGTGGTCGTGTGCGACGTTGAGCCGCGCGCGAATCCGACCGGCGATGATTCGCGGAGATGGGTAACGGTGGTCGGCCTGAAACGGCTTTCGCTTTCTGCGGCCCATCACTCCGTCCTGCGCGCCGCGATGGAATCGCTGGAAGCAAGGATGGCGGGAACGTGACTTCGTGCAGCACGCGGTTCGACTGTGAGAGTCTCAACCAGGCGCTTATCGCGATCGACCGCGCGCGAAGATCGTCAGCGGCGCCGTCCGCGTTGGACCTTCTGCGAAGCGCGCCGCATCACCTCGGAGTCGCACACGCCGGCCGTGATGTGCGCGAGCTCTGCGAGGCGGTCGACGTGGCGCTGAACCGTCCTTCGCGGCGACTGGCCGTATACGGTTCGCTCGGGCCGGGCAGGCCGAATCACCACGTGGTTGCCGGCATTCGAGGGCGTTGGTCGCGCGGAACGGTGGCGGGGACGCTGCATGATTCCGGTTGGGGCGCGACGATGGGGTATCCCGGCATGATCTGGCGCCCCGGCGGCGACCCGATCATCGTGAACCTGCTCGAATCCGACGAGTTGCACGAACACTGGGCGAGGCTCGATGCCTTCGAGGGAGGGGCGTACGTCCGTGTGCTCGTGCCGGTCGAGACCGGGGCCGGCATGTGCGTCGTCGCCAACCTCTACGAGATTCGCGAGCACCCGGCGAGTAACCCACCCGCCCGGCGCGGTTGAAAACCCGGCCTGCCGCTCATACCCTGGTTTCACCCTGCCTCTTCGATCGGAATCGGGGTGACGCGATGACCTGGCTGAACTTACCCAACCGGATCACGATGACCCGCATCTTCCTCGTGGCCCCGTTAGTGATCTGCCTCCTGAAGCTCAACGCGGGCTGGTCCGGCTGGCGGTACCTGGCGCTGGCGTTGTTCGTCCTCATGTCGCTGAGCGATGCCCTGGACGGCTTCCTGGCCCGGCGGCTGAACGAGGAGACGCCGCTGGGGCGATACCTCGATCCGGTCGGGGACAAGCTCCTGATAACCTGCGCGGTGATCCTGTTGGCGATCGACGCGACGGCGGTGGCCGGCTTCCGCCTCCCGAGCTGGGTCCCGGTCATCGCAATCGGGAAGGACTTGATCGTCCTCATCGGCTTCCTGCTGATCTACATCGCTACCGGGCAGTATTTCGTCCGCCCCCGGACTTTGGGAAAGGCGTGCACCCTGATACAATTGGTGACGGTCGGGTATTGCTTGGCCGCCCCCGAGCTCGACGCGATCGTACCCTATGCGAGGGCGATCTGGGCGGGGCTATACGGGCTGGCGAGTGCAGCCGCGGTGGCCGCACTCATCGATTACGTTCGGATCGGCAACCGCTTCGCCGCCGATTATCTGGCTGCGGCCAGGAAATGACCCGGGCGGCACCGCCGCGAGGAAAGAGCCCTCACATGAGCCAACCACCCTTCTCGTCGATTGAGCGAGCCTTCGAGGACTTGCGGGCCGGCAAGTTCATCATCCTCGTCGACGACGAGAGCCGCGAGAACGAGGGCGATCTCGTGATTGCGGCACAGATGATCACGCCCGAAGCCGTCAACTTCATGCTCAAGGCGGGTCGCGGCGTGCTGTGTCTGCCCATGCCCCGGCAGCGCTGTGAGCAACTGAACCTGCCGCTCCAGGCGGCGGAAAACACCACGCGTTTCGGCACGGCGTTTACGGTGACGATCGACGCCCATCCGCGATTCGGCGTGACCACCGGGGTTTCCTCCGCCGACCGGGCCAAGACGATCGAGGTCGCCTGTGCGCCGGACACGCGCCCCGGCGACCTCATGCGCCCCGGGCACATCAGCCCGCTCATGGCCCGTGAGGGCGGCGTGCTGGTTCGCGCAGGGCAAACCGAGGGCTCGGTCGACCTTTGCGGCCTCGCGGGCCTTCGGCCCATGGCCGCGTTGATCGAGATCATGAATGACGACGGGACCATGGCCCGCGTGCCGGACCTGATTCCGTTCGCCAAGCAACACGGCCTGAACATCTACACCGTCGCCGACATCATCGAATACCGCATGCAGCGCGAGACGTTCGTGACACGTGGTGTCACCACAAAGCTGCCCACGGTGTACGGGGATTTCAGCCTGATCGACTACGATTCGCCGCTCGATTCCGAGCCGCACCTGGCACTGTGCTGCGGCGGCGTAGGCATGCTCGACGCCCAAGGACAGGCGATCGTTCACGACGAGCCGGTACTGGTCCGCGTCGAGTCGGAGTGCATGACCGGGCACGTGTTCCACTCGCTGCGCTGTGACTGCGGCCAGCAGCTCGAGGCGGCCATGCAGCGCATACAGCAGGCCGGCAAGGGCGTGATCGTCTACCTGCGCCAGGAAGGTCGCGGCATCGGCCTGCACAACAAGCTCAAGGCCTACGAGCTCCAGGATCAGGGTCTCGATACGGTCGAGGCCAACCTTCAGCTCGGCCTGCCGGTCGACCGGCGGGATTACGGGCTCGGGGCCCACATCCTCCGCGACCTGGGCCTGAGGCAGTTGCAGATCCTCACCAACAACCCCAAGAAGGTCAGCCGCCTCGAAGTCTACGGGGTCAAGGTCGTCGAGCAACTCCCGCTGGAATGCCCGGCAAACCCTTTTAACACGCGATATTTGCAGACCAAGAAGCAGAAACTTGGGCATCTGCTGAAGGATGTCTAGGATCAGCGGACGCGACAGGGGGGCGGCATGAGGGGAAAACAACGAACGGTGCTTGCGCTGATTGCGCTCATAGCGGTCGGAACCTACGCGCTCTCTGACGGCGGGGGCGGCACGCCGCCGGCTGCGAGCCCGGCGGCCGGGCCGACCTGTTCGGGCCCCGGCGACGGCGACGCAACCGAAGACGGCTTCATAGGGCTCGACGATCTCGGCGACTGGGGGAGTTGCCACACCGGGCCCATCCCGGCCCCGCTTCCGGCCGTCTGCTGCGCCTTGGACCTCGAAGGAAACGCTACCGTCGACCTGGCGGATTTCGCCGGAGTGCAGAATCGCTTCGGTGTTTGCACTTCCGAGGTCGCATTGAACCGTTGCTCCGACGATTGCGGCGATTCCCGCACCATCGCGGGTGAGGGCCCGTTCGAGTTCAACAACAGGTCCGCAACGCTCGACGGGCCCGGGCATACGGGCTGCGTGTTCTTCGCCGAGGATCAGCTCGACCGCGACGTTTGGGGCTGTTGGACCTCACCGTGTACGGACCGCGTGTTCGTCACCGCCTGCGGCTCCACCGACGCGGATACCAGGATAGCGGTGTACGACGGCTGCGCATGTCCGGTATCCGATGCCCGGCTGCTTACCTGCAATGATGATGCATGCGATCTGCAATCTCTGGTCGCGTTCGACGCGACGGTGGGGCAGAGTTACCTGATTCGGCTGGGCGTGTTCCCCGGCGTGGCGGGCGGTGCGGGCTCCTTCCAGATCAGTTGCGGGCTGCCGACGTGCCCGGGGTCCGGTGGATGTTTTGCCGATCATGCCTCGCCCGGGTGCGACGACGAAGTCTGTTGCGAGACCGTCTGTACGACCGACCCGATTTGCTGCGAACTCGAGTGGGATCAGCGATGCGTTGACGAGGCTCACGGGCATTGCGGCGACGGCTTCACCGCGTGCGGGCCGGGCGCGGGGAGCTGCATCGATCCGGAAGGCAACGGTACGCCGGGCTGCGACGACGTCGAGTGCTGCAACGCCGTGTGCCGCGCCGACTCGTACTGCTGCGGGGCCGGGGGTGTGGGTGAATGGGACGCGCTGTGCGCCGACGCGGAGGCCGCCATCTGTCGTACCAGTTGCGGCTCACGAAGCGGTAGCTGCTTCAACAATCTCTGCATCGGCGGCGAGAATCCAGGTGCGATCTGCGAGAGCAGCGACCAGTGTCTTGGCGGCGTCTGCGGCGGAAACGGCACGCCCGGCTGCGAGCTTGACTCCTGCTGCGCTGAAGTGTGCCCCAGGGATACGTTCTGCTGCCAGGTGGAGTGGGATGGGAGCTGCGTCGACCGGGCCCGTGAGCTGTGCATCAGCGTTCCATGATCCAGGTCGCCGACCTGGAGCCCCGGTGGACCGGTGCGCGGCCGCGGCCTAGACTCCGAAGGAGCGCTCCGGTTCCGCCGGCGCGTGGTGATACGATTCGACGCGGCTATGCCTGTTTATCGCTGTCCAACATGCGACCGGACCGTGGTCGTCCGGGACAAACACGACGCACCCCATCGTCCGTTCTGTAGCGAGCGCTGCAAGATGGTGGACCTGGGGCGGTGGCTCGACGGGACCTACGTCATCAGCGAGCCGGTCGAGCGGAAGGACCTGGAGGACGCCGACGACCTTGGCGGTGAGCTGGCCTGACCGGCAGTCCCGTTAACGCTCGATGTCGCTGCGCGCGGCGGTCGGCAGCCGCCGGCGCAGATTGATGATCCGCCGGCGCGAGAACCGCTCGGGATGATCGCGGAAGCGACGGCGTGACGATTCGCAGAAGAACGCGTCCGGCGGCGGAAGGTCGTTGTCGCCATCCGAGTAGAACTTCAGAGCCTCCTCGAGGCATTGCCCGGCCCGGAGTCTCATGCCCCGCGCCTCGTGTTTGTTCGACTCATGGCGGGCCGACTCCGCGTGGAGGAGGTGCAGCATGATCCACTGCCCGACATCCAGAATCCTCGACGGTTCGGTCGTCGGGTTCACCTCGAACAGCGCGGCATCCCGGGCCACGGTCGGGCCTCGGGGGACCGCGAATGTGTACACGCGATCGCGCCCGCAGGCGCCGCAACGAACGCTCAGGGACAGGACGGCGTCACCGCCCGGCGGCGTGGCGGCGTCCGGCTCGTCAGCTCGCAACGGGCCCTTGCCGCATGCATCGCACGAAGTGGCCATCAAGTAAAGATAAGCCTCGGCAACGCCGTGCGCGGGTAGTGCTTCGTGGTCCACGGGCTCAATCCGCGATGTAGCGTCCAGGGCCGGTCGCACCGCGCACGCGAACGGTGTCCGATCTTATTCGCCGTCCGTGACGGGCGGGGTGCTCTCGTCGCCCGGCTCGTCCGCGGCGCCGTCCGGTGGCGCCTCGCCCGCCGCAGTCGGCGGCGCTTCATTCGGCGCCATCTGCTGGAGCATCTGCATCATCGGAGCGAGCTGAGCGGCCACGGCGTCGGGGGATACTTGGCCCGACTTGATACCGCTGATGATCCGGTCGAGCGCCTGGGTACTTTGGGATAGCAGGCTCGCCGTCGGGCCGAGGCCTGCAAACGCCGGCAGATCGATGTACCAATAACCGTCATCGGCCAGGACAAATCGGATCTCTCCGGCGGGGACCAACGTCCCGGTCGCCTCCGAATCGCTCCGTGCCGTGATGCCGCTCACTTCGATGGCCATGGCGGTCTTCACCGAGGCTTTTTGAAGAACCTGGTCCAACGTCGGGTCCGGTTGAGGGAGCGCCTCGTTAAGTTCCTTCATTTTTGCGAACAGCGCCGGCAGCACTTCGGTCAGTTGCTCGACGACTTTGCTCTGCGATTCGACGAAGAACGTGGGGAGCTCGGCGTACTGCTTCTCGCCCAGGAAACGGTTGTAATCCGCGAGCATCGCGCGGATGCGCTGCTCCACGTCGCCGTGGTCCGCGGCAGCGGGTGATCCGCCGTCATCCGGAGCCTCCGCCTGGCCCGGCGCTGCCGCGGCCGGAGCCTGCCCCGGATCGCGGAACGGCTGCCAATCCGCGCGCCCGGCCCGGACAGCCGGATCGACCCATACGGACGCCGTCGGGAGCAGGGGCCGGTCCTGCGCCCCGAGATCACGGTACATCTGGGGCGGCGGGTCATGCTCCCGACAACCTGCTTGCAGCAGGACAGATACCGTCGCGGCTGCGATCCACGAATTGCCCAGATACCGTCGCGGCATAAAAACTCCCGGGCGTGCTCGGTCCGGTCTCCCCGTGCAAAGTCCGCGATCCGGCGACGCCGCGACCACGGTTTGTAACACGTCAACGTAACGCCAGGAGCCGCCGCGGTCAACATCGTCGGATGGATCGAACTGGCGCCTGGCGCCCTGCACCCCGCAGGCGCCGGATCCCGGCCCGCCCATGCGGGCTAGTCGTACCGGCAGTCGCGCAGATCGCCCTGGTCGAGCAGATCGAATTGCTTCTCACGCAACACCCGCACCGCTTGCTCGATGTTGTCGGGCAGGACCGCGATCGCGGCATGGCCGCGCGGCCGGGCCAGCAGGGGGTAGGTGTAGTGAATGTTGATCTCGCCGTTGAGGAGCGCCGCCCAAGTATGCAGCAGTGCACGTTTGCCATGCGGGAGGCTGACCACGATCAACTCCGCCTCGCTGACCTGGAACCCGGCCCCCGTCAGTGCCTCGTAGCCCCGATCCGGATCGTCCAGAAGCATCCGGCAGATGGCGCAGTCCACGGAGTACACCACTGAAACGGCCAGGATTCGCACGTCCGTTTGGTCGATCAGGCGTGTCAGCCGCAGGAGTTGGCCCACGCGGTTCTCGATAAACACGGACTGCTGGCGCACGGTGGGCACGCCCTGGGCCTCGGCGGTTTCAAACGGTTCGATCGCCATGTGCTTGTCAGTTTATCGGGGTCTGACGGCTTCCCAAGCAATATTTCGGGGAAACGACGCGGCGGGCCGGCTGTGCCATATCCGCAGGGCGCATCGCTGCCATGTTGGCAGGCAAGCGGAGAAGCCGATCTGATACGATCGTAAGTTATTTAACAACAATAGGTTATAAATGACCTGCGGCCACGATGTCTGGCATGCAATCTGCTACCGTCTCGGTGGGCGCGCCGGGCCGTTCAGGTCCGCGGCCCGAGTTCGCGCGCTGAAACCAACGCGATCGTCCTGATGACAGGAGCAAGGAGTTAACCGTGTCGAAGATCATCGGTATCGATCTGGGAACGACGAACTCGGTCGTCGCGATCGTCGAGGGTGACGCGCCCAAGGTCCTGACCAACGCCCAGGGCGCCCGCCTCACGCCGTCCGTCGTCGGATTTACCGAGAAGGGCGAGCGGCTCGTCGGCCAGATCGCTCGGCACCAGCAGGTGACCAATCCCGAAAACACCGTCTATTCGATCAAGCGGTTCATGGGCCGCCGCCACAACGAGGTCACCGCCGAGGAGAAGATCGTGCCCTACACGGTCATCGGCGGACCCGAGGAGTACGTCAAGGTCGAGATCCGCGGCAAGAAGCACACGCCGCAGGAAATCAGCGCGATGATTCTCCAGGATCTGAAGAAGACCGCGGAGGATTACCTCGGGCAGCCGGTCGATCGCGCTGTCATCACCGTGCCGGCCTACTTCAACGACTCGCAGCGCAAGGCCACCAAGGAGGCGGGCGAGATCGCGGGCCTGAAGGTCGAACGCATCATCAACGAGCCGACCGCGGCGGCGTTGGCCTACGGGCTCGACAAGAAGAATGAGCACACGGTGGCGGTCTTCGATCTGGGCGGCGGGACCTTCGACATCTCCATCCTCGAAATCGACCCGGAGGTCGGGACGTTCGAGGTCAAGGCCAGCAGCGGCGACGGGCATCTCGGCGGCGACGACTACGACGAGGTGCTCATCGACCATCTCGCCGAGACGTTCCGCAAGCAGGAGGGCGTCGACCTCCGCAAGGATCCCATGGCCCTCCAGCGGCTGAAAGAGGCCGCGGAGAAGGCCAAATGCGAGCTGTCGTCGGTGATGGAAACGACCATCAACCTCCCGTACGTGACAGCGACGGCTTCCGGGCCCAAGCACCTGCACATCACCATGACGCGCAGCCAGTTCGAGCAGATGACCCGCCACCTGACCGAACGCTGCCGCAAGCCGGTCATGGACGCATTGGAAGGGGCGAAGATCACGGCGAAGAAGGTCGACGAGGTCATCCTGGTCGGCGGCTCGACCCGCATGCCGGCCGTCCAGGCGCTGTGCAAGGAGATCTTCGGCCGCGAGCCCAACAGGAGCGTGAACCCGGACGAGGTCGTGGCCCTCGGCGCCGCCATCCAGGGTGCGATCATCAACCGCGAGCTCAAGGGCGCCGAGGACATCGTGCTGCTCGATGTCACTCCCTTGACACTCGGCGTCGAAACGCTCGGCGGCGTCATGACGCCGCTGATCGAAGCCAACACCACGATTCCAACCTCGCGCAGCGAGACCTTCTCCACCGCGGCCGACAATCAGACCGAGGTTACCATCAACGTGTTGCAGGGCAACCGACCGATGGCCGCCGACAACCGCACCCTGGGCCGCTTCAACCTGACCGGGATTCCGCCGGCCCCCCGCGGCCTGCCGCAGATCGAGGTCACCTTCGACATCGACCGCAACGGCATCCTGAACGTCACCGCCAAGGACAAGGCCACCGGCAAGGAACAGTCGATTCGCATCGAGGGCAGCGGCGGTTTGGACAAGGCCGAGATCGAACGAATGAAGAAGGACGCAGAAGCCCACGCCGCAGGCGACCTCAAGAAGGCGGAACTGGTGAAGCTCCGAAACGAAGCCGAGAACGCCGCCTTCCAGATTGAGCAGCAGCTCAAGGAGCACGGAGAAAAGGTGCCGGCCGCGGAGCGCGGCAAGATCGAATCCTCCGTCAGCCATCTGCGCGAAGTGCTCAAGGGCGACGACACCGATGCGATCCGCAAGGCCCACGAGAAGCTGATGAGTGACGGACAGGCGATCGGGAAAATCATCTACGAGCAGGTCGCCAAGCAGGCCGGTGCGGGCGGAGCGACGCCGCACGGCCGCACGGACACGCAGCCGGGCGAGGCCAACGATGAAGGCGTCATCGACGCCGAGTACGAGGTGAAGGAGAGCAAGTAGCCGCGGGGATGAAACGATGGAAGTATTCCCGGATATGGAGATCCGTTTCCCCGAAAACCAGGAGCGTGAACTGCTGGCCAGAATGCGGAGCCGCGCAGCAGATCCGTGGAGTTGGCAGCCCCGTGACGCATTTGGTCGACCGCCCGAAGACGGTCATTCCTACTTCCATCGCCGCGCCACGGATGAGTTTCCGCCATGTACCATATGCCTTGATCGCCAGCGCCCTGGCCGTCTGGTCGTGGGTAATATTGTGCCCGATGCGTACGGTGAGATACCGCTTTCTCAGTGCGAGCACATACTGAAGGATTTCCGTGATCGGATCGCCTCGCCCGCCGCAAGGTCCTTGAAAGGTGGCACGCGATTGGGGCCTGCCCAGCATTCGCTGGAAGACTATTTCTCGAAGAATGCGATCCAGTGGCTTAGAGCCTTTTGCCTGCACGCGAACAAATGCGATCTCGGCAGACATCGCGGTGACCAGGAACTGTGGATGCGGTTTCTCCGTTATGTTCGCCGATACTATCGGAATCCTCCACACTGCGACGTCTTCGGAAAGTGCCTCAAGGAAAAGAACTGGTGGCCCGAGTGCGACATCGGCAGGCTCGTGGATGAGTACGACTTTGCGATGCGGCTCTTGGCGCAAGCGTATCATGGCGGACTCGTGACATAGGCCCGGGGTCGTCAGACTGCCGAGTGGTTGTTGCCGCGTGGCTCCCCGTGGAGTATGATACAGACATGAACAACCGTGCTGACCGGAGCGACATAGTCGATCGCGGGACCGAGATTTACGAGCGCCGTTTGCGCCATGTTCTCGAACCGCAGCACAACGGCAAGTACGTCGTGATCGACGTGGAAACCGGCGAATACGAAGTTGATGAGGACCACCTGGCGGCGTCGGATCGCGCCGCGGCTAAACGGCCCGGAGCGCCGCTTTACGCCGCGCGCGTGGGCTCGCGCGCGCTCGGCCGTGTCGGCGGGCGGCTTTCGGCCACCGACTCTTGTTGATCGGGACCGTCCATCCGGGGGAGATCGTCGTACCCGTTCGCGTCCGCGGGCTGCAAGGTGCGACCGCCCGATTCACAACGGTTCTCGACACTGGTTTCAATGATTGGCTTACGCTCTCGGCCGCGGCCATCGCCGAACTCGCTCTGCCGTTTCGGGAAGAAGGCCGGTACTTACTCGCCAACGGCTCCGAGACCGTCGCACGCCTTTTCACCGCGGAACTCGACTGGCTGGGCGCCTGGCGCCGAATCCTGGTCGTCGAGATGGAGGGCGGTCCGCTGCTGGGCATGGCCATGCTCCGCGGGTACTACCTGGGCGTCGAATTCGTCGAGGGCGGTCGCGTCGAGGTTGAGCCGCTCGCATCCAATGGCAGGCGACCATGAAGTGGTCTTGATCCGACCTTCGCTGGGCGGTCATGCCGCAGATCGAGGTCACGTTCGACATCGACCGCAACGGCATGCTGAACGTCCGCGCCAAGGACGGCGGCGTCATCGACGCCGAGTACCAGGTGAAGGACACGAAGTAGAATTACGAATGTCGAATAGCGAAGGGAGGACAGGCGGAACGGGGCCGCGCTCCAGGCGCCGGCGGTTGCCTTCCATTCGCCATTCGCTATTCTGAATTCGCTGTTCCTCGGCGGCGTAGCTCAGTTGGTTAGAGCGTGGGCTTCATAATCCCAAGGTCCCCGGTTCGACCCCGGGCGCCGCTAGTCTCGACACCGCGGACGGCGCCAGCGTCATAGGCCGGCACTTCCGAGCCGGCACCACCGCGATTCGCGTCGCCTCGCGAGCCGGTGCGAGACGCTACCGTAGCGTTTATTGCAGCGCTTCTCGGTGGTTCTCGCATCCAGCCGTGCAGCGCGATCGTAGAGATCATCGGTAATGGACAGCAACGCGCCGCCCTCGCGCAACTTCGTGACCTGAACGGACGTGAGCCCGTCCCACACTGCCTCGCCTGTGAATTCGGATCGCGGCAGTCAAAACTCCGGCCCCACCCACCGGTTGATCCGCTTCCCGACGGTGTCCGGCAGCCGAGCACCCGCGCTTGAGACATACCGTCCCTTGGTTTACCATGGCGCACGCGGCCTTTAGGAGGTTTCGGACGGGAGAGCGGGAGGCTCCGGCCGGCGGTTTGGGCGTGCGCGCCGTTGAGGGGCATGAGCCTCTTTTGCGGAACGGATCGCGGGGTCCACGATGCGTCAGATCCGGATCAAAGGACTGGTCAGAGTGGCGGAGCGGGTACGGCGCCGGCTGGCGGGCCCGGTCTCACCTGCCGAGAAGACGCAGATCCGCGAGACAATTACGCGGTCGTTGCGGACCGTGGACCGGATCACGGCGAAACACGGCACGACCGTCAGCGCGCTGCCGGCCCCGACACGGCGGGCCTACCAGTTCCTCGCGTCCCTCGACATGGACGCGGTCGCGACAGCGTCGAAGGCTCGGGAGGTGGAGGCGCCAGGCGGGGGCGTTTCGCTGGTGGGGATCAAGTCGTTCCGGGATCGAGTGCTTACACGCCTCGCACACGCCGTGACGCCGGACGAAGCGAACGAGATCCACGCCTCGATCCGTGCCGCCACGTTGGACATCGAGCACCACCTCCAGACAGGGGGCCTCTCGGGGGGTGAATTGACCGCGCAGTCACGTGCGGCCCGGGGATGGCTCGCGTTCTTCGCGGAGCGCGACAACCTCGATGCCTATCTCACGGCCGTATGGCGCGCCAACGGCGCCTTTGAGAGCGCACTCGAACCCGATGCGCCATTCCGCGCGCCGGCCGTGGTTGAGTTCCGCCTCACGACCAGTCTCTACCGACTGCGCTCCTACGCGGACGGCACCCGGTTGATGCTGGCCACGCCCATGATTTGCTTCGATGAGGGGCTGTTTGCGTCGCTGGCCCGGGCCGCGCTCAACGGCGGCTCGAAGCAGCACATCGTGCAGGCCGCCCGGGGCGACGTCTATCAAGCCATCCAGGCCGAGCTGGAAGCGCTTTCCGGGCCGGACGAGACCACGTCCGGCGTCCACCATGACCTTGCGGCCTCGTACACCCGCGTGGCAAGCCGGTACCTCCTGGAGTTCACGGACCGGCCGCGTCTGACCTGGAGCAGGACCTTCACGGGACGCAAGTTCGGCCATTACGACCCAGTCCGCGACGCGGTGATGATGAGCTGCACGCTGGACCGGCGCGACGTGCCGGAACCGGTGCTGGATTTCGTGATGTACCACGAATTGTTGCACCGGAAGCTGGGTGTGACGTGGCGCTGCGGTCGTATGTCCGCGCACACGCCGGAGTTCCGGCGGGAGGAACAACGGTTCGAGGGCCACCACGAGGCGGAAGCGGTTTTGAGGCGGCTTGCGCGCGAGGCGGAGTAGGGATGTTGACGGCCGCTCGGCCGGGGGTGGTTTCCTATCGCGCCGCCGAGGTCACGCTGCGATCGTACCCCACTGCCACGGCAGAGGCGACCATCCGAGCATCGTCCTGGGGATTCCGGGGATTCCCAGGCTTGAAGACGCTGACAAGGAACCAGCGCGAGCGAACGGAGGCGAACGATGACCGCGAAGCGTACGAGCACATCGGGCAAGACACCGGCGAAGCAGGTCTACCAGCTTAAGGTTACCCTGCTGGGAACCAGCCCACCCATCTGGCGCCGGATTCAGGTTCCGGCCGAGGCGACCCTGGGCGAGCTGCACTTCGTCCTGCAAGTCGTCATGGGCTGGACCAACAGCCATCTGCACCACTTCGCTATCGAGGCTATGCACTACGCGGACCCGTTGTTCGAGCTGGAGGACGCCCGGGACGCGTCTCGGATGACATTGCGCCGAGTCACGAACCGGCCCGGCTCCTGCTTCGGCTACCTTTACGACTTCGGTGACGGCTGGGAGCACGAAGTACTGGTGGAGGACATCCTGCCCCGTCAACGGGGGACGCGCTACCCGATTTGCCTTGCGGGTGAGCGGGCCTGTCCCCCGGAGGATTGTGGCGGCGTGTGGGGCTACGAGCACTTCCTCGAGGCGGTCAGCAACCCTAAGCACCCGGAACACGATGAGTACCTGGAATGGGTCGGCGGAGAGTTCGACGCGAACGCGTTCGACCGGGACGGCCTGAACGCGACCCTCATCGGGGACGTGAAAACGTTGGCGAGCTTCCGGCTGTAGCCGGCGCCATCGCGTGCGATCCGGTGGATGGGGTCCGCGGTCCCCTCGCCGCCGGGCCTGGACGTGGGCTCGGTTGACCCGCGGATCGCCAGCTCGAGGTCACCCGCTGGCTACCCCCTCGGTTGGTTTCGAACCGAAGAGCATGGGCGATCCGCGCTGGGCGGTGTCCACATCAGCACGCGGCGCGCTTCGCTCGGCACGGTCCCATACAACGGCTCTGGTTCACGGCGCCGTGGGCGTACGACAACACCCCTCGCCCGGCGTGCACCGAGGCGCTCAGGAAGGTCTGAGCGCCGCCAAGTCTACTGATGCACGAGAGACACGCCCGCGTTGTCGAGCGTTTTGTACGCTCGGTCGTCGCGGATGCGGACGCAAAGGCACCCTCCGCGGAGTTGGGTACGACGAGCCTCGCTTGGCGGCCCGAAGGACCGAACTCGCCGGCGAATACGGCCGCTACGGTTAACCGCTTGTATTCAAGCGCTTACACGCGGTTCGCCGATCGGCTGCTACTGCACCGCGAAGGACTCGAACCTTCGACCCGCTGATTAAGAGTCAGCTGCTCTGCCAACTGAGCTAGCGGTGCTTTGGATCTCACCCTGGACGCGGTGCTTATAACACGCAGCCACGGTACTGACAACCGGGGCGGGGCCCCGTGGGCTACGTGGCCTCGGCGGGCTCTTCGAGCAGACCGGCCCACTTCGGGTTCTGGAGGACCTGGTCGGTCGGGACCATCGTGATGACGTCCCACGGACAGACCTGTGCACAGAGCTTGCAGCCGATGCACACCGGCAGGTCGATCGTGCAGATGCCCATGGCGTAGGCCGGGTGGGTCGGATCGGAAATCTTGTCAATGCAATCGACCGGACAGACCGTCACACAGGCGTCGCAGCCGGTACACAGATCCTCGTCCAGGATCGCTAGTTGTTTGGGGAGCTTCTTCTTCTTGGCCAAGGCTCAATCACCGCCGCAGACCACGAAAACCGGCACGCAACCGGTCCGCGCGATTGTATGGCCCGGCGACAACCGCAGCAACCCGCGTCAGATCTGGTAGTCATGCCCCCGCGCGCGGGGCCGCTCCACGACCCCGGAGCGCGGCGGCAGCGGCAGGCCGCGCCGCGCGTTGGCCGGTGCGTTGAGCCGTCCGTTGAGGTTGGGCCAAATCTGCGCCACACCGTTGCACTTGTACCGATGGCGGCGGTCGAGCCTGCGCGTCAGCAGCTCATCGACCGTGATGAGGTTGGCGCCCTTCGCCCCGATCTGCCGAAGCGCCAAGTCGGCCGTCGGTTTGTGCCAGTACCCGCAGGCGTCGGTGACAACGGTCACCGTCTTTTCCCTCGCCAACAGTCCCAGCCCCACCGCCTTGACCGATCGCTCCAGGCCCGTTCCGAACAGCACGTACTCTCGAACCGGCAAGTGGGTCAGGAGGCGGTCGGCCTTCGGATTGGTGAAGAGGTCTTCGGTGCGCTTGCGGAACAGGACCTGCTGCCAGTGCTTGAAGAGGTCGAGCGGAAGCGCGAAGGTGTTGTCCACCTCGACCAGCAGCCGCAACGAGAAGAGCGTGAACCCGATCTTCGCCTGCCCCGGCGTTCCGTCGATGCAGCACACCGGGTGCCCGTTGTTGCCGACCTCGGCGGGACGGTGAGCCTCGATCGACGAGACGAGCGGTGCGTGATTGCGTTTGACCCACGCGATGACGCGCCGCATCGCCGGCAGTAGCTCATCACGATTCGCGACCGGAAACGCCCCGTCCGGTTCGCAGAAATCACGCTGCGTATTCAGGTCGACAACGACGCTTTCGTAGCTCCGTCCGCTTTTCTGCTTGGTCATGCTACAGCCCCCCGGTAGCGACCATGGATGTAGACACTTGTGGCGCCACGTGGTGTCGCCCCACGAAACCCCAGCTAGCGGCAAGGACGGGAGGTTGCTTCTTCCCCATTCCGTGCCCCCTCACTTCCTCAAAGCGAGACGGCGCCCTCGAACTCCCGGCAAAAGTGTAGTCGAGCGCGACGTGCAAGGCGACCAAATCTTACATATTTTGCCGGGCTTGGTCCGAACAGAAATTAAATCAAGAACGGACTGACCTCGGGCCGAAACGAAGTGCATGCGATGACCGCGTCCCGGCAAGCAAACACAGGGGCCGGTGCCGCGCGTTCCACGCTACCGAGTTCACGTCATGCAACGCTGGCGGACCACCTGGAAAGACGGTTCCAGCCGACGCCAAAATTGCGTCGATATTCCACTAACGCCTCTTTTATCGGACAATCGAGTTCCACGATGGTAACAGGCGTCGTGGATGGCATGGGAAAGCCATAGGTACCGGACTTTGGTCACGCGGTGGTTCAGCCGATGGGACAGGGTCAAGCCGCCCGCGCCCGCAACGTGCGGTCACCGGAGCGGTCGTCGATCGGCGCGTCACGCTGCGTCCGGAGAGAGCCACCAGCCATGTGCTCCCTGACAAAATCCGTATCTCTCGTCCGATACCTCATGCCGGGTCTCGCTGCCCTCTGTGTGGCGTCGGGCTGCTCGTTACGCCGGCCGCGTACGGATGAGGCAACGAACGAGGCGACCTCCGTCATCCTGGCGGCCGCCCGTGCGCAACAGATCCGCATGTTCGGCGACTTCCCGGGTTCACCGGCGCCGGAATACGTGAGCCGGACCTTGATGTCCCTGCGTCAACACACCTTCGCCGACGTCGGCGGCGACTTCGATGTCGACGTGAGTTCCACGGGCGAACGCCTGATCTTCGCCTCGACACGGCATCACACACAGGCCGACCTCTATCTGAAAGCCGTCAACGGCGTGGCCGTCACACAGCTCACGAGCGACCCGGCTTCCGATATTCAGCCCGCTTTCAGCCCCGGTGACACCCAGGTGGCATTTGCCAGCAACCGCGGCGGCGATTGGGATATCTGGATCATCAACACCGACGGTGGTCCGCCGATCCAGATCACGTCCGGCCCGGCCGACGACCTTCACCCGAGCTGGTCACCCGACGGGTCGCAGCTCGTGTATTGCAGCCTGCCGCCGGGCGGCGGCCAATGGGAGCTGTGGATCGCGGACGCGAACACGGGCGCAAGCCGGCGGTTTATCGGCTATGGGCTGTTCCCGGATTGGGCCCCGGCCGGCGACGGGATCGTCTATCAGCGGGCCCGCGAACGGGGCAGTCGATGGTTCAGTATCTGGAGCCTGCGCTTGGTCAACGGGGAGCCGCGTTATCCCACGGAACTGGCTTCGGCGGCCTCACGGGCAATGATCCTGCCGACATTCAGTCACGATGGCGGCTCGATCGCGTACGTGAGCGTTCCGCTTCAGACCGAAATGGTTGCACGTGAGCGTGGGGTCCAGGAAGGGCCCTGGATTTCGGGAGCGGCGCCGTACGACATCTGGGTGATGCAGGCCGATGGGCGTGGGAAGATCCGGCTGACGGACGGGCAGACGATGAATCACGGCCCGGCCTTCGGGCCCGACGGCCGGCTCTACTTCACCTGCAATCGAAGTGGGCACGAGAACATCTGGTCGTTGGCACCGGGCGGCGCATCGCTGCCCGGCGCCTCGGCCGCGTCCGAGCCGGAGCCCGTCAGCGGTGCAACGACGCTGTCAGGGTCGGATGGCGGAAGTGGCCGAGTTCAGAATGACTTATAGGATGATCCGAAATCACGCTTGCCGCACCAAAAGGCGGCTCTGGAAAAAGTCGATGAACGGACTGACCCTGCGGCGGCAAGGCCCGCGTTAACAGGGTGTTACGCTCGGAGGCGGGAACCGGGGAAACCCGAGGAGGGTCATGGATGGCCGAACGCAGGGCGGTCGCGTACGGAACATGGATGGTTCCCGCTACCGGGTTTGCGCTGTTGGCGTTGGGCGGATGCCGCGGCGGACAGCGCGTGGGTCCCGCGGTCGTGGCCAATGAGTGGCTGGGAACGGCGACGGTTGCGGTAGCGCCGGCGCTGAATCTCAGCGGCTCGTCGGACTTCGATCCGGCCCGCTTCGCCGACCTGATGGCGAGCGAACTGAGCTACGCTGACGGCATCTCGGTGATACCGGTCAGTCGTGTGCTTGCCGCGATGGCGATCAACGGCTCGGACCGGATCGCGTCGGCGGAGGCTGCGTTGGAACTGGTCGCACTGCTCGGTGCGGATGCGATCCTGGTTTTTGCGGTGACCGAATATGATCCGTATCTTCCGCCGAGCATCGGCATCTCCGCTCAACTGTACGGAGCGACGCCTCGCGCGGGCGGCGGGTCGTTGGACGCCGTGGCGTTATCCCGCCAAACCGGCCTGGCCGACGCACCGCAAGGGTCCGTCGGATCACGGGGGATCCTGGCCCGGACGCAGCGGGTGTTCGACGCCTCCCACGAGTACGTCGTTGCGGGCATCCGGCAATTCGCGGCCGAGCGGAACGCCGACGAAAGCCCTTACGGATGGCGCCGGTACGTGGTCAGCCAGCAGGAGTTCGTACGATACTGCTGCCACGCCACGATCCGCGAACTGCTTGGCGTTGAGCAGTCGACGGCCGGTTTCGGCGCCGAACCCAGGCCGGGGAGTGCCTCGCCGTGATTCGACAGTTGTCGTTGGTCAAAGGTGAGGAACGCTTCGTGTTCCGGTACCAGCCCGGGCAGGAAGCGGAGGTCATCGACGCCTTCGTGACCATGGCCGGCGACCGCGCCAGTCGGTTCGACTGGTTCGACGCCGCCGTGCTGAGCTATCAGATGGGCAGACGCCTAGAGACGGAACTCGATCATATCGCCACGTCAACGGATGAGCGGAAGCGGTGAACCGTTTCCGGGTCGGCGACTAGGATCAGTTAACAGGTGGGTGGTTTCGCCGATGTGTGACTGCGATCATGACAGAAAAGTCCTTGATTGACGAGTTCCTGAACTACCTCAAGTTCGAGCGGCACTTCTCGCCGCATACGGCCAAGTGCTATGCCGCGGACTTGACCCAGTTCTGCGGCTACCTGGTCGGCGACAAGCCCGGCGCGGCGGGCGCCAGACCCGCGACGCCCGGCGGACCGGATGCCTCGGCCGACACGGCCGCGCGGAGCACGGTCACTGGCACGGCGGTTCTGGCGGAGACCTCGGTGCAGCAGAAGCTGCGCGACGTCAGCCCCGAGCAGGTCAAGTCGTTCCTGGGCTTCCTCGGGACCCAGAACTACTCCAAGTCGACCATCGCCCGCAAGCTGGCGACCCTGCGCAGCTTCTACAAGTTCTGTCTGCGCCGCGGCTACATCAAGAGCCACCCGCTGGCCGCCATCCGCACGCCGAAGCAGGAAAAACGGCTGCCCAAGTTCCTCGAACTCGAGCAGATCAACCGCCTCCTGTCTACGCCCGACGACGGCACGCTGCTCGGCGCCCGTGACCGGGCCATGCTTGAGGTGCTCTTCTCCACCGGCGTCCGCGTCAGCGAGCTGGTCGATCTCGACTTCGCCGAGGTCGACTTCCAGACCCAGGTCATCCGCGTGCGCGGAAAGGGCAAGAAACAGCGCACCACGCCGATCGGCCCGACCGCCATCGCCGCCATCAACAAATACCTCGAACTGCGCCGCATGGACCCGCGGGCCGGCAGCTTCGATCAGCAGGCGCTGTTCGTGAACAAGCACGGGCAGCGGCTCAGCACCCGCAGCGTCCGCCGTAAGCTCGACAAGTACCTCACCGAGGCGGGCCTGGACCCCAGCATCAGCCCGCACACCCTGCGGCACAGCTTCGCCACCCACATGCTCGCGAACGGCGCCGACCTGCGGAGCGTCCAGGAGCTGCTCGGGCATCAGTCCCTCTCCACGACACAGATCTACACCCACCTGACCACTCCGCGCCTCAAGGAGGCCTACGACAACGCCCACCCGCGGTCGTAGCCAATAGCGAATAGCGAACACAATACGACGGGCCCGGGGTGGAGGGGTTCATTCGGCGACTGTGGCCGGGCAGGACCACCATCTTCGGCGATTCTCGCCGCCCGGTATGCCCATGGTCGGGGTCCGGCCGGTAGCCCGTCGGCTTGGGTTCGGTTGGGTTCGTTTTCTTAACCCAAACGGCGGTTTCGGCAGCGCCAGGGCCGAAATTGGCTTCGTTTCGTCATTTTTCTTTCTCGACGTTGGCCCGGTTTTTTCATTTCAATGCGCGCAGACACTCGCTGCATCCGGTTGGCCTGACGTTTGGGGCAACCGGCGGTGCGCCACGGCAGCGACAGGCGGCCGGGCGCTAGACCTAACATATACCACACACGCGGTCGAGGCAAGGAAAAAATCCCGTGGCGGATGACGGGGGCGGCTGCGTCGCGGGTGGCATGCCCGGCGTTAAAGGCGGGCATGTTCGCTGCGTTTGGCACCCGGCCGCCGATCGGCGGCTGTCGAAGAAACATGTCCGCCTTTGGGGGCGGACATGCCACACAGGCCCGAGGGGCGTAGGGGGCGGACATGCTACACAGGGCGATCGGCGGCTGCCGAGGAAACATGTCCGCCTTGGGGGCGGACATGCCACACCGATTGTTGTCGTGGAACGAACGGCGACCGCGGGCCGTACCCGCCGATTCAATCGGCGCCGACGATGAGGGAGTGGAAGGCGGCGTGGACTTCGAGAAACGGATCGCCACCATCTACCAGCGCTGCCGTCAAACCGGGGAGATCAAGGCAGCTCTTGACCGACTCCAACTCGAACTGAGCATGGAGATCAACGAAGCGATGACACGCACGCGGCAGAAGCTCCTCGACAACTTCGACGATGAGGCACGCGAGAAGCTGCGTGTTCGGGACATGGACTCGAAGGCCTATCTGAACCGCTTCGAACGCATCCTCATGCAGCTCACGCGCCACGAGCTGGCCGACGGCGCCGAGGTTCATGCTGCGGGCCGAGGACGGCGAGCGGGTGAAGCTGAACAACCTGCTCGAGGTCGCACCCGCGGTTCGCGATCTGGGCCGCGAGGGGCTGGGCATCAAGCGCTTCAAGGGGCTGGGCGAGATGAACTCGGGTGAGCTTTGGGAGACGACGATGGACCCCGAGGTCCGCACGCTGCGCCGGGTGGTCATCTCCGAGGATCCGGACAACCTGGAACAGGCCGACATCGACGCCCGGGAGGCGGACCGCATCTTCCGCCTGCTGATGGGCGAGAGCGTCGAGGAGCGTCGAAGAGCGCCGGCGGTTCATCGAAGAAAACGCCGCCAATGTCAAGAACCTGGACGTGTAACGGCCGGGCCCCGGCCCGGCGAACGCCGAGGTGGCGCTCATATCCGCAGCGCCGTGCCGATCACGCAGTTGGCGCGCGAGGAGCGGCCGGGAACGTGCCGGCCTTGTACGTCCGATGAAGCGTCGCGTGTGGCCAGGAATGCGCAGACCTGCCCGGTGATACGTCCCTCGGCCCGGTGCTACGTGCGTCGGGCCGGTGCTGTGCTTTCGCGGCGGGCCTATGCCGTCACGATGGGCTGCTACGGGGCACCCGCTGGCCTTCGATGGGGTATTCGTCGGCCGTGGTGCCGAGGACGGCGACGATGCCGTCGGTGAAGTCGAGGAGGTAGCCGAAGCGGCCCTCGACGAGGTCGCCGGTGACGGTTCCCCAGGCGTAGAGCACGGCCCGGCCGAGGAGGAGGCTGCCGAAGCGGACGTGCACGATCGTCGCGAGGCCGAATCGTCCATCCGCCTCGCCGCCGTAGGCCGCGCTGGTGAAGGTCACACCGGGCAGGGTCGTGCCCCACCACCCACCGCCTACCGGGACCTCGGAGCCGTAGAACTGCGCCAGGAAGTATTGGTTTTCCGTGATCCTGGTCATCACACCGTTTTCGTCGAACTCGACCAGGAAGATCCGCGAGCCGACCGGTGGGCGCTTTAGCCCCACGCCGCTGAGGACGCCGCCGTAGGGGCCTGGTGGAGGCGTCGGCGGTGGCTCGGTGTCGGCCGGGTCGGGTATGCGGGTCAGGGACCAGGTTCCGCCCGCGAACACGGCCGGCCCGGTTCCCTTCGCGGCGGTGATGCGGTTGGTTGCCGAGGTGTTGACCTCGGACGGATCCGGCAGGTCCGGCACGGCGCCGCAGCCGGTTGAGTGGATCAGCACGGCGAAAGACGCGAGGGTCAAGAGCAACTCGATCCGCCAGGCACGATGCATGTTCATCTCCATCACCGGGCCGCTTGCCGGGACTCTGGAACCGGTATGTCCCGGTTGACCCCCGGCCGACCGACGGCCCGGGGCCGGTGGGGCATGATAACGAGGACCGGCCGGCGGATTCAACAGGTCGGCGGCACCGGCCCGCGAGCGGGGTCCGGCAGGTTTTTATTAAGGTACTTGACGGAATCTGCCGGCGCACATCGGAAACGGGGGCCCGGGGAGGGAGGATATCGTACAAACCAAGTGCGGTCGCGTGATCTCGATCGCGACGGAGTTCTCGGCGATGTCGGCTCCCGGCCTGTTTCGGACGCGGAAGACGCTGTCAGTGGGCGACAGCGGTTGCTTCTCCAAGACGATCCTGGAGAGCGACGTCGACGGGTTCGCCCGTGTCTGCGGCGACTTCAACCCGCTCCACCTTGACGAGGAGTATGCCCGGGGCACTCGTTTCAAGCACCGCATCGCCCACGGCATCCTGTCCGCGGGGGTGATTTCGACTGTGCTGGGGACGGAGATCCCGGGCCTGGGTACGATCTTCCGCGAGTTGCACATCCGCTTCGATCGCCCCGTTTATCTCGGCGACACGATCACGGCCCGAGCGATCGTGACCGAGGTTATCAATCCTCGGCGCGTCTGCCTGATGGTCGCCTGCGTGAATCATGCGGGCGAAGACGTGGCACTCGGGCACGCCATCGTGGTCCCGCCCAAGGAGACGACGCTGGTCCTCTGAGCCGCGGTGCGCGAATGGGCGCCGGGACCCGCGAGGCGGGGTGCTCCGTTACGATCGCGGCTCCGAAACACCCGCGTGGAATTGACCCGCTCCTTGAACAATCCTCGAAAGCTCCGGCGGCCACTTCGTCGGAGCAAGGGCTCAGCGCTCGTCGTTTTCGTCGGATGGCGAGCGCAAGAAATAGGTGACTGTCCCTTACGGCGAATGAGAGTGGTCGCCGCTTGACCGGCCCAGAAGGGACAGGCCTGGGGCGCGGCCTTGGGCCGCGGAGGGACGCTGAAGCGGCCCGGGGTGCGGTCACGGCCCGAGGTGGGCGGTGAAGGTGTCGGCGAAGTCCTGGTGGTCGCCGAGGTCGACGCGGCCGTCGGGGCGGCCGTCGGGGCGGTAGTCGAAGCGGTGGCAGCCGTCGGGGATGTCGGCGGCGGGTGCGAAGCAGTTCTGGAAGCCGGCGAAGTTGCGGAGGCAGAGGCAGCCCTCCTCGGCGATGGGGGTCATGAGAAACGCGTCGTCGCGGCCTATTCCGCTGTCGAAACCGATCTCGCCCTGCCCGACGATCTGTCCGGCCTCGTTGATGTCATTCGGGGACAAACCCCACCAGTCGGCGTCCGTGCGGACCAAATCACGAAGGAAGCGGAATCCGTGTTGCCTATCGTAGAGGAAGGCAAGGGCGGGCCGGGTCTCGGGCAGTGCGACGCCGACGATCTGTCCTGGGTTGTTGATGGCCACGCCTTCGCTGCGGGAGAACCCGCCAATCGCTCCGATGTCGGTAAACTCGCCGTCGCTCCACAGGAAGGCGGAATAGACTGTGGATGGGGCTGGCTCGCTGGCTCGCGCGGTTACCTGGCCCGCGTCGTTGAGGGCGCGTGGGCTCACGGGTAGGCCGTCGGGACGCAAGACTTCCGTGAGCGTACCGTCAGGCTGGAGGATGGAGCCAGGACCGAGGATCTGGCCCACGTTGTTGATGTCGGTCGCCGAGCGGACGCCGTACTCGTTCGTCAGATCCACGATCTCGTCGTCCTGCCAAAGGACCGCGTGCGCCGTGTGTTCGTCGATGCTGGCACGGCCGACGATCTGGCCACTATCGTTAAGGGCATGAGGGACAGTGGTGACTTCCTCGGTGCCGGGAAAGCCGTCGAGGGCGGTCATCTCGCCATCTGACCAGAGGAATGCGGAGGAAAGCCCGCTATACGAGTAGCCGACGACCTGTCTGAGGTTGTTTATGTCGTATGCGGCGCTTTCATGGTCCTCTGGTCGAAGTGTTCCCAAGTCGAGCATTTCACCGCCTTGCCACAGGAACGCCGTGTAGGCCGTGCCGTAGCCACCCCCGACGACTTGCCCTTGGTTGTTGATCGCGTTGGCAACCCGGCCCTTGTAGGCAGGCGTGGTCAGATGTGTGATCAGGTAGCTCGGGCAGAACCGCGGGCACGTGCAGGGTCCGCCGGTACATTGCGGATCGTCAACGCAGATCGTACCGCTGAACGTGCTGGTTTCTGAGCAGAAGCCCCCGTTGCCGTGCTGGGTGACGACGTACTCATACGTTCCTTCATCCAGTTTACCGAGCGGAACAGATTCGACGATGAAGCTCGGAAAGAAAAGCGGTCCGGACTCGACGAATACGTCGATCGTGATCCGGTTGCCTTCGACTCGTGCTTCGCTCGGTTTGTAAAGGTACGGCGTCGACGTTCCGGTTCGCACGAAGACCTCCAAGGAAACGGCGTCAACCGGGGTCAGGGAGCGCGTCGGATGTGCGATGACACGAACGATGTAGCAATCCGCGCAAAGCGGGCTCGGAGCGAATGCCACGCAGGTGACGACGACGGCGAGACGCGTTGCGCTGTGGTTGGCGGCCATAGTTGTACCCCCGAGGCGCTGCGGGCATGGTACCACGCGGGCCGCGGCGTAGCAAATGTCGATCACGCGGGGCGGGACAGGATTCCTACGGGCGGGGGCGGGAGAAGGGATTCTCGCACCTGCTATTCGACCGTCGCAGCGGCGGAACCGGAATGCCCTTTCCTCGCATCACGTGCGTCAGAATCGCTCCCCCAGGTCTGGCGACCTGGGCCACCCGGGCTTAACGAGCGTTAGTGGCGTGCAACGCGTTCCGGGCGGACCCGGCGCTGGCGCTTGGGGCTCTGATGATGCCTCGCCTTGGGCTAGGTGGAATCGTCGATCAGGTTGACGGTGTCGAGCCACGGGCCGAGAATCGGGGGCGCGGGGGTTGGCTTGCCGTTTGGAGGCGCGGATGGCGAGGCGGGACGGGCGCGGGGCGCCGGTGATCTATAAGGAGCGGCTGAAGGCGTGTCGGCGGGAGCTGAAGAAGCTCCGGGCCGGGGCGTTCCTGCTGGTCAATCCACCGGATTTTTTCTATCTCACGGGCTTTTCGGGTGACGAGTCGGCGGCGATGGTGACGGCCCGCGGCGTGCACCTGATCAGCGATCGGCGGTTCGAGGAGCAGATCAAGAAGGAGTGTCCCTGGACGGCGACGTACATGCGCCGCGGATCGCTCAACGCGGAGATCGCGACGGCCTGCAAGGACCTGAAGGTAACGAAGCTGGCGGTTCAGTCGGACCATCTGACGCTGGCGAACCAGGCGGAGCTTCGCAAGCTGGCCAAGGGCGTGCGGCTGGTGGAGGCCCCGCCGATCTGTGCGCGGCTGCGGACGCTCAAGTCGGCCGATGAAGTCCGGGCCATGAACAAGGCGCTGCGGGTCGCCGAGGACGCGTTCAACGCGATGCGCAAGACGATCCGGGCCGGGCAGACGGAGCTGGAGATGGCGGCCCGGCTCGAGTACGAGATGAAGCGGCGCGGGGCGTCGGGCCCGGCGTTTCCGACGATCTGCGCGGAGGGGGCTAACGCGGCCCTGCCGCACGCCCATCCGGGCAAGCGAAAGGCGAAAAGCGGCAGTGCGATGCTGTTCGACTGGGGGGCCCGGGTCGGGGGCTATTGCAGCGACCTGACCCGGATGCTCTTTCTGGGCAAGGTCCCCGCGAGGTTCAAGGAAATCTACGCGATCGTGCTGGATGCGCAGATGGCGGCGATTGCGGCAATCCGGCCCGGACGGCGGATGTGTGATATCGACGCCGTGGCCCGCAGGCACATCGAGAAGGCGGGATACGGGAACGAGTTCAGCCACGGTCTGGGTCATGGGCTGGGATTGGACGTGCATGAGGCCCCGTCGTTAAGCTGGCGGTCACAGGAGAAGCTGCGGCCCGGGATGCTGGTAACGGTGGAGCCGGGGATCTACCTGCCGGGCGTGGGCGGGGTTCGGATCGAGGACGACGTGCTCGTGATGGACCGGGGATGTAGGATTCTGAGCCGGTTGAGTAAACGCCTAGCGGATTCGGTGGTATGAGGGGGTAGGGATCGAGGGACGAAGGGACGTAGGGACGTAGGGACGTAGGGACGTAGGGACGTAGGGAACCCCCGTTCATCCCCCCGTGGTAAGGGGGGAGGCGTACGGAGTGACGTGATTGCTGGATATTGAGAAGATTCGGCAGCTCGTGGAGATGATGGTCTCCAACGACCTGGTGGAGATGACGCTTCGGGACGGCGAGCTGGAGGTGAAGCTGCGGCGGCCGAACACGAACCCGGGCGCGGATCCGTCGGTGTCGGTGCGTCCGGTCACCCCGGCGGCGGCTACGGCCGCGAACCCCGCGCCGAGTCCGGCGGCGGAGGAGGTCGAGGAGGACGTCGATCTGGTGGCGATCAAGTCGCCGATGGTGGGGACGTTCTATTCGGCTCCGGATCCGGAGTCTTCACCGTTCGTTCAGGTGGGCGTACAGGTTGCGCCGGGGACGGTGGTGTGCATCCTCGAGGCGATGAAGGTGTTCAGCGAGATCAAGGCGGAGATCGCGGGCATGATCGAGCGCATCCTGGTGAAAAACGGCGAGGCCGTGGAGTACGGCCAGCCGCTGTTTCTGGTGAGAGCAACGTGAGCCCCACTGGCGAATGGCGAATGGCGAATAGCGAATCGATTGCACCCGCGAGGGTCCATTTCGACCTTTTGACATTTCGGCGTTTCGACGTTTTGCGCGTTGCCTATCTGACATGTTCCGTCGGGTTTTGATTGCCAATCGCGGTGAGATCGCCCTGCGGGTGGCCCGCGCGTGCCACGAGCTCGGCATCGAGACGGTCTGCGTGTTCTCGGAGGAGGACCGCAACGCGTCGTTCCTGAACCTGGCGGACCGGGCGATCTGCATCGGAGGGGCGGCGCCGGGCGAGAGCTACCTCAAGAGCGACCGGATCATCGCCGCTGCGGAGCTTGCGGGGGCGGACGCGGTGCATCCCGGCTACGGGTTCCTCGCGGAGAACGCGGCGTTCGCGGAGAAGTGCCGGGCGTGCAACATCGAGTTCATCGGCCCGACGGCGGAGGCGATGCGCCTGCTGGGCGACAAGGCGTCGGCACGGGAGGTGGCGAAGAAGGCGAAGGTCCCGATCATTCCGGGCAGCGACGGCGTGCTCGAGGACGACGGCGAGACGGTTCGCCTGGCGGACAGCATCGGCTTCCCACTGATGATCAAGGCCTCGGCGGGGGGCGGCGGGAAGGGCATGCGGATCGTGCATGACCGGGCGGACCTGGTCCCCAGCATTCGGCAGGCGCGGCAGGAGGCGCACGGGTCGTTCCGGCGTTCGGACGTGTACATCGAGAAGTACCTCGAGCACCCACGGCACGTCGAGGTTCAGATCATCGGGGATCAGGCGGGCACAATCGTTCATCTCGGTGAACGGGACTGCACGGTGCAACGGCGATACCAGAAGCTGATCGAGGAGTCGCCGTCGCCGGCGATCGATGCGCGGACGCGGAAGGACCTGTGCAACTCGGCGGTGCGGCTGGCGAAGGCGGCTAAGTACTTCAGTGCGGGAACCGTCGAGTTTCTCGTGGACTCGAAGGGCAAGTTCTATTTCATCGAGGTGAACACGCGGATTCAGGTCGAGCATCCGGTCACCGAGATGACGACGGGGACGGACCTGATCAAGGCACAGGTCCTGGTGGCGGCGGGCGAGCCGCTGGGGTTCAGCCAGCGCACGGTCGCGCCGCGGGGGCACGCGATCGAGTGCCGGATCAACGCGGAGGATCCCGAAGCGAACTTCCGGCCCTGCGCGGGGACGATCGAGCGGTTCCGCGCGCCGGGGGGATTTGGGGTCCGCGTGGACACCGACGCGCACGAAGGCGCGCGGGTGTCGCGGTTCTACGACTCCCTGGTCGCGAAACTGATCGTGCATCAGCCGACGCGCGAGGAAGCGATCCGGAGCATGCAGCGCTGCCTGACGGAGTTCACGATCGAGCCGATCAAGACGACGATTCCCTTCCTGCGGCGGGTGCTGGCCCACTCGGATTTTCAAAGCGGGCAGATCGACACGGGGTTCGTGGAGCGGGCGTTCACCCGCGTAACGGCGGCGGTCTAGTCTTCTCGGGCTGGTCGCGACGGCATCGACGCGGCTGCGGGCCGGGCAAAGTCTGACTATTCCTTTGTGCAGTTTGCTTGAATCAGGACGGGACGTCTGCGCGCCGGCGGAGGATTGGCGCGCCGGATCACCTGAATAGGTGATGGGCCGCGGTTCCATGCTTGGTACGATAGTGTCCGCACTGCGTTGCCGGGCGGCAGTGGTTCACTTGGTCTTCCGCGCGGGGTCTGTCATGGACAGCTCACGACATGGATCGGTTAGCCTTCTCTCAGTTCTCGCGGTGTTGGCGGCGGGCGGGTTTCCGGCCCGCGGCGATCCGGAGGCCGTTACCCCTGGTCCGCTGACCCCGGCCAGCATGCAGCGGATCGAGGAACTCGAGCAGCGGATCACCGACCTGGTTGCCAGGGGGGCCTACGCGGAAGCTAACCCGGCTGCCGAAGAAGTTGCGTCGCTGCGGGCGAAGGAGCAGGGCGCCGGATGGTGGGAGACGACCGACGCGCGGCTGCGCGTGCAGCTTCTCGAACAGGTCTGCGGCCTTACCCGGCAGGGGCAGGACGAGTTCGACGATCTGACCGCGGCCGGCGAAAGGGTCGTCGAGCTCCACGACCAAGGCAACGTGCGCGAGGCGCTGCGTGCGGCCAAGGCGCGCGAGGCCGCACTATCGAAACTGCTGGGGTCCGACGGACAGGAGGCGCTGCGGGCGCGGGCCCAGGTCGCGCAGTTGTTGACGACGACCGGTGCTTACACAGCCGCCGAGGCGCTTCACCGGGACCTGCTGGCGGCACGGCGGCTGCTGTTCGGCGGCGATCACCCGGAGGTCGGCGAGAGCCTCAACGACCTCGGCGTCTCGCTGTATTTCCAGGGCAAGTACGACGAGGCGGAGGCCGCATACGGTGAGGCGCTCGAAGTGCGGCGTCGAGCTCGGGGCGACGCGCACATGGACGTCGCGCAATCCTCGAACAACCTGGCCGCGTCGTACGTGGCGCGAGGCCGGTACGAGGCGGCGGAGCCGCTGTACGTGCAGGCGATGACAACCTGGAAGGCGGCCCTCGGCCCGCGGAATGCGGAGGTCGCGCATGCACTGAACAACCTGGGGACCCTGCGGCGCTACCAGGGGGATTACCGGCGGGCGGAGTTGCTCTATCGCGAATGCCTGGAAATTCGCCGCGAGGTCCTCGACCCGGGCTCGGTCGAGATCGGCATCTCGCTGAACAACCTCGCGTCGATGCTTCAGGCCCGCGGGGACTATGCGGCGGCGGCCCCGCTGTACCGCGAGGCCCTGGAGAACCTGCACAGCAGCCTGGGCCCGAATCACAGCTACACCGCATCGGTGTTGAACAACCTCGCCATGTTGCTGAAGGACCGCGGATCGCACGGGGAGTCCGAGGGGTTGTATCGTGAGGCGTTGGCTGTGCGTCGGGCGAAGCTCGGCGGGAAGCATCCGCTGGTGGCGGAGAGCCTGAACAACCTGGGCCGGCTGCTGAAACTGCGGAAGGGCTATGACGAGGCGGAGGCGGCGTACCGCGAGGCATTGTCGATCTGGACCGCTGCGTATGGCGACTCGCATCCGCATATCGCGGAGGGACTGACCAACCTCGGGGCGATGCTGACGGAGATGGGGCGCTACGAGGAGGCGGACGGCCTGCTGCAACGAGGTCTGGCGATGCGGCGCGAGCTGGAGGGGGCACGGCATCCGCGGGCCGCGGCGAGCCTGTTTCAGCTTGGGGAACTACAGCGTCGCCGTGGGGCGCTCGAGGAGGCAGAAGCCTCGCTTCGGGAGGCGATGTCGGTGGTGTTGAGCGTCCGGCCGCGGATCGCGTCGGACGAGAAGGGGCGGGCCGCGTTCGCGGGCGCAGCGCGCCTGCCGGAGGTCACGGCGGCGCTGGCCGACACGCTTGTGCGGCTGGGCAAGCCGGAGGATGCGTTCGAGGTACTCGAACGCGGCCGATCTCGGGCGGTGCTCGACCTCCTGTCCCGCTCCGACCGCGACCTGATCGCGGAGGCCGGAGCCCGCCATGGTGAAGCGGCCTCGGCGGTGCTCGGGAAACTACTGGAGCGCGAAGCGAGCGCCCGGGCCGCGTTGGGCGAGCAGGAAGCGCGGCTGGCGTCGCGTGGCTTTGGCACCGCCGTCGCCGCGCACGCCGCCGCGGACGGCCCGGCTGCGGTGGGGGCGGCACGGCGAGCGGTGGAGGCGGCGGAGGCGGCGGTGTTGGCGAAGCTGCTGGATGTGTGGCCCGAAGCTCAGCCGCTGGGCGCCGCGGCGATCCGCGAGGCGCTCGAACCGGGTGAGGTCATTCTCACCTTCAACTGGACTCGGACGGCGGTGTGCATACTCGTAGTGCCATCTGGTGTCACTGAATCGGTGACGGCCCGGATCGTCGCCGAGGGGAGCGAGCGGGCTGCGGAGTTGGAGGACCTTGCGGGTCGCACGCGGTCGGCGATCCAGACTCACGGGGCGTCACCGGGAGGGGACATCGGCGGCGAACTATGGGAACGGCTCTTTCCGGCGGACGTGCGCGCGCTCCTGCTGTCCTCGCGCCGGCTGATCGTGGTGCCGGACGGCCCGTTGCGGTATCTGCCGTTGTCGGCGCTGGCGGTCGGTGATCCGGCGACGGGGCCTCGGTCGCGGCTGTTGGATGCGGGTCCGCCGATCGTGTACGCCGACTCGGGCACGGTGTTCGTCAACCGGCGAAGGGTGCGCCGGGCCCAGCCGGACAACGCCCCGGCGGGCGGATGGTCGGCGCTGATCGTGGCGGATCCCAGGTTCGACGAAGGGGGCCCGGGGCGCGGCGCGCTACGCGGAACGCCGGCGGGCGCGGAGTCGTCCGCGGCGGGCTCGCGAAGCGCCGATGAGGAGGCCGCCGAGGTCAGTGCACTGGACCAGATCCGGCTCTACGGTGGTAAGTTGAGGCCGCTGCCGGGGACCCGGGAGGAGGCGCGTGCGATCCGGCGGATCGTCGAGCGGGCCGGGGGGCAGGTGTCGGTCCTGGCCGGTGCGGAGGCATCGCTTCCGGAGGTCGAGGCCCGTGTGGCCGGGATGCGGTTCTTGCACCTGGCGACGCACGGGTTGGCGGGGTCGTTGGGCCGGCCGCTGGACGCAAGCCTGGCCCTGGCCCGGCCTGCGGCGCCGGCGCCCGACGACATCGGATTTCTGACCCTCGATCATCTGATTCGCTCGTGGCGCGGCAAGCTGGAGCGATGCGAGCTGGCGGTGCTGTCGGCGTGCGACACGCGGCTGGGGATCGAGCGCGGTGACAGCGACCTGGCACTTCCCTGGGGCTTCATGTACGCGGGTGCGCCGGCGGTGGTGGCGAGCCTCTGGAAGGTGGACGACGAGGCAACGCGGCTGTTGATGCAACGGTTCTACGAGAACGTGCTGGGGCAATACGACGGGGCTCGTGGCGGTCACGGCGCCGGCACGGTGATGGCGAAGGACGAAGCCCTTCAGGAAGCCAAGCGGTGGCTTCGCGGCTACGTGCCGCCGGCGACGACCCGGCTGGCATCGCGCGGCGGGCTCGTTGCCGCGCCGGTACTGGTGGTGGAGGAAAGCGGCAGGCGCAGCTTCCGCGATCCCTACTTCTGGGCCGGGTTCGTTCTGCTCGGCGCGCCGGACTGACTCTGCCTCCGGCCCGAACCTCTCGCGCGGCTGACGTCTAATCGGGAACCGGTTCGATGTGCACTGCGCATCCGTAGGCCCGGGTCAAATCCGCAGCGATCTTCTCGAGCGCTTCGCGGACTTCGTCGTCACCCCCGGCGAGCGGCGCGATGGGATCCGGGATGCGCTCGAGCAGGTCGTCGGCCGACGGCGGGGGGTCGGCCGACGCGATGAGCACGGCGAACTTCGGCCGGCCCGGCCGCGGCTCGACGGAATCCGGCACGGCGGGGATCCGCAACACCTCCTGTTCGCGGACTCGGACCACGTAGGTCGACGGTTCGTTGATCGGGCGGAGCCATCGTTCGTTGCGCTCGTCGATGATCATCACCCGCAGGTAGGCCGGGCGGTTCAACGAGATGGCGATCTCGAGGTCGGAGTCCAGGGCCCGCACCGCCGGACGCCTCAGAGCGGCCTCCTGAAATACGACGTGGGAGGTGGGGAACGGGAAGAGGAGCGCTGCGACCGCCGCCACAGCGAGCATCGGTGCGGCGATCTTGAGCCACCGCCGCCGGGCAGGGCGGGCGGGCCGGCGTGATTCTTCCGCGATTCGCGCCTGCGCGTCGGCCTCGAACTCCTCAAGCTCGGCCGCGGCCCTGACCAGTTCCAGCATTTTCTTCTCGTCCGTTTCGTCCACGATGCGCTCACTCAGCCCCGCGCGCCGCGGGTCCTGCATGATATCCGATCCGCCTCATGTATTTTTCGGCCGCCGGGCATGGAAACCCCTGCTCTTCATCCCCTCTCGGAGCTTGTCCAGGGCGTGGAGGTTGAGCCGATGAACGGTGTCCAGCGACCGTCCGAGTCGATCGGCGAGGGCCTGGTACGTCTCCCCGTTGGCCCGGCCGATCACGACGTATCGCTCATCCGGGGTAAGGTCGGCCGGGCCGCCATTGGCGAACAGGCAGTCGCGCATGACGAGAATCTCGTCCAGGGCGTCTTCTTCCCCGGTCGGAACTGCGGCCGGGTCGGGAAGCGCCGCGGATCGATCGCCGGAGAGCTCTGAGAAGGCGACCTCACGTGCGGCCGCGCGGCTCCTGGCGTAGCGGAGCCGGATGTTGTAGGCGACGCCGTGGAGGAACGTCGTAAATGAGGCTTGGCGCTCGTCGTAGCGGCCTTTTGTGAGGACCTGGAAGGCCTCGGCCACGGTCTGGTTGGCGAGTTCCTCGACGGCCGAGGCCGGCACGCGGTTGGCCCGTCGGAAGAAGGCGGTCACCGCGGGCATGACCGCGCGATGCAGGTCCCGGAGGGCTTCGCCGTCGCCCTCGGCGGCGCGACGCACAAGCGTGTCGACGGTCCGGGCCTTCATGGCGGTCGCCCAGCGTTCCCAGGCATGTTCCAACCATCGCGACTCACGCCCTGAGCTTACGCAGGATGGGGGCGCAAGACCATCCCCGCGTGCGGGGCGGATGGTGTTTGGCGTCGGGCGGCGCGTGCGGCGTTCCAAAAACCTCGGTCGCCCCGAAAAAAGTGGTCCAGTCGGTGAATAAGCATACGGCTGGAACGTCCGGTGTGATGATGCTGGCCGCTCGTGCCTCACGGCGCGGGAGGCCGGCGGGGGTGTGCGCGTTCGGAGAACGGCCCGGCCCGGTGTGGTCAGTTGAACTTGGCGTCGTCGGTCGGACTGACGAATGTTCTGGATTTCGTGGCGTGTGCTCTTCGGCGATCGTGCGGTCCGCGGCATACGCGGACCGCCGGGGTCCGCCATCTCGCTGCGCGCACCGCATGGATCGGGGTCGCTGCGCTCGGGGCGATTCGGCAGGTGGAGTGAAGGCGGTTTGACAGGCTCAACGGGTCGATTCGTGCGTGTGGGCGAGGGGTGGGGCGCGAACTCGGCAATGGGACGGACAGACAAGCGACGACACACTGGAATGAACAGGTGAAGTTCGTGGACCCCACGTCCGTGGGGAGGGAGATATGGTTTATGATGAATCCATGGAATTCGAAACGACGGTCCGGGCGGCACGATCGTGGGATGGGACTTATCTTCATTGCGGCCGCAGCTCCGTTCTTGGTCGCGGTGACACCGGCTCGCGCGGCGCAGCAGATCGGCACCTGCTGCGGGAGCAACGGCTGCGAGCAATCCTATCCGATCGGGAGCGGGTTCTGGTGCTGCAACGGCATCTGCCAGCCGGGTCCGTTCTACGGGGCGCCCTGTAATGTATACGTCACGTGCATCCAGAACGGCCAATGCGTGACACGCAGCAAGGTCTGTTGTAGTTCGATCTCGGGCCATGACTGCAATTCGAACAGCGTTCACGACGATTGCGAACTGGAGGGCAGTGACTGCAACGGCAACAGCTATCTCGATGAGTGCGAACTCAGCGGGAACGACTGCAACGCCAACGGATTGCCCGACGAATGTGATTCGCCGGAGGCGTGCTGCACCAATGAGCAAGGAGGATGTGACGATCTGCCGCCGGCATGCTGTGCGACGGCCGCAGGTGTGTCTGCCGGATCCGGGACAACCTGCGCGGGCGGCGTCTGCTCTGACTCGAAGCCTTGTTGCAATGACGACGGTCACGGCAGCTCGGTCGCGGACTTTTGCGAGGACCATCTCCTGTACGAGTGCGTCATTCTCGACTCCGGGACCTGGTTGCCCAACGAAACCTCCTGCGGCGCGATGGACGATGATGATCTGGACGACGTGCCGGACCTCTGTGACAACTGCGATCCGAGCGATCCCACGCATCACTGTAACGACCCCGGTTTCACCTGCGTCAACAATGACCAGAGCGACACCGACGACGGAGGGGGCGACGGCGTCGGCGATGCCTGCGACAATTGTCCGGCAGCGCAGAACGCCGACCAGGCGAACAGCGATGGCGACGAGCACGGCGACGAGTGCGACAATTGCGATTCCGTCGCCAACTCCGATCAGAACGACTGTGATGAAGACGGCGTCGGAGATGCGTGTGAGGACTCCGAGGGCGACGCCGACACCGACGGCGACGGCGTACCCGACGTCGACGATGTGTGCGACTTCACGCCGCCGGGCGCCACGGTGATCACGACGGTCGGGCACCCGCTGCGCGGCACGCTACGCGCGGACATCGACGGTGACTGCGACGTCGACGCAAACGACTTCAACCTCTTCACTTCTCAGCTCTACGGTCAGGAATATACCGGTACGGGAGATTGCTCCGGCAATGACGATACGGACCAACGCAGCGTCGATTGCGGCGTGTGCCCGCCGTGCAACTCCTGTTGCGGAGGTGGTGGAGGTCCTGCGCTGGACTAGCCGACCTCAGGTCAGGTCAGGGGCTTGTGTGCTCTTTCGCGGGCCGCTCGAGCGCTTCGGGCGGCCCGTTCTTTGCGCTCGCGGCGGCCCGGCGTACAATCACCGTCCCATGCCGCGCCGGGAGCCAACCAGGACGAAGATCGTCGTGACCGTCGGTCCGTCCTGTCGGTCGCGCGCCGTCGTAGAGCGGATCATCGAACACGGCGTCGACGTGGTCCGGTTCAACCTCTCTCACGGAGATCATCAGCAGCACAACGAGGCTCTGCGGACGGTGCGCGAGGTGGCGGGGCGACGCGGGGCGTTCGTGGCGACGATGGCGGATCTGTGCGGCCCGAAGGTGCGGACCGGGGTGGTGAACCCGAACCACGCGGCGCTGACCCCGGGCTCGACGTGTGTAATCGTCCCGGAGCCGGTCGTGGGCACGGCGGAGCGTTTTTCGACGAATTACCCGGGGCTGGTGGCGGAGGTCGAGGTCGGGCACCGGGTGCTGATCGACGACGGGCAGATTCACCTGCGGGTTTTGGAGAAGCGTGCCGGGGAACTGGCCTGTGCGTGTGAGGCGGGCGGAACGCTGGGGAGCGGCAAGGGAATTAACGTGCCCGACTCCAATCTTTCGCTGCCGGCGTTGAGTGAAAAGGACCATGACGACCTCGGTTGGGCGATCGAGAACGGGCTGGACTACGTCGCCCTCTCGTTTGTCCGGAAGCCGGAGGACCTGGAGCAGCTTCGTTCGCGGCTCCGCGAGGCTCGGGCCGACATCCCGATCATCGCCAAGATGGAGACGCCCCAGGCGATCGGGGCACTGGATGCGATCATCGCGAGTGCCGACGCGGTGCTGGTGGCCCGGGGCGACCTGGGGGTGGAGATGGACGTGTGGCGCATCCCGATGCTCCAGAAGCGGATCGTGCATCAATGCCGCCGCATGGGCAAGCCGGCGATCATCGCCACGCAGATGCTCCAGAGTATGGTGGACCACCGCACGCCGACGCGGGCCGAGGTGACGGACGTGGCCAACTCCGTGCTGGACGGGGCCGACGCGGTCATGCTGTCGGCGGAGACGGCGGTCGGGTCCTACCCGGTCGAGGCGGTGCGGATGCTGGGGCTGATCACGGGCGAGGCGGAGGCGTCGCGGGTTGATGGGGCCGATGAATCGAGGCCCGGCTTTCTGGACGAGCGGATGCGCGTGGGTCATGCGGTCGACAAGACGACGGCGGCGGTGGCCCGGAGCGCGGCGCTGGTGGCGCACGACGTGGGTGCGCGGCTGATCGCGGTGTGGTGCCAGTCGGGGCGGACGGCGCGGTGGATCTCGAAGTATCAACTGCCGCAGATTCTGGTGGGCCTGTCGGCGAGCGACGTGATGTGCCGGCGGCTGGCCCTTTCCTACGGGGTGGAGCCAATGGCGGTCTCCCCCGAGTTCGCCGCAGGAACCGGCCCGGTCGACGAGCTGCAACGGCGCCTCGCCGAGCGGCACGGGCTTGAGAAGGGTGACATCTTCATCGTCGTAGGCGACCCCACCGCCCGCAAGCGCCGCTCGACATTGTCGATCCACGTGGTCGGCGATTAGCGGATGTCACCGGGACTGTGGCGACGGTGCCTCCTTGTGGCACCGGTTTTCCAACCGGTGCAGTGCGGCATCCTCGACCTGTGGTCGGTACTTCGACGGAGAGGATGCCAAGCCGCGCCGCGGCACTTCCCCGCTCATATTCCGGCCGCGTTACGCCGACTCTTCCTTGTTAACGCCCAATCCATGGACTCACTCAGGAGCCAGGCGTTCATGGCCGGCCCCCTCGCCTCGGCAAGGTGAATCTGCATCAGGCGGTCCCGCTCCTGCGGAGTCCGGTTTCGGAGGTAGTCATCCATCAATTCCCGAACCCGCGAGGCACGCGCTGTGTCCTCTGGATCACGGAAGGTCGCCATCGGTCCTTGCTCCGGGCTCAAGTGTCAAATCGGTGCGGCCCGCGGCCCTTGGTTCCGACGATCCTGTTCTCGAGCTTGATCCACAGATCGTTCGGCCCCTGCGCCCCGGACGGAGGGCCCGGGCTCGTCGCTCGACTTGCGCTTCAGTCAACCGGTTTATCATTCGGCACCGCCGCGACCTATTGTAACGGATCAGTGACCTGTGCGGCGACCCGTCCCGAACGTGCCGCTCGCCCCAATTGGCCCGGCGATCGAGGTATCGCATTCACCCTATCCCGCCCTTTCAGGGCTTGGGTCTGGCGTGGCGGCCTGAATCCCAGGGCGTTGCCCTGGGCTGTTGTAGAGGGCCCCTTCAGGGCCAACGCCAGCCGACTCGAACAGCGCCCGATGATCCGGCAGAGCGCATCCGGGCCCCAACCGGGCCAAATAATCCAGCCCAGGGCATCGCCCTGGGTCGATTGCCCGCCCGAACCGATCCAGCCCTGAAAGGGTGCGATATTCCGCCCGGGTCCCGGGGCGGCCTCCGGCGGTACCCAGAAGATCCGGACATCGCGCCCGCCACTTTTGCCATTCGATATCAAATCAATCCCAAACGTACCGTTCATCGAATTCGACACCATACCTGGCCAGGAAACGGCGGAACTCGTCGTGAAACGAGACCGTGCGATGGTGGGCCTCCTGGCTTTCGATGTACCGGCGCACCGACGCCATCTGCGACGGACTCACCGAGAAAGCGCCGTACCCATTCTGCCATCGGAACTTGGCCAGCGTGCCGCGTTTGGTCTTGAGCCACTTCGAGGTGCTCGTCTTGATCTCCCGCACGACATCGCATACCGCATGGTTCTTCGACAACCGGCAGAGCACATGAACGTGGTCCGCGACGCTGTTGATGAGAATCGCAGGCGACGCCACGCCGTCCAGGACGGTGGCCATGTACCGGTGCAGCTCGGCACGTATCGGTGGGTCAAGGAACGGATATCGCTCCTTCGTACGTGCGCTGTGCAAACCACGCGGGCACAACGCACGAAAGTGTGATGAACCGCGTGGCGAACTGATGGATGACCGGCACTCGAAAGGAGGTGCCACCGTGTGAGATGAGCACGCGT